>Ga0209514_10002890_pt1 | contig 25671 bp, 26 predicted proteins | sample Subgrocontami58m_FD_187452 | JGI IMG/M metagenome (GOLD analysis project Ga0209514, IMG submission 187452) | Subsurface groundwater microbial communities from S. Glens Falls, New York, USA - GMW37 contaminated, 5.8 m (SPAdes) (version 3) | ecosystem: Environmental > Aquatic > Deep subsurface >...
CCGTATTCTGATAACTTTGTCACCTTATATTCATAACCATAAGTAGCAATACCTATTGATATTTTCCTTTTAGAAATATCTTTCATCGCAAGCCTTATTGATTTTTCTACCCAAGCAGGATCTGCCACTGGTATATATGGTGCTGTGCGGGCACGATTCAAAACAATATCTATTGTCCCCTGGTCATATGTCATAAAGCGCACGCGGTCACAATATTTATTTATCGCCCCAAAATCGTTCGCATATCTAATATCCTTCGGAATATTGTCATACCTAGAATCAAGCGGTGTGCGTGCTTCAATGGTACACATCACCCATTTGTTTCCCATACGCTGGTAAAGCCCTTTTAAGAAAGTAGAAAAATATGGTTTTGTTTCTGCTTTCTTCCCCTCAAAATCAATGTCGATACCATCAAAACCTTTTTCTTTAACTAAGGCGGCAATTTCATCCTCTAGGGCAATTCTAGTTTTTTGATTAGACAAAATACGATGCAACATCTCTCCGTTGCTTGTCATAACAGTTGGAATAATACGAACTTTTTTCTTCTTCGCTTCTTTTATTAAGGTAAGCCAAGGCTCTTCGTCCATCTTGGCTGTATCGTTTAAGGTGCCGTCATTTTTGATTGTATATCCAAATGGATTTAACTCTGTAAAAGTATCGAGGTGAACCAAAGCATCCGCGGTCCCAGTCGCCTTTCTCCAGTATGGAATCCAACCGGAAACCTCAAGTGTACTTTTAAGTGGTGGTGCTATTTTTATACTTGGTTTAGTTGTCGTGGTTGTTGCCCCATAACCAACAAAAGGCGAAAGCACAACAAAAGTCACAAGGGTACCCTTAATAATTGTATGTGTGATTTTTCCCTTCATTTTATTAATTAAGATGAGCTCATTATATCACCAACAAAAAACTATTTACCAAAAACAAATCCTGCTAAAATTACCTAAATGAAAATTTCTCCCGAAGACTTTTGAAAAAATAATTGTCCTCTAGCTCCGCAAAAGTTACCAACTGTGGTGAACCAGAAATAATAATCTTATCTTTTTTTCTCAATGGGAATGTCGTATCGCCATCGGCTTGTAGTAAAACGTCAATCGACTCCCGTCCATTTTGACTTGCCAAAAGATGGTGCTCCCTAAAATCGCCGACAACAATCTCTACGCTATGTTCTGGCTTTATGACAATACTAGGCGTTGGTAAGCCATGATCCAACAATTCGGTAATAACGAGACATTGAATATCTGGAGAAATGATCGGGCCATGAGCAGAGAGGTTGTAGGCAGTCGAACCTGTAGCCGTCGAAACCAAAATACCACTTCCTCTAACCGACTGTATTCCGTAACCACCGATTCCGACTTCGAGCTCTACAACCCCGAGCAAATTGTGCACCAACACTTCATTTACAGCAGACGCCGAAAACACCTTTTCCCCGTTTCTTATGACTTCCGTTAAAAGCGTTGTTCTCTTAACAGCCTTGTAATCTCCATTGAAAAACTTTTCCAGTGCGGTAAAAAAATATTTCTCTTCACGAACCGAGGCCAAGAAACCAACATTGCCAAGATTAAGACCGATAATAATTGCATTTTTTCGTTTTACCATTCGCGCCGCCTCTAAGATTGTCCCATCGCCACCAAGAACGATGATTGCCTCGGCGTTAAGAATTTCCTCTGTTGTAGAAATATTTTTAGAATCAAGCCATTTTTTAATCTTTTTTGCACAATTAACAGCCCTCTCGTTCTCTTCTCGATAAAACAGAAAAATATTTTTTTTTGAATTTTTTAGGGATTTTTTCATGAATTTCTGAGCAATTAAACTAGAATGAAAATATAGCATGAGATAAAAAATTCATGTACTATTCGCAAATGACCAATAAAAACTGGGGATTTGATGTGCGAGACATGGACAGAAACGTGCGCCCACAAGACGATTTCTATCACTACGCGGGTGGTGGTTGGCTCAAGAAAAATCCAATCCCAGCAACAGAATCACGCTGGGGCTCTTTCACTATCCTACGATACGAAACTGAAAAAAAGCTTAAACTTCTTCTTAAAAAACTAGACAGTAAACAGCATTTTTCGGCAAATACACCTGAGCAAATGATTCGAGACCTCTATCGTTCTGGGATAAACACAAAAGAGCGTACACGCCTCGGCATTAAACCAATCGCCAATTACTTAAATCTGATTGACGATATTAAAAATACTGACGATCTCCTTTCTTGTATCACAGAATTTCACGTTATTGGCATCAACGTTCTGTGGGGTTGCGACGTAGACCAAGACATGAAGGATAGTAATAAGAACATTCTTTATTTTTATCAAGGAGGATTGGGTATGCCGGATCGAGATTACTATCTTAAAAACGACAAGGAGTCGTTGCGTGTCCGCGATGCTTACCGTCCCCACATATCGGCAATCTTTAAATTATCCGGCGCTAAAAAACAAATTCACGGCGAAATGTCCGAGATAGTTTACAAAATTGAACACCGTCTCGCAAAACACTCAATGACAAAAGAGGATATTCACGAAGTCGAAAAAATCTACAATAAAAAAACCTTGCCACAACTCAACAAAATTGCCCCAGAAATAAATTGGGGAGAATATTTAGTCCGTATCGGGGCTGGCACACCAAAAACACTCATAGTTTGCCAACCTAACTTTTTTAAAGAAATAAATCGCTGTATCAAAGATATTTCTATCGAGGATTGGCGCATTTACCTAAAGTGGCACCTACTGCGAAGTATGTCTAGTTTTCTAACGCCAGCCTTTAAAAAAGAAAGTTTCCGTTTTTACGGAACGATAATGCTGGGTTCAAAAAAAATGAAGCCACTTTGGCGCCAAGTTTTATCTGTTGTAAACGGTAGCCTTGATGAGTTATTAGGGGAAATCTATGTCAAAGAATATTTCAGTGCCAGAACAAAAGACCGAGCAATTGAAATGGTGCGGGATTTATTTAGCGCATATGAGGCACGCATTAAATCTCTCGACTGGATGAGCCCACAAACAAAAAGAAAGGCTCTCCAGAAACTACACGCAATGGTTTACAAAATTGGTTATCCTGAAAAATGGAAATCGTATCGTGGCCTAAAAATAGACGCGAGTGACTATGTTGGAAATATTATTCGTATCTCTATCTTTGAGCACAATCGTGCTATGAAAAAACTCAGAAAGCCCGTCGACCGGAAAGAGTGGCACATGAGCCCACAAACCATAAACGCATACTGCAATCAAACAATGAATGAAATTGTGTTCCCTGCTGCAATTCTTCAACCACCATTTTTTAACCCAAACTCCGATGACGCAATAAACTATGGCGCAATGGGTATGGTTATTGGACACGAGATAACACACAACTTTGATGACCAGGGATCAAAGTTCGACATAAACGGAAATCTTAAAAATTGGTGGACACCAGCTGACTATAAAAATTTCAAGAAAAAATCACATCCTCTTGTAAAACAGTTCAACTCCTACAAAGTAGCGGATGGTGTCTCAGTCAATGGCCAATTAACGATTGGCGAAAATATTGCCGATTTGGGTGGTCTCGCCATTGCTCTTGATGCATACAAACTAAACCTCGCTCGAACTGGCCGCCATGATATAGCGGGATTTACTCCTGAACAAAGATTTTTCCTCGGATACACTTTATTTGAGAGAGAAAATACTCGTCCTGAATTCCAAAAAATGATGGCAATTAACGACCCGCACTCGCCATCAATATTTCGAGTAAATGGACCTATCTCAAATCTTTCTGAATTTTACGAAGCATTCAACGTAAAGAAAGGAGACAAATTATATCGCGAACCAAAAGATCGTCTAAAAATTTGGTAATTGAAGAAATAGATATTAAAAAACCACAGGCTTTAACTGTGGTTTTTTAATATCGAAACTTAAGCTGATTTTCGAAGTTTCCTTAAATAAGGAGAGATGAAGTAATCAACCCCGTAATATCCAGCGACGCGCCAAGAAAGCATTAGGAAAATTCCTAAAATGAGAAAAATTGGATTAATACTAACTGTTCCAGCAAGTAAGAAATTGAGGTTCATAAATGCTCCAAAGAATGCCGCGATGCCAACAAGACATCCAACCATTAACCCGAGGCCGACCAAAACCTCCCCCACAGCAACCGCATTTGACCACAACATCACATTTGGTAACACAAAATCATTCAAAAAGGATGCGTACCACATCTGCACATCAGGATGTGCGCCAGAAGTTTTGGCTAAAGCTCCTTGTATAAATCCGGTCAATTTTGCTCCAGCTGTATAGCCAAACCATGCTCCATCTTGAACCTTGTCCCATCCTGCGGTAAACCACCCCCATCCAATATAAAGTCTAACCAAAAGCCACAAAGCCGCGCTCTTTGGACTTGAAAACAAAAAATGAGATATCGCCGACTCTTGAACAAAATGTATCGCCATAAAATATATTTAAAAAATTATTACTATCTACCACAATCACACACGTAAATTATACCCTATTCCCGAATCTTTTCCGACAACAAAGTGTTCTTAAAAAAATAACCTCCATTTCTGGAGGCTATTTTTTCTATTTAGGAAGTTTGGCTAGGTGTGTACACTTAAGACAAGCTGTTTGGCCATCGCGGGTTTTAATATATTTATAACCACAAGCACATTCAAGCACTTCGGTTACATGCTTCTTCTCTACCCATTTGCCATTTTTCTGAAACGTTCTAGTTGATGTTGTAAGATTTGGTTTCATATTATTTATGTTCAATAAATGTTAATGCTTTACCTTTCTTGCCCCCACGACCAGTTCGGCCTATGCGATGCACGTAATCATCGTAAGTCGCAGGGATATCATAATTGATGACATGAGAAACGTCTGGAATATCAAGCCCACGAGCAGCCACGTCGGTTGCAACCAAGACTTGTACACGATTGTCTTTAAACATTCCAAGCGAACGCTGTCTGCGAGCATGGTTTTTGTCACCGTGAATTGACTCCGCCTTAAATCCGCGTTCAACTAGTACATTTGATAACTTCTCAACGCCATGTTTTGTTCGCCCAAAAATAAGAACCTTAACAAACTCCTTTTGATTCAAAAGGTCATGGAGAGTATCAACCTTATTGGAAATATTAACCCTTACCACATCCTGATCCACATTTTTTGAAGTATCTCCTGTCTTAACGGAAATACGGACTGGTTCGTGTAAAAACTCATGAATTAGTTTTTCAATTTCTGGTGAAATTGTTGCCGAGAAAAATAGAGTGTGATGCTCTTTTGGCATTCCCGCCATAACAAAACGCATATCATTCACGAATCCCATATCAAGCATTCTGTCTGCTTCATCAAGAACGATGGTGCTAAAATCAGAAAGCTTAATTTTTGCTCGCTCAATCAAATCTTTTAAACGTCCTGGGGTTCCAATAATAAAATTATTTTTATAACGGAGTTCAGAAATTTGTTTTCCAATACTTGCTCCCCCGACACAGCACACAGAAAAAATCTTTGTACCGGTCCTTATTCCACGAGTAAATTCTTTTAGCTCCTCATCAATTTGAATTGCCAATTCGCGAGTTGGAACAACAATTAAAATATTATTCTTAGGATCAAGGCGAACTTTGTTTATAAGAGGAATAAGAAAAGCTGCAGTCTTTCCTGTACCAGTGTTAGCAATACCAACAATATCAGAACCTGAAAGAATGTGCGGAATAGCCCTGTCTTGAATTGGAGTTGGTAAGATATAGCCCTTTTTTATGATTGCCTCTTTTAGCTCTTGTTCAATATTAAAATCAGCAAATTGATGTTCTGGCTTGAAGTGCTCAATTTTTTCAGCAACAACAACGGCCTTGTTTATGAATCTTGAGAAATCAATTCTCTCGCCTCGCATTCCACTTCCTTTTGACTGACTGCGTGAGCTTCCACTTCTACTTCTACTATACCCTCCCGTACTAAAACGTGATGAACTGCCGCCACTTCTAAAAGAAGATGTTGGTCGTGAGTGTGATGAAGAGCTACCGCTCTTAAATGATGACGTTGGTCGTGATGTCGACGAAGAACTGCCACTTCTAAACGAAGACGCGGGTCGTGATGAATAAGACCCCTCTTTTTTAAAAGATGATGGTCTTGATTTAGAAAAAGGTTTTTTAGCACCCTCTCCAGCTCCAGATTTAATATTTCTTGTATACATAAAACGAATTAATTAGGGCTTTTTGCCCCCATAAACTACGGGTCATTAAGATAAAAGGCGACCGTTATGTCTCGCCAGTTTTTTAGATAAAGCTCCGATTTTGTGTGAGCCTTGGTATTTCGGGGAAACCCCTCAAAAACAAAAACCAATGAGATATTTAGTTATTTGAATATACTACACTCTAAATAGTGGGTTGTCAAGGCTAATATCTTCCCCGTTTTGTACCAATTAATACATTGCTCTTAGCTCTGATAGATGATAATCGAGGTCACTTCGTAGTGGATGATTTGGCCAAGCCTTCTTTATTGCCTCAATAATCTCAACATAATGCTCAATAAGATTCTCTTTTGGAACATTAAATCTGCGGAAGGTGTCGTCCCCTTCTCGGCGAAAATCTGAGATAAGTTCTGTGCAGTTTGCCACAGTGTCAGCCGCTTTTATAAGCAGGGAGTTCTTTGGGAGAGTGGCTATTTTTTTCACATTTTGTTTTTTGCGCTCAAGCCAAGGAACATGTCTATTTTTTTCGGTTACATCATCAACCATCTTAGAAACTTCTTCTCCAAAGCGTTTTTTAATCATCCCCACCGTGACTTTCTTGGTATCAACACTGTCCTCAACGGTATCGTGCAATATTCCAGCAACAACAACGTCTTCGTCTTTTGAAATACGAGAGAGGATAAGCCCAACAACAAGCGGGTGGATTACGTAAGGGACATCTTTTCCTTTTCGTTTCTGTTTTTGGTCAAGCTCGTGGACTCGAATAGCAACGCGGATAGATTCTTTGATTTTTTGAGTATATTGCATGTGAAAAAACAACTTTTATTAACAATGGAGTCAGCAGTATAGCAGGTCGTTTTAAAAATGAAACCTTTGACAATAAATTTTTAACAAAATTGATACAAAAAAAATACACCTTAATAAAAAACGGTGCATTTTAAAATGAATTTTATAGAAAAAAGTAATTAAAGCATTTGCCCAAGCTTAAACCCGACCCAAATTCCCAGAAATCCACCAACGGCAGTCAAAATAACCGAGGAAAAAGAAAATACGCTATCTCCCCACAGTAAAGGAAAGTATCCGCCGATAGCCGAACCGATGAACATTCCACCCCATATTAATTTTTTTGAATCTCCCACGAAAATTTAGTCTACTTTTTTCTCTACAACAATCGTGCACTTAGTGACTAGCGCTGCAATAGTACCTACAGCAGCAAGAGCTGGTGCCAAAATTGCTCCAACCGCGCCTATAGTAAGAGGTATCTCAATTAGGGTTTTTCCCTTTTCGTTCTTGATGATTATTCGACGGGCATTACCTTTTTTAACCAGCTTTTTGACAGTCCTAATAACATCCTCCCCAGAGACCTTAAATTCTTCAGTGTTATTTTTCATATGCCTATTTTACCGCACTTTTAAAAAACAAAAAGTGGTTTAAATATATTACTTAAGAGGAGCGGACGCAGCGGTTTTTGAGACGGCTTCGATAAGAGATTGACTCCTGAAAACCTTTGGAAGTTCGTTTCTCCAGTTTGGATTTTTGATATCAATGTCTGGATCAACGCCACGTCCTTCTATTGGCTGATTATCATCTCTTAGGGTTATGCTGTTCACGAGAAAAAGAGAATATTTTTCCCCTTGTGCGATGGTCGTCTCTATCGGATAAGTATTTTCAACTGTTCCCCAACCCCTTGTTGCCGTTCCGACAACATATGCCAACCCAAAGCGCTTAAATGCCGCAGTGGTGAGTTCTGCTGTTGATTGAGTCATGTTATCGGTAAGGATGGCAAATTCTTTATAGCGCTCAAGTTGATCAAATTTTGCCAAAACAGTACGTTGAACCTGATAATCCCCTTGATGAAACAAATCAAAAGCGTATTGCTTCTCTCCAATAAAAAGACCTAGAAAATACTGTAGAAAATCGAGCGCACCACCAACGTTTCCACGAAAATCAATTATCATACTGTCTAATTTTAGTGTCGTACTCGCATTGTTAACTATTACCCCAAATTCCTGCAAGGTGGTTGGAGAAATTTTACTAATCGCAAGATAAAGCGTCTTTCCCAAAACACGTCCAGAGACAGTTGGTTCTATTTTATTCTCATCATACAAAGCTTTTGAATTTTGGTCGGTAAGAACTTTGTGTGCATAGGTTATTTGCTCAAGTTCTTTCTTTGCTTCTGGTGTTCCATCCTTTGCAAGAACAGCCTCCTTTTCTTTAAACGCTTTTTCAACCACTTCTGGTGTTGCCCCCTTTTCTACACCAAGATTTTTATAAAGATCTGTTTCTGGGTTTATATTACTAACATTCTGTCTAAGAGCAGTCTCTTCCTTTGAAGAAAGTATTCCGTTTCTGCCAACCGGTTGGAGATTGTAAGTCACAACAACCAAAGTATCGAGAGTAAGCTTCTTTTTTGCTTCATCATCAGGAAGAGCTCCAATTGCATCAGAAATCATTTTAGCTGTCCCTGCGCGGTCTTTGGTAATTAGTGGTGGAGTACTTGAAGCATTCTGAGCTTTTTGAACAGAGAGCTGGAAATGTGTCGCGAGGTCTTCTTCTTTCATCTGGCTCCAATAATTTTTTAAAATACTGTCGTATGCCTCCATATCAAAACGAACGTAAGCATTGGCTTCCTCGGGGGTTTTGTATGTTATTGGCGCGATAGATGGATTGGAGTATTTATAATATCCAAACCCTGAAAGCGACAAAACGACAATCAGTGTCCCAATGAGAACGAAATTTCTTTTTAGAAAAAACATCATTTGTAATTACGACTATACCACGTTAAACAAGAAATCTTTTTGTGGACAACTCTATTTAACAAAAGAATTGGAACAAAAAACCGCCAGTTTGTGCAAAAAACAAAATATCACTAAAATGGGCACATGTATCAGGCATTGCAAAAAATCATAATCGCTGGAGTAATTTCAGTCACAGTAATTTTACTGTTGGACCTTACTTCACAAGCATTAATTGAAAAAAGTCGCCCACAAAAAACAACTCTATCAGAAAACCAAACAAAAGAAATTCAAAGAGTCTCCGCAGTAACACAACCTGTAGTATCTCAGTACATAAAAATCATTAACAGTTGTGGCCCATATTTTGCCGAACCATGTGTTAATGCTAGATCTGGACCAGGAGAAGGATATCCTGTTATCAGCCACTTGCGCACAGGCTTAATCCTAAAAACTTCTGGGCAAGTGGAGCGCGCTGGACGCGGTTGGTACAAAGTCGTGTTTGATGACTGGATTAGGTATCCAGAACGCGTGAATGAAGATTGGTTTGTATCTGCCGATTTTGTAGATTTATTTTCTGAAGAAGAAGAGTTGTTGCCAAAAAAGAATAACGATAAACCAAACACAAAACGAATTCTTGTAGACCGTGGAGACCAAATACTTTACGCCTACGACGGGAATGTTTTATTTATGAAGGAATCAATCTCAACAGGCCTTGAGTTTACCCCAACGCCTCGTGGACTATTCACTGTTTACAAAAAAACCCCAAGTCGTTATATGCAAGGTCCACTACCTGAAATTAGCGATCAATATTATGATCTTCCTGGCGTTCCGTGGAATTTATATTTTACCGAACAAGGTGGTGTCATTCACGGAGCCTATTGGCACGATAAATTTGGGCAACCTTGGTCACATGGCTGTGTAAATCTTCCACCAGAAAAAGCAGAAAAACTATACCGATGGGCAGATCTCGGTACAAGTATTCTTGTACAAGATTAATTTAATTCAACACCTTGAAAGAATTTAGAAATTTTTTATAAGAATCTGGGAAATTATATTTTTTTGCAGCATTCAATAGAATGTCGTGATACCAGCGTGAAGGCTCCACGTGTTCGCCACTTTTTTCAACAACTTCGTAAACTTCCGCCTCTATTTCTTTCCCGAATTCGTCTAAAACAACAGTGGTGAATCTTCGGTAACCAGTTGGATGCCCTTCATAACCATCCAATCTCTCTAAGTCATCCGAATTAAGTTTATGTAAAAGTCCCCAAACCTCATCTCCTTCACTTTTTATAATGTCCGCGCACCCGCACTGACCCTTTGTCGAAAAAAATGTATACGCGAGTTTGTAGTCTTTTAAGACGGCCTTGCCGACGATTGACGAACAAGGGCATCTTCCCTTCATTTGTTTTTCGTCTTGATTTGAACCGTAAGCAAAATATAAAGCCATTTTTTAATTATAGAAACTATTTGCCACAGTGCAACTCTCAAATGATTGCAAAAATATAGCTTTTAGGAGATACTGCCGACGGTTTTGAACAATCCACAAAAAAGGAGTTTCAGAATGGACAAGCCAAAGATTGTCGTATTTGCTTCAGGAACAGCCGAAGGGGGTGGTTCCGGTTTCAAAAAGTTAGTGGAGGCATCCAGAAATGGAGTCCTTGATGCACATATCATCGGGGTAGTTTCCAACCACGAACGTGGCGGTGTCTGGGAAAAAGCCTCTGCGCTTAACGTCCCATTCATCCATTTCGCGGGGAAATGGAGCGCGGCTGGATACCAAAGTATCGCAAGGGATACGAGGGCTGATTTTTTTGCCCTTTCTGGCTGGCTGAAGCTTGTGAGCGGACTTGATCCGCGAACCAACTTCAGTCCGAAAACCGTGTTCAATATTCACCCTGGTCCGCTTCCAGAATTCGGCGGCTCGGGACTTTATGGGCACCATGTTCACGAAGCTGTGATGAAAGCGTTCCACCAAGGAAAAATCAGAAGTTCTGCGGTCTCGATGCATTTCGTTACGGGAGAGTACGACCGTGGCCCCGTTTTTTTCCGGGTGCCGGTGAAGATTGAGCCTGACGACACGCCAGAGACGCTCGCAGAACGGGTCAACCGTTGCGAGCATTTATACCAAGCGGAAATTACCAACTTGGTGGTCAACGGATTTATCCGTTGGGACGGAAGGAGTCATCATTCCGTATGCCCAATCTTCAGCTCCTCCAAAAATTTCGAGTAACGAAGACTCGAGAGACAACAAAAGCGACCCGAAAGGGCCGCTTTTTTCATATTAAAATTTTTTCCAAAAAAAAGACGGGTCAGAATGAACTGACCCGTCTGCATCTAAACTCGTTGCCGACTCCTCGACAACTAATCTTCGATGAAAAACTGCGATTCCTTCTTTACCCGCGGAAGACCGGGGGGCATTTCCGAGAACGCCGCCCGTGCAATGGCCATCGAGAGACCGGCGCTATTGCAATAAACGCCGACCTTCTCGTCCATCAATACTGGCCGTCCCGGTATCTGTGAAATCGAGAGCTCAGCTGCGAGCAACTCTTCACTTCCCGAATGGCCGAAAGCAACGCCGATAACCGGAATCCTCCAGCCGTTTGCGTGAAGGTGGGCGTCAAGAACCCCTGGCAAGGCGAATGCCTTCCCTCCGGCAGCAACGACGACATCTGCGCCGAAGCATCCTTGTTTCGTGAATTCCACGAGGTCTAGGGGGTTTCGGTGACAGCTCAATACGTGAATATTGAGCTCATGAAGGAGGCCGTTGCTCACATACTTCTTGGCGACCGCGATTGCCACTTCCGCTTCTTTGCGATCACTCACGCTACCGAAGACAACCGCCACCTTCCGCCCCGTAACGCCCAGCTTTATCTTCAGGGCCGTGGTGAGGTAGGAATCAATCCTCCGGCCGGTAATCAGCCAGAAGATGTAGCGATACATCTCGGAGGTCGCGATGATGAGGTCGTCGGGAATGGACATCCCGTGAACCTTTTTCACATCCTTGGGAGAAAGCGGGTCGAGATTGTTCACCCCGGCATCAATCCCCCAATTGCGGACCAACTGCTTGTCGTACGGCGGTGGTGCCTTGCGATTTTCATCCTTCTGGCTGGCCCGCCAGACATCCGCGCTCCAGAAACGACTGGAGTCCGGAGTGGCCACTTCGTCGCCTAAAACGAGTTGCCCTTCTTCGTCGCGTCCAAACTCGAGCTTGGTGTCGGCAAAAATGATGCCGTGCTTTTCAGCAAAACCACGCACGAACTCGTAAACGGCGAGTAAGGTTTTTGTTTCCTCGGGATATTTCACCCGCACCTCTTTGGCGTCCATCGGAATGTCATGACCCTCGACTTCTTTCGTCGTCGGAGTGTCAAACACGAACGGCAACTTGTCGCCGTCATGAAGACCTTTTGGCAAAGGAACACCAAAGACCTTTCCAGTCGTCTGGTATTCCTTGAGGGCCGACCCCGTCAGATACCCTCGAGCGATAAACTCGATTGGCACCATTTGAAGTTGCTTCACCACGAGCGCACGGGACTGCAAGTCGACATTACCCCGGAGATTGTCCGGGAGGTAATGATCGATTGCAGAACCAGCAGCAACGAGATGTGTCTTGCAGATTTTGGCCTCTTCCAGCTTGGTCATCCAGAAATGCGTCATGGCCGTCAGAATGATTCCCTTCCCGGGAATTATTGCATTCAGGACGTGGTCGAAAATACTGACCGCATCTGTTGCGACAGAAAGGAGTAAGCCACTCCCCAGATCATAGGTGTCGCGTACCTTTCCGCGATTCAAGAGCTTGAGACCCTCGAGAATCGTTCCTGCTGCCCGTGCGGGCGAGAGCTGTAACATGATGTTTCCTCCGCTTGAAAGTTTGGAATCTTAAATTGAAACATGTACATAAACCGCTCTGAAATTAACAGGAAATTGGAGAAATGTCAAATGGGGGGAGGTGTGAACTTGTGTATCAAAACAAAGTTTTTAATAACACCCAACTTGTCTTATTTTATACTTCTAGAAACCAAATTTTTCTTTTCTTTTATTGTAAAGTGTCTCTTTTTGTTTTTTAGTAATAAATCCAAAACTTTCAAGGTTTTTTATAAAACTTACTTTGTCGGTCTTTTTTTGCCATGATTTATATAAAGATAATATTGTAGAGTAAATTTGATTTCCTGCTTTGACCTCTCGCATAAAAAGTAAAGCTACAGCATTTTTTTCAACTATTTCAACAAACGTATTGTGAATCGACTCGAATGCTGGATTTTCATCAGTTTTTGAGTAAATAACCTTAAGAGAGAACTCTTCTAACATATTCAAAAACAGTATATGTTTATCTAAAACAGTTCCGTCCATCCATATATCAGGATAGTTTTTTTCTGCATCAAAGAAAATCGCTAATTGTCGATTAAAATTTACAGAAAATTCTTTTCTAATAAAATCTATAGTTTGGTTTTGTAGACTAATTCTAGAAGAAATAAAACCTGGGTTTCTCTCTTTAATATATCTCTGAACTTCGTCCCATTCAAGAATTATTTTTTCGCGAAAAAAAGTTATCTGATCTATCGTTGCAAACAATTCATCTTGTTTCTTTTTGTAAAAATAAGTAAGTAGTGCCACCCCGATTGAAAGTGACCCAGCTATGCTAAACAAGCTCTGTATCTCATTCAAACCAAATTTTAAGAACACAACCAAATAGACAAGAAAACTAGTAAATACTGTTAGTAAAATAACTGAAAATAATTTAATTTTTTTATAATTCATTTATTCCCGAGTTTAGACTAGTTTATATCATAATATATAGAGAGCTATGGAATTTCATTGGACTCGCCTCTCGCACTGCTGTGCTCGAAACCTACGCCCTCTCTTCGAGGGCTGCGGCCCGCGGTTCGAGTCCAAGTCCGTAATGTTCGCGAAGCTCACTAACTGCCGGACTTGGACTCGAACCAAGATACTCGCCTCCAGAGGGCGATGTCCTACCATTAGACGATCCGGCAACGTAATAAGAAACTTACTACAAAAAACATTATTTCTCAACCACGGAAGATAAAACCTATTTCTTGTGTCTCTTAGAAGACGCCTTTAAAAACTCAGTGAAAAGTGGGTGTGGTGCAAATGGGGTTGCCTGAAACTCGGGATGAAATTGTGTACCAAGGAAAAATGGGTGTTTGCGCTTGGGTAATTCCGCGATTTCCATCAACTTGCCGTCTGGTGAACGCCCCGAGAAAACGAGTCCGGCATTTTCCAGTCGTTCGACATATTCGTGATTAACCTCATAACGATGCCTGTGTCGTTCTGAAACCTCCTTAGCTCCATAAGCTTCTCGAGCAATAGTTCCCTCTTTCAAAACTGCCGGATATGAGCCAAGCCTCATGCTTCCGCCATAATCTCGTCTTTTTAATTTTTCTTTTTGCTCTGGCAAAATATCAATCACTAGATGCTCTGCGCTTGGATCTATCTCCGCAGTATTGGCGTTTTTTAATCCTAAAACATTTCTTGCGTACTCGATGACAATAAGTTGCATTCCATAACAAAGTCCAAGATATGGAATTTTGTTTTCGCGGGCGTATTTAATTGCCGCAAGTTTTCCGGCGATACCAGATTCACCAAATCCACCAGGAACAACGACTCCGTCATATTTTTCCAACTGTTTAACTTTCTTGGGGTCCAATTCAAAATCTTTTGAGTTGAGCCAGGTGAGTACTGGGCGTTTTTTCAAATGATAAGCGGAGAATTTTATCGCTTCAATAACAGAAATGTAAGAATCGGCCAAAACGAAATCACCTGTATCAAAATACTTTCCGACAACCGCGATTTTAATTTCATCTTTAAATTTTCCGACACCTTCAAAGAACTTTCTCCAGTCAGCTAAGTCGGCGCTGTTCTTTGCTTTTAGTTTTAACTTCTTCAGTAAAATCTCTCCTAAATGATCGCGCTCTAAATTGAGCGGGATATCGTAGATACTATCAACATCAGGGGCAGAAATAACACACTCAGGAGAGACGTTACAAAATAATGCTAATTTATCTTTTCGTTTTTTATCGAGAGGGCCCTGACTTCGAGCCACAATAATATCTGGGTGAATTCCCGCGCTTGATAACGCACGTACGGCGTGCTGGGTCGGCTTTGTTTTCATTTCTCCGACTTTAGACGGCACGGGTAGGTATGAAACAATAACAAACGCCACACTCTCTGGTTTACGAAGTTTCATCATACGAGCAGCTTCTAGGAAAAGGATGTTCTCGTATTCACCGACAGTTCCCCCAATTTCAATCACCACCACATCAGCGTTTGCTCGTGCGCCGGCGCGCTCGATTCGTCCAATAATTTCAAGTGGAATATGTGGAACAACCTGCACGCATTTCCCGCCGTACTCTAAATTGCGTTCTTTCTTGATAACAGACTCATACACCCTCCCTGTGGTCATATAATTGGCCCGAGAGAGCTTTACCCCTAGGAAACGCTCATAGTTACCCATGTCCTGATCCGTCTCAAAGCCGTCTTCAAGCACAAAAACCTCCCCGTGTTCAGTAGGGTTCATTGTGCCTGCATCCACGTTTACATATGGGTCAATTTTAATCGCGGTCACTTTAAGACCGCGAGATTGTAAAATTTTTCCGATAGATGAAACTGTTACCCCTTTCCCGACGCCTGATATAACACCTCCAACCACAAAAATATACTTTGTTTTATTTTGTTTCATTTAACGGTTATTTTAAATATTTTCTAACTGCAAGCACGCTTGATATCGCACCCAACAACGCACCAGATAAAATCAAAATGAAGAATATCTCAAAAAAGTTTGAAAGGTAGTAATCGAAAATATTTATTCCACCAAAGAAGTTGGTCGTAGTTTTACCAACCCAGATTGTCGTTGGGACGAAGAGTATCAAAGCAAATATTGCCGAGAAAACTCCGTACAAAATTCCACCGACAATAAACGGCCCACGGACATATGAATCGTTTGCTCCAACAAGTTGCATAATGCCAATCTCTTCTCTAGAGATGTAAATCACAAGGCGAATTGTGTTGAAGGAAATTAAAACCGAAAGTATTGCCAAAGCAAAAGCTAACGCAAAACCAATTTTTCTAGAGCCGTCGATAATGCTTGAGAGACGGTCAATGACACTTTTATTTTGGTTGTAATTAATTTTATCAATAATTCCACTTGATTGAGCACCAAGACTATCGCTTTGCAAAAAGCGAACAATTGCCTCGTACTGGGAAGGATCTTTGGCCTTGATATTTAATGATGCGCCAAGTGGATTATCTCCGAGTTCATCAAGAGCTTGAAGCGTCAGGTAATCATTTTCGTGACGCTTTTTAAACTGCTCAAGAGATTCGTCCCGTGAAGTATATTTTACAGAAGAAACCTCTGGTAATTCCTCCAGACGCTTTTTTATAGAAAGAATTTGCGACTCATCCGTTGAGGTTGTGAAGTATGTATTTACATCAACGCGGTCTTTAATCTGAGTCAGTGTGTAATCAAGGAGTGCCTGTAAAAAAATAAGCGACCCCAAAAAATATAGGGTCGTTGTGAAAATAAAAATAGAGGAGAGAGAGACGGTGCCAGTGCGCCAAAAGTTGGTTATGCCGGCTTTTATGATACGTCTCAAATCAGTCCCAATCATGTCCCAATCAGTATAACAGAAACGGCTAAATCGAACAAAAAATATTAAATTACATCACGTAACGGCCCTTCTCGTCATCTCTTGAGATTCGGCCATTTTCCATAGTAACCACTCTTTTCCCTAGCGAATCAATCACACCCTTGTTGTGTGTAGTTAAAATAACAGTTGTCCCTAAATCGTTGATTTTTTTCAAGATTTGAATAATTTCCTGAGTATTTATAGGATCAAGGTTACCAGTTGGTTCGTCGGCAATTAAAATATCTGGCTGGTTTATGATTGAGCGAGCAATAGCCACTCTCTGACGTTCCCCACCCGAAAGCTCTCTTGGAAAATTCCACCTCTTCATACCCAAATCAACAAGCTCGAGAGCATGTGGGACGTCGGAGGCAATCTCTTCGTCGCTTCGCCCGGCCGCTTCCATCGCAAAAGCTACATTTTCATACGCGGTTTTATTGGGCAAAAGTTTAAAATCTTGAAAAACAACGCCGATTCGTCTTCGATAGCTTGGTATTTCTTTTCCGCGGAGAGTTTGTACATCAATTGATTCAAAAAAGACCTTACCAGATGTTGGCTTCTCTTCAACCATAAGCATTTTAAGGAGTGTTGTCTTCCCTGCACCAGAATGACCAACGATTGAAACGAATTCCCCGGGCGAGATTGTAATGGTCACGTCCTCAAGCGCAACTGATTGGTCTTTATATATTTTTGAAACTTTATCGAAATAAATCATTGTTTGCCTTTACTCTTTGATATACACCATTTTTACCAGTGGAACCATTATAACACAAGCACATAGTTCTCTTAATTAAATTTATAATATCAAATATTCAATTTTTAAATAAAATTTAATGAGTTAATTTTTAAAATTAAGAAATTAAGAGTTATTTTTATATTTTAAATTAATAATTAAAAATTTCTACAACCCTTTCTCCGCTTCGATGAATTCCTCAATTTTTCCTTCTTCCAAAACTCCGTCAACATCAGCGGTCTCAACACCAGTCCTGTGATCCTTAACCATTTTGTACGGATGTAAAACATACGAGCGTATTTGATTCCCCCACTCAATTTCAGTTGTTTTTGAAACGTACAATCCTTTTTCCATAGACTTGCGCTCATCTTCCATTTTTTTAAACAACTTTCCTTTCAAAATTTGCATAGCTCGAGCACGGTTTTGCTCTTGCGAACGTTCTGTTTCTGCGTGAACGGCAATATTCGTAGGTAGATGTACCACCCGTACCGCCGTCTCTCTTTTGTTCACGTTCTGTCCACCTGGACCAGAAGAGCGCGCGAATTCAATCCTTATATCTTCTGGAGCAATTTGAATATCACTTTCCTCTCCTTCTTCAAAATCTGGAATAACCTCAACCATCGAAAAAGAGGTGTGTCTCAGTTTTTTGGCGTTGAACGGCGAGATTCGAACAAGCCGATGAACGCCGGATTCGTTCTTTAGCGTGCCATAAACATTCCTCCCCGAAATCTCGATTGTAATGTTGCGATATCCGCCATGGTCATTTTTATTTTCATGAACAGTATGCGAAGCAAAACCTTTTTTTGCGAAAAATCTTTCGTACATACCAAAAAGCATTCTGGAAAAATCTTCTGAGTCATCACCGCCCGCACCAGAAAAAATGGTCATCACCGCATTCCCTTTGTCATAACGAGCAACACCATCAAGGTCGTTTTTTAACTGTTGAAATTCTTTTAAGATTGCTTGAGCGGAAACTTTATCATTCCAAAAATCTGCCCTCACCATTTGAGCCTCAATTTCAGCTATGCGTTTTTCTGTAGCTTGCTTATCTTTCATTTTGGAGCCACCTCCCAGAATCGAACTGGGGACCTTCTCGTTACGAGTGAGATGCTCTGCCAACTGAGCTAAGGTGGCACACTTTAAACACAAATTAATCATAACATTCTATACGAACAACCCTCTCTGGAGCCGTTGTCCGGGATTGGTCACAAATATTTTTCTGCTGAAAAATTTCGCGACCCCGCCTCGCGCCGTCGCGCTCCGGCTTTCAATCCCGAACGCCAGTAAATTATGTTACTGGCTACAACCCTCTCTGGAGCCGTTGTCCGGGATTGAACCGGAGACCTCGTCATTACCAATGACGTGCTCTACCAACTGAGCTACAACGGCAAATCAAACAACGCAGAAATAGTAATCTATTTCTGCGTTTTCTCAAAATGGATACGGGGGTCAGGGGGACTTGGTCACGCATAAAATTTTGCTAAATTTTTGCGCGGCCAATGGGACGCTTGGCTAGTCGTATTTTTCTTGACTGAAAAATCGCTCAGCCCGCCCTCGCGGTTTTTGCCTTTCGCTACACTCAAACAAAAACATCGCTCCGGGCTTCAAGTCCCACCGCAAGACATTCAAATGTCTTGCTTTGCCGCGCAAAATTAAATCCCCTTTCGGGGATTAATTTTGCGCGGCCAATGGGACTTGAACCCACAACCTCTCGCGTGACAGGCGAGTGCTCTAACCAGTTGAGCTATGGCCGCATTTTCGATTTTTTCAAACCGTGTGCCGATGAATGGAATCGGACCATTGTCTAAGGCTTATGAGTCCTTCGTTCTACCATTGAACTACATCGGCAATCTATCATAATCGTGACATGACCTTGGAAACTTCGCGACTGTCACCCACGTTTACTTGTTGCGGGGGCCCGACTCGAACGGGCGCCTCAAGGTTATGAGCCTTGCGAGATACCACTTCTCCACCCCGCTATAATAAAAATCCCCCATTAAGAGGTTTTGCTGATTATACCCCCACACAAGAGCCGAATGCAAGCTCTCACTATCCTCTAAATTTCCTATTTAAAGATACTCAAACTCACGAAAAACTTGCTCATATAAACCAACAACCCTCTTTGCCTCGGCGTATGTTAGCTTAAACCCAGAACTTTCATGAACAATTTGATTTCGTACTTTGTGAGCTTCCCACGCACTTTGCAGACTCTGGAAATCAGCTGGTTCAACAACCTTTAGCCTCTCCCCTAAATCCTGTCCGTCATACCCCATCTTCTTTACAAGTTCATCTAAAATATTATCTGCTTCAATAACGGCAAATTTCCAATCCGCCTCACTCTCGCTATTTAAGTGGTTTTGAACTACAGCCCATCGCTCATTCCTTATTTTTTCCCCAGAATCTTTTATTTCTATAATTTTCAACTTCTCGTTTTCTTCCTTTCTTATTTCACTAAGCCGAATAATGCAGTAAACAATTCCAGCAATTAAGAAAACGGCTAATATTTGTAAAATATTTTTTAAAATAAGTAAAAAATCATCAAAAGAAATTCCCAAGGAAGAGCCTAAGGAAATTCCGGAAGAAGACCCTCCAGAACTTCCAGGCAAATTAATACCTGTAAAAAAGAAATAAATATTATTAAAAATCTGATAAATCAGATTAAAAAAATATTCGAGGTTAAGAAAATTTATATCTCTCCCCTGTCCGGTTGGTGCAAATATTGGATTATCAAGCATGGTTTTCGCGAATTAATTCAAACTTCTTCCCCAAACCAAAAAGTGTTTCCTCTCCACCTCGACGAGCAATGAACTGAATCCCGAGTGGAAGTTTTTGTTCTGTAAACCCTGACGGGATGGAGATAGCTGGTATTCCGGCCAAGTTAACTGGCACGGTAAAAATATCAGCTAGATACATAGCAAGGGGGTCTTCTGATTTTTCTCCAATCTTAAAAGCTGGCACAGGAGAAGTCGGTGTAACAATGGCATCAACAGAAGCAAAAGCTTTTTCAAAATCTTCGTTTATAAGCGCACGCACAGCGTTGGCTTTATTATAATAAGCATCATAGTACCCAGAGGAAAGAACGTATGCCCCGAGCATAATTCGACGTCGTACTTCCCGACCAAACCCATCTCCTCTAGTTTTCATATAAGAACCTAAAACATCTCCACCATCCTCTGAAAGTCCAAAACGAACACCATCAAATCGCGCAAGATTAGTCGAAGCTTCTGCAGGCATCAAAATATAATAAACAGCGAGAGAGTGCTTCAAGCTTGGTAAATCAACGTCTCTTATCTCTACTCCATCCTTTTTCAAAAGTTCTAGTGAGCGTTCAAAATTCGAAAGAACTTCTTTGTCTATTCCCGGAGCCGAAACGAAATCTCGAGGAACTCCAACAACAAAAGGTTTGTCTTTTTTTTCTTTAAAATCATAAGAGTCATCTGGTAACGAAGTGCTATCCATCTTGTCGTGACCAGAGATAGCGCGGAATAAAATTTCAGCGTCAGCAACAGTTTTTGCAAAAGGGCCAATTTGATCCAAAGAAGAACCCATCGCCATGAGACCGTGGCGCGACACACTTCCGTATGTTGTTTTTAACCCAACAACACCGCAAAGTGATGCCGGCTGTCTGATTGAGCCACCAGTATCAGAACCAAGCGCCCCTAAAACACTACCCATTGCAACAGCGGCAGCAGAACCACCAGAGGAACCACCGGCAACTCGCGACAAATCATGTGGATTTTTTGTCACGCCAAAAGCGGAGTTTTCAGTTGAGCCACCCATAGCAAATTCATCCATGTTTGTTCGCCCAATAAAAACTGCACCCTCATCTTTTAATTTTTTAATTACAGTTGCATCATACGGCGCAACATATCCTTCTAAAATTTTTGAAGCAGCTGTAACATGGCGACCTTCAATAAGGATGTTGTCTTTTATTGCGATTGGCACACCAAGGAGCATCCCCTTGTCGCCATTTTTTCTTTTCTGATCTGCCACCTTAGCCTGCTCTATCGCGTCACTAAAAACTTCGAGATAAGCGTGAACATCTCCATCATGTTCCGAAATAACAGAAAGAGCGCTCTTAACTAAATCTTCCGAAGAAAAATCTCCACTTGAGAGTCCTTTTAGTGCTTCTTCAATTGTTAGTTTATTTAAATCAACAGACATATTTAAAACACTTGTTTAACTTTCAGATATCCATCCTCCGTATCTGGGGCATCATTTAAAATCGCCTCGGTATAAAGACCGCTTTCGTGTGGCTCTCCATCTTCACGCATAACGTTTCTTAAGGTCCCTGCCTCAAGCACACGCTCACCGACTGAAACTTTTTCAATTTCAGAAACGTACCCCAAAATTGAATCAAATTCTAGGGCTATTTTCTCCTTCTCCTCATCGGTGAGGGAAAGGCGTGAAAGCTTAGCTAACCTGTCGATATCTTCCTTTTTCATATAAACACTATAGTAACACACAAAAAAATGAACAAAAAAGGCTATTTTACAGAAGTTTTAGAAACTCATCTTCGTCCAACACTTTCACTCCTAATTTATTGGCCTCATCAAACTTAGAACCAGGCTCCTCCCCAACCACCACATAGTCTGTTTTTACAGAAACAGAACTTGAAACACTTCCTCCTAATGATTTTATTTTTTCTTTTGCTTCATTTCTTCCCATTGAAGAAAGAGTACCGGTCAGTACAAACGTCTTCCCAAAAAATTTTCCGCGAGGCTTTGATTTCCCTTTTTCAATTTTAACTCCCTGCTCAAGATAGCCCTCAATAATTTTTTGATTGTGCTCATCATTAAAAAAATCGGCAACACTCTTACCAACCACTTCCCCAATCCCAGGAACAAGAGATAGCTCTTCTTCTTTTGCTTTCATAATTTTTTCGAGAGTCAAAAAATGCTCCGCCAAAAGCGAGGCGGTCTCTTCGCCCACATGCCTAATACCTAGCGCCACAATAAATTTTGTAAGTGAAATTGTTTTTTTGGATTGAATCTCTTTTATTAATTTATTTGCGGAAATATCAGCAAAACGCTCAAGTTCGATAATGTCATCAACGGTTATAGAAAAAATATCAGCAGGCCCTTGAATTATTTTTTCATCCAAAAGAAGTTCTATTGTCTGGGGACCAAAACCTTCGATACCAAAGGCGCGAGCGGAATGAAGTACCCTTTCTCGGTCTTGCGCAAAACACCTCTTGTTTGAACAAACAATCGCCACCTCTCCAGGATTTTTTGACACATTAGAACCACAGACAGGACAAATTGTTGGTGGAATAATTTCTTTCGCACTCTTTGGGCGAAGATTTTTTAAAACCTCCTTCACTTTTGGAATAATTTCTCCAGCCTTATAAATAACAACTGTATCGCCGATTCGAATATCAAGGCGAGCAATTTCATCCGCATTATGAAGTGATGCGTGCTTAACTGTTGTCCCAGCAATTAAGGTTGGTTTTAGTGTGGCAACCGGTGTAAGCGCACCAGTGCGTCCAACAAGCCATTCCACCGCCTCCACAACGCTGGTTGTTTCCTCTGCTGGAAATTTCCAGGCGACTAAACCCCGTGGAGTTTTACCAACAACCCCAAGAGATTTAAAAACACTGTTGTTGTTTATCCTTACTACCGTACCGTCTATCCAGTAGTCAAGTTTCTCACGCTTTGAATTCACTTCATTAAAAAACTTCTCTACTTCATAAAGATTATTCGCGACTCTCCCTAACGGATTCACCTTAAAACCAAACTGTGACAACACCTCCCACTCCTTGTCGTGCGTCTTTGTGCCATGATCACTTATCAAATCCCATGCGGAAAACTGAAGGGGTCTCATGGCTGTGATTTTTGAATCAAGCTGGCGCACACTTCCAGCAGCTGCATTACGTGGATTTGCAAACTCTGCCTGCCCCTCTCTCTTAAGTTCTTTATTTAATTTTTCAAATGCTTTCAGTGGAAAAAATATTTCTCCGCGCACAACGATATGTTCAAAATTAGAAACTTCCTCTTTTGGTTTTTGAAGCACGAGTGGCACCGTTTCAATTGTTCGAATATTTTGTGTTATGTCCTCCCCTATAACTCCATCACCACGAGTAGAAGCCGTCTTTAAAACACCGTTTTCATAGACAAGCTCAACGGCAAGTCCATCTAGTTTAACCATACAAAAAAATGGAGAGATTTCACGACCAATAAATTTACTAACTCTAACTTCCCAAGCCTTAAGTTCAGCAATTGTAAAAACATCCTCAATTGAAAGCATTGGCGCTTCGTGTTTGATTTTTCCGAATTTTGCGAGTGCCTGCCCTCCCACTCGTTGAGTTGGTGAATCAGATGTTATTAATTCTGGAAATTGCTGTTCAAGGGTATAAAGCTCGTGTTTTAAAGAGTCGAGAGACGCCTCGCTTATTGTTTCCTTGTCTAAAACATGATACTGGTATCGGTGAAAATCAATTTCTTTTTTAAGTTTTGAAATTCGTTCCTCAGCTTCTTTTTTGTCCATAACTAATAGGTTATACGAATACCTCTCTCAACGCGACGTGGGTTTGTTGGATCGCAGGTATTATATCCATGCGAATCGATTTTAGTTTTTTCGTTTAGTAGTTCATCAACATACTTTGAAACAACAACATCAACAACTGTAGCGCAAACTCCAGAGCTAAAAATATTTAAAGTAAAAGTTGATGTTGCCGCTGTTGCATTTGGGGGTGGGTCACTCGGATTGGTTGAGAAATTAATTGTAATATTCTGCCCACCGCAAGCAGTCGGTATTGTAAGTGGCATCGGAGACACGGGCGTATCAGAACTTGGAAAAACGCTATTATTTTCATACCCTGGAAGTGGGTGCTTTACGTCCCAATAAAGAGCGCATTCAGTCCCCGCATCAGCAGAATAAAAAGCCTTCTGTGATTCACGCCCAGTTGAAGAAATGATTAACTCCTTATAAGCAATAAGGATTATTCCAGAAATAATAGACAAAACTATACTCGATATAATGAGAGAGAAAAATAAAACAAATCCATTATTCCCTATTTTCTTTTTTGTTTTTTCGTTCATAAAATTATGGCCAGTTAGTTAACACGTCTTCAACAGACACTGTCCTATCCCCGCTACGTGACGCCCACGTAACTGTAGAATTAATCTTGATTTCGTATGCGCTAATTTTTGAAAGCTTTATTGTTCTTACATATTTAGTATTTGCCCAATCACTATAATTTCCATACCAAGAAATAACACCAGCTGAGTTCTCTTGAACATTAGGGCAAACCCCACCACAAGCATTAATCGTATTGTTAACAGCATCAACATAACAACCACTTCCGCTATAGCAAGATGTTGATGAGCCGTCCCCAAGATTTCCCTGGTCCCATAGTGCGGTACCACTTAGAACATTATTATCTCTAGTAGTTCTAACCACCTCTATTGCTTCCTGTGCTAAATAAACTGCGGTAATTTGATCTTGAGCATAATTTGCAGCAAAAAGGGCCCGCGCAACTACCGCCATCGGCATAACAACAGAAATGAGTAAAATAAAAATAGCAACAATTGATTCAACTAGAGTAAATCCACCATTTCCTTGCTTTAAATTGTTCTTTTTTAAAAAATTCATAATCATATTAAAAATCAAGAACTCTCTGAGAAGCCGAGGTTTGAATTTTAAACCTTGTCTCCAGCTTTGTTCCTGGTTTAGCGACGCCTTCAACAAAAACAACAGCGAATGGTTGTGGTACTCCTGTTGCCCCGGCACCTCTCACAATAAATCGAAGTGATTCTATTTGAATATCAGGAGAAGTTATTGGTAGAGCTTCAGCATTAGTTCTGCCTGGGTTTGTAACACCAATAACTTTTTTCATTATTCTTGGATTAGCGTCCGCACTTAAAGAATATGTCACATGATCGCCTTGATAGTCCGTAAAAGTAATTTCTGTCCCGTCGTTACAATCTCTTCCTGGAAGAATAACGACGTCTGAGTCGCAACTATAGTTTTTACCAACTCGAAGATTTCTTGCCATATTTTCAACAGCAAAATTTAAATTGTCTAAAACATTTCTTTTTGTTTGTGCCTTTGCGTTGGCGTCTTTGACAGTAATAAGTGCCATCACGCTAACTGTTGCAACAACAACAAAAAGTGACGTCGCGACCATAAGCTCAATAAGGGTGAAGCCCTTCTGTTTGTTTGTATTATTTTTAGTTTTATTTAAAAAAATCATATTTAATTACTAAGAACAAAGTCTGTCACCAATACTTATCTGTCCGGTCAACCAAATACTTACTTCCCGATATCCGCCGTTTGCTGACCTAATAGTAACCTCTACGTCCGCTGGATAAAAGCGCGCTTCCTCAACCATCACATAAAAATTCGCGTCAGGGTTTGGTCTCGTGAAAACAACGTCCACAGTACTTAGATTTTTAACATCTAAACAGCTTGAGGAAAT
>Ga0209514_10002894_pt1 | contig 25626 bp, 20 predicted proteins | sample Subgrocontami58m_FD_187452 | JGI IMG/M metagenome (GOLD analysis project Ga0209514, IMG submission 187452) | Subsurface groundwater microbial communities from S. Glens Falls, New York, USA - GMW37 contaminated, 5.8 m (SPAdes) (version 3) | ecosystem: Environmental > Aquatic > Deep subsurface >...
CGATGCCCGCGAGGCCTCGGCCTTGGCCAGGAGGTAGCCGTCGACGAACGGACCTTTCCAGACGGAACGCGCCATATTACTTGCCCTTGTTGCGGCGGCGGATGATCAGACTATCCGTCCGCTTGTTGGTGCGCGTCTTGTAGCCCTTGGTCGGCTGGCCCCACGGCGTAACGGGGTGCCTGCCACCGGAGGTGCGGCCTTCGCCACCACCATGTGGATGGTCGACGGGGTTCATGACCACACCACGATTGTGCGGCCGAAAACCGAGCCAGCGCATACGACCGGCCTTGCCGATCTTCTGGTTCATGTTGTCCGGGTTGGACACCGCACCAATGCTCGCCATGCATTCGGCGCGCACCACGCGAAGTTCGCCAGACATCAGCTTGATCTGGGCGTAGCCGGAATCCTTGCCGACGAGTTGGGCATAAGTCCCGGCGGAGCGCGCGACCTTGCCGCCCGCACCAACCTTCAACTCGATGTTATGGATGATGGTCCCGACCGGGATCGCCCCCAGTGGCATCGCGTTGCCGGGCTTGATGTCTGCTCGCGCCCCGGCGATCACCGAATCGCCAACCTTCAGCCGCTGCGGCGCCAGGATATAGGCCAGTTCGCCATCCTGGTATTTCACGAGCGCGATGAACGCAGTGCGGTTGGGGTCGTATTCCAACCGTTCCACTGTTGCCGGCACGTCGAACTTGCGCCGCCTGAAGTCGATGGTCCGGTAGGTTTGCTTGTGCCCGCCACCGCGGAAGCGGCTGGTGATGCGACCGTGGTTGTTGCGCCCGCCGGAGCTATGCTGCCCCTCGGTCAAGCCCTTGACCGGCTTGCCCTTCCAGAGTTCGCTGCGGTCGATCAGAACCGTGCCGCGAAGGCTGGCGGTAACGGGGTTGAATTGCCTGAGTGCCATCTGAGTCCTGTGCCCTCTCGGGTTCCCTCTGGGCGCCCTATGCGAGGCCGGTGGTGAAATCGATCGACTGGCCTTCAGCCAACCGGACGAACGCTTTCTTCACGTCCGAGCGCTGGCCCGGCCGTCCCTTGAAGCGCTTGGTCTTACCTTTTTGCACCAAGGTGTTGACCCCGAGCACCTTCACCCCGAACAGGGTTTCAACGGCGATCTTGATCTCCGGCTTGGTCGCATCGTTGGCCACCCGGAAAACGACCTGGCCATGTTCGGACAGCAGGGTCGCCTTTTCGGTGATGAGCGGACCACGAATGATCTGATACATCGACTCCCGCGACAGCGCGGGTTTCTTCTTGGTTGTACCGCTCATGCGGCGTCTCCTTCGGCGGGCACTGACGGCGCGCCATTCAACCGCGCGGTCAAGCCCGCCACACCGGCCGTGGTGATCGCCAGAACGTCGTGCTTCAGAATGTCATAGACGTTCGCACCGACAGTCGGCAGCACATCGACCCCGTGGATGTTGCGACTGGCACGGAGGAAGGTCGGATCCACCACATTGTCCACGATCAGCGCGGACGACCAGCCCAAGGCCTTGAACTTGCGCGCCAGCTCGCCGGTCTTATCGGGACCCGAGGCCACGTCGAGGATCACGAGCTTGCCTTCCGCCGCCTTCTGCGACAGCGCCGAGATCAGACCAAGGCGGCGTACCTTCTTGTTCAAGCTGTATTCGTGCGACCGAACGACCGGCCCGTGGACTGCGCCACCGCCGCGAAACTGCGGCGAGCGCAAGCTTCCCTGGCGCGCATTGCCGGTACCCTTCTGCCGATACGGTTTCCTGGTCGTGCCCGACACTTCGGACAGACCCTTGACCTTGTGGTTACCGGACCGGCGCTTCGCGAGTTGCCAGTGAACCACCCGCGCCATAATGTCGGCGCGCGGCTTCATCGCGAAAATGTCGTCCGGCAGTTCGGTACTGCCAGCGCTTCCCTGGTCCAAGGTGGTGATTTCGACCTGCATCGTCTGTATCCTCAGCCCTCGGCCGGTGCTGGCGTTTCTGGCGGCGTAGCCGTTGTCGGCGCCTCGATCAGTGCGGCCGGGTAGGGCGCATCGGCCGGGCGAGCGCGTTTGATCGCGTCGCGGACCATCACATAGCCGCCCTTAGCGCCGGGAACCGCCCCCTTGATCATCAGCAGCCCCTTGTCGGCATCGACGAGGGCCACTTCCATATTGAGCGTCGTGATCCGCTCCACACCGAGATGGCCGGCCATCTTCTTGTTCTTGAAGGTCTTGCCCGGATCCTGGCGGTTACCGGTCGATCCCAGGCTTCGATGGCTGATGGACACGCCGTGGCTGGCTTCGAGGCCGGAGAAGTTCCAGCGCTTCATACCGCCGGCAAATCCCTTGCCCTTCGAGGTGCCACAGACATCGACAATCTGCCCGACTGCGAAATGCGCTGCCGACAGTGTCGCGCCCGGCTCCAGCACCGCATCGGGGGCCACCGGGAATTCCACCAACTTCAGCTTCGGTTCCACCTTCGCCTTGGCATAGTGGCCGCGGTTGGGCTGGGTGACATTCTTCACCTTGGCCTTCCCCCAGCCGATCTGGACGGCGGTGTAGCCGTCCTTTTCCTGGCTGCGCGCGGCAACAACCTGCACCTGGTCCAGGTGCAGCACGGTGACCGGGACGTGGGTCCCGTCATCTTTGAACAGCCGGGTCATACCCAACTTCTTAGCCAGCAATCCGGTGCGCATGACTCTGGTTCCGCCTCAGATTTTGATCTCGACGTCCACGCCGGCGGCAAGGTCGAGCTTCATCAGCGCGTCCACCGTTTGCGGCGTGGGCTCGACAATATCGAGCAACCGGCGGTGCGTCCGGATCTCAAACTGTTCGCGGCTTTTTTTGTCCACGTGCGGTGAACGATTGACCGTGAACCGCTCGATATGGGTCGGTAGCGGGATCGGGCCGCGAACCCTGGCGCCCGTGCGCTTGGCCGTGTTCACGATCTCCTTCGTGCTGTTATCGAGCACGCGGTGATCGTAGGCCTTAAGCCGGATGCGGATATTCTGGTTGTCCATCGTTCGCTCTTACGCTTTCCCGCCGAAACGAAAACCGGCGCCCTGCCCACTAAGATGGCTGGGCGGAGCGCCGGTCGTCGTGGTGTCTATCAGGCCGTGATGCTGGCAACCACGCCGGCGCCGACAGTGCGGCCGCCTTCGCGGATTGCGAAACGCAGCCCGTCGTCCATTGCGATGGGCGCGATCAGCTCGACATCCATCGATACGTTGTCGCCCGGCATCACCATCTCAACACCTTCCGGCAGTTGCACCACACCGGTAACGTCGGTGGTGCGGAAGTAGAACTGCGGGCGGTAGTTGGTGAAGAACGGGGTATGACGTCCGCCCTCTTCCTTGGTCAGGATATAGGCTTCGGCCTTGAATTTGGTGTGCGGCGTGATCGAACCAGGCTTGGCCAGAACCTGGCCACGCTCCACGTCTTCACGCTTCGTGCCACGCAGCAGGGCGCCGATATTGTCGCCGGCCTGGCCCTGGTCGAGCAGCTTGCGGAACATCTCGACGCCGGTCACGACCGTCTTCACGGTCGGCTTGATGCCAACGATCTCGACTTCCTCGCCAACCTTCACGATGCCGCGCTCGACGCGCCCGGTTACCACCGTGCCACGGCCAGAGATCGAGAACACGTCTTCGATCGGCATCAGGAACGGGCGATCGGTCGCACGCTCCGGCTGCGGAATATAGGCGTCTACCGCCTTCATCAGCTCCAGGATCGCGTCGTGGCCGAGTTCCGGCTTGGTGCCTTCCAGGGCGCAGAGGGCTGACCCCTTGACGATCGGAATATCGTCGCCCGGGAAGTTGTAGGACGAAAGCAGCTCACGCAGCTCCATTTCGACGAGTTCGATCAGCTCAGGATCGTCGACCATATCGATCTTGTTCAGGAACACGACCAGCGCCGGCACGCCAACCTGACGGGCAAGCAGGATGTGCTCCCGGGTTTGCGGCATCGGACCGTCGGCGGCGGACACGACCAGGATCGCACCGTCCATCTGCGCCGCACCGGTGATCATGTTCTTCACATAGTCGGCATGGCCGGGGCAGTCGACATGCGCGTAATGGCGGTTCGAGGTCTCGTATTCCACGTGGGCCGTGGAGATGGTGATCCCGCGCGCCTTCTCTTCCGGCGCCTTGTCGATCTGGTCGTACGCCGTGAAGGTCGCACCGCCGGTCTCTGCCAGCACCTTGGTGATCGCCGCGGTCAGCGACGTCTTGCCGTGATCAACATGGCCGATCGTGCCGATGTTGCAGTGCGGTTTGTTGCGCTCGAATTTCGCCTTGCCCATAGTCGTCTTCTCCGCGAATCCGTGTTCAGGGTTCGTGTTGCTGAAAGCTGCCGTTACCAGCGGTAATGGCTGAAGGCCTTGTTGGCTTCGGCCATCCGGTGGGTATCTTCACGCTTTTTCACCGCTGATCCGCGGTTGTTCACCGCATCCAGCAGCTCGTTCGAGAGCCGGTCCTGCATCGTATGCTCTCCCCGCTTCCGTGCGGCATCGATGATCCAGCGGATGGCGAGCGCCTGACGCCGCTCGGTGCGGACCTCGACCGGCACCTGATATGTGGCACCGCCGACGCGACGGGACCGCACTTCCACGGCCGGCTTCACGTTGTCCAACGCCTCATGGAACATGCGCACCGGGTCGGCCTGCTGGCCACCACGACGCTTCAGCACATCCAGGGCGGTGTAGACGATGCCCTCGGCGGTGGACTTCTTGCCGTCGTACATCAGCGCGTTCATGAAACGGCTGAGCACAACATCACCGAACTTGGCATCCGGCAGAATTTCACGCTTAACGGCGCGACGGCGGCGGGACATGGACTTCTCCCCTTACTTCGGCCGCTTCGCGCCGTACAGCGAACGGCGCTGACGGCGTTTGGCGATGCCCTGGGTGTCGAGCACACCACGCAGGATGTGGTATCGCACGCCGGGAAGATCCTTGACCCGGCCGCCGCGGATCAGCACGACCGAGTGCTCCTGCAAGTTATGCCCCTCACCGGGGATATAGCTCACGACCTCATACCCGTTGGTCAGGCGCACCTTGGCGACCTTCCGCAAGGCCGAGTTCGGCTTTTTGGGCGTGGTCGTATAGACGCGCGTGCAAACACCACGCTTCTGCGGGCAGCCCTGCAGAGCCGGAACCGTGTTCCGAACTTTCTGCGGCTCGCGCCCCTTGGCAATGAGCTGGTTGATGGTCGGCATGGACCTCTTTCTCTTCTCCGTTCCGCCTTGCCGGGATGCCCTGGGTGGACCACCTGCTAACAGACTTAACCCGCCGGCCTGGGGGATTGCCCCAACCCGCGGGTTCCATGAGGCAGGCGGCCTAAGCCCCGGAAACCGGGGCGGCGCCGCATGCGTCGTTGGCCTGCATTCGGTGGCCACCCAAAGACGTTAACGCCGGGGTTGGCCGAGGGGGCGGAACCTAGTTGGGGGACGCTGGCGAGTCAAGCGGTTGCGCGGGGTTTTGTGGCAATCTCTGTGTCACACCACCGTAAACGACGCCACTGCCACGCCACGGTGGTTGATTTGGGTCTGCTGGAGCGGCGGTTACGGAGACGCCGCACGCGAATCCCATTTGAGGCCGGACAGGACGACATGCGCGAGCCCCTGTCACTCTGACATTGAACCGCAATCGGGGAATTTCCCATAGGTTTGCCCGGTATTCGGGCGCTTGGACGCCGAGTCGCGAAAATTATCGCAGTTCGGCCACCACCAGCGGCCGCAGGCACCACACCGGCCCCACCGCGAAAACAGTCGTCGGTCCGCAGGGGTCAAGCATACCAAGGGCCGCTCTCACAGGAGAGCGGCCCCGATATCGCGTCAGAATGACCGCAGCAGGGGCTACTCCGCCGCCTTAACGTCCTCGGTGATCCGGGGCGTCTCGAGCCCCGCCAGGTGCCGCTGATCGCGACCCGCGGCGATCGCCCGCAGACGGTTCATCACCGCCCCCGTGCCGGCCGGGATCAGGCGTCCGACGATGACATTCTCCTTCAGCCCCATCAGGCTGTCGGTCTTGCCGGCCGTAGCCGCTTCGGTCAGCACCCGAGTCGTTTCCTGGAACGACGCCGCGCTGATGAAGCTGTTGGTCTGCAGGGACGCCTTGGTAATGCCCTGCAGCACCGGCATCGCATGCGCCGGCCGCTCATCCTTCATCAGCTTGGAGTTGATCAGGTCGAACTCGGTGCGGTCCACCTGCTCCCCGGTCAGGAAGGTGGTGTCACCCGGATCGAGGATTTCGACCTTCTGCAGCATCTGGCGGACGATCACCTCGATATGCTTGTCGTTGATCTTCACGCCCTGCAGTCGATAGACGTCCTGGATCTCGTTCACGAGGTAGTCCGACAGCGCCTCGACACCCAACACCTTCAAGATGTCATGCGGGACGCGCGGCCCATCGACCAGCGGGTCGCCCCGGCGGACGAAGTCGCCTTCCTGCACCGAGACGTGCTTGCCCTTCTGGATCAGATACTCGGTCTCTTCGCCGGTCTCGTCGTTCTTCACGATGACCCGGCGCTTGGCCTTGTAATCCTTGCCGAACTCCACGCGCCCGTCGTTCTCGGCGATGACCGCGTGATCCTTCGGGCGACGCGCTTCGAACAGTTCCGCCACTCGTGGCAGACCGCCGGTGATGTCACGCGTCTTGCTGCCCTCACGCGGAATACGCGCCAGCACGTCGCCAGCCGCGACCTGCGCCCCGTTATCGACCGACAGGATCGAGTCCGGCGACAGGAAGTAGCGGGCGTCGGTGTTGTTGGTCAGTTGCACCACCTCCCCGGCGTCGTCCTTCAATTGCAGGCGCGGGCGGAGATCGATGCTCTTGGCGCCCTGCTTGTAATCAACGACGACCTTGGAGGTCAGGCCGGTGACCTCGTCCATCCGCTCCACCAGGGTGATGCTGTCGATCAGGTCGATATATTCGACCTTGCCGGCGCGCTCGGTGATGATCGGCAGGGTGTAGGGGTCCCATTCCGCCAGCTTCTGCGTGCGGGTGACCGCCTGGCCCTCATCGACGAGCAGACGCGCGCCGTAGGGCACGCGGAACCGCGCGCGCTCCCGACCCTTGTCGTCGGTCAGGACGATTTCGCAGTTCCGGCTCATGACGACCGGTACGGCCTGGCTGTTCATGACCACGTTGCGGTTGTTGATCTTGACCGTGCCCTCATGGCTGGCCTCGACCGCGGATTGCTCCGCGCCGCGCTGCGCCGCACCACCGATATGGAAGGTGCGCATGGTCAACTGCGTGCCCGGTTCGCCGATCGACTGCGCCGCGATCACGCCGACCGCTTCGCCGATATTGACCGTCGTGCCGCGCGCCAGGTCACGCCCGTAGCAATGGCCACATACCCCGATCCGCGACTCGCAGGTCAGCACCGAGCGGATTTTAACGGATTCTACCGCCGCTTTTTCGAGCATCTCCGCCTCGATCTCCTCGATCAAGGTGTTGGCCCGCAGCAGGACCGTGTTGGTCGCCGGGTCGATGACATCCTCGGCTGTCGTGCGGCCCAGGGTGCGTTCGGCCAGGCTGGACACCACTTCGCCGCCATCCATCACCGCGCGCACGGTCAGGCCGCGATCGGTGCCGCAGTCTTCCTCGACGATGATGCAATCCTGCGCCACGTCCACCAGACGCCGCGTCAGGTAGCCGGAGTTCGCAGTCTTCAACGCCGTATCCGCCAGCCCCTTGCGAGCGCCGTGGGTAGAATTGAAGTATTCGAGGACGGAAAGACCTTCCTTGAAGTTGGCGATAATCGGCTGTTCGATGATCTCGCCCGACGGCTTGGCCATCAGCCCGCGCATACCGGCCAACTGGCGCATCTGTGCCGGCGACCCACGCGCGCCGGAATGCGACATCATCCACACCGAGTTGGTGGGAACGCCGGATTCCTGCTTGCTGATCTCCTTCATCATCGCGCCGGCGACTTCGTCCGTGCAGCGCGACCAGGCATCGACGACCTTGTTGTAGCGTTCGCCGGCGGTGATGAGCCCGTCCTGGTATTGCTGCTCGAATTCCTTCACCTCGGCCTGGGTGGAGCGGATCATGCCGCCCTTCTCCTTCGGGATGATCATGTCATCCTTGCCGAAGGAGATCCCCGCCTTGGCCGCCTGGCTGAAGCCGAGACCCATCAGACGATCGGCGAAGATCACGCATTCTTTCTGACCGCAATGGCGGTAGACCATGTCGATCACGTCGGAGACGTTCTTCTTGGTCAACTGCCGGTTGATCAGATCGAACGGCACGTTCGGATGCTTCGGCAGGATCTGCGCGATCATCATCCGGCCGGGCGTCGTTACCACGACCGAGCGAACGGGATTGCCGCCGGCATCGATCGTCTCGAAACGCGCCTTGATCTTGTCGTGCAGGCTGACGACCTTGGCGAACAACGCGTGCTCGATCTCACCGATCGTGCCGAACGCCGGAGCCTTCTGGTCTTCCATCTCCCGGAATGCTGGGGTTTCCAGCGACAGATAATAGATACCCAGCACGATGTCCTGGCTCGGCACGATGATCGGTTTGCCGTTCGCCGGGCTGAGGATGTTGTTGGTCGACATCATCAGCACGCGACCTTCGAGCTGCGCTTCCATCGACAGCGGCACATGCACCGCCATCTGGTCGCCGTCGAAATCCGCGTTGAAGGCGGTGCAGACCAGCGGATGCAACTGGATGGCCTTGCCCTCGATCAGCACCGGCTCGAACGCCTGGATGCCGAGACGGTGCAGGGTCGGCGCCCGGTTCAGCATGACCGGATGCTCGCGGATGACCTCTTCCAGGATGTCCCACACTTCGGGACGCTCCTTTTCCACCATCCGCTTGGCGGCCTTGATGGTGGTTGCGTGGCCGTATTTTTCCAACTTGGAGTAGATGAAGGGCTTGAACAGCTCCAACGCCATCTTCTTCGGCAGCCCGCACTGATGCAGCTTCAGCTCTGGCCCGACCACAATGACCGAGCGGCCCGAGTAGTCGACGCGCTTGCCCAGCAGGTTCTGGCGGAAGCGGCCCTGCTTGCCCTTCAGCATGTCGGACAGCGACTTCAGCGGCCGCTTGTTGGCGCCCGTGATCGCGCGTCCGCGACGGCCGTTGTCGAACAGCGCATCGACGGATTCCTGCAACATGCGCTTTTCGTTGCGCACGATGATGTCGGGCGCGCGCAGCTCGATCAGTCGCTTCAGGCGGTTGTTGCGGTTGATCACCCGGCGATACAGGTCGTTCAGGTCGGAGGTCGCGAAGCGGCCACCATCCAGCGGCACCAGCGGGCGCAGCTCGGGCGGGATCACCGGCACGACGTCCAGGATCATCCAGCCGGGATGGCAGCCGGATTCGCCGAACGCCTCGATCAGCTTGAGGCGCTTGACCAGCTTCTTGCGCTTGGCCTCGCTGGTGGTTTCCTTGAGTTCGGCGCGCAGCTTCACCCGTTCGGCATCGGTGTCGATGCGGTGCAGCAGCTTCTTGATCGCCTCGGCGCCGATGCCGACCTCGAACTGGTCGTCGCCGAACTCATCCTGCTTCGACAGCAGTTGGTCTTCGGTCAGAAGTTGCAGCATCTTGAGGTCGGTGGTGCCGGGTTCCAGCACCACATAGCTCTCGAAATACAGGATCTTTTCAAGTTCCTTCAGTGTCAGATCGACCATCAGGCCGATCCGGCTGGGCAGCGACTTCAGGAACCAGATATGCGCGACGGGGGAGGCCAGTTCGATATGGCCCATGCGCTCACGACGCACCTTGGCAAGCGTGACCTCGACGCCGCATTTCTCGCAGATAATGCCGCGGAACTTCATGCGCTTGTACTTGCCGCACAGGCACTCATAGTCCTTGATCGGGCCGAAGATGCGGGCGCAGAACAGCCCGTCCCGCTCCGGCTTGAAGGTGCGGTAGTTGATGGTCTCGGGCTTCTTGATCTCGCCATAGGACCAGGAGCGGATCTGCTCCGGGCTGGCGATCTGAATTCTGATCTGGTCGAACGTCATCGCCTGGCCGGTTTGGCCGAGGATCTTCATCAGCTCGTTCATGCGTTTGTTACCTCACGTGGGTGCGTAACGCGTGTGTCGTCGTCAAATGCGATGCGCCCACCCCGGGATGGGCGCATCGGTCTCAAGCCGCCCGGTTGTCCAGGTCGACATTCAGGCCAAGGGATTTCAATTCCTTCACCAGCACGTTGAAGCTTTCCGGAATGCCTGCCTCGAAGTTGTCCTGCTCGCGCACGATCGCCTCATAGACCTTGGTGCGGCCGGACACGTCGTCCGACTTCACCGTCAGCATTTCCTGCAAGGTGTAGGCGGCACCATAGGCTTCCAGCGCCCAGACCTCCATCTCGCCGAAACGCTGGCCACCGAACTGCGCCTTGCCGCCCAACGGCTGCTGGGTGACGAGGGAGTACGGTCCGATCGAGCGGGCGTGGATCTTGTCGTCGACCAGGTGATGCAGCTTCAGCATATAGATGTAGCCGACCGTCACCTTGCGCTCGAACGGCTCTCCGGTGCGACCGTCGGTCAGCCAGACCTGGCCCGAGGTGGCCAGCCCGGCGCGAGTCAACATGCCCTCGATGTCCGACATGCGGGCGCCGTCGAACACCGGCGTTGCGATGGGGATGCCCTTGCGCAGGTTCTCGCACAGCTCGATCAGTTGGTCGGTGGTCAGATCGGCGATCTGATCCTCGAATACCTCATCGCCATAAACCTCCCGCAAACGCGCCAGCAGATCGGCATGGCGCGCGCCGGTGCGCTGGTACTCATCCACCAAGGCCCCGATCTGCTTGCCGACCGCCGCGCAGGCCCATCCCAGATGCGTCTCCAGGATCTGCCCCACATTCATCCGGCTGGGCACACCCAACGGATTGAGCACGAGATCCACATGTGTGCCGTCATCGAGGAACGGCATATCCTCCACCGGCACAACCCGGGAAACCACGCCCTTGTTGCCGTGGCGGCCGGCCATCTTGTCACCGGGTTGCAGCTTGCGCTTCACCGCGATGAACACTTTCACCATTTTCATCACGCCGGGCGGCAATTCGTCCCCACGCTGGAGCTTCTCGACCTTGCTGTCGAAGCGGGCCTGCAAGCGGCCGACCGCGGCGTCGAATTCGCGCTTCAGCACTTCGATCTCGGCCATCACCGCGTCGTCCTGCACGCCGATATGGCGCCACGAGCCGCGGGGATGTTCGGCCAGCACCGCCTCATCCAGGATGGTGCCGGATTTCAGGCCGCGGAACCCGCCGGCGGCCTTGTGGCCCAGGAGCTTCTCGCGAAGTCGGTTGAGGAAGGAGCGCTCCTGAATGGCCTTCTCGTCGTCGCGGTCCTTCGCCAGACGCTCGATCTCGGACCGCTCGATCGCCATCGCGCGCTCGTCCTTGTCGACGCCACGGCGGCTGAACACGCGCACATCCACCACCGTCCCGGTCACCCCGGGCGGCAGTTTCAGCGAGGTGTCACGCACGTCAGATGCCTTTTCGCCGAAGATCGCGCGCAGCAGCTTTTCCTCCGGCGTCATCGGGCTTTCGCCCTTTGGCGTGACCTTGCCGACCAGGATGTCGCCCGGATTCACTTCCGCGCCGATATAGACGATGCCGGCCTCATCCAGGTTTTTCAGGGCCTCTTCACCGACATTCGGGATGTCGCGGGTAATTTCCTCCTGGCCCAGCTTGGTGTCGCGCGCCATCACCTCGAATTCCTCGATGTGGATGGAGGTGAACACGTCGTCGCGCGCAATGCGCTCGCTGATCAGGATCGAATCCTCGAAGTTGTAGCCATTCCAGGGCATGAACGCGACGAGCGCGTTGCGGCCCAGGGCCAGTTCGCCGAGCTCGGTGGAGGGGCCGTCCGCGATGATGTCGCCTTCGTCGACGCGATCGCCCACTTTTACCAGCGGACGCTGGTTGATGCAGGTGGACTGGTTCGACCGCATAAACTTGCGCAGGCGATAGATGTCCACACCCTTGGTCGTCGCATCCTCGTTGGTCGCGCGCACCACGATGCGGGCGCCATCGATCTGATCGACGATGCCGGGGCGGCGCGCCACGATGGTCGCGCCGGAGTCACGCGCCACGGCGGCTTCCATCCCGGTGCCGACCAGCGGCGCATCGGCGCGGATCAGCGGCACCGCCTGGCGCTGCATGTTGGAGCCCATCAGCGCGCGGTTGGCGTCGTCGTTCTCCAGGAACGGTATCAGCGCCGCGGCCACCGAGACCAACTGCTTCGGCGACACGTCGATCGCAGTCACGTCTTCCGGCTTCACCAGCCGGAAATCGCCCTGCTTGCGGACCGAGACCAGTTCCTGGGTGAAGCGACCATCAGCGTCCATCGGCGCATCGGCCTGGGCGACGACGAGACGTTCTTCCTGCATGGCGGAAAGATATTGTGCGCCCTTCTGCACCACGCCGTCCTTGACCAGCATGTACGGCGTCTCGATGAATCCGTATTTGTTGACCTTGGCATAGGTCGCCAGCGAGTTGATCAGACCGATATTCGGGCCTTCCGGCGTCTCGATCGGGCAGATGCGGCCGTAATGGGTCGGGTGCACGTCACGCACTTCGAACCCGGCGCGCTCGCGGGTCAGACCGCCCGGCCCGAGCGCGGACAGGCGACGCTTATGCGTCACTTCCGACAGCGGGTTGGTCTGGTCCATGAACTGGCTGAGCTGGCTGGAGCCGAAAAACTCCCGCACCGCCGCCGCCGCCGGTTTGGCGTTGATCAGGTCATGCGGCATGACCGTGTCGATATCGACCGAGCCCATGCGTTCGCGGATCGCACGCTCCATCCGCAGCAGGCCGATACGATACTGGTTTTCCATCAATTCGCCGACCGATCGCACCCGGCGGTTGCCGAGATTGTCGATGTCGTCGATCTGTCCGCGGCCGTCCTTCAGGTCGCAGAGAGTCTTGACCGTCCGCAGCAGGTCTTCCTTGCGCAGGGTGCGAACCGAGTCTGGGACATCGGTAAAGCCCAGGCGCATATTCATCTTCACGCGGCCGACGGCCGACAGGTCGTAGCGGTCGTTGTCGAAGAACAGGCCGCGGAACAGTGCCTCGGCGGTTTCCGGCGTCGGCGGCTCACCCGGGCGCATCACCCGGTAGATATCGATCAGCGCGTCGTCGCGGTTGCTGTTCTTGTCCACCGTCAGCGTGTTGCGCATCCAGGGACCGTTCGACTGATCGACGGCGAGCGTGGGCAGGGTGGTGACCCCGGCGTCTTCCAGCGCAGCGAGGCGGGCTTCGACCAGTTCTTCGCCAGCCTCGGCATAGATTTCGCCGGTTTCAGCATTCACCAGATCCTCGGCGACGTAGCGCCCAAGAAGGTCGGTACGGCCGACCAGCACTTCCTTGGTGTTTTCCGCGATGCGGCGGGCCTGACGAGCGGTCAGCTTCGCCTCGGCTTCGGCGACGACCGCACCGGTCGCGGCGTCGATCAGCGGTTCCAGCAGCTTGACACCGCGGAACGCATCCGGCTCGAACGGGCGGGCCCAGCCCTTGGCGGTGCGGTCGAAGACGACCTGACCATAGAAATAGGTCAGGATTTCTTCCTGATCCATGCCGCGGATCTCGCCGAGCTCCACGACCTCCCCCTTGGCTTCGCGCGCAGCGCGGAGAGCCTCGGTATGGGCGCCTTCCAGTGCGTACAGCAGGGTCGTGACCGGCAGCTTCCGCTTGCGGTCGATGCGGACGTAGACGAGGTCCTTGCTGTCGAATTCGAAATCCAGCCACGAGCCGCGATACGGGATCACGCGCGCGGCGAACAGATATTTCCCGCTGCTGTGGGTCTTGCCCTTGTCGTGGTCGAAGAACACACCCGGGGACCGGTGCATCTGGCTGACGATGACCCGCTCGGTGCCGTTGATGATGAACGTGCCATTGTCCGTCATCAGGGGCATGTCGCCCATATAGACAGGCTGCTCCTTGATGTCGCGGATCGAGCGGGCGCCGGTGTCCTCATCCACGTCCCAGACGATCAGTCGCAGAATGACCTTCAGCGGTGCGGCATAGGTCATGCCCCGCTGAATGCATTCTTCGACGTCGTATTTGGGTTCCTCAAGCTCGTAATAGACGAACTCCAAGCGGCCACGGCCGGCGAAATCGTCGATCGGGAAGACCGACTTGAACACTTCCTGCAGCCCGGTATGGGTCCGGTTGTCGGGGTGGACAACCATCTGCAAAAACGCCTCATAGCTGGAGCGCTGCACATCGATCAGATTTGGCATCGGCGCCACTTCGGGGATGCGTCCGAAGCTTTTGCGTATCCGCTTGCGCCCGGTAAACGACCTGCTGATCGCGTTCATCGCCTGTCCTGCCTTAGCTGTGTCTGTCTGCCAGTCATCAATCCGACCCGAGGGGCGCCATTTTGGCACAAGAGGGTCGTTCCGCCGAAAACGGGAATGCGGGCGGGAATCGACCGATTCCCACCCACTCCCGGCTCAAACGCACGAGCGGTCCGGCGGACCCGTTCGTGCGGTCTGTGATGCGTCCGGTCCGCGTTACTTGACCTCCACGGTGGCGCCCGCGTCCTCAAGCATCTTCTTGATCTTCGCCACTTCGTCCTTGCCGACCGACTCCTTGACCGGCTTCGGCGCCGCCTCAACCAGATCCTTGGCTTCCTTCAGCCCAAGGCCCGTGATCGTGCGCACTTCCTTGATGACGTTGATCTTCTTGTCCCCTGCGGCGGCCAGGATGACGGTGAATTCCGTCTGTTCCTCGACCGGCGCGGCGGCTGCGGCCGCGGCCGGCGCTGCTGCGGCCGCGACCGGCGCAGCGGCCGAAACGCCCCACTTCTCTTCGAGCAGCTTCGACAGTTCCGCCGCTTCGAGCACGGTGAGGGTGGACAGTTGGTCCACCAGGTTCTGCAAGTCAGCCATTGTCTGTGTCCCTTAATCTAGTGCTTGATAGGTTCCATGCAAGCCGTTGTTTCCGGCTGCGTTCGGTCTTGTCGGTTGCCCAAGGGGCACGCCCGACGGGGTTTGTCGGCGGCCTGATCCGCGATCAGGCTGCCTCGGCTGTCTCATCCTTCTTGGCGAAGGCCCCAAAGACCCGGGCGAGTTGTGCGGCCGGCGCCTGCAGAACACCCGCGATCCGCGTGGCAGGGGTCGATATCATCCCCACCAGCCTGGCGCGCAGTTCATCCAGCGACGGCAGTTCGGCCAGTGCCTTGATCCCATCCGCATCCAGCGTCTGGGTCCCAAGCGCGCCGCCGATCAGCACGAACTTGTCGTTGGTCTTGGCGAACTCGACGGCTGTTTTCGCCACCGCTACCGGATCCGTCGACCACGCGAGCGCGGTCGGACCGGTGAGCATTGGCGCAATGCCTTCGAATCGGGTCCCTTCCAAGGCGAGGTGGGTCAGCCGGTTCTTCGCGACTTTGTAAGTTGCCCCCGCGGCTCGCATCTTGACCCTGAGCGCCGTTGCGTCGGCAACCGTCAGACCCGCATTGCGGGTAACGACGATCATCGACGTGGCGGACAGTGCCTGATTGAGCTCGGTGACGAACTCCCGCTTCTCCGTACGGTCCACGTATCGTCTCCGTCCCCCGGAAATCGCCCAGGGGCTTGCTTGGTCCGCCACGATCGAAACCGTGTCGGACCGGGTTGCCCAAGGACCACATCGCTTGATGGGGACAAACCCCAGCGAGCGGCATGGTCCGGTTCGCCTGTCCTGGAGTCCTCACCACACAAAGGTGGCGACGCCCCCTGCAAGCCGGAACCACCAAGGCTGCTCCAGTAACCGGACGATGCGGTGCTTTCACCCCGTGCGGCCGATTCCGTCATTGCCTGGCTTCCCCGTCTCCCGCGCGCGGACCGAAGTCCCTTAAGTTCCCCGGGTGGAGATCACGTGCGGTCTCGGACAGGTTCGGGAACGCCGAAGCGTCCCCTGTCCACGGAGCTCTCGCGCTCCGCGTATCTCCTTATGCGACCAGTTTATGCGCCCAGTCTCCTTACGCGCTCAGGGAACCAACGTCCACGCGCACACCCGGCCCCATGGTGGAGCTTACGGATACGCGTCGCACATAGGTGCCCTTGGCGCCGGTCGGCTTCGCCCGCTGGATCGCGTCAGCCAAGGCGCGCGCATTCTCCAGCAGCTTGTCGTCATCGAAGCTCACCTTGCCGATCCCGGCATGGATGATCCCCGCCTTTTCCGCGCGGAATTCCACCTGACCGGCGCGAGCAGCGGCGACGGCACCCTTCACATCCATGGTCACGGTGCCCAAGCGCGGGTTCGGCATCAGACCACGCGGGCCCAGGATCTTACCCAGGCGGCCGACGATGCCCATCATGTCAGGGGTCGCGATGCAGCGGTCGAAATCGATCTGACCAGCCTGGATCTTTTCCATCAGGTCTTCAGCGCCAACCACGTCGGCACCCGCCGCCAACGCCTCATCGGCCTTCGGGCCGCGCGCGAACACGCCGATCCGGACATCCTTGCCCGTGCCGTTCGGCAGGCTGGTCAATCCGCGCACCATTTGATCGGCATGCCGGGGATCGATGCCCAGATTCATCGACATTTCGACCGTTTCGTCGAACTTGGCCTTCGCGGTGGACTTCACCAGCTTGATCGCCTCGGCCAGCGTATACGCCTTGGAACGGTCGACCAGTGCCGCCGCCGCCGTCAGTCGCTTGTTCTTTGCCATGGCTCAGCCCTCCACCACGGTCAGACCCATCGAGCGCGCCGATCCAGCCAGCATGCGGACCGCGCCGTCGATATCGTTCGCGTTCATGTCCTTCATCTTGATCTCGGCAATCTCACGCAACTGGGTCGTGGTCACCCGCCCGGCCGAGGCACCCTTGCCCACGGTGGGGCTGCCCTTGTCGATCTTGGCCGCCCGCTTCAGAAAATAGGTGTTGGGCGGCGTCTTCGTGATGAACGTAAAGCTGCGATCCGCATAGGCGGTGATCACCACCGGGGTCGGCGTGCCCGGCTCCATATTCTGCGTGAAGGCATTGAATTCCTTGACGAAGGCCATGATGTTCAGGCCGCGCTGGCCGAGCGCCGGGCCAACGGGCGGCGACGGGTTGGCCTTGCCGGCCGGAATTTGTAGCTTGATGTAGCCGACGATCTTCTTCGCCATTATCCCTGGTCCTCACCATGCCGAGGGACCGTGGTGCACGCGACGCCATCCGCCCTATGAGCGGTTCGGCCTCTCCCACGTTCCGATTGAGCGGCGGCGTTTACCGGGTGGGGTCGTCAGTGTCCAGCGGAATCTCCGCCTCGTCGGCAACGTGTCGCGTGAGGCGGGACACCAGATCCCATGCGAACGCGTCGAGCTCCCTTCGCAGGGCCGCCACGGTGGCGGTCGCGGACATATCAAAAGCATGATGGGGGGACGACGGGATCTGAAACACGGGCGCGAACCTCCGGGGCACTATACAATCGGCATTTTCGGTCAAGTCCCTTTCGGCGGTGTCGATCGGCATCAGGGACCTCCTCTCCATCATATCTACGATCCGTAGTCGAGTTCGGACCGCCCGCAATGATCTGGATCACGGATCCCGCGCCAAACCTGAAAGTCGTTCGCCGCCAAACCCGACGGGGCCGCGTCACAGGGTCCAATCCGGTCACGATTGACAACCGTTTGGCGCACTTCCCACCGTTCGCTTACTGTCCGCAGCAAAAGCAACCAGTCCCTTAACAATACCTCGAGCCGGCCGTCGCTTGGGTTTCAATTTATGACGGTTCGTAAGACCGCATTAATCAACTGCCTCAAACCATTCCGTTAATGAGCTTTTCCAGAGCACGCAATCAGGGCATGCTGCATGGTCTCATGCACTGGGACCAATCTATGGCTTTCGCCCACACGATCGGCGGCACCCGCCACGTCTTTGCGGACCTTCGCACGCTCCTCGCCCGGGCGACGCCCTTTCGTTCGGGCGATGCCCTGGCCGGAGTCGCGGCAGCCAGCGCCGCCGAACGGGTCGCTGCCCAGATGGCGCTCGCGGATACGCTGCTGTCCACCATCGTCGACGAACCGGTCATTCCCTATGAACAGGATGAGGTGACGAGGCTGATCCTGGACAGCCATGACCGGGCCAGCTTCGCAGCCATCGCGGCGATGACGGTAGGCGCGTTCCGGGAGTTCCTGCTGACCGCCGAAGCGGCCCAACTGACCGCACTGCGTCCCGCCCTGACGCCGGAAATCGTGGCAGCGGTCAGCAAGATCATGCGGTTGCAGGACCTGGTGGCGGTCGCCGCGAAATGCCGCGTGGTCACGCGCTTTCGCAACACGATCGGCCTGCCCAATCGGCTATCGGTCCGGCTGCAACCCAACCACCCCACCGACGATCCGCACGGGGTCGCCGCCTCTACCCTCGACGGGCTGCTGATGGGGGCGGGCGATGCCGTCATCGGCGTCAATCCCGCCACCGACAATGTGGAGGCCACCGTCACTCTGCTGTCCATGCTGGACGCCATTCGCGACCGCTATGCCATTCCCACCCAAACCTGCGTTCTGGCCCACGTGACCACCACCCTGCGGGCGATCGAGGCCGGCGCGCCGGTCGACCTGGTGTTCCAGTCGATCGGCGGCACCGAGGCCGTCAACCGCAGCTTCGGCGTCTCCCTCTCCCTTCTCCACGAAGCTCGCCAAGCCGCGCTTTCGCTGAATCGCGGCACGATCGGCGACAACGTCATGTACTTCGAGACCGGCCAGGGCAGCGCCCTGTCGGCCGAAGCCCATCACGGGGTCGACCAACAGACCATCGAAGCGCGAGCCTATGCAGTCGCACGCGCTTTCTCGCCGCTGCTTGTGAACTCGGTGGTGGGCTTCATCGGCCCGGAATACCTTTACGATGGCAAGCAGATCACGCGCGCCGGGCTGGAAGACCACTTCTGCGGCAAGTTGCTGGGTCTGCCGATGGGCGTCGATGTCTGCTGCACGAACCACGCCGAGGCGGACCAGGACGACATGGACGCTCTGCTGACCCTGCTGGGTGTTGCCGGCGTCACCTATATCATGGGCGTGCCCGGGGCCGACGACGTGATGTTGTCCTACCAAAGCACCTCATTCCACGACGCCCTCTATGTCCGCCACGCGCTGGGGCTGAAGCCGGCGCCGGAATTCGAGACCTGGCTGACCGAAATGGGGGTCGACGCGATGGTGGGGACCGAGCGTATCCCCCGCCCATTGACGCCAGCGGTGATCGGACTGGAATAGGCCAACACGCAAAAGGACAGCCACATGACCGAAAGTTTTCGCGCCCGCATCGGCATCGACCTGGGCCGTAAACTGCGGCTGGAAGACGGACTGGCGTGGGCCGTTCGCAACAACGTCCAGTGCATCGACGTCCAGCTTGACACCGGCGACAACGCCTTTACCCGGCTGGACGCCACCCGTTCGGCCGCAATCCGGTCGACCCGGGAAAGGCTCGGCGTCCATCTGGGCCTGCACACATCCTCGGCTGTCAATGTCGCGGAATATGCCCCGCTGGTTTCTGACGCCGTGGACGCCTATCTGCGGGGATATATCGACGCCTCCGTTCGGCTGGGGGCCGAGTGGATCGTGGTGCACGCCGGATTCCACTTCACCGACGACATCGATCAGCGCATGCAAGCTGGCCTGGAGCGCCTGCAACGCATGGTTGCCTATGCCGAGACCAAAGGCGCCAGGCTGTTGCTGGAAAACCTGAACAAAGAGCCGCCAGATGCCGAGGTGCACTACCTGGCCCATACCCTGGACGAGTGGCGTTGGTACTACGAACGCATCTCATCCCCGGCCTTCGCGTTGTCCTTCACCGCCAACCACGCCCATCTGGTGCCGGAAGGGGTGGCCGGCTTCATCAACGCCATGCCGCTCGACCGCGTGGCGGAGGTCCGGCTGGCTGACTGTTTCCGCAACGGCAAGGAAGAGCATCTGCGCCCCGGGCAAGGCGATTTCGACTTTTCCGGTTTATTCCGCGCGCTGGAAGAGCGTGGGTTCAAGGGCCACTACACCAACGCGTTTGGATCCCTGGACGATATGCTGGCTGCCCGGGAGGCGTTTGCGTTGATGGCGTGAGCTGAGGCGTCGACGGTCTCCGGTCGATTTCGAGCCGAGCGGGGGCAACCCGTCATGACCGCGTGGCGGATATCCGACATCAACCTGACCGGGAAGAGACAGGCTGAGCGGATGAGTGCTTGACTCTGATGGTGTCAATTTCTTGGTAAATGCCGGGCTGGGGTAGGTGGGGTCAGCGAGCATCGAAGGACTCGCTGCCCCATCAATCAAGAATTACATTCCATTCCCAGAAGAATTATCGGCGTAGGTAGCGTCCTATTACATTGGCGTCCTAAGCTTCGTGTGTTCAATTTCTTGGTTGATCCGGGTAGCAAGGGCCGCGCTTACCGGAGTCATGGGCAGGCGTAACTCGGGGCTGTCAATGAGGCCTATACGCCAGAGCCAATGCTTGATCGGCGCAGGGCTTGGTTCAGTGAATAAAAGGCGCGGCAGATCGACGAGCGTCCGCCAATGAGCCAACGCGCCTGCGTGATCTCCCGCGCGGACCTTGCTTTGGATCGCGGCGAAAGCGAGGGGTGCGGTATGGGCCGACGCGAGAATGCCGCCGTCGGCGCCTTGCGTGAGAGCTGTGTGGAACAACGCATCCTCCCCCGTTAGCACCGCAAAATTGGTGGGACGGGTTCGTATCAGGTCGAAGGATTGCATCGCATCAGCCGAACAATCCTTGACCCCTACAATGTTCGCGCGTTCGGCAAGGCGCAGCATCGTCTCGTTCGTCATGTTGACGCCGGTCCGATAGGGAATGTTGTAGATCAGAATGGGCTGATCCGTGGCGTCGGCCAAAGCAGAGAAGTGTTGGAACAGCCCTTCCTGCGACGGCCTCGTGTAGTACGGGCAGGTGATCAGGTATCCATCAATCGACCAAGCGGCCGTTTCGTGCAACGCCTTGACACCCTTGCGCGTGTCGCTGCCCGAGAGGCCAAGATAGAGCGGGAATGGGCGGGCGATATCGGCACGCTCGGATGCTGCGACGACGACGAGGCGCTCAACCTCCTGTTCGTCCAGCGTCATCCCTTCGCCGGTGGTGGCAGCGAGGATCAGACCTTCAATCGGTTGATCGGCAAAATACTTGATAAGGCGCCGCAGCGACGTTTCATCAAGCTCGCTGTCGCGGAACGGCGTAATGAGCGGCAGCCAGATACCTTGGAGAGGCGAGTGGGGCAAGTGCATGGTGCTTCATCTCCTGTGAGGCCGGAGACGGGAGCAGAAAAAGAAAGACCCCGTCCAAACCGGCGGGGTCCTGTTTCGATCGTAAGCGCGACAGATTACGGCGCGCGTTGATCCCTGGTCCCCTGTGGCGGGGATTTTTTCGACACGGCCGACTTGAGGCAGGGCGGGATCATGCGGGCGTGATGCACCTCAGGGCCTGAAGATGTCAAGATTGAACGATAGACAGGCGGCAGGCTGCCGTCCCATCGTCTCCCGGTTCCATCAGCGGGCATCAAGAGGTTAGGGCACTTCGAAAGAAGTGACTGTATCAAAACCCCTATGGCTAGTGGATAAATCCAAAGAATGGCAGCCGGATCTTTTCACTGACTCGTAATTCGGTTGGCGGCGTCATACGATTCCAAAGAGGCATCTGTCGGGATCGGACCACTAGGCAATATCCAACCGACGAGCCTATGATCGAGTGGATTGGTGCCCGTTCAGCGCCGCATAGGACGTCCGTCGGAACCAACCCCCAACTCGATACGTTCGATCCCAGACGGCATTTGCAGCCATGGGTGCCTGCTCTCTTCCCACATCGATCGCACCGGCGCGGGAAAGGTTGGATCGGCGAAGCAGCCAACTGCTATTCCGCAGCGGTCGGGATACTTGTCACCTTCCCAGTACACAGAGGTGCCGCATTCGGGACAGAAGTGGAAATTGATGATGTTCCCGCTGTCAGTCGTCCGACTATATATTTTACTTTGTCCTTCGAATCTGACATTCGCCTTTGGATAATAGGCACCAGAATGCATAATTGCGCCGGTGCGGCGCTGGCAGGCCTTGCAATGGCAGACGTAGGAGCGAAATGGCTCGCCGGTGACGATCGCCCGCAAGGTGCCGCAGTGGCATTGTGCTGTTCTTTCCATTGGAGCCCCCTTTGGTCGCTATATAAAGCTCTCCCCTTACACAGCACCATCATCCGATACTGTGCGAGCCCGAGGATAGTTCGGTGTCTTCATCATCGCAACGGATAGGTCTTCGGGTCTAAACTCGCGACCCGTGGGCGCACCACCTGCCCCGAAAAGTCAATAGGTTAGGCGCTCCAAAAGATGGGTTCCAAACTCAGGAAACACATCAACCCGTAGCTCATGCCTCCGGGAACCCATCCACCCCTCGACCAACGAAAAACCCCGCCCAGTCTCCCGGGCGGGGTTTTCCATCCTCAACCTGAAATCAGGTCGAGTAGTCGGAGAACGACGCGCCCGAGAATCGCGCCCGGTAGTCCGTGCGGACGTTGACCAGTGCGACCATGCCCTGATCCACCTTCGCCTGGGCGCGTTCCAGCGCCGGCGTGATGTCTTCCGCCTTCGTGATGTACTCGCCGTAACCGCCGAGCGCCTCGCACATTTTGTCGTAGCGCATGTAGCCCAGGTCACGGCCCGGCTTCTCCCGCTTCGGATCACCGGTCCAGCCGCCGTTCAGGCTGATCACGATCAGCAGCGGGATCTTGTGACGGATGGCAGTGTCCATCTCCATGGCGTTCATACCCATGGAGCCATCGCCATGCACCACGATCACCTGCTTGTCCGGGCAGGCCACCTTGGCGCCGACACCGAATGGCAGACCCACGCCCATCGTGCCGAACGGACCGGAGTTCAAACGATGGCCTGGTGAGAAAGTCGGCATCGTCTGGCGGCCGAAGTTCAAGGTCTCCTGCCCGTCGACGCACAGGATCGCGTCGCGCTTGGCGAAATCGCGCACCGCTTCCAGCATGCGCACCGGATGGATGTCGCCGTCTTCGGCATACTTGTTGGCACCGGCGGCGCTGCGCTTCTGCGCCTCTCCGTCGGACAGTTTCTTGCGCCAGTCCTTGAAGCTGTCGGGCGTGATCTTGCCCTTGATGCCTGCCAGCAACTGACCAAGCACGGCCTTGCAGTCGCCGACGATGGGGATATCGACGTAACGGGCGGCAGTGGCGATTTCCGTCGAATCCACATCGATACGGGCGATGGTCGCATTGGGTCCAAAGCGCGGCGGCGAGGCGTGTCCGATGATATAGTTCATGCGGGTTCCCAGCACGACGATCAGGTCCGCGTCGCGGAACGCGGAGGACCGCATCGCCAGGTAGGAGTATTCGTGATCGTCCGGCACCACTCCACGCCCTTGTGGGGTGGTGTAGAACGGGATCCCCGCGGCTTCTACGAACTGCTGCATCTCCTCCCATGCGCGCGACCAGATCACGCCGGAGCCCGACACGATCAGCGGCTGCTTGGCGGTTTGCAACGCCTTGACCAGCGCGTCGACCTGGCGAGGGTCGCCCATCGGCCGAGAATCAACCAATGGCCGGCCAGCATAGCTCCAGTCCACCAGGTTCTCGTCGATCTTTTGGTACAGCATGTCGCCTGGGCAATCCAGGTAGACGGGGCCGGGCTTGCCGGTCATGGCCTTTTGCAGGGCGAAGTTGATCTGCTGCGGGATACGCTTCAGGTTGATCAGGCGGTCGACATGCTTGGTGCAGCCGCGCATCAGCTCCACCTGGTCGATTTCCTGGAACACCTGACGGCCGAACTGCGACAGCGGGCTGGAGCCACCGAATGCCACCACCGGGCAGCAATCCACCAGCGCATTGGCCATCCCGGTGATCAGATTGGTCACGCCGGGGCCGGAGGCCGCCATGCACACGGATGGCACCTGCTTCAGGCGGCTATAGGCCTGACACGCGAAGGCGGCCGCCTGCTCATGGCGGACGTCGATCATGCGGATGCCTTCGGTGATGCAGGTGGCTTCCGCCAGCAGCATCGGGCCGCCCATGATGTAGAAGAGATCGGAAATCCCTTCTTTTGCAAGGCATTTGGCTATGATTTCCGAGCCCGTAAGTTCCGCCATCTTGATCAGTCTCCTCTGGCACGGGCGAAGGCCCGTGGGTGGTGAACACGTCCAGTGTCCCGCCCCCGACGGATGATGCCATCCGGCCGGGACACTGGCTCTTTGGTTGGGTGGTCAGCTTCACGCGACGAACCGAATCAATCTGTCGCGATCGGAACACTAGTCTCGGTATCAGGTTCGCGGAAGCGACCCGCACAGGGCAGCAGGTTAGCCGATAATGCCACTACCCTTCAGCGCGGCGACATCGCTCGTGCCGAGACCGAGCCAGCTTCCCAGCACGTCCTCGTTGTTGGCGCCGAGCAGGGGGGAGGGTTGGACGGGTGGGGGGCTGCCACCGAAGCGGACGGGCCAGGACACCATCTTGAACGGACCGACCACGGGATGCTGGATCGTGGGCATGATGCCACGCTGCTCGAAGGTCGGATCGCTGCTAAGTTCCATGGTGTCCAGCACCGCGCCAGCAGGAATGCCGGCCGCGCCGATGATTTCCATGGCCTCATGCTTGGTGTGCTGCATGGTCCAGGCGGTGATCATGCCGTTCACCTCGTCCGGCCGTTCGGCACGGGCGGCGGGGGTTTCGAAGCGTGGATCGCCGATCAGCTCCTCTCGGCCGATCACGCCCAGCAACCGGCGCCAATGCTCCGGATTGGCGCGACTGGTAAAGACATAGACGTAGTCGTTCGATCCACCGCCCTTGCAGGGGAACGTGCCCATTGGCGGTGTGGTAGCGGAAACGCTGCTGTCCGCGGCTCGCTGGGCTGGCAGTCCCGTGCGGTACTGCGCGGCGAAGGCAATACGGATGTAGTGCAGCATCGCGTCCTGCATCGCCACCTGCAGGTGGTCGCCTTCCCCCGTGGTCTTGCGGCGATACAGCGCACCCAGGATCGAGACCGCCAGCAGCATGCCGGTGCCGGTATCACCCAGTGACGGGCCCGGCTTCAGCGGGCGGCCGTTCTTTTCGCCGGTGATGCTCATGGTGCCGCCGCAGGCCTGGGCGATCATGTCGAAGGCGAGGTTCTTCTCGTACGGGCTGCCCTCGCCGAAGCCTTTGACCTGACAGAAGATGATTCCCGGATTGATCGCCTTGATGACGTCGTAGCCCAGGCCCAGACGCTCAATGGCGCCGGGGGCGAAATTTTCCACCATCACGTCGGCCTGTTTGGCCATGTCCTTGACCAATTGCAGACCCTTGGGGTCCTTCAGGTTGACGGTGACGGACTTCTTGTTGGCGTTGAACAGCAGGAAATACGGGTCATCCACCCCGGGCTTGCCGCCCAAGGCCCGTCCCGGGTCGCCGCCACCCGGGTTCTCGACCTTCACCACCTCGGCGCCCAGCCAGGCAAGGGCTTCGGTGCACGAGGGGCCGGCTTCGAACTGGGTGAAATCCAGGATACGCACGCCAGACAGACAATTCTGGCCGCCAGGGATAGCAGTCATGCGCGTTCTCCTCCGTCTCGGTCCGCCTTTCCGGCGGATCGTCTGAACAATGGCGAGACGCTACAGCGATTGGCGGGATTGTGTAAGCCCCACGCCGTTCCTGTACGAAGGAAGAAAGCCTCGGGGCGCTGCCCCAAACCCCGCGAGGGCTTCGCCCTTCGAACCCACCAGGGGCACGGCCCCTGGACCGCGATCAATAAATGGCATCCAAGGCCCAGCCTTGG
>Ga0209514_10002895_pt1 | contig 25612 bp, 20 predicted proteins | sample Subgrocontami58m_FD_187452 | JGI IMG/M metagenome (GOLD analysis project Ga0209514, IMG submission 187452) | Subsurface groundwater microbial communities from S. Glens Falls, New York, USA - GMW37 contaminated, 5.8 m (SPAdes) (version 3) | ecosystem: Environmental > Aquatic > Deep subsurface >...
CCTGCATCACCAGGCATTTTCCGGCTTCGCTGATGTAGCCGGTCTTGGACAGGCCGATTTCCCATGTGGGGCTCTTGACCAGGGAATTGGTGTTGCGGAACTGCTGCCAGCGGCCGGCGATGCTGAACTCGCCTTCGGACGCCGTGGAGAATTCACGAATCAGGGGGTACTGGTGCGCGGCATTGACCAGCTTGGCCAGATCGCGCGGGCTCGATACGTTCGCCGCCGTCAGGCCCGTGGCATCCTGGAAACGCGTGTCGCCCAGGCCCAGCGTCTGCGCCTTCTGGTTCATCGCGGCGACAAAGGCATCGCGGCCGCCCGGATAATGCCGCGACAAGGCCGAGGCCGCGCGGTTTTCCGAGGACATCAGGGCCAGACGCAGCATTTCCTCGCGCGCCAGAAGCGTGCCGACGCGCAGGCGCGAACGGGTGCCCTTGAGGTTGTCGACGTCCTCCTCGCCGATTGCCAGGGTTTCGTTCAGGTCCGGCCGGGAGTCGAGCACCACCATCGCCGTCATCAGCTTGGTGATCGAGGCGATCGGCAATACCGCGTTGGGATTCTTCTCGAACAGGATTTCGCCGGTCGCCTGATCCTGTACCAGCACGGCCGAGGACTGCAAGGCAAGGTGGCGGGCGTCTTCGATGGAGGCACCATGCCGCACGAGCTTGCCATGGCGCGGCGGCTTGGCCAGCCTGGCCACCCGCGGCGCCTTCTTCTTTGCCACGACAACTTTCTTTTTCGCGCCGGCTTCGGCCTGTACCGGCGTCACGCCCGCGCCGACCAGTGCCGCCGCCAACAGCAACATGAGTGTTTTTTTCATGGCGATGCCCTTCCCACAATGGATCGATTCTAGCAGAGGATATCCTCACTGATGAGAGATGTACTGGGGCTTATCCACGCAAATAAACAGCTTAAGCGCCGAACCTCAGCAAGGACATTAACTCATGTCAAGAAACTGACGCACTTCGTCGTGCCGCGCCAGGGTGTCGGCATAACCGAGCTCGATCAGAGCCCGGGTGTAGGCCTGCTCGAACAGCAGATAGCTGGTCAGGGCGCCGCCGTTCTGGTTCATCGCGCCGATGCCGCGCAGCAGGGCGCGTACCGGCCACGGCAGGGCTTGGGCATGACGCGCGGCGAGATGGTCGAGGCGTTGCGAAGGCGCAATCACCAGCACCTCGATCGGCCGCAGCTTCAGTCCCTGTTCGCGGCGGACCGATTCCGGTATCAGCGACACCGTGCGATTGATGCGGCTCATGCGTTCCAGGTCGACCGACATGCTGTCGAGGAAAATGCTGGACAGGGCATGGCCGGCAATTTGCGCCAGCGAGGGGTAGGTCCTGGCGCTGGGTCGCGCATTCTCGTCGGCCATGCGCCCGGCGCCGATCACCAGGATGCGGCCGGCACCCAGATGTATCGCCGGCGACACCGGCGCCACCTGCCGCATCGAGCCATCGCCGAACCATTCGCGATTGAGATGCACGGCCGGGAATATGAAGGGGATGGCGCTCGACGCCATCAGGTGGTCGAGCGTGATCTCGGCCGGCGCCCCGACGCGCTGGCTGCGCCGCCAGCCCTCGAGTTCGGCGTGGCCCTGAAAGAAGCTGACGCTTTGTCCGGAGGAGTAGCCGGAACAGGTGATGCTGACCGAATGGAGCGCACCGCTGTCGATGGCGCGCCCGATGCGGCTGAAATCCAGGCCCTCGGCGAGCAGCCGGCGCAGCGGCGAATTGTCGAGCAGCGAGCGCGGCGCGCGGCGCGTCAGCCAGCCGACGGCCAGGGCCGACAGCCAGCGCGCGCCGGCAATGCCGATGCCGGCCGGATCGGCGCGGTATACCTGATGGGCGCGAAAGTTTTCCCAGACCCGCAGCAGGTGCTCCACCCCGGTATCGAAATCATCGGCCCAGACCGCCATCGAGGCGGCGTTGATGGCGCCTGCCGAGGTACCGCAGATGATGGGAAAGGGATTACGGCGCGGCTCCGGCAACAGTTCGCGGATCGCCTTCAGCACGCCGACCTGGTAGCCGGCTCGCGCACCGCCGCCGGTCAGGATCAGGGCGGTGCGCGACTCGGTCATGGCAGGGTCAGCCGCCGCTCCTGGCCTGCTGTTGCGCCTCGACCGACAGCAGCGCGGTCATGTTGACGATGCGCCGGACCGTCGCGGTGGGCGTCAGGATATGCACCGGACGTGCCGCGCCGAGCAGCATCGGGCCGACGGTAAGGCCATCGCCGGCCGAAGTCTTGAGCAGGTTGAAGGCGATGTTGGCGGCATCGAGCGTGGGCATGATCAACAGATTGGCCGTTCCCTTCAGCGTCGAGTTGGGCAGGACCTGGCGCCGGATGTCGTCGGACAGCGCGGTGTCGCCGTGCATTTCGCCATCGACTTCGAGATCCGGCGCGACTTCGCGCAGGATTTCCAGGGCGCGCCGCATCTTCAGCGAAGTCGGCGTGTCCTCGGCGCCGAAGTTGGAGTGCGACAGCAGCGCGGCGCGCGGCGCCAGGCCGAAGCGGCGCACCTCGTCCGCGCCAAGCCGGGTCAGTTCGGCCACTTGCTCCGCGCTCGGTTCGTAGTTCACATAGGTGTCGCCGATGAACAGGGTGCGCTTGGGCAGGATCAGCAGGTTCATCGCGTAGAAATGCTCGATGCCCGGCTTCCTGCCGATCACGTCGGCGATATAGCGCAGGTGCAGCGAGTGCTTGCCGAAGGTACCGCACAGCATTCCGTCGGCGTACTTGTGGCGCACCAGCATGGCGCCGATCAGCGTCGTGCGCCGGCGCATCTCGCGCTTGGCGTATTCGATGCCGACGCCCTTGCGGCAGGTCAGCTCGTAGTAGTCCTGCCACAGCTCCTTGTAGCGCGGGTCGGAGTCCGGATTCACCAGTTCGAAATGCTCTCCGGCACGCAGGCGCAGTCCATAGCGGGCAATGCGTTGATCGACCACCTCGGGGCGGCCGATCAGTATCGGCCTGGCCAGCCCCTCATCGACCACGGTCTGCGCCGCGCGCAGGATGCGTTCGTCCTCGCCCTCGCAGAAGACGATGCGCGCCGGTGCCTTCTTCGCCGCGGCGAACACCGGGCGCATCAAGAGGCCGGTGTGATAAACGAAATCGTTGAGCTTTTCGCGATAGGCTTCCAGATCGTCGATCGGGCGCGTGGCAACGCCGGACTCCATCGCCGCCTTGGCCACGGCCGGCGCCACCACCATGATCAGGCGCGGATCGAAGGGCTTGGGAATCAGGTACTCGGGACCGAAGGAAAGTTCTTCGGTACCGTAGGCGGCGGTCACCACCTCGGATTGCTCGGCATGGGCCAGCGCGGCGATCGCGCGCACCGCCGCAACCTTCATCGGCTCGTTGATGGTGGTGGCGCCGACGTCGAGCGCGCCGCGAAACATGAAGGGAAAGCAAAGGACGTTGTTGACCTGGTTGGGATAGTCGGAGCGACCGGTACCGATGATGGCATCGGGCCGCACCGCCTTCGCCTCCTCCGGCCGGATCTCGGGATCGGGATTGGCCATGGCGAGGATGATCGGGTCGCGCGCCATGGTCTTGACCATCTCCGGCTTCAGCACCCCGGCGGTGGACAAGCCCATGAACACGTCGGCCCCGGGCATCGCATCGGCCAGTGTGCGCGCCTCGGTCTTCTGCGCATAGCGCGCCTTGGACGGGTCGAGATTGTCGCGCCCGGTGTGGATCACGCCCTTGCTGTCCACGGCAAAGACATTCTTCGGGTCGAGGCCCAGGCTGACCAGCAGGTCGAGGCAGGCGATCGCGGCGGCGCCGGCGCCGGAGCAGACCAGCTTGACCTTGGCGATGTCCTTGTTCACCACGCGCAGGCCGTTCAACACCGCGGCGCTGGCTATGATCGCCGTACCATGCTGGTCGTCGTGGAAGACCGGAATCTTCATCCGCTCGCGCAACCTGGATTCGACGTAGAAGCACTCGGGCGCCTTGATGTCTTCCAGGTTGATGCCGCCGAAGGTGGGCTCCAGCGAGGCGATGATGTCCACCAGCTTGTCGGGGTCGTTCTCGGCAACCTCGATGTCGAACACGTCGATGCCGGCGAACTTCTTGAACAGCACGCCCTTGCCTTCCATTACCGGCTTGCCAGCCAGCGGGCCGATGTTGCCCAGGCCCAGCACGGCCGTGCCATTGCTGATGACCGCCACGAGATTGGCGCGTGAGGTGTACAGGGCCGCGGTTCCCGGATCGCGGACGATCTCATCGCAGGCGGCGGCGACGCCGGGCGAGTAGGCCAATGACAGGTCTCCCTGGTTGTTCAGCGCCTTGGTCGGGGTGACGGCGATCTTGCCCGGGCTCGGGTTACGGTGATATTCCAGCGCCGCAGCGCGCAGACGTTCGTCCATGCTTTCTCCTGTCTTCTTTCCGGGTGTCGTTCCAAGGGATGCGGCTGCCATTGTAGCGCCGTGGCGTCGGCGCCGACTCTTGGGGCGCGGCAGGCCGAAGGACTTGGGCGGCCAAACCGGAGACACCGCGAGCCGGGTTCGAGTGTGGGATAATCTGCGCCCATTTAGCCGCGCACGCCGGGCCAACCCGCCCCCACTGCGCTTGCCGGACGCCCCGCCGATCCCCACCCTCCGATCGCCCGGCCGAGCGGCGCGAATTCAATATCAGTGTGGAGACTATCGCGTCATGAACCAGCCCAAACAGTACCCGACCCCCGCCCATGTCAAGCACGCCCGTCTGAGCGCCTGGGTCGCCGAGATCGCGGCGCTCACCCAACCGGATGATGTCGTCTGGTGCGATGGCTCGCAGGAAGAAGCCGATCGCCTGTTCGCCCAGATGGTCGCCGCCGGCAGCATGATCAAGCTCAACCCGGCGAAGCGCAAGAACTCGTATCTGGCCCTGTCCGATCCCTCCGACGTGGCCCGCGTCGAGGACCGCACCTACGTCTGCACCTCCGACCCGGAAGACGCCGGCCCCAACAACAATTGGGAACATCCGGACAAGATGAAGGACACCCTGCGCGGCCTGTTCAAGGGTTGCATGCGCGGCCGTACCATGTTCGTGGTGCCCTTCTCGATGGGCCCGATCGGTTCGCCGATCGCCCATATCGGCATCGAGCTGTCGGACAGTCCCTATGTGGTGGTCAACATGCGCATCATGACGCGCATGGGCCGCGCCGTGCTCGACCAGCTCGGCAGCGACGGCGTTTTCGTGCCGTGCCTGCACAGCGTCGGCCACCCGCTCGACGCCGGCCAGGCCGACGTCAAGTGGCCGTGCAACAAAACCAAGTACATCTGCCATTTCCCCGAGACGCGCGAGATCTGGTCCTTCGGTTCCGGCTACGGCGGCAATGCCCTGCTCGGCAAGAAATGTTTTGCCCTGCGCATCGCCTCGACCATGGCGCGCGACGAAGGCTGGCTGGCCGAACACATGCTGATCCTCGGCGTCGAATCGCCGCAAGGCGAGAAGTCCTACGTCGCCGCGGCCTTCCCGTCGGCCTGCGGCAAAACCAACTTCGCCATGCTGATTCCGCCGGAAAGCCTCGGCGGCTGGAAGGTCACCACGGTTGGCGACGACATCGCCTGGATCAAGCCGGGCAAGGACGGACGCCTCTATGCGATCAATCCGGAAGCCGGATTTTTCGGTGTCGCGCCGGGTACCAGCGAAAAGACCAACTTCAACGCGATGGCTACGCTGAAGGAGAACATCATCTTCACCAACGTGGCGCTGACCGACGACGGCGATGTCTGGTGGGAGGGCATGAGCAAGGTGCCGCCCGCGCATTGCATCGACTGGCAAGGCCAGGAGTGGACGCCGCAGATCGCCAAGGACACCGGACGCAAGGCCGCCCATCCCAATTCGCGCTTCACCGCGCCGGCCAGCCAGTGCCCGTCGATCGACAAAGACTGGGAAAACCCGGCGGGCGTGCCGATCTCGGCCTTCATTTTCGGTGGCCGCCGCTCCACCACCGTGCCGCTGGTATTCGAGGCCTTCAACTGGAACTACGGCGTGTACATGGCCGCCACGCTCGGTTCCGAAACCACGGCGGCGGCGGCCGGCGCGCAGGGCGTGGTGCGCCGCGATCCCTTCGCCATGCTGCCCTTCTGCGGCTACCATATGGGCGACTACTTCAACCACTGGCTGCGCATCGGCCACCAGGTCGAACACGCACCGCGTATTTTCACCGTCAATTGGTTCCGCCAGGATGACCAGGGCAACTTCATGTGGCCCGGCTTCGGCGAGAACATGCGCGTGCTGAAGTGGGTGGTCGGGCGCTGCAGTGGTCAGGCCGACGCGCGGCAGACGGCGCTGGGCTGGATGCCGCGCTTCGAGGATCTCGACTGGAGCGGCAGCGACGAAGTATCCCGGGCGCAGTTCGAGGAACTGACCGCCGTGGATACCGACGCCTGGCGCGAAGAGCTCAAGCTGCACGCCGAGTGGTTCGACAAGCTGAAGAGCCGCCTGCCGCGCTCGCTGACGCTCAAGCGCGAACTGTTTGAACTGACGCTGGTGGATTGAAGGTTCCGAAGGACGCAACGCGCTGGCGCCGGTAGTACGGCGAATCGCGGCCGCCCTGCCCCCGGCACGGCGGCCGCTGCATTTTGGAGACCCGCATGAACATCGCGACACGGATGGCGCAGATCGCACCCTTCCACGTCATGGAGCTGATGGCGCGCGCCGCGGCGCTGGAGGCCCAGGGCCGCTCGATCATCCATCTCGAAGTCGGCGAACCCGACTTTCCGACGGCGGAGCCGATTCTTGAAGCGGCGCGGCGCCTGCTCGACGGCGGGCATGTGCACTACACCTCGGCGCTGGGCCTGCCGCAACTGCGTGAAGCCATCAGCAACTTCTACCGGTCGCGCTACGGCATCGATGTTTCCCCGGCACGCATCGTGGTCACCGCCGGTGCGTCGGGGGCCTTGCTGCTGGCGCTCGGGGTACTGGTGAATCCGGGCGACGAATGGCTGCTGCCCGATCCGGGCTACCCCTGCAACCGGCATTTCGTGCGCCTGCTGGAGGGCCTGCCGCTGCCGCTGGCGGTGGACGCGGCAACGAACTACCAGCCCACCGTGCCGCAACTTGAGGCGGCCTGGACCGATCAAACGCGCGGACTGCTGGTGGCCTCTCCGGCCAACCCAACGGGAACCCTGCTCGACCATGCCACCCTGGAAGCCCTTGCCGGCGCCGTTGCGGCGCGCGGCGGCACGCTGCTGGTCGACGAGATCTACCACGGCCTGACCTATGGCACGAACGCCCGTTCCGCGCTGGAAATCGGCGACGACATATTCGTGATCAACAGTTTCTCCAAATACTTCGGCATGACCGGCTGGCGCCTGGGCTGGATGGTGGCGCCGGCACCTTACCTGCGTGAGATCGAGAAGCTGGCGCAAAACCTTTATATCGCGCCGTCGACCGTGGCCCAGCATGCCGCGCTGGCGGCCTTCCAGCCCGAAACCCTGGCGATCCTGGAGACACGGCGCCACGAGTTTTCGCTGCGGCGGGACATGCTGCTACCGGGGCTAAGGCAACTCGGCTTCCGCATCGCGGCCGAGCCGCAGGGAGCCTTCTACGTCTATGCCGACAGCAGTGCCCTGGCCGACGACAGTTATGCGCTTGCCGAACGCCTGCTCAATGAGTCCGGCGTGGCGGCAACACCGGGACTGGATTTCGGCAGCAATGCGCCGCAACAGCACATGCGTTTTGCCTACACGCTGGAGCGGCCGAAAATGGAAGAAGCCCTCGCCCGAATGGCAATCCTGCTCAACGGCGGATAATCGGAGATACAAAAGAAAGAAGCGCGTGCCGGAACTTCAGCACGCGCTCGCCAACCACCGGGCGCCGCGATCAGTCCCGGGGGACGATCGCAGGCCCAGGCAACCGTCAGGGACGGGAACCGGTTGGAAACGGCCAGGCTGCAGCCGGATTCAGCGACGACTTGATGCCAGGAGCAGCGGCAGTGGAGGGAGCAGCGGCAGCAGCGGGCTTTGCAGCAGCCTTCTTCGCGGCCGGCTTTGCAGCAGGCTTGGCAGCAGGCTTCTTCGCAGCGGGCTTCTTGGCAGCAGGCTTCTTCGCCGCGGGCTTCTTGGCAGCAGGCTTCTTCGCCGCGGGCTTCTTGGCGGCAGGCTTCTTCGCAGCCGGCTTCTTGGCAGCAGCCTTCTTCGGTGCAGCCTTCTTTGCCGCCGGCTTCTTGGCAGCAGCCTTCTTCGGTGCGGCCTTCTTCGGTGCAGCCTTCTTTGCCGCCGGCTTCTTGGCAGCAGCCTTCTTCGGTGCAGCCTTCTTCGCCGCCGGCTTCTTGGCAGCAGCCTTCTTCGGTGCGGCCTTCTTCGCGGCGGGCTTCTTGGCAGCCGGCTTCTTGGCAGCAGCCTTCTTCGGTGCAGCCTTCTTCGCCGCAGGCTTCTTGGCGGCAGCCTTCTTTACCGCCGGCTTCTTCGCAGCAGGCTTCTTCGGGGCCGCAGACTTCTTAGCGGCGGGCTTCTTGGCTTTGGTTTCTTCAGCCATCTTGAACCTCCTTAAACAATTAACAGGAAAGAACCACCACTACATTTACCGCAACCCGTCTGGGCTAGCACGGATTATCCAGCGCTCCGATGCAATCGAAGCGACGAACTCCTCACGTTTAACCGCCCATCACTGCGTTTTGAATCCGGCAATGACAAACGCACCAACAACCAAACGTCATTTTTTCGATTTGCCGCACCAGGCCAGCCCTGGTGCCGGCGACAGGGCGCAGGCACGCATTCATGCGAAACCCCGGCGCAAGCGGCGGCGGCCCGCATCAGAGCGGGAAACGGAATACGGAAAGAGTAGGAAGGCAGGATCTGAGGGCTGATCTGAAAATGACGCCTGGGCGGACCCGCTGGGGTCGGAGCGATTGGTGCCCGAGGCTTCCTGCATTCAGATCTCCCGTCTTTGTCGGTATGAGGCCAGCAATGCCCGGGATGCTGCCACGGAAAACCGCCCCATCCCTTTTGCGTGACGACCTACTATATCTAGTAGGTCACCAAGCAATCTGCACTAATTGTAGTAGTTGATTTTTTTTACTGCAAGTGTTTTCTGCTACGCCGAGAAAAAAATGCGTTGCAGAGTTGCGACACTCAGTGCCCGGCGTCGCGCAATCGGCTCCAGTCGAAACACGGACCGGGATCGGTCTTGCGACCGGGTGCGATATCACTATGACCAACCACCTGCTCGATCGGGTAGCGATCGCGCAGGTGCCGCAGCAGCAGCCCCAGCGCCTGGTATTGGGGCTCGGCGAATTCCTGCCGGTCGCAGCCTTCGAGCTCTATGCCGACCGAGAAGTCATTGCAGCGCTCGCGCTCGCGCCAGCGCGAAACGCCGGCGTGCCAGGCCCGCCTGGAGCAGGGCACGAACTGGATCAGCTCGCCGTCACGGCGAATCAGGAAATGCGCTGAAACGCGCAGATTCTGAATCGAGCGGAAGTAGTCATGCGCCTCTGGATCGAGACGATTGGTGAACAACTGGATGATCCCCGGTCCGCCGAACTCGTCGGGTGGCAGGCTGATGGCGTGAATGACGGCCAGCCGGATCACTTCGCCAGCGGGGCGCTCGTCGCAATTGGGCGAAGGTACCCGCCGCGCCCCCGGCAACCAGCCTTCATCGTCACCGATCGGCGGCACGGTCCTGCTCGTTCATGTTCAGCCGCGCCATGCGGTAGCGCAGCGAGCGGAAGGTGACGCCCAGCAGCCGGGCCGCCGCTGTGCGGTTGCCGTTCGACTGCCGCAGCGCATCGAGAATGGACTGGCGTTCCACCTGGTCCAACTGATCCTGCAGCGATCCGGCCGTCGGCGCCGTGATCCCGGCCAGCGGAGCGGGCGCCAGGTTCAGGTCCTCGGCGTCGATGCGATCGCCTGCGATCAATGCCAGCGCTCGTTCCAGGATGTTCTCCAGCTCGCGAACATTTCCCGGGAAGGGATAGTCCTGCAATGCATCAAGCGCCACGGCTGTCAGCGGCGGCGGCGGGATCCCGGCGGCGCGGGCCAGGCGGTTCAGGATATGGCGCGCCATGGCGGGAATGTCTTCGCGGCACTCGCGCAGGGCCGGCATCCGCAACTCGATCACGTTCAGGCGGTAGAACAGGTCCTGGCGAAAACGTCCCTGGTCGACCAGCAGCTTGAGGTCCTGATGGGTAGCGCAGATGAGCCTTACGTCGACCGCCTCCTCGGCAGTCGCACCGACCTGGCGCACGCGCTTTTCCTGGATTGCCCGCAGTAGCTTGACCTGCATCGCCAGCGGCAGTTCCGCGACTTCGTCGAGGAACAGCGTGCCATGGTCGGCCGCCTGGAAGAAGCCCTGGCGATCATCGCTGGCGCCGGTGAATGCCCCCTTGCGGTAACCGAAAAACTCGCTTTCCATCAGGCTTTCCGGAATGGCCCCGCAATTGACCGCAACGAAGGCGCGCTCCCGGCGGGCGCCGAGCTTGTGGATCAGCCTCGCCGCGAGCTCCTTGCCGCTTCCTGACTCGCCGGTGATGTGTACCGGTGCCTGGCTGCGCGCCACGCGGTCGATCAGGGCGCGTACCTGGACGATGGCGGGCGACTCACCCAGCAGTCCGGAATCCATGCTGCCATCGCTGATCGGACCCGCACCCGGCAGGTCCAGCGCGGATTTGATGATGCCGCGCAGTTGATCGAGTGAGACCGGTTTGGCAATGTAGTCGAAGGCGCCGGCCTTGAGCGCGGACACCGCGTTTTCGGCACTGCCGTGCGCCGTGATCACGGCCACCGGCAAGTCGGCCACCGTCTCGGCGATCAGACGCACCAACTCAAGGCCCTGCCCGTCTGGCAAGCGCATGTCGGTCAGGCAAAGCTGGTAGCGCTGGCCGGCCAGCAACTGACGCGCTTCCGCCAGCGAACCGGCGCAGTCCGCCTGCAGGCCCATGCGCGCCAGGGTCAGATCGAGCAACTCGCGGATGTCCGCCTCGTCGTCGACCACCAGGACGCGCTTGCCCTCACCACGACCACGAGGCCGCCTTTCGTTCTTCAGCGACATGGGTATCCCTCCGCCAGGATCCGGAAATGGGCGCCGCGGGCTCCATCAAGCAACTCGAGACTGGCGCCGCTGGCCTCGCACAGCTCGCGCGCGATATAGAGCCCGAGCCCGGTTCCGGCACCGTGCGTGGTGAAGAATGGCTCGAAGACCTGATTGCGCAGCGTGGGGTCAACGCCGGGACCGTCATCGACGACATGCAATTCGACCGATCGGGCGGTAGGGCCCGCCCGCGCCTCGATCCGCACGGCGCCTTCGGCGGCGCTGGCGTGACGCAGGGCATTGCCGAGCAAGTTCCAGAGGACGCGATAGAGGTGGCCACGATCGAAATGCAGTTCGACATCGCCGGCGCCGACGGCGACCCGCCTGCTCACCGACGGATCGTGCAAGGCCATTTCTTCGAGGAAGCCGGCAAGGAAAGCCTGCCAGCTGAGGACTTCCGGCTGGGCGCGATCGCGGCGCCCGAGTTCCAGCACCTCCGTCACCAGCCGATTAAGGCGCCGGGTGTTGTCGTGAATGATGCGGCCGAGGCGTTGATGCAGGGGATCACGTTCCTCTTCCGCCAGCAGCTCCGCCGCATGGCTGATTGCCGCCAGTGGGTTGCGGATCTCGTGGGCCATGTTGGCGGTCAGTCGCCCGAGCGCGGCGAGCTTCAGCTGCTGCGCCTGGGCCTGTACCCGCTCCATGTCTTCCAGATAGATGAGGGAATGGCCTCCCGCCTCGGCCGCCGGCAGGTAGCGTACGCGCAGCGACTGCCCTCGCTCCTGGGGCAGCATCTCGACGGTTTCCACGTCCTGGGCGCTCCACACGCGATAGCGCTCCGCCAGCGCCGGGGACAAGGTTCCCAGCCCGGCATTGTCCGCTGCCTCGGCATCGAGCAAGGCCCGGGCGCGGGGATTCTGCAAGCGCACCCGACCTTCGCCATCGACCACCAGCACGCCGTCTTCCATGTCACGGATGATGCGCTCGCTGATGCGCAACTGGTCGTCGAGTTGACGGCCGCGTTCGCGCGCCAGGTTTTCGTTGGCCACCACGCGCCGCGCCAGCAGGCGGGCGATGATCGCGGTGCCAAAGAACGCGATGCAGATCATCCCGGTGCGCACGAAGTCGGCCGGGTCCGCTTCCCGCGTCAGCGCCCGCCAGCTTTCCTCCAGCAGCATCGCGACCGAGGCCAGCGCCGCATAGAACAGCGTCATCCGCCCCTGTCCGACCAGACCGGCACTTGCCACCACGACCAGCAGCAGCACGGCGATGCCGCTCTTCTGGCCGCCGCTGGCGAACATCATCACCGTGAGCGAAGCAATATCCGCCGCCACCTGCACCGACAGCTGGAGATTGAAGTAGCGTGGCCGGCGCAGCAGCGTGACGAAGAACGCCATGCCGAGCAGCAGGTAGATCGCGGCGGCGCGGCCGAACAGGGGGGGATCCTGGGTGCCGAGGCTGATCGTGTCACCGAATACCAGCGCCGCCCCCAGGAACAGCGAGGCGATAAAAAGCCGGTACACCGAGAAGAAGCGCAGCGAGCGCCAGAAGGTGTCGATCGCATCGGCGCCCGGCGAAAGGGCGGATGTCTGGTTCAAGGCCGCGCTCCGAGGCGGCGGTGATCCTCGCAACAGTAGTTCCGCCCGTCCCGGTCCAGGGACTCCGCACGGGGAAAGTGCAGGCCGCAATGAGCGCATTGCGTCATGGCCTCGGGATCCTGTCCTGGCGCGGCGGGAGGCGGCTTGCCGCGTCGACTCGAGGCTCGCAGCAGCAGGAAGATGGCCGCGAGCACCAGAACCAGCATGAGAAATTTCGCCATGGCGTCAGCCCTCCGCAGAAAGCTGGTCGGGGCGAGAGGATTCGAACCTCCGACTCCTGCGTCCCGAACGCAGTACTCTACCAGGCTGAGCTACGCCCCGATGGCAAGCAGGTGACAAGGCATGACGTAGCGGGAGCGGGCGGTAAGCCCGAAAAGCCATCCTTGCTGACATTGCGGCGGTCAAAATCTTCTTTGCACCGCAAAGTCCGCCAATTGTAGCAGCGTTTCCCGAAACTTTGAATCCGGCAGTGCCGACAGGGCCTCCTTGGCCATTCCTGCCTCTTCCACTCCGCGCCCATGGGCGGCATCGAGTGCGCCGCTTTCACGCACCGCGGCAAGGACCGCGCCAAAACTTTCACGGCGGGCATTCTCGATGGCATCGCGCACCACCGCGGCCTGGCCGGAACTGCCGTGGTGGATGACATGGATCAGCGGCAGAGTCGGTTTGCCCTCGGCCAGGTCATCACCCAGATGCTTGCCGGTTTCGGCTTCCTTGCCCGAATAGTCGAGCACGTCGTCGATCAACTGGAACGCGGTGCCAATATGCGTGCCATAGGCTGCCATTGCCTGCTCGACCTCGGCGCTCGCTTCGCCGAGGATCGCACCCAGGCGTCCGGCCGCCTCAAACAGCTTCGCTGTCTTGTAGCGGATCACCTGCAGGTAGGCGTCGACCCCGATGTCGGCGTTGCGGCAATTCATCAGTTGCAGCACTTCGCCCTCGGCAATGATGTTGGTGGCGTCGGCCAGCACCTGCATCACGCGCATGCTGCCGACGCCAACCATGATCTGGAAGGCGCGCGAATACAGGAAATCGCCGACCAGCACGCTGGCCGGATTGCCGAACACCGCATTGGCGGTTTCACGGCCGCGACGCAGCGACGACTCGTCGACCACGTCGTCATGCAGCAAGGTGGCGGTATGGATGAATTCGACGACTGCCGCCAGCTCGTGGTGGCGGGTGCCCGAGTAGCCGCAGGCGCCTGCCGAAAGCAGGACCAGCGCCGGACGCATGCGCTTGCCGCCGGCACTGATGATGTACTCGGCGACCTGGCGCACCAGGACGACTTCGGAATGCAGGCGCTCCCGCACGACGGCGTCAACCGCGCGCATGTCGCCTTCGATCGGAGCATAGAGGGTGGCAAATTCCACGGCAGAATGAGGGTGTTGAGCCAAAGGCGCGATGTTAGGCGGGGCCTCCGCCGACGTCAACGCGGATCCGCGCGCCGGGAAGCCCGGGTTCGCATTCTCGCCGCGACTCTGCCGCGATCGCGCCGTCGGCCGCAAGCTCGCGCCGGGGCATGACAATTGCAAGGCGGGCCGGCGGGCGGTGCATGCCGGGATTTCCCTTATACTGCGCGTCGAGGCAGGATGCCACTTCGCCTTGATTTTCCAGTGTTTTTACTTATACCGCCCATGACAAATCCAAACCCCACGATGTCATCAGAGGCTCCGGCGGCCTGGTCCGGACGCTTTTCCGAACCCGTATCCGACCTCGTCAAGCGCTATACCGCTTCGGTATTCTTCGATCACCGCATGTGGCGGCAGGATATCCGCGCGTCGCTTGCCCACGCCAGGATGCTGGCGCGGCAAGGCATCATCTCTGCCGCCGACCTGGCCGCCATCGAGCAGGGCATGGCGAGCATCGCCACCGAGATCGAAGCCGGCAGTTTCAACTGGAACCTCGACGACGAGGACGTGCACCTCAACATCGAGAAGCGCCTCACCGCGCTGGTCGGCGATGCCGGCAAGCGGCTGCATACCGGGCGCTCGCGCAACGACCAGGTCGCCACCGACATCCGCCTCTGGCTGCGCGACAGCATCGACGAAATCGATAGCCAGTTGCGCAAGCTGCAGCAGTCCCTGATCGACATGGCGACGCTGCACGTCGCAACGCCACTGCCTGGCTTCACCCACCTGCAGGTGGCACAGCCGGTGACCTTCGGCCATCACTTGCTGGCATATTTCGAGATGCTGCGTCGCGATCGCGAACGCTTCGCCGATTGCCGGCGGCGCGTCAATCGCCTGCCGCTGGGTGCCGCCGCGCTGGCGGGAACCACGTTCCCCATCGACCGCGCCGCAGTGGCCCGCGAACTGGGTTTCGAGGACGTCTGCGAAAATTCGCTGGATGCCGTTTCCGACCGCGACTTCGCCATCGAATTCTGCGCCGCCGCATCGCTGGTGATGATGCATGTCTCGCGTTTCTCGGAGGAACTGGTTCTCTGGATGAGCCCGCGCGTCGGCTTCATCGACCTCGCCGACCGTTTTTGTACCGGTTCGTCGATCATGCCGCAGAAGAAAAATCCCGACGTGCCCGAACTGGCGCGCGGCAAGACGGGCCGCGTCTTCGGCCACCTGATGGGACTGTTGACGCTGATGAAGGGCCAGCCGCTGGCCTACAACAAGGACAACCAGGAGGACAAGGAGCCATTGTTCGATACGGCAGACACGCTGATCGACACACTGCGCATCTTCGCCGACCTGGTGCCCGGCATCGCTGTCCGCCCCGAAGCGATGGCCGCCGCGCTGCGCCAGGGCTACGCCACGGCGACCGACCTGGCCGACTACCTGGTGAAGAAAGGCCTGCCCTTCCGCGATGCCCACGAAGTGGTCGCCCGTGCCGTGCGTGCCTGCGAGTCGCGCGGCTGCGACCTCGCCGACCTGGGCCTGGAGGAACTGCGCGGCTTCTCGCCGCTGGTTGCCGACGATGTCTTCGCCGTGCTCACCGTCGCCGGATCGCTCGCGGCGCGCGACCATCTTGGCGGCACGGCGCCGACCCAGGTGAGCGCCGCCATCGCGCGGGCACGGGCGCGCCTCTGATCGATGACGACACCGGAGCGCATCGGCAAGTACGAGATTCGCAGCAAGTTGGGCGAGGGCGCAACCTCGATCGTCTATCTTGGCTACGACCCCTTCGCCAAGCGCGAAGTCGCCGTCAAGGCGATCTTTCCCGAAGTCCTGCGCGACAAGGAACGCGGCAAGCTCTACCGCAACCTGCTGATGACCGAAGCGTCACTGGCCGGCAAGCTGATGCATCCGCACATCGTGCAGATCTTCGACGCGGTGCTGGCCGAGGACCAGAGCTATATCGTCATGGAGTACGTCAAGGGTGGCACGCTGGAGCCTTTCTGCAGCCCGAGCACACTGCTACCCATGGACAGGCTGGTGGAAATGGTGTTCAAGTGCACGCGGGCCCTCGACTATGCCTTTCGCGCCGGCATCACCCACCGCGACATCAAGCCGGCCAACATCCTGCTGGTGAATCCGGCGGAAAGCGCGGACCATGTCGGTGGCGACATCAAGATCTCCGATTTCGGCGCCGCGATGATGAACAGCGGAGAGCAGACCCGCACCCAGGTTTCCGGCGTCGGCTCGCCGGCCTACATGTCGCCGCAGCAGGTGCGCGACATGCCGCTCAACCACCAGACCGACATCTACTCGCTGGGCGTCGTGATGTACCAGTTGCTCACCGGACGGCTGCCGTTCCAGTCCACGTCGAATTACGGGATGATCTACCAGATCTGCAACACCGACCCGCCGCCGCCATCGACCATGCGTGCCGACATGCCGCCCAGCCTCGATGCCGTGGTCGCGCGCGCGATGCAGAAGGAAATCGAGGCGCGCTACCAGAGCTGGGAGGAATTCTCCCACGACCTTGCACAGTCCTTCCGCAACAAGCAGCTTTTGGCGCAGCGCCAGGCGTTTCCGGACAGCGAGAAATTCGAATCGCTGCGGACCTTGAGTTTCTTCCGCGAATTTTCCGACGTCAATCTCTGGGAAGTGGTTCGCTTCTCGCGCTGGGACGAGGTTGCCGCCGGGACGGTGATCATGCGCGACGGCGAGCGCGGAGACTTCTTCGCTTTCCTGCTCGACGGCGAACTTGAAGTCTCCAAGAGCGGCCATGCCCTGGGCACACTCGCAGCGGGCGAGTGTTTCGGCGAAATGGCCATCATCCGCCGCGGCGAACACACGCGCGGCGCCGATGTCGTGGCGCGGACGGCCACCCGTGTCGTGACGGTTTCCGCGCAAGCCCTGCAGCATGCCTCGGATGCCTGCCGCATGCACTTCTATCAGGGATTCCTCGACGTCATCGCCGGCCGCCTGGCCGATGCCAACGCCCGCCTGGCATCACTTTGACGCCATCGCGACGGCGATCGGCGAATCGACGCAAGCCCCGTTCGCCGCCCGCTCGATCGATCCGGTGGGCGGCGGATCGATTCATCATGCCTGGCGCATCGATGACGGTCGGCGCGAGTTCTTCGTCAAGACCGGCGACGTTGCGGCAGGGTCGATGTTTACCGCGGAAGTCGACGGACTGCTAACGCTGTCCGCGATCGGCGCGGTGCCAACGCCGAGGTTCATAACGCAAGGCACATATGCCGACAGCACCTTCCTGGTGCTCGAGTACCTCGAACTTGCAGCGCTGGACCGCGAAGGCGGCGCGCGACTCGGAACCGCGCTGGCGAACTTGCACCGCCATACCGGCCCCGCGCATGGCTGGAGCAGGGACAACTTCATCGGCGCGACGCCGCAACACAACGCGACCCACTTGAGTTGGCCGCACTTCTTCGGCGATCGGCGGCTGCGGCCGCAATTCGAACTGGCCTTGCACAAGGGCATGGACCATGCGTTGGTGGAACGCGGCCATGCACTGATCGAGCGCATCGGCGGCCTGTTCATCGACTACCGCCCACCGCCGAGCCTGCTGCATGGCGACCTGTGGGCCGGCAATGCGGCACAGGATGCTCTTGGCGAACCGGTGATCTTCGATCCGGCCTGCTACATGGGCGATCGCGAAACCGATATCGCCATGGCGGAACTCTTCGGCGGCTTTCCGACCAGTTTTTTTACCGCCTACCGCGAGGCGTGGCCACTGGATTCAGGCTACGAGGCACGCAAGCCGCTCTATAACCTTTACCATATCCTGAATCACTACAACCTTTTCGGCGGCGCCTATCTGGGTCAGGCACAGCGCATGATCGATCGGCTGCTGGCGGACCTGAAACGCTGAAGCTCAGGCCGCCTTGACGATGGGCTCGAGTTGCTTCTGCAGTTCACCCGACTGGTACATCTCGGTCATGATGTCGCTGCCACCGACGAATTCGCCGTTGATGTAGAGCTGCGGCACGGTCGGCCAGTTGGCGTAGTCCTTGACGCCCTGGCGCACGTCCGGATCGGCCAGCACATCCACCGTGACGAAGTCGTCGACCCCGCAGGCCTTCAGTATCTGCACGGCGCGGGCGGAAAAGCCGCATTGCGGAAACTGCGCCGTCCCCTTCATGTAAAGCACCACCGGATTGCCGGTAACGGTTTCGTGAATCTTCTGCTTGGCGTCCATGCGGAACCTCGAAAATAGTTGAGTAAATAACTCGGGCTATTCTAAGTGGACATGGGCAGACCGGTCAAGTACCGAATGGGCTATTCCATGGGCCGCGAACTCAATGCAATACGCGCGGCATGGACAGCACGAACTCGGTGATCGGCGCCTCGAACTGCACGCCGTCCTCGGCCGTCATCTGGTAGCTGCCCTTCATCATTCCAACCGGCGTGGCCAGTTGGCAACCGCTGGTGTACTCAAAGCTCTGGCCGGGAGCGAGCAGCGGTTGGTGACCGACGACCCCCAGTCCGCGCACTTCCTGCACCTGCCCTTCGGCATCGGTGATGATCCAGTGCCGCGAAATCAATTGTGCCGGCACGTTGCCCGTGTTGCTGATCTGGATGGTATAGGCGAAGACATGCCGGTTGATCGCCGGATCGGACTGCTCGGCAATATAGTGGGTAGTCACGGCAACCGTGACCTGGTATTTTTTCGCTTCGGCCATAAGGGCCGCATTCAACACCAAATCGCCCGACCGGGCAAGGCGGCGCGGGATTTCCCGTGCGCCTCGGCGTTCGCGATTCCCGGCCCGGCGAACAACCGATCTTGATTCTTGACCATTGCGTTCGATTCCGCGACACTTCGGCCATGCGAAACAATTGTTCGCCGATGATACGGCGCGGAACCGTTTCATGAATCCTCCAGGATCAGGCCTCCCGATGCCCAGCTTCATGGACAGGCTGAGCCGCGCAGGCATCGAACCCGACGACAGCGAGGAGCTCAAGCTCAACAAGTCGCTGCTGATGTTGGCAACGGGACTCGCCAGCGTCGCCATCGTCTGCTGGGTGGCAATCTACTGGGTTCTCGGCCCGCAGTTCTCGGCCACACTGCCCTTTGTCTTCCAGTTGCTGCTGGCCGGCAACATGCTGATCTATATCCGCTCGCGGAATTTCGACTACTTCCGCGTCACGCAACTCGGGCTGTTCCTGTTCCTGCCCTTCGTCGCGCAGTGGAACAGCGACATCATCTCCACCAGCGGCGTGCTGCTGTGGGCGGTGCTGGCACCCGTCGGCGCCATCCTGTGCATCGGGGTGCGGCAATCGGTGGGCTGGTTCATCGCCTGGGTCATCCTGACCGCCTTGTCCGGCGTCGCCGACTGGTATCTCGCCGATGTCGGCCTGATCCAGAAGTCCAATGTTCCGATCCGTACCACCATCGTCTTCTTCACCCTCAACTTCATTACCATCTCGATCATCCTCTACCTGCTGTTGCGCATGTCGATCTCGCAGAATCGCAAGATGCACGACAGCCTGGAAGTGGCTCACCGGCAGATCCAGGTCGAACAGGAACGCTCCGAAAAGCTCCTGCTCAACATCCTGCCCGGCGCGATTGCGGACCGGCTGAAGAACTCCGACAAGACCATCGCCGACGGCTTTGCCGATGTCACCGTGATGTTCGCCGACATCGTTAACTTCACCCAGGTGGCGGCCAACATGTCGCCGTCCCAGGTATTCGCCATGCTCAACCGGATTTTTTCGGCCTTCGACGAGCTGGCCGAGCTCTACGGGCTGGAAAAGATCAAGACCATCGGCGATGCCTACATGGTTGCCGGAGGGCTGAGCGAAGAAACCGCCGACTACTCCGCCGCCGTCGCCGACATGGCGGTTGCCATGCGCGACCTGTTGCGGCGCGACTTCGCCATCAACGCCTCGCACCTCGAGGTGCGCATCGGCATCGGCACCGGCCCGATCGTGGCCGGCGTGCTGGGCAAGAAGAAGTTCATCTACGACCTGTGGGGCGACACCGTCAACATCGCCAGCCGCATCACCTCGGAGGGCGTACCCGGCATGATTCAGTGCGACACCATGACCTACCACCGCCTGGCCACCAACTTCGACTTCCACGAACCACAGACGATCTACCTCAAGGGCAAGGGCAACATGACGGTGTACCGCCTGATCGGCCGCAAGGGTGCGGCGAACACCGAAGACCTGTAGCTCTCGCCGGCTTCAGCTCCCCCGCGTCAGCCGGAAACACACCCGGCCCGGCCGGTTCTCCGCCAGCTCCAGGCGATAGCCAGCGGCTTGGGCGTAACGGGCGGCCTGATAGAGCCCGATGCCGTAGCCGCTTTCCGACACCACCGGACCAAGAAACAATCCGGCAGCGATACCTTCATCCACGGCCGAACCGGTGTCGCACACCATCAGCTCGAATCCGGCCGCGGCCGGTATCAATTTCATATCCAGGCGCAAACCAGGTTCGCGCAGATGCTTTTCCGCGGCATTGCGGATCAGGTTGTCGGCGACGCCGGAGAACACTTCGGCGGGCAATTCGCCCGTAGCCGGCGGCTCACCGCTGAAGCCAATCCACTCCAGCGCCGCCATGCGCTGCCCAAGTTCGCGCCACCACTCGGCGGCCGGGACCTGGCGCGCGGATGCCAGACCCTGCGGTGCATTGAGCTTCGCCAGGGTTTCCGCCAGCCGTTCGGTGATCGCCGGCAACTGGCGGCGCAACAGGGACTGGTACTCCGACGAGGATTCGGCGCCCGGCTCGACGCCGGCGGAACACAGGGTATTGAGCGACTGCAGCAGGTTCTTGACGTCGTGCGTGAGGCGGGCGCCGGTCTCGTGAATCGCCTGCATGTACGACAACTGCTTGAGCGCAAGGGCGCGTTGCTTGTCGGCATGGAACTGCGCGAGCAACTGCGCCAACAGGTTGTAGTGCCAGATCAGCGTCGGCGATGGCGTGTGCAGAGTGTAAAGCACCAGCACCATGCCGCCATGGCTGAACTCCCAGCGGCTGCCGTCGCTGGCACCAAAGCTGCCGCGGCTGCGGCCGGCAATCCACTCCCCGCCGCGGACCCAGGGCAGCCGCTGCGCGATCTCGACGCAGGCCTGTTCGAGGAAAGCCTGCGGATCCTCCTCGCGCAAGGCCAGGTTGGACAAGGCCTCCAGCCACTGCTCGACCGGCAGGCCGATCGACATCAGGTAACGCGAGATCAGGCCGCCAATCCCCGAGAAACCCGATACCAGGCCCAGCAGCAGCAGCATCAGGCCGGTCACCAGCAAGGTCTGCAGCAAGGCCTCGACATAGCCGCTGCCAAGCAGCAGCATGGCGGCCAGGCTGCCCAGCATCAACACGGTCAACAGCAGGAACACGAACAGGCTATATACGAAATCGACCACCTCGCGAGTACTGTCGATTTCCTGCCCTCTCGGCAGCAGCGCCATCACCACCAGCAGCATGGCCAGTCCGGCATGGCCGAGCCAGAGGATCTCCTTGGGCGGCTTCGCCAGCGGCACCGCCAGGGGTGCCGCCAGCAACAACAGGGCCACCACCAGGAAAGCCAACGCCAGCAGGTAGAACAGCCGGGCGGCCCGGGCGCCGAACAACAACACCTTGCCGCCGACGATGCCCGCCAGCATCATGATCCACAGCGTGATGATCCAGCCCTTGAGGAAAACCCCCGAGAACAGCACCACCGCGACCAGCACCAGCACCGATGGCAGCGACAGGCGCTGCCCGGTATTGACGAAGGGCTGCCAGAGCATGAACAAGCCCAGATGCACGACGAACAGGGTGCGCCCAAACAGGCTGTCGGGCCCTTGCCAGAGCACCAGGTAAAGGGCCGCCAGCAGCGCCAGCAACAAACTCCGGCGCAGGGTGATCAACCGGGCCGGCAGGGAGGCGGAAAGCGGTGAAAGCGCCACGGGATCGGGTTCGTCAGGGGGCAGAAATCGCGGAGGTTAGGCCAATTCTAGCCAGCACGGGAAAGGCGCAATCTGCCAATTAGCTGACGAAGCTGTCCAATACTCGACAGATGTGATTGATTCAATTCTAAATAAGATTTTCAACTCACTGAATTTATTGGCTATTGAAGGCTGGCACGACAGATGCTTAATAAAGCGCACCAAAGAACGAAAAAGGAGAAAATCATGAAAAGCAGACAATCCGGTTTCACCCTGGTCGAAATCGCCATCGTGCTGGTCATCATCGGCCTGCTGCTGGGCGGCGTGCTCAAGGGCCAGGAACTCATCAACAGCGCCAAAGTGAAGAATCTGGCGCAGGACTTCCGCAACATTCCGCTGTTCATCTATGGCTACCAGGACAGGTTCCGGGCATTGCCGGGCGATGACGGACAGGCCGCCGCCCACGTGACGGGTGCAACCGTCGCCACCACGCCGGCAGCGGCGCCGGCGGCCAGAAGCAACGGTGTCATCGAGGGCGCATGGGATTCGACGACCCAAACCGACGAGTCGTACCTGTTCTGGCAACACGTTAGGCTCGCCGGCCTGGCGGCAGGCCCGACCGCCGCCGCCGACACGAACTATGTGCCCAGAAATGCAGATGGCGGAATCATCGGCATAACGACCAATGACAACGCGGCTCCCTACATCGCCGGCATGAGAGGCACTTACCTGGTCTGCTCCGGCGCCGTCCTGGGACGATATGTCAGGCAACTTGACACCACGATCGACGACGGTTGCCCCAATACCGGTACGCTGAGGGCGGTTCCCGCCGCACCCGCCGGAACCACCGCCGGCAACGTCTCGGCCGGGCTGGTGCCGATAGCTGTCGGCGCGGTCTGCCCGATCACGGTAGGCGGCCCAACCATGGATGATTCCACCTCCTACACGGTCTGCCTGACGCTGTAAGGGAATTTCGGGACGTCCTCCAAGCCCGCTTCGGCGGGCTTTTTCATTTCTGCGTTCCACCCAGCAGGAGTTCCTCGCCCGCGGTCACCGCCGCCGCCGTCCCGATCAGCACCACCACGTCGCCCTCCATCAATGTCAGGGCCGGTTCCAGCTTCAGCGCACGCTGCGTGCGGCGGCGAATCGCCGTGGCGCCGGCGCCGACTTTCTCCAGCTCGAGTTCGCCGACCTGACGAGCGATGGCCCAGGCACCGGGCGTCAATGTGACCGCATGCAGCCGCGGCTGGTCGGCGTCGGCCAGATGCGCGCCGGCATCGGTGGCGCCGTGGAAGAAGCCGCGCAGCAGCGCATAGTGCTGCTCGCGCATCTCGCGCAGGCGCTTGATCACCTTGTGCATCGGTATGCCCGACAGCGCCAGGGCGTGGGTGGCGAGCATGACGCTCGACTCGAGCGCCTCGGGCACCACTTCAGCGGCGCCGGCGGCGTACAGCTTTTCCACGTCGTCCTGCTCCCGCGCGCGCGAAACGATGGCAACGTCGGGGCGCAGTTCCCTGACGCGATGGATCACGCGCAGCGCGGCATCGATGTCGGCAAAAGTGATGATCACCACGCTGGCGCGCGACAAGCCGGCCGCCAGCAGGGTTTCCTTTTTCGACGAATCACCGTAGGAAACCGACTCCGCGGCCATCATGGCCTCGCGCACCCGCTCCGGATCGAGGTCGAGCGCCATGAAGGAGACCCCTTCGGCTTCGAGAAATCGCGCCAGATGCTGGCCGGTGCGGCCATAACCGCAAATGATCGCGTGCTTGTCGGTGTCCAGCGACTGCGCGGCAAGCTGGGTCAGTTGCATCGAGCGCAGCAGCCATTCCGAGGCGACGAAGCGGAACACCAGGCGGTCGGAAAAATGCACGATCAATGGCGCCAGCAGCAGCGACAGCACCATGGCCGCCAGCACCGGCTGCAAGGTCGCGGCGCTGAGCAGATTCACGTCGCCGCTGCGCGCCAGGATGACGAAGCCGAACTCGCCGCCGGCGCACAGCCACAAGCCACTGCGCAAGGCAGTCCCCTGCGCACTGCCCAGCAGCCTTGATGCGCCGCCGACGATAACCAGCTTGAGCGCCACCAACGCCAGCAGGATGACCGTCACCAGCAGCCATTGATCGATGATCTGCGGCACGTTGAGGCGCATGCCGATGGCGACGAAGAACAGCCCGAGCAGCACGTCGCGGAAAGGCTTGATGTCCTCCTCCACCTGGTAGCGGTATTCGGTTTCGCCGATCAGCATGCCGGCGGTGAAGGCCCCCAGGGCCAGCGACAGGCCCGCCAGTTCGGTCAGCCAGGCGAGGCCCAGGGTGATCAACAGCACGTTGAGCATGAACAGCTCGGCCGACTTGCGGCGCGCCACCAGGTAGAACCAGGCCGAGAGTGCGCGCTGGCCGATGAACAGCACCAGCGTGAGCAGCACGGCGGCCTTGAGGCCGGCCAGCAGCATGGCCTCGGCCATCACCTCGACCGGTTGCGACAGCGCCGGGATCATGACCAGCAAGGGCACCACGGCGATGTCCTGGAACAGCAGCACGCCGATCACCTCGCGGCCGTGGGGTGCATCGAGCTCGCCGCGCTCGGTCAGCAGCTTGGACAGCATCGCGGTCGACGACATCGCCAGCGCCCCGCCCAGCGCTATCCCGGCCAGCCATGGAATCCCGGCAAACCGCGCCAGCAGCGTCGCGATCAGGGTGCTGGCCAGTACCTGCGCCGCGCCAAGACCGAAGACGATGCGCTTCATGCTGTACAGGCGCGCCAGCGAAAACTCCAGACCGATGCTGAACATCAGGAACACCACGCCGAACTCGGCGAGGTGGCGCGTCTGCTCGGTATCGGGTACCCAACCCGCCGCATGCGGACCGAGCACCGCGCCCACCAGCAGGTAAGCCATGATCGGCGGTAGTCCCAGCATGCGGAAGATCACCACCACGATCACAGCGGCGGCCAACAGCAGCAGGATCAGCGGCAGGGTGTCGGTCATCGGGCGGTCTGGGGCAAGGGCGAAAGAAGAACCGCGCAGCGCGGTTGCTATAATTTGGCTCCATCATAAACGTCAGCCCGAGATGAACCAAGCCATTCCGCCGATCGCCGCGACCACGCACGATGGGGATCGCGCCGTAGCCATGGGTCGCCAGGTGCTGGAGATCGAGGCGGCGGCGGTGGCCGCGCTGGCGCGCCGGCTGGGGCGCGAATTCGACGCCGCGGTGCGCATGATCATGGGCAGTCGCGGCCGGGTCATCGTCAGCGGCATCGGCAAGTCCGGCCATATCGGTCGCAAGCTCGCGGCCACCTTCGCCAGCACCGGCACGCCGGCCTATTTCGTCCATGCCGCCGAGGCCGTGCACGGTGATCTGGGCATGATCACTCGCGACGACGTGCTGATCGCGATTTCCAACTCCGGCGAAAACGACGAACTGCTCACCATCGTGCCGCTGGTCAAGCGCCTGGGCGGCAAGTTGATCGCCATCACCGGCAATGAAAGCTCGTCGCTGGCACAGGAGGCCGACCTCCATCTCGACGCCCGCGTCGACCAGGAAGCCTGCCCGCTGAACCTGGCGCCGACCGCCAGCACCACGGCGGCGCTGGCGTTGGGCGACGCGCTGGCCGTCGCCCTGCTCGACGCGCGTGGATTCGGCGCCGACGATTTCGCCCGTTCGCATCCGGGCGGCGCGCTGGGCCGCAAGCTGCTGACCCATGTCAGCGACGTGATGCAGACGGACGTGCCCACCATCGCCGAGGACTCCATGGTTCCCGTCGCGCTGGCGGCGATGACCCGGGGCGGCATGGGCATGGCAGTCGTGCTCGACGCCGCCGGGCAGATCACCGGGA
>Ga0209514_10002899_pt1 | contig 25588 bp, 26 predicted proteins | sample Subgrocontami58m_FD_187452 | JGI IMG/M metagenome (GOLD analysis project Ga0209514, IMG submission 187452) | Subsurface groundwater microbial communities from S. Glens Falls, New York, USA - GMW37 contaminated, 5.8 m (SPAdes) (version 3) | ecosystem: Environmental > Aquatic > Deep subsurface >...
TCCGATATAAGGACTCAAACCGAAAGTTCATGCTAAATATAACAACAAAAGCGAAACACCGGGATATTTATCCTGAGGTGGTAAATCTCCTCGATAACTCCAAAAAGTTTTTTGAGCGGATTGGCACGTCTGACATGGAGAAGAAGGTGGTGGAGATGCTCACCCAGCTCGAAGAACCCTTTTACCTGCTGGTGGCGGGCGAATACAACTCAGGCAAGTCCAGTTTCATTAACGCCATGTGCGGCGAACATATCCTTCAGGAAGGCCCTACCCCTACGACCAATCGCATTACGTTGTTAACGCACGGCGACAAGGTTGAAGTAAAAGAAGTGGGCGATCACCTGTGTCAGGCGACCTACCCCATGGAGGCGCTAAGAGACGTTACGTTGGTTGACACCCCGGGCACCAATTCAATTATTATAGAACACGCCGCGCTGACGGAAAGCTTTGTCCACAGGGCGGAACTCGTGCTCTTTATCACCTCCGCCGACCATCCGTTTACCGAGAGTGAACGGCAATTCCTTCAGTTTTTGAAGGGAAAGTGGGGGCGAAAGGTGCTGTTTATCCTGAACAAGATAGACCTGAAGACCCCTGAGGAACTGAACGAGATTGTCATCTTTCTTGAAAAAAATTGTTACCGGCTGCTCGGCTTTGAACCGAAAATCCTGTTAGTATCAGCCAAGGATGCTTACCTCGGAAAAACGGAAGGAAACGAAGCGCTCCTTGCCAAAAGCAAAATTGCAGAAGTCGAGTCCTTTGTATTCGAGAAATTAGACCTGGACACCAAGATAGATTTCAAACTGGTCAGCCCTTTGAAATATCTACACAATGTATTTAGCGAACTCCAGCAGAACCTCAACGAAAAGGTCAATCGGTGCAATACGGACATAAAAAGCATCGAACGGTTCGAAACGCGCCTGAAAAACAAGAAACAGGATATGCGGGAGTATACCTTAAAATATAAAGATGAAATCAAGCTCGTATTCTCGCGATTGAAAGAAAAATTGGATAATTTCCTGAATTCATACGTTACGATAAAGTCAGTAATCCTTTCCAAGGTGGGACGTGAAAAAATAAATGAACGGTTCAAAAGAGAGGTATACGGGCTGCTGAATCCGCAGACAGACCTGGACAGGATTATTGACGACGTGGTGGACTACGTGGCCAGAAACAACCGTGCGCTGTGGGACTTGGCGCGTGACCACATCGAGAAAGAGGTCGGATATGACCGCAGGATGGGGTCTATTCTCGATGGACACGCCGAGCGACACTACGATGACCGGAAACATGACATTGAGGTTGCCTTAAAGTCGCGTTCTAAAGAGTTCCGCGAAATGGATATTGAACGGGAATCCGAAAGACTCAACGGCATGGTGCAGGGTGGATTTATCAGCTTTTTGATCATGGAGGCGTTTGCCATTGGTATCGGGGTAGGCATTACGTGGATGTTTTCTATGATTGTGCCGGTCCCGGTTGTGGTTGGAATTGCAGTGGCGCTTGCATCTGTTGGGCTTGCCATCCTGCCGCAGAAAAGGAAGAATTTTCGTAATGAATTCGCAAAGCGGACAGACGCGCTGTGCGAGCGCTTTGTTGAGTTCATGAAGTTTGAGATAGATAAGGCGATAGATCGCGTAATCGAGGACATCAGTAACAACATCTCATCATATCGCGACCTCCGCTGGACAGAGAGGGAGGAAATGGTGCGACAGGTATCCGAAGTAAACTCGCTGCTGGAATGTGTAAAGGGCCTTATGCGGAAAAGCGGCTTAAGCTAAGGAGAGAAACATGAAAATCGTAAGGATATTTTTTGTATCGGTTTGTTTGGTGTTTGTTTCATACACGGCATTTGCGGCAAATTATTGTTTGAATTGTTTTGACAAGATTGATGAGAGTGAAAAATATTGTGTCGTATGCAAGGTAAAACTGTCTGTTGATGAATTAAAGGGCAAAGAAGAACAGTTGATTCATGCCGTAACCGTCTCCCGGACAAATTACCGGAAAACGCTTGACGATTTAAAACAATATTACCAGGAAACTGGGAATCAATTACGGCTGCAAAAGACGCGAAGGGAGCTTGACGCCCTTGACAAAGTGCCGCAGCCGCTCTACACCGACGAGGGGATTGGAAACGTAAAAGCGGTAACGGCATTGCGGGATATCGAAGACGCAAACATCTTGTTCAAGGACGCGCTGATGTACAAAAAGGCCTTTAGCAAAGAAAACCGTGTTACGGCCATAAAACGACTGGAGAAGCTCATGTCCGTGTACCCGGACAGCGACAAGGTGGGCGATGCGGCGTTTGAGATCGCAGAGATTTATGCCGGCGGCTATTTCTATGATTATGAAAGCGCTGCGAAGTATTACATAAAAAGTTATCAGTTAAATCCCTATATTGAACACCCCGTGCTGCTGAAGGCCGCCGAGTTGTACGACAAAATGATTGCCGATCACGAGCGGGCGAAGGCAATTTACCGCCAGGCTGCCCTGTACAGCCCCGACGCAAAATCGCGCAAGAAGGCGCAGAAAAGGCTGTCAGTCCTGGAACAGGGCGCTGCCGCCCAAAAGTAGACACATGCTCTTTGGGATTGGGTACGATATTCACAGGCTCGTCGAAAACCGCAAGCTCGTCCTGGGAGGGGTTGAATTTGATTATCCCCTGGGACTGCTTGGCCATTCGGACGCCGACGTGGTGCTCCACGCCGTATGCGACGCGCTGCTGGGCGCGGCGGCGCTCGGCGATATTGGAGAACATTTTCCGGACACCGATCAGCAGTGGAAGGGGGTTTCCAGCAAATCCCTTCTTTTAAAGGTATCTGATCTTGTAAAAGCAAGGCAGTGCAGGGTCAATAATGTGGACGTTATGATCCTTGCCCAAAAACCAAAAATCGGCGAACGAAAAGCGGAGATGAAAAAAAATATTGCGGCATGCCTCGGTATTGACGCAAACCGGGTGAACATCAAGGCGACAACAATGGAAGGCGTGGATGCGGTGGGTCGCGGTGAGGCTATTGCGGCTCAAGCCATTGCAAGTTTGTGCGAGTGTGATGAACTATAATTTTAGAGAGTGAGATAATTTTATACTATGGCGCTCTGGAAAAGAAAGAAAAAGACAAAAGGTGCTGAAGAAAATATTCAGAATGAAGCGGTAGCAGAAACGCCGGAGGCCGACGTCTCTTTTGAGACGGAAGCACCTCCCGTAAAAGAAGAACCAAAGGCTGAAGAGCCCGTTTCGGAGAAACCGTCAGAGTTTGAATCTCCTCAGGCTGTTCAGGAAGATTTAAGCGGCGGCGTGGTGCTCAATGGAAAGAAAATTTCCGGTGTATTTGGCAAGGGGTTCTGGGGCATTTTCTCGATAGTAATTTTGCCGCCGGTATTTGTATTTGCCATTGGCATCATCATTATCGTGTGTATGCTTGTTTTCCCGCTTCTGGCGGTCATGCTGGTCGCGTCAGTGCCGGTGGTTTTCGTGACGCTATCTATCTTTGCTATCGCAATCCCCATACTGTTTCCTTTACTGGTAATATTCCTGCTCATTACCGGCAAGGGCAGGTTATTGATAGGTTCGGAAGGAAAGTGGTTTCGCTTGGAGATGTTCGGGAAGAGTTACACCTTGCAATAGCCGTTGCAGAGACAGGTTTAAACCCGTCCTATCTGGAAATGGCCTTAATTCCACCCATATAAGGCTGCAGGATGTCCGGAATTAAAACGGTTCCATCCTTTTGCTGATAGGTTTCAAGAAGCGCAATAACCGTCCTGGGCAAGGCGAGTCCTGAGCCGTTTAACGTGTGTACAAACCGCAGTTTTCCATCCTCGTCCCGGAAACGTATATTGATGCGTCGCGCCTGAAAATCTTCGAAATTGCTGCATGACGAAACCTCCAGGAACTTACCCACACCGGGCGCCCAGACCTCAATATCATAGCACTTTGCCGCAGCAAAGCTCATATCTCCTGTGGAAAGTTTTGCTACTTGGTATTCAAGTCCCAGAAGCTGGAGTATCCTTTCTGCATTACCCAGTAACGATTCCAATTCATTATACGATGTCTCCGGTCTTACCAGTTTGACTAGTTCCACTTTGTTGAACTGATGAACCCGGATAATGCCCCTTGTATCCTTGCCATAGGAACCTGCCTCGCGCCTGAAACAGGGAGTATAGGCGGTATAGCAAATAGGAAGTTCTTTATGAGAAAGTATCTCGTCGCGGTGGATATTGGTGACGGGGACTTCAGCCGTGGGCACAAGAAAGAGGTCGTCTGCGGCAGTCCGGTACATATCCTCTTCCATCTTTGGCAACTGTCCGGTGCCGGTCATCGTGGTACGATTAACAAGAAACGGCGGGAATAGCTCTGTATAGCCGTGATCTCTGGTATGGACATCCAACATAAAGGAGAACAGGGCGCGTTCGAGCTTTGCTCCAAGTCCCCTCAGCAGGATAAAACCTGAGCCGGAGATCTTGGACGCCCGCTCCGTGTCCAGGATGTTCAGGTTGCTCCCCAATTCCCAGTGCGGCAGAGGGGTAAAATCAAATGTCTTCCGCTCTCCCCATGACTTGACAATTACGTTGTCTTTCTCGTCCTTCCCGATAGGCACGTCTGCGGCTGGAATATTGGGGATACGGAGCATCAGATTGGTGATTTGAGCGTCCAGTTCCTTCAGTTTCTCCTCACCGGATTTTATCTCATCGCCAATCTTTTTGGTCTCTTCGATAACTTTGGTGGCGTCCTGCCCCTTTTTTTTCAGTTCGCTGACCTCTCTTGACTGCTCGTTGCGCTTACTCTTCAATTGTTCGCAGGCGTGAATCGTCGCCCTCCGCTGGGCGTCAATCTCCAGGATTTGATCTATGCTTGCCGCCTTTTCGTGCTTAAGCGCTATGGCCTGTTTGACCTTGTCAGGGTTGTTCCTGATAAAATTTATATCAAGCATATATCAAAAAGCCTCCCATGTTTTCATACGTATAAGGTGTGTCTAATCAGTGAGCAACAAAAATTCATACGGTTTTTTAATTGTTTTAGTTATTTTACTAGTAATTCTAAAGCATTCAAGGAAATTCAACTATTTTTAATTCTGATACGCCGTATTTCCGATGCGAATTTATCCGTTGGCGTATCAATTCCTCAAACAAAAAACCCCAGTATCCTTTTACCGATACCGGGGTTTTCTGGTTGTAATTATAATTATACTTTCAGTGACTACTCCATATTTTTATAACATCGTCCCTATTGTAATTGATATCCTTTAAATATAAGAGTGCGCCTTTTCATAAACTTATAATTTGACAACTTTCGTGGCTTTATAGCCCTTCTGGTCCTTCATGACCTCGAATTCAACCTTATCTCCTTCAGCAAGAGTTCTAAACCCATCGCTCTCGATAGAAGTCTGATGTACAAAAACATCGTCTCCGTTATCCTGGGAAATAAAACCAAATCCCTTCTTGTCATTGAACCACTTTACGGTTCCCTGTGCCATTCCTAAATCACCCCCCCTCATACAAAAAAATTATAAAAACAAAAAAGGCTACTAGGTTGTTACCTTGTAGCCTTAATATAACGTCAATATATAATACGACTTTACAATACAACCGTGTGACATAGTAAGATATTATCAAACAACCCGTATGAAAGCAAGGGAAAATAAAAATAAATTTTAATTGCCGTAATACGACTATAACGGTGATGCTCGTTGCATTGTCTTGCCTATTTGCCCGTATCCATACGTTAACGTGAAAAATTATTGCGCAGCTATCTTCATTATGGCATACTGAAGCGTATATGGAAATTATTATTGAAAAAACTGAGGGATTGCCTCTTCAGCAATCTTCCGTCGAAATTGTCGAACGCAAGGGTCTGGGGCATCCGGATACCCTGTGCGACCGCGCTGCGGAGGAGTTGAGCATTGCCTTTTCCCGGTATTATCTGGAAAAATTCGGCAGGGTGCTGCATCACAACGTTGACAAGTGCCTCCTTGTGGGCGGACGCTCCGAGGTGTGTTTTGGCGGCGGCAGGGTGACAACGCCCTTACACCTGATTATTGTGGGTCGCGCGGTCGAATCGGTAGGAAATGAGAAGGCGCCGCTGGAAGAGATCGCCAGAAAAACCACCCACGAATGGCTGGGTAAACGGTTGAGGTACTTAGAGCCGGAAAAAAACGTCGTCGTTGAAACAAGGCTCAGAACAGGCAGCGTAGACCTGCGGGCGACCTTTGACAGCGCAGTTCCCCTGGCAAACGACACCTCTATCGGCGTCGGCTTCTCTCCCCTGACGGAAACGGAATCGCTCGTTTACCGCACCGAACAATTCCTGAATTCACCCGAAGTAAAGCAGGCATATCCCATGGTTGGCGAGGACATAAAAATTATGGGGATACGAAGGCATGACCACATAAGCCTTACGATAGCCATCGCCTTTATTTCGAGATTTATTTCATCAAAAGAGGAATACTTTAAAATAAAGGCAAAACTCCTTGAATATATCCGGGTCTTTGTGAAGGCGTTGACGACGCGCGAGGTCTTAATCGCCATCAACGCAGCAGACAATGACGAAAAGAATATCTGCTATCTGACCGTAACCGGAACCAGCGCAGAGTGCGGCGATGACGGCCAGGTAGGCAGGGGAAACAGGGCAAATGGATTAATCACACCGTACAGGCCAATGACCCTTGAGGCGACCGCGGGAAAAAATCCCATAACCCATACGGGTAAATTATACAATCTGGTTGCGGGTGAGATATCGAAAGATTTAACCGCTGATTCCGACATTGCGGAGTCAGAGTGCTATCTGGTAAGCAAGATAGGGGCGCCCATCACGGAACCCCAGATGGCGCACATAAAAATCCGTTCACATCTTGCGGAGAAAACACTGCAAAAAAAATGTATGGACGTTACACAAAGACATCTGAGCCAGATGCCGCAACTATGGACAGAAATTTTAGAAAGACGGTATACACTGTTTTGAAATAACGCAGAGTCCCGATTTGCTCATATTCCCATTTCGGATTGCAGACTGCGGATTAAATTGTCAAATCCAAAATCATTGAAATCCTGTACGTAAACCTATGAATACCAATTCTACAGTCAAAGGCACCCTGGTCTCCTTTCTGTTAGGGATTACCGAACTCACCCCTGACGCTTCAAAAATCGTAGACGTTAAGAAGATTAAGAGTTCGCCATCGTATCCCGATGTGATTCCCAAACAAATGGTGGTCAAGGTTGAAAAGAGGAAGGTTGATGACCGTACGGTTGATTTCCTCGTGAAATTCTGTCCGCCGGGGATTGTCATCGTAGAGGCATCCATTGACCTGGAGAATATTCTGGATGAACACGTCTTTAACATAAAACGCAGTCTTATTGTCGAGTGCCGGGCTATCCTGTGGGAGTACCACTGCAACCCTTATTTTGACGAGGAGTACAGCGTGTACTGTGTGTCCGATTACCAGGGAGACCCGGAAAACATAATCTCGGTACGTAAGGACAGTATTGCAGCGCTTCTGAAGACAGAACGGATGCCTCTTGACGAAGAAGAAATTAATACAACACTCAAATTTAATATTAAATACTTAAAGGACGATATTACCATAGTGGACTGGGATGGGGCATTCGTATTTGATCCGCGCGGCGACTTTGCCAGCAATATCGAGCTTTTCGAGATTGCCAATCTTCAATTGTTAAAATTGAGGGTATTGGAACATGAGGTAGAAGAGCGATTGGAGACGGCCGCACGGCTTTTACAAAGAACTACAGGGCGGAGGATCCCATGGCTCAAATCGCGCGAGATCAGACATTCCCTGCGTGAAATTATACAGATCCGTACTGAATCCATCCAGGAATTCGCCGCCACGGAACGCAATATTAACCTTATCGGGGATTGGTATTCGGCCCGTTTGTTTGACCTCATAGCCAAAAAATTACACCTGGAGGAGTGGAAGGCAAATATCAACAAGACGCTCGACGCCCTGGAAGATATTTACAGCATGATTTCCGAAAATTTTTCCATGTCCTTTTCCACCACCCTGGAATTTATCATCGCCTTTGGCTGGTTTGTTTTACTGGTTGGCTATTTCTTTCTCTTCTTTCTGGAAATGTTTTATAAGCAATAGATTACCCTGTATTTTTCACTGTATTCTTTTCATAAGGAGGTATGCAAAACATAATGTTTACAAACAAGCCGACTCGCACAAAAACACCACTCGTCTTATTTGCAGCGTTCTTACTCATAGCAGGCTTGGCAATCCACGCCAGTGCGGAAGAAAAGGGGGTGGGGACAATTCAGGGCACGGTCAAGGCCAAAAAAGCCAAATATCTCAGAGACACCCTTGTCTACATCGAACATGTCCCAAACACCTTTGAACCGCCAAAGGAACACGTCGTTATGGATCAAAAAAACATGGCCTTTATTCCCCACGTACTGCCCTTGCTCAAAGGGACAACGGTAGATTTTCTTAACAGCGACATGGTACAGCACAACATCTATTCGCCAGATTCCGTGGCGGATAATATGAACCTGGGGACGTGGCTTAAAGGCGAAGTGCGGCCTTTCACATTCAACAAATTAGGCGTTGCCTCGCTCAGGTGCAACGTTCATGTGGACATGCAGGCTTATGTCCTGGTGCTCCAGAACCCTTATTTTGCAAGGGTTAATAACGACGGAAGTTTTTCCATCATAAACGTACCCGAAGGAAAATACGTGGTCAATCTGTGGAATGAGCGTTACAAGGCGGAAACCAGACAAATAGAGATAAAATCAAACACCACGGCTACGGCGGAATTTGAGCTAAAGTAATATTGCCATGACAAGGGAAATGCTTACCGGTAATGCGGCGGCGGCGTGGGGTGTCAGGCTTGCGGAGGTGGACTATATCCCGGCCTACCCGATAACGCCACAAACAGAAATCATCGAGACGCTGGCAAAATGGATTTCCAGCGGAGACGTGGATGCGCGGTTCGTTACTCTGGATTCAGAGCATTCCATGATTACCGCTGCAGGGGCTGCCTCTGCAACCGGCGTAAGGGTTTTTACCGCCACATCAAGCCAGGGACTTCTGTATGGCTTTGAGATGCTCTACACGGTTGCAGGATGGCGCGTGCCGCTGGTAATGGTAAACGTGTCAAGGGGGCTGTCATCGCCGATAACGCTGGAACCAGACCACAACGACATCCTCGCCGCACGGGATTCCGGATTCCTGCAAATTCACTGCGAGACGTGTCAGGAGGTGCTGGACTCAATCCTGATGGCGTATCGGTTGGCAGAGGATGAGCGCGTCCTTCTTCCCGTGTTTGTGAATATGGATGGCTTCTATCTCTCGTTTACCCGTGAACCGGTAGAGATACCGGATATAAAAGAGGTCAGAAAATATTTGCCTGCGTATCAGCCCAAACATGCCTTCTTTAAGGCAAGCCAGCCCATGGCGCAGGGTGTGGCAGTGCTTGGAGGCGCTAGCTATTCATATTTTAAGTACCAGATGCACCTGGCCTCCATAAGGGCGCTCAGTGTTTACCAGGAGGTTTCCGGCGAATTTAAGCAAATATTCGGGCGGAACTACGGTACTATCGAGGGCTATATGGTTGACGATGCGGAGTATGTTGTTGTTATGATTAATTCATTTTCAACCATCGGGAAGGCCGCTGTAAAAAATGTACGGGCGCGGGGTATTAAGGCGGGGCTTTTAAAATTACGACTCTTAAGGCCGTTTCCGGAGTCTGATATTGTCAAGGCGTTTAAAGGAAAGAAGGCGGTCGCCGTTGTAGACCAGAACATCAGCATTGGAAAGGGAGGCATCCTCTACGCAGAGATTGCCGGCGCTTTGTGTAATCAGGGAGAGAAACCGCTTCTGCTTTCCTTTATTGGCGGGCTGGGCGGAAAAAATATAAGTTCCCGGGAGTTTGAATTTGTTATCGAAGGCATGATTGAAGCTGTGCATACGGGAAAGATTCCGGAACCCCGTCTGCTCTACACGGAGACGGAGTGGAATGAGGTGAAAAGGTTGAAGCAGATGGCAGGAAAGCAAATCAATGCAAAATGAAAAGTGAAAATCGCAAAAGTTACCATGAAACGGCAATGCATATAAAATCTATAAAGGACATTCCTGGAGAGGAGGATATTTTTCCGGGCACCCCAACGTGCGCAGGATGCGGCGGGCTGCTGTCCCTGCGGCACTGCTTGAAGGCGCTGGGAAAGAATACGGTCATTGTAAACGCCGCCGGGTGTTTTACCCTCCTGGCGATTTATCCGTTTACCCCTTTTCAGAATTCTTGGCTTTATACGGCAATGGCCTGCGCGCCGGCAGGCGCACAGGGGATACGGGACGCCCTGGATATATTGATACAAAAAGGACGGCTCGATCCCGCAGAGGACATGAAGGTGGTTGTGTTAACGGGCGATGGGGTTGCTTACGATATTGGTCTTGCGTCCACATCGGGGGCGCTGCACCGTCAGCTCGATTTTTATTATATATGCTCCGATAATGAGGCTTACGGGAATACCGGCTTTCAGTGGTCGGGCGCAACGCCGTTTGCATCGAAGACGGCAACTACTCCGACAGGGAAGGTACATCCGGCAGGAACAGAACTTTCGAAAAAAGACCTTTTCGAAATCTGGAGAAGCCACAAACCGCCATACCTGGCCACCGTCTCACCCGCGCATCCGGTTGATTTGATTAATAAATTCAAAAAGGCAGAACACTACAAAGGCCCGAAACTCTTTATCAACCTTTCCCCATGCCCAGCCGGATGGGCAACCGATCCGGCTCATTCTGCCAAACTGGCGAAACTGGCGGTAGACACGGGGGTATGGGTCTTGAAAGAGGCCGTTTATGGGGAGGTAAGACATACGGTTATTCCAAAGAGATTTAAACCGGTGGAAGAGTACCTGAATGAGCAAGGGCGTTTTGCGCATCTCTTCAAACCGACTCGACAGGAGGAAATTTTACAGCAGATACAGGCAACGGTAGATCAATACTGGAAGGAAGCGCTGGCTGGTGTAAATACTGTCAAAACCTGCGAAGCAAGGGAATGAGGCGTTCCTTAAACTGCTTCAGGGCAATGCCGCGATGGCTGATGCTGTTCTTTATCTGCGGATTTTGTTCGGTAAGTTCGGCAAACGTCTGATTATAATCGGGAACAAGAAAGATGGGGTCGTATCCAAAACCACCTTTTCCCCTGGGCTGTTCAAGGATAATGCCTTCACAACAACCTTCCGCCACAAAGAATATCTGACGCGGACTGGCAAGGGCAATAGAGCAAAGGAATCTGGCCGTGCGTTTTTCTTTAGGCACCCCTCTTAATTCCGAGAGCGCCTTTTCAATATTTTTTTCATCGCTTGCGCCCTGGCCTGCATACCGGGACGAATAAATGCCGGGTCGCCCCTTCAGGGCGTCAATTTCAAGTCCTGAATCGTCTGCCATAGCCCAGGTGTTGCAAGCCCTAGCTGTAAGGATTGCCTTTTTTACCGCATTTTCCCTGAAACTGGTTCCGTCCTCTTCTATGTGAGGAAGAAAGGGGAAGTCTTCAATTCCACGAAATGAAACGCCTGGCACATGCCTGAGAATTTCCGTGATCTCCAGACCCTTTTTTCTATTTTGGGTTGCAATGACAATCGTCTTTCTGTGAATTTCGTTTTCCATGGTGTCTTTACAGAGTACTATTCAAGGTTGGTTGGGTTGCGCAAGGCGAAACCCAACGATACCATGTTCGTGACATTTAAAAAAAACGTTGGGTTTCGTTCCTCAACCCAACCTACTTAATTGCGCGAAAGCAAACCGAAAGGTTTGCCCTACGCGTCGCTGATAAAAATATTTTTTAGAAGACACCGGTTCTCTAATCGTTGTTTTCGAGTGATTTTCTCTGGATTTCGGTAATTTCACGGATACCCTTTTTTGCCATGGTCAGCATCTCCGCCAGTTGTGCATCATCGAAGGTGTACTCTTCCCCCGTACCCTGTATTTCTATAAATTTACCGCTGCCGGTCATCACGATATTCATGTCCACCTGCGCGGCGGCGTCTTCTGCGTAGCAGAGGTCTAACAGCGCGACATCATTCACAATCCCTACGCTTACGGCTGCAATGCTGTTCAGAACGGGATTTTCCTTAACAAGGTCTTTGCTCATGAGCCGCTGCACGGCGTCCACCAGCGCCACGTAGCTTCCCGTAATAGCCGCCGTCCGGGTGCCGCCGTCCGCCTGGATGACGTCGCAATCTATAAAGATAGTCCGCTCCTTGAGCAACGCAAGATTCATGATAGAGCGCAGTGCGCGTCCGATGAGTCTCTGAATTTCATGAGTTCTGCCAGACTGCTTGCCCTTTGCGGATTCCCTTGGGGCCCTTATGGGCGTGGAACCCGGCAGTAACGAATATTCCGCCGTAAGCCAGCCTTCGCCGGTGTTTTTGATATGGGGAGGGACGGTTTCCTCTACCGAGGCGGTGCATATAACCTTCGTATTGCCCGTTTCTACAAGCACAGAGCCTGGGGCGTATTTGGTGAAATGTCTTTTGATAATTACCGGACGTAACTCGTCAGGCGCTCGATTGTCAACTCTCATAGTTATTTAATAGTGTGGGGTTACCGAAAAGGCGCAAAGAGCGCAAAGTTTTAAAGACAATACGTTTTGTAACAGTTTAGTTTTTTGAAACACGGTATACACACCCCGAAATCCCCTCTTATTAGAGGGGACTTCCGCCCTCCCCTCTAATAAGAGGGGCTGGGGGTGTGTTTCAATGCTGGTTTCCAAGCAGAGCCTTGGAAGAAACATTGATACGAATTTTCAAAAAAAACTACACTGATACTAAGTTTTTATTTTCTTAATAAAAGTTTTAAAAGGGCTTTTTCTACATGGAGTCTGTTTTCCGCCTGATCGTACACAATGGAGTGAGGGCCATCAATTACCTCGTCCGTAATCTCTTCTCCACGATGGGCCGGAAGACAGTGCATTACCTTAACGTCGTCCTTCGCTAATTTCAGGAGATCGCTGTTGATCTGGAAATCATTAAATGCCTGCCTGCGCGCCTCAACCTCTGTTTCCTGCCCCATGCTTACCCAGGTGTCCGTGTAAAGCACGCTCGCCTTTTCCGCGGCTTCTTTTGGGTCGTGATAGAGATGTATGAGTTCGTTTCCATCCGCCATCTGTTTGGTTTTGGAAACGAAATCTGGGGCGAGTTCATATCCCTTTGGCGAGGCAATGTGGAAGTGAATGCCCAGTTTTGCGCAGATTTGAGCCAGAGAGCGGGCGACATTGTTCCCGTCTCCGATAAAAGCTATTTTTATGTTTGTATACGCGCCGAATTTCTCTTTGATAGTATACAGGTCAGTAAGCGCCTGACAGGGGTGGAGGTAGTCCGACAGGGCATTGACAACAGGCACGGTGGCATATCTGGCCAGTTCCTGAATGGTCTCCTGCCCGAAGGTGCGGATGGCGATACCGTTTACGTAGCGGGACAGTACCCGCGCGCCGTCTTTCACCGCTTCTCTTTTTCCGAGGTTTATATCATTCTGCGTCAGATAAATTGCATGTCCGCCCAACTGCACCATTGCCACTTCGAAGGAAACCCGCGTGCGCATGGAGCTTTTTTCAAAGATCATTCCCAGGATTTTTCCGGTCAGACATTTTTCATCATACCCCTTGCTGTGCCATTCCTTGAGTTCCCTTGTGACGTTGAATATTTCCTCGACGTCCGGTTGTGAAAGGTCTGCGATTGAGATTAAATCCTTACACTTCATAGGCATTCTCTCATAAATTAAGTTTTAGAAAGAACCTTCTCCAAAATGTTCAAGCCCTCGTCAATGTGTTCTTTTTTGACATTGAGCGGGGGCATAAAGCGAATAACCGTATCGTGAGTGCAATTAAGAAACAATCCTGCCTGGATACAATTTCTGATAATTTCTGCGCCATTTACGTTGAGTTCGATTCCGATCATGAGTCCCACGCCGCGCACTTCTTTTATTACCTTGCATGTCTTTTGCAGGGTTTTCACCTGTTCTACGGCATAATTCCCCATTTTCACTACGTTATCAAGCAATCCTTCGTTTTCAATGGTTTCGAATACCGCCACCCCTGCCGCGCATGCCAGTGGATTTCCGCCGAAGGTAGAGGCGTGACTGCCCGGAACAAGGCTCTTTGCAATTTCCTTCCTTGCCGTCATTGCCCCGATGGCCACACCGCCGCCGAGCGCCTTTGCCAGGGTCATAATGTCAGGCTCTATGCCGTAATGCTGGTAAGCAAAGTACTTTCCACTCCTCGCCATGCCGCATTGCACCTCATCGAGGATGAGCAACAAGCCTTTCTCATCGCATAGCTTTCTTACGCCCTGCATGAATTCTTTTGTGGCAATGTTAATACCGCCTTCGCCCTGGATAGTCTCCAGCATGATGGCGCAGGTCTCGCCGTCTATTGACTTTTTCAATGTTTCCAGATCGTTAAAGGGAACGTAAGAAAAACCCTCGACCAGCGGAGCGAATCCCTTGTGATATTTTGGTTGCGCGGTCGCCGTCACCGTGGCAATGGTTCTGCCGTGAAACGAATCGGAGAAGGTGATGATCTTGAATTTACCGGAATTCGAGTTGTGAATACGGGCGAGTTTAATTGCGGCCTCGTTGGCCTCAGCGCCGCTGTTACAGAAGAAGCACTGTCCGCCAAAAGATTTTTCCGATATATGTTTTGCCAGCAGTCCCTGCGGCGCTGTGTAATAGATATTGGGTGCGTGCTGGAGCTTCGCAGCCTGGTTTTGAAGGGCTGCAACGACCTTGGGATGGCAGTGTCCCAGCAGGCTCACCGCCCAACCGGAAAAGAGGTCAAGGTATCGTTTACCCTCAGCGTCCCACACGTCCACTCCGCTGCCTCTGACCAATAAAATAGGGTTCCGAATGTAATTCGGTATGACATAACGATCGTAAATATCTTTAATTTCTTTTGTGTTCATGTTTTTATTTTTTGCATTTCCCTAAACGAAAAAGGGATTGAAATTATCCGTTCATTTCAACCCCCGCAATTATACAATATATATTGCTGGATACAATAATCTTTGAAAATTATATTATGATCTGCGTGCCAACGCCCTTGTCGGTGAAAATCTCCAGTAAAAGCGCATGCGGTATCAGACCATTGATGATATGCGCCTTCTTCACCCCCGCCTTAAGCGCGCTGATGCAGGCAAGCGCCTTCGGGAGCATGCCGTCCCGGATGATTTTTTTGTCAATGAGTTCATGAACTTCATTCTCATGCAGCGTGGAGGCAAAAGAGGTATCGTCATTCGGCCTTGTCATAATGCCGTGCGTATTTGAGAGAAAAACGAGCTTTTCAGCGCCAAGCGCCTTTGCAATGAACGCGGCTACGTTGTCCGCATTGACGTTATAAATGTCTCCATTGTTTCCCCTGGCAATGGGTGGGACGATGGGGATCGTGCAGGAACTGCACAAATTCAAAAACCGGTCGCTGTCAATTGATACTACCTTGCCCACGAAACCGATGTCCAGTTTTTTGGAGGCGCCGTTGTCGGCCTTCGTCTCGATGTAGTGCTTTTCCGCCTTTAACGGACAGTACCCGTCTTCCCAGATGCAGGCGGCTTCGTTGCCCAGCTCTGAGATTCTTTTTACAATGGAAGCGCTGATCTGGTTAATAAGGACGTCCCTGGCTATCTCAAGGGTTTCGATATCCGTTATGCGGTGACCCTCAATAAATTTGGGGGTCAGATTCCGTTTTGTCATTTCCTCGCTGATACGCGGGCCGCCGCCGTGAACCAGTATGGGCAGGATGCCGACTGTTTTCATGAATACGACGTCCTGAAGCACATTTGTCAGTACGTTATCGTCAGACATGGCGCTGCCGCCAAACTTGATTACGACGATCTTGTTTCGAAAAGAACGTATATAGGGAAGCGCCTCAATGAGGATATTTGCCTTCCGTATAGCTGTTTCCATAAGCTGATGCACCAAAATTCACTCAGGATAGTAAAAAAGAAGTTGGAATTATAACAAAAGAGACTCTTGTGTCAAGGGCAAAGAACCGGATGTTTCACCGGATAATACTATTCATTTATTTTCTTAATCCTGTTTTGAATATAAGCGTCCTGAAGCGCAATATACGGGTCTATGGCCGGCTTTGTCACGCTCTCGTACGTCTGCCCCTTATCCAGGGAAATATCATTGGTCGTGTCATAGGCATAACTCCCGAAACCCTCGATAGGGGTGAGGAAGAAAAACGAAATCCAGGTCAAGGGATTCAACGCAGCGTCTCCGGCAAGTCCTGCCGTGTCGCGAACGGTTGATGGCCCAAGAAAAGGCCACACAATGTAAACGCCGGATTTCACCTTGCCCTTGGCGAGCGTTTGTCCGAAATCCCGCTCATGCTTTTCCATGTGGAATTTTGATTTTGCCGGGTCAAAAAGCCCCCCGATTCCTATCGTGCTGTTAATAACAAAACGGGACAGCTCCGTTCCGGCGCCCTTAAATTCTCCCTGAAAGATGCAATTGAAAAAACGGACGGGCATCTTGATGTTTGTGAAAAAGTTCCTGACGCTCACCCGCGCCTGCTCAGGCACCACGGAGTTGTACCCCGTGTAAATTGGTTTAATAAAATAATGGAACGCCTTGTCGTTAAAGGCGAAGATTGCCCGGTTGTACGGCTGAAGCGGGTCTCTTACCAGAGGGGCCTCCGCCTTTACGTCGTCATTATCATCTGACGTTTCATCTTTTTGCTCTTGCTCTTGTTCCAGTTCTTGCACCTGTTCCTGGGTTTTTTCCTGGATAGGAGCGGGAGGAATTACAACTTCCTTTTTACTGGCATCAACCTTTTCCGGTGAAACGGTTTGTTTCAGTTCCCCTTCTTCGATGGGCTTGTTTATAACGGGGGTTTGTTCTGCTTGTACGGTTTCCTCCGGTTGCTTTTCAGGCTCTGACCCGGCATCCGCCCAGACATACGCATTGCACAAACACAGGGTAAAAACGACTGCGGACATCAACAACACATATCTTCTCACGTATTTTCTCCTTTTTTAGTCCCCAACTACACGACGGTAATGTTATTTGGTTATTTTTTTGAAGGCTCTTCTTTGCCCTGTTTTACTTTTATCTTTTGAACGAGCACCTTGTAGGAAGATTTAGCCATGATGTCGTTAAACTGACTGCGGTAATTATTAACCAGGCTCACCCCTTCGATAATCACATCATAAATGGTCCATTTTCCCGGATTATTGAGCATATTATAATCCACGGATATTTCCGTTCCCTTGGTGGTGACAAGCTTGGTTCGTACGATGGCATAATTTTTATCCTGCTTCTCGCTGATAAAGACGATTTTTTCGCCGGAATAGGTGTCGGTTTTCCCGATGTATGCGTCTTTCAGTATCGTGGTAAATAATTCCACAAATTCCTTCTTTTCCTCCGGGGTACGGCCTTTCCAGTGCTGACCAAGCGCCCTCTTTGACATTTCTTCAAAATTGAAAACGGGTGAAATCTCTTTCCACAACATTTGCCTGCGCTCAAGCGTCTTTCCGTTGCCATTCATGGCGGGGTTCTTAAGAATGGCAAGCCCCTTCTCTATCGTTTCCATAATTAACTTTCCCGGCTCCTCTGCCCACGCAAGGGGAGACAAGCACACGACGGAAAAAACTCCAACAAACATTGCAGACATTAATTTTTTTCTGTATTTCATTTCCTCAATCCTTTACCTTCCCAAAAACAAAGTTTCCTATCAATTTTTCAAGATCAATCGGTGGTTCTGTCTGATGTAACAAATCACCGGGTTTTACCAACGTATCCGACCCTCCGGGCGTTATTTCTATATATTTTTCACCTAACAACCCCTTGGTGCGAATTGACGCGATGGCGTCGTCCTGAAGTTTTATGTCTTCTTTTATAAGCAACGTCACCACTGCCTGATAATCAATCAGTTTAATATCAGCGACCTTACCAACTTCAACGCCTGATATTTCCACCACGGTGTCCGTTTTCAGCCCTTTGACTGAGCTAAAGACTGCATTCACCGGGTAATAATGGCCGCCCAGCAGATTGATCTTCCCAAGTCGTACCGACATGTAAGCAAGACACAGCAAACCGCAGAAAACAAAAATACCCACAGCTATTTCAACGCCAGATTTCTTCATAGTATTATAGTGTTAACGATAGATTATCAGAAATAAATTTATTGTATAGAAATAGGACCTACTAATTCTCCATGAACGAACTGATAGATCACGGGATCCTGCGAGTGCTCTATCTCATCCGGGGTCCCGGAGGCGATAATTTTGCCATTGTATAGCATGGCAACTCTATCTACCAAAGAAAAAATCGCCGGTATTTCATGAGTAACCATGATTGCCGTAAAGCGAAGACTTTTCTGACAATCCCTGATCAATTTGTGTATCGCCTTCCCAATGAGCGGGTCGAGTCCGGTGGTCGGTTCGTCAAAGAGAACAATTTCGGGTTTCATCACCAGGCAACGCGCAAGGGCGACCCGTTTTTTCATGCCCCCGCTTATCTCCGCCGGATACTTTTGCTCTGCGCCTGAAAGACCCACCCGGCCTAACTCCGCGAACACCGTATCCCGTATCTGCGATTCTTTCATCCGGGTCTTTTCCCTGAGGGGAAATGCAATATTGTCAAACACGGTAAGGGAATCGAAAAGTGCGCCGCCCTGAAAGACCATGCCGCATCGTTCTTTTAGTTGTTTTAAAGACTTTCCCTTTAAACGGCTGATATCCTGGTCATTTATTAATATCTTGCCGCGGTCGGGTTTTGCCAGACCGATGATAAGCTTGAGAAGCACCGATTTCCCCTTGCCGCTGCCGCCAATCAATGCAAGGGTTTGCCCTTCATCCACCTTTAAATTAACACCCCGAAGGACTTCGTGGCTATTAAAGCCTTTGTATACATCAACAACCTCAATCATAGATCAGCGTCAATATTTTAGTGATACCAAATAGGTAACGACAATTCACAAATTGCCGCTCTCTGCGGGTTCAAGGTATTCCGTTTAATTCCCCCTTAATAAAGGGGGATTCAGGAGGTTGTGCTTTTTCTATGCTCTATTACAACCCCCCAGCCCCCTTTTCTAAGGGGGATTTTTATGCTTCTACCGTCCCTAAACCCGCTTAAATAAAATGAAAATCCTATACAATCAAGTTTGTAACTTGAGCCCCACATTTTTATGTTTCAATTACAGCACGAGAATAGACGTCATAAAATAATCCCATATCAGGATAGAGACGGACGAAAGCACCACCGCCTGAGTAGTTGCCTTGCTGACGCCTTCCGCCCCATATCCCGTAGAATATCCTTTGTAACAGCTTATCCAGGAGATTAACAAGCCAAAGCTCAGGGATTTATACAGACCCTCCAGGATGTCCTTCGCGCCAATGAAATCCTTAATGCCGCCAAAATAGGTGCCGCTGGATACGCCCGTAAGCCCCACGCCGACCGCATATCCTCCCCACACGCCAACCACGACAAAGATGGCGTTTAAAAGGGGAAGCGATATGATACCCGCAAGTAAATTGGGGACGATCAGGTATTTGTACGGATTCAAAGCCATGGCGTCAAGGGCGTCAATTTGCTCTGAAATCCTCATAATCCCGATTTCCGCCGTCAGGGCAGAGCCGGCGCGTCCGGTGACCATCAGGGCGGAAATAACCGGCCCAAGCTCACGAATCAATGACAATGCCACCACCGGGCCCAGGCTCGTTTCCGCGCCAAATTTAACCAGGGCGTAATACGTCTGCAATGCCAGCACCATGCCGGTAAATAAACCCGTGAGGACAATGACAAGGGTCGTCTTCACGCCGATAAAATTAATTTGTTTAACGACCCTCCGGAGCAGGTACGGCGGGAACAGCATCCAGAAAAAAGACGTTCCGAGGAAACAGACCATCCTGCCCTGTTCCCGTATAAATGTATGGACAAAATTTCCAATAACGCTAAATGGGGTAAAGAACCAGTTCACCAGAAAATTCTTTCTGCGAAATACTTTTGCGTAAAAATTCTTTTCGGAAAAGACATAACAATAGTTATCGGTATTTTTTTAAAATTATTTATACTCATGGGTGAGATTATGACTGTGACAGATTGCAATGGCAAGCGCATCGGAGGCGTCCTGCGGGGATGGAATTTCGGGCAAGCCGAGAATGATTTTTACCATTTCCTGCACCTGTTCCTTATGGGCGTTCCCATTGCCCACAACGGCCTTTTTTATAATCGTTGCGGCATATTCAGTAATCGGGATACCGGCGGACGCCGCGCACAAAAACACGATGCCCCTTCCTTCGCCAATCTTTATTGCCGCCTTTATATTTTTACCGTAAAAAACCTCCTCAATAGCCATCTGATCTGGTTTGTGCTCGGAAATAACATCCATAATCTTGCAATAAATTACCCTGAGCCTCTGGGGGAAATCCAGGTGCCTGCCGGCTTTGATGGCGCCATACTCTATGACCCGCGTCTTCGAGCCCGTCTTTTCGATTAGCCCGTAGCCAGCAACCTGTGTTCCTGGATCAATCCCAAGAATTTTCATAATTGGTTGACAATCGTCAGATTGTAGTATTTAATTCTATTTTCCAAAAATTTTAAAATAATATATTTATCTTACTTTGTTTAATTGTCAAGGAAATCTTATAAACATCACCGGCAAAAAACGCTATCGTCAGAAAATCGCCTTAATTGCGAAAAAAGGCTGTTTTTCTTCGCTATTTATAGAGACAGGAACAATTACTATACCATATTAAATAATGGCGGCTATGTAAATAGTGTAACTATCTTTCTTAAATACAATTAGCAATAATTATGTTTTTAAATGATAGGTAGAATACCACAGAGTATGATTAGCACAAAGGGTTTTTTGCGAAAATTTTGCGAAAAACAGGTGCGCCGGGTAAAAAGGCCTGAAAATATTTCGCTTTATTGTAACAGCGGTATAAAATTATTTTTACATTTGTTCGTCGGTCACTATAATACCTAATCTCATGTCAGAAATAAATCTATCTGTCAACCTGTGCGGCATTCAATTAAGTAACCCTACCATCCTGGCTTCCGGGATATTGGGCACAACGAAGGCGCTGTTGAAACGGGTTGCACAAAACGGGGCAGGCGCTGTAACGATTAAATCCGTGAGTATAGAACCCAGGGAAGGACACAAAAATCCCACGGTAATTACCTTTGAGGCGGGCATGCTCAACGCCGTAGGGTATTCGAATCCGGGCATTGACGCAGCCGCAAGGGAATTTACCAATCTCCGGGACGTCGGCGCGCCCGTAATCGCCAGCGTCATCGGCGCTCAAAAGGAAGATTTTGTGCGAGTGGTCGAGGGACTTTCATCCCAGAAATTTGCAGCGATTGAAATACCCCTTTCCTGCCCGCACACACCAGGGTTTGGGCTTCTTGCAGGGCAGGGCACGCCGCAGGCAACCTACGAAATAACCTCCGCGGTACGAAAGGCGACGCCATTGCCGGTATTTGTGAAACTGTCTCCTAACATCCCGGAAATCTGCACGATTGCAAAGGCCGCAGAGGACGCGGGCGCCAATGCCATAACGGCCGTGAACTCGATGGGCCCCGGCATGATTATCAACATCGAGGCGCAAAAACCTATTTTGAGTTTCAAGGTGGGCGGCGTTACGGGCGACGCACTGAGACCCATCGCCGTAAGATGTGTGTATGATTTGCACAAGGCCGTAAAAATTCCTGTCATTGGCGTTGGAGGCATTTCCACGGGACGTCATGCCATAGAGATGATGATGGCAGGGGCGTCGGCGGTCGGGATAGGAACGGGCGTTTATTCCCGTGGCATTGACGTCTTCAGCAAGGTATGCGATGAGATGCGTCAATGGATGCAGGAGAACGGCTGCGACGATATAAAAACCATCGTAGGAGCGGCGCATGATTGAACAACCGGTAATGGTGAAAATCTGCGATATCCTGGAAGAATCACCGGGCGTGAAGACTTTCTTTTTCAGGCTTAACCTCGATTTCAAGCCCGGACAATTTGTCATGGTATGGATACCATTCCTTGACGAAAAACCATTTGCCATATCGTATATCCAGGAAGGGATTGCAGGCATCTCCGTTTTGAAAAGGGGCGCATTTACCGCCGCGCTGCACGGCAAAAAGACAGGAGATACGCTGGGAATACGCGGTCCTTATGGCCGGGGATTTGATTTAAAACCGGATTCGGATTCATGTGTGATAGGCGGCGGCATAGGGATGGCGTCCCTGGCAACACTGGTGGAAAGGCGCGCCGGTAAACAGGGAGAAAACCTGACCGTTATCCAGGGGGCAAGGACTGCCTCGGAGCTAATCTACCAAAAGCGTTTCAGGGACATGAAATTATGCACCGACGATGGAACCGCCGGATTCAGGGGAACAACCGTTGACTTGCTCATGGACTTACTAAAAAAGCAGCGATTCGGGAAGGTCTATGCCTGCGGCCCGGAGAAGATGTTATACCGGGTAGCCGGGTTATGCAAGGAATACAAAACCGAATGCGAGGTTTCCCTGGAAAGATACATGAAATGCGGGTTTGGCGTATGCGGTCAGTGCGATTGCAGCGGCCAGCGCGTCTGTATTGATGGACCTGTCTTTACCATAAAAGAATTAAGCGCGATGGACGACTTTGGCAGGATAACCATAACAAAAACCGGGGAAAGAATTCCCCATTAATTTAGAAATAGAAATCCCTATACGGCGCCATAAGCAATATGGAAGATACTTCTCGCCATTATGAGTGGTATAACGTTTCGGGATGGGTCAACGTCCTGGAATACGGCCTGCTCACACAGAAATACCCCGAAGCGTTTCTATCCGGCAATGATTCCAAAGACACGCAGACGTTCCTGAACAGCGCCCTCTTGAAAACCACCCATTTCCATGCAAAGCATCCGTATGAATACGAAACACTGCCCGATGAATATTATTATAATCGTTTACACAAGCGCAATTAATATTTACACGAGGAGAATTCAGTTATGGGAAAAGTCATTTCATTTATCAACTACAAGGGCGGTGTGGGCAAGACAACCACCACCTATCACATCGGCTGCGCCCTGGCGTCGTTTCACGATAAAAAAGTGCTGCTCATTGACGTTGACCCGCAGACCAATCTGACGTTCTTGTGCGCCATACCGGAACGATGGAAGAAATTCAAAGAGGACCATGGAACTGTGGCAAAACTGTTTCACGCGTATCTGAACGATAAGCTGGATAGCTTTGACCTTCGAAACATTATCTGGAGATTTCCCATAAGAATAGGCGCAAATGAGGTTATTTCAGAATTAGAACTGATACCGTCCGATGTGGAATTGCTTGGGGTAGATATTGATCTGGCCGCAAAGACTACGCGGAGAAATGAGACGAGTTTTTATCATGAGCACCTCAACGTTTTGAGACGGACGATGAGCAAATTAAAAACGGAATTTGGCGTGGACACCTCCCATAATGTGAGGGACGCTCGTTTTTATATAGAACAACGCAGCATCCTCAAAAAAGTAATAGATACGGTAAAAGACGCCTATGATTACATACTCATTGATTGCCCCCCAAATCTTTATCTCGTTACTCAAAATTCATTAGCCGCGAGCGATTATTATATTATAACGACCATCCCCGACCATCTGTCAACGATTGGTATAGAGATACTCACAAGCAAGATTTCAGCGCTAAACAAGGCGCTCGTCCAAAAGTATCGTATTGCAGGGACACAGGGAAAAGCAGTTACCCTGGGAGGGATATTATTTACCATGGTGCGCACTGCGGGACCAAATATCGTTACTACAAACAAGAAAATAATGCACGATATTCATGAAAAATATGGCGAACTATGCTTTGAAAATTACATTTTGTGGGGAACGGGCTACGTAGAAGCCGCGGCGCAGACAGCGCCCGTCTTCTCATTACGCGAGGAGAATGCGATGCGTGTGGCAGGGCAGTACAAAGAGGTTACAAAGGAATTTTTACAGAAAGTTGATGGTGATTAAAAATGACCGGGAGGAAGAAGAAACTCGATCTGAAAGATACTTTGGCAAAGATAAAAGCATGCCTGCCGTTGTTGCCGGGAGGGGAAGAAAGGCAAAAGACAACTCAAGTCATCTCAGAATTATTACAGGAACTTGGGGTGTTAAGGGACGTGATTAATCAGTTCCCCGATGAAGCCAAGGTAAATACTATATCCGGCGCCATACAGACGCTGGAGTCTTTCTTTGATACCGTGAAAGACAAACCACTCCTTGCAGAGATGCTCTTGCCGAAGAAGACAAAGGCCAAAAAGGCTGCGGGTAGTTTGGCCGATACAGACGCATTATTAAGGCAACTGGAGGCATTACCCACAGAGCATATTTTGGGGGAACTCGCCAGGCACAAGAAAGACGTCCTGCTTGAGTTGTCCGCAAAGATGAACATAACGGCAAATAAGAGTCTGACGAAAAATGCCCTTGCAGACAAGATATTCAAGCTGGGATTTGCCAACAGAAGGGGATATGATTTGTTGAGTGGTAAACACGAAGTGTGAGAGCATAAGCCTGTTCAGGAATTTCAAAGTTGCCCACGAAAAGACGCGAAAATAGCGAAATTTGTAACAGTTTAGTTTTTTGAAAACACACAGAAAAGAAAATGCCTTAGTGACCGTCTGTAGGGGTAATTCATGAATTACCCCTACAGGTACGATAATCCACCGTTGCAGGAATTTTTCAAAAAACTAAGTTGTTTGAATATTTCCAGATACCGTGTAGAATACTTTGGACTTTTCGTTTTACTCAGAATGGCAATTTGATAACCATTTAGTTGTTTGAAGAGAGGTCTGACTTAAACAGCGAATTGATTTTTCTCTCAAACGCACCCCGTCATCCCCTCCCAGGAGGGGGTTTGATGATCCCCCTCCTGAGGGGGACGGGGGTGTGTAATAAAATTGATTCTAGTTTCTGTGCCTTAACTATGAAACACCCCATGCGCCTTAAATTCCTTTGTAAAATAGTATTTATATGCCTTTGTGTTTTTCCTCTGCGGAATATCCATGCCCAGCTTGCAAACAGCCCGTGGCCTATGTTCCGCCACGATTTGAAACACACGGGGAGGAGTTCGTACACCGGTTCGGCCAAGAATTATCTCCAGTGGGTGTATCCGGTGGGCAGCAGCACCTCCACCCCGGCTATCGGCACGGACAGCACAATTTATGTGGGCTCGTATGACAGTAATTTATACGCAATCAACCCGGACGGTACACTCAAGTGGAAGTACACAACGGGGGACGTCATTGAGTCGTCTCCTGCCGTGGGCACTGACGGCGTTATTTATGTGGGTTCCAATGATAATAAGGTGTATGCCATTAACCCTGACGGCACGCTCAAATGGAGTTATCCAACAAACGGCGACGTTGTTTCTTCCCCGGCTGTGGGCACAAATAGCACGGTGTATGTGGGTTCGTATGACGGAAAACTCTATGCGATTAAGAAAGACGGCACGCTGAAAAAAAACCCCCCGCCAAGCCTGGGAAACCAAGTCTACACATCCCCTGCCGTCGGCAACAATGAAATAATCTATATCGGGTCGAGGAATGATAAAAAATTTTATTCGCTGGATTCCAATCTCGAAACCCGATGGTCGCGCAGTCTGCTCGATTCAATTAATTCATC
>Ga0209514_10002900_pt1 | contig 25574 bp, 20 predicted proteins | sample Subgrocontami58m_FD_187452 | JGI IMG/M metagenome (GOLD analysis project Ga0209514, IMG submission 187452) | Subsurface groundwater microbial communities from S. Glens Falls, New York, USA - GMW37 contaminated, 5.8 m (SPAdes) (version 3) | ecosystem: Environmental > Aquatic > Deep subsurface >...
AACGACGTGTTCAAGACCACCGGCACGCCGGTGAGTCTGCCGAACTCGCGGATCACGCCATAATACAGCGGATTCACCTCCTCGGTGACGGTCTGCACCCGCGCCGAGCCGTCGGCGTGGGTGACCGCGGGGATCACCGCGCGTTTCTCCGGGCGCACCTGCGGGACCAACAGCATGAACGGCGCGTCCATCCCCGCGGGCATCTCGAAGAACTCGTGCGCCACCTCCCTGGCGCAGGACGGCGCGAAGGGGCGGAACGACTCGCGATATTTCACCTTCGAGTTGATCGCGTCTTTCATCCGGTCGCTGCGCGGGTCGGCGAGCAGCGAGCGTGCTCCCAGCGCGCGCGGGCCGAACTCGAGCCGGCCTTGGAACCAGCCCACCACCTTGCCGTCGGCCACCAGCTGCGCGGTCCGCCGGACCAGCTCGTCGTCGGACCCGGCGACGGCGAAAGCCGCGCCGTTCCGACGCAGCGTCTCCTCGATCTCCGCCTGGGAAAAGGCGGGGCCGAGCAGCGCGTGGTTCATCACCCATTTGCGCGGCTGCCCGAGCACCGTGTGGGTCACGTAGAGCGCGGCGCCGAGCGCGCCGCCGGAGTCCCCCGCCGCGGGCTGGATGAAAATCCGCTTGAACCCCGACTCCTGCAGGATCCGCCAGTTGGCCACGCAGTTGAGCGCCACGCCGCCGGCGAGGCACACGTTCTCCAGACCGGTCTGCCGCTGGACGTGCCGCGCCATCTTGACCAGGATCTCCTCCACGATCGCCTGGCCGGAACGGGCGACGTCCCGATGAAAGTCCTCGATCTCGCTCTCCGACTGCCTCTGCGGCCGGCCGAACAGCTGCTCCCAGGCGCGGCTGACCGTCCGCGTGGTCGACCGCGTGAAGCCGAAGTACTTCATGTTCAGGCGGAAGCTGCCGTCCTCGCGCAGGTCGACGACCTCGCGGAACTTGTCGACGTGGACCGGCTTGCCGTAGGGCGCGAGACCCATCACCTTCCATTCGGCGTCGTTCACCTGGAAGCCGAGGTAGGAGGTGATCGCGCTGAAGAGCAGGCCGACCGAGTGCGGGAAGCGGATCTGCTGGCGGAATTCGATCGTGTTGCCGCGCCCGACGCCCCACGCGGTAGTGGTCCACTCGCCCACCCCGTCCGCGGTGAGGATCGCCGCCTCCTCGAAGCCCGACGGCAGGAAGGCGCTGGCCGCGTGCGACAGGTGGTGGTCGCAGTACAGCACCTCCTTCTCCTCGCCCAGCTTCTTGCGGAGCGCGTGGCCGATGCGCAGCTTGGTCTCCAGCAGGAGCGGCATCGCCTTGAGCCAGTGCATCCAGGTCCAGGGCCACTCGGTGAGCACGGTCTCGAGGATGCGGTCGAACTTGACCAGCGGCTTCTCGTAGAAGACCACGTGGTCGACCTCGCGCGCCGTGATCCCCGCCTGGCGCAGACAGAAATCGATGGCGCGGTCGGGGAAGCCGGAGTCGTGCTTGCGCCGGGTGAAGCGCTCCTCCTCGGCGGCGGCGACCACCTCGCCGTCGCGCACCAACGCCACGCCCGCGTCATGGTAGTAGCAGGAGACCCCGAGGACGATCATGGGTTTCCCGCCTCTTGGGACCCAGCCACAGAGGACACCCCTGCTGAACCGCGCATGGTCGGTCCCTTTTCTGTGGCCTCTGTGGCTGATTAGAACATCCGCGACATCCGCTCCAGGGTCGGCTCCGGCGCCCGGTGCGGCTCCCAGTAGGAGGCGCCGGGCGTCAGGCGGAACCGCAGCGGGTCGCGCAGGCGGATCAGGGAGAAGACGGGCAGGAAGAGGAAGTACAGCAGGCTGAGGATGACGTTGGTCATGAGCCAGCCGAGGGCGGAAGCGAAGGTCATCCAGCCGACGTAGAAGGGGCGGGCGAGGGCGCGCGGTCCGCAGCCGGCGCCGCAGAAGGCCACGCCGAGGCCCCAGAGCGCGATCGCCGCGACGTGGCGTCCGGATCCGCTGAAGCCCCAACTGCCGGGCGCGCGCCCGAGCCACCAGAGGAGGGCGCCGATCGCGGCGAATCCTCCCAGCATGGTCAAGCCGAAGCGCCGGAGGTCGGGGGGGGACGGATCGCGGTTGACCGGTTTCACGCGGGGGGTCTCCGTAAAAGCGGGGGGACTATAGCGGAGGCGGCGCGGGTGGACCAGGAAAAGCCTCCGGATCCCTCCGACCCCCGGCCGCTGCACCGGGCCGCTCCGCCTGGGCCAGGGTCGGCGACTTTCATGCGCAGGTCGCAGGCGTGGCGCCCGGGTCACCTCGGGTCAGTCCGCCGCGCGCGCCCAAGTGCGTTCCGTCCCCGTCGCCATGAACGTGGATCGTGATCGTACTCCACACCGGCAAGATCGTCGCAAATGCGACGATGTCGGGAGACGTTCTCGAGCAACGCTCGGGTGACAACGCGTTTGCGGGTTTGCGGGTTTGCGGAGCGGTTGAACCGCGCCGGAGGGCGTGCTAGAATGCTCTCCCTCCGGTGAAGGGAAGAGTGATGCGATTCGAAGAAGTTCGGCAGGCCTTCGGCACTCGGCCGTTCCAGCCCCTCCTCGTGCGAAGGGTGAGCGGCTACGAGTATCGAATCACGACGCCCGAGAGCCTGATCAGCCCCAGATACGCGACCTTCCTCTTGAAGGACGGGATCCACGCGACGATCGCCCTGGAATACGTCGAAGAGATCCGTCCGCTGGCAAAGGGCAGATCGGCCCGCGGTGCCAGCCGGCCCCGAAGGTAGTCGATGAACGCCACCACGACGCCCGCCGACCCGCCGGCCGCGGTCCGCGAGGGGCGGGCGGCCGCCCTCTTGCGCTCGCTGCGCAGCCGCCCGGGGCTGCTCCTGCTCCTCTTCCTCGCCGCGCTCCTGCCGCGGGCCTGGATCGCCTGGACCTCGCAGTGCATCTCGAGCGACGGGCCGGTGTATGCGGAAGTGGCGGCGCGCTATTTCGCGGGGGATTGGCAGGGGGGGCTCGGCCACCTCTACCAGCCGCTCTATCCCGTCGCGATGGCGGGGGCGTACGCCGTCGTCGGCGATTGGGAACGCGCCGGGCAGCTCGTCTCCGTGCTGGCGTCGTCGCTCGCGATCCTGCCGCTCTGGTTCCTCACGCGCCGGCTGTTCGGCGAGCGGGCTGCGCTGGCCGCGGCGCTGATTTACGCGCTCTCCCCGTACCCGGTGCGTCTTTCGGCGGACGTGCTCACCACTGGGCTCTACCTGGCGCTCACCCTGCTCGCCCTGTGGGCCGCGGTGGCGGGCTTCGGCACGTGGCGCCCCGGCTGGTGCCTGCTCGCGGGCCTGGCCGCCGGGCTTTCCTACCTGGTGCGCCTGGACGGCATCGTCCTCGGCGCCTTGCTCGCCGGCTGGTCGGTGGTCTGGCGTCCGCGCGAGTGGCGGGCGGAGCCTCGGCGCCGGGCGCTCGCCGTCGCCGCGCTCGGCCTGGCGCTGGCGGCGACCGCGGGGCCGTACCTGATCTATCTCCGCCTGGACACCGGCACCTGGATGGTCAGCCGCAAGACCCCGGTCGCGTACCTGCAGACCTCGCTGTCGATCCCGGATTTCGTCGCGGTCACCAAGCCGCTCGACCCCGTTCCGGAGCAGAACGACCCGACCCACCCGAGCGCGCCGGAGCAGGCGCCGGCCTCGGGGGGCTTCGCCTACAAGTGGTTCTCGGCGCTCCGGCGGGTGCTCCACGAGTCGGCGGAGACCTGCCCCTGGCAGGCGCTCCCGCTGCTGGCGGCTGGGCTCTGGGCCGCGTTCGCACGGGGCCCGCGCCGGCTGGAGACGCTGTTCGTCCTGTCGATCCCGCTCGCCTTCGAGGCCGCGCTCTGGGTCTTCTCGGCGAGCCACCAGCGGGAGAGCAAGCGCTACACCACGCCGATCCTGGTCTGGCTCCTCCCCTGGTTCGGGCTGGGCACGGCGTGGCTCGGCGATCAGGCCGCGCGCCGGTGCGGCAGCGACGCGCGGCGTGCCTTTGCCGTGGTGCTCGCGATCGCGCTGCTGTCGCTCGCCCCCAAGACCTGCCAGCCGATCGGCGGCGGCCGGAGCGGGGAAAAGAACGCCGGGGTGTGGATCCGCGACCACGCGACGACGCGGCCGCCGGTGATCGTGACCAACGTGCCGCGCTCGGGATTCTACGCGGGCGGCACGATGGTCGCCCTGGGCAAGACCAACCAATTCACCCGCGAGCAATTCCGCGACCTGATCCGCCAGGCGGGCGCACACTATGTGGTGGCGGACCGGTGGATGGAGGTGGTGTGCGGCGGCTTCTTCGACTGGACCCGGGACCAAGCCTCCGGCCTGCGGCTGGTGCACTCCTCCGATACGGTGCTCGGCAACGACGAGGGATTCGACCAGGTCCGGGTGTATGAGGTCGTGCCGCAAAAGTAGGTTCCGGTAGCGGACCACGTCGTCATCCTGCGCGGGGCGCCGGGGTACAGCCGCGCGGCGCGACGACGACGGGATGCAACCCGGAGCATCGCGCCCAGATCGGCAAAGGAACAGGAGCGTCACCGTGAGCCCCCAGAATCCCCCATCTGCTCCCCGACCGGAGCCGGGCGCCGGACCCGGCCCAGCTTCCAGCCCGGCCCCGGCCTCCGGGCCTGCCTTCGCCGGCGCCTCGGGGGCGGCGACGGTGGCACCCGGCTCCGGCGTCGCCGCTCCCGGCGCGGCGGTGGAGGAGGCGTATGGCCCACTCCCGACCGAGCGCAAGCTGCTCTTCTCGCTGGTCCTCGCAGTCTTCCTCCTGCTCCTGCTCGAAGGCTTGAACCGGATCGGCCGGCTGCTCGACGGCAAAGTCACGGACAACCGCTACCCGAGCCTGGACCTCTACGTCCCGCACCCATACCTGAACAAGGCCCCAGCGGCGGGTCTGACGCTCACCGCGGTCCATGACGAGCGGGGTGAGCGGACGATCTCGATCAACGCGTTCGGCTTCCGCGGCCGGGAGTTCCAGGTGCCGAAGTCGGCGGGGACGTACCGGATCTTCTGCATCGGCGGGTCGACCACGTTCGGCCACGCGGTGAGCGACGATGGCACGTGGCCGGCGGTGCTGGAGGAAAGGCTGGCGAAAAAGCACCCGGAGCGGAAGTTCGAAGTGGTGAACGCGGGCGTGCCCGGCTACACGTCCTTCGAAAACCTGATCGACTGGGAGACGCGGATCGCGGAGATGGAGCCGGACGCGATCGTGATCTACCAGGGGATCAACGAGCTGCTGTACTTCGCGAACTACTCGCCGCAGCGGACGCTGGCCCAGCTGCGGCCGGTGAACCACCGCGGGGCGATCGACCGCTGGCTGATGAACCACTCGGCGCTCTACCAGGGGACGATGCACACCGCGGAGCGGGTGCGGCGCAAGGGCGCGGAGAAGGCGCCGCTCGCGGAGTGTCCGCCCTGGGGCCCGCGCGCCTGGGAGCGGAACCTCGACTGGCTGGTGGGAATGGCGAAGAGCCAGGGGGTGCGGGTGCTGCTGGTGACGCAGGCGTCGCGGGTGCATCCGGAGGCCGACACGGCCGAGGAGCTGGACGCCGCGGGGATCTCGCAGAAGACGATGGCGAAGCTCTACGGCCTGGCGCCGGCGACCTTCCTGAAGACGTTCGAGGGGGCGCTGGAGGCGATGCGCCGGGTGGGCGCGAAGCAGGGCGTGCCGGTGGTGGACATGTACCGCGAGTTCCCGAAGGACGCGGCACTGTACACCGACGCGGTCCACTTCACGGAGGCAGGGGAGCGCCGGTTTGCCGAGGCGCTGCTGGAGCGAATGCCCGCGGAGTTTCTGGGGGGGAGGTAGCCGGAGGCCCTGCCCCTGCACTTGCGCCGGTTTCGCGAGCCATGCTACAGTGCGGGCGCCGCGACGCGAAGGAGAGCGCCATGAATCCCGAAACCAGCCAGGTCCCGCGGCGGCGAGCCCAGCCGCCGGAGGACTTCGACGCGCAGGGCCGGTATCTGTACCCGGGCGACGTGGAGGATGCGATGCCGGAGGGGACCTGGGCGCGGCTGCTGGCGAACTACCTGGTCGAGACCATCCTGCGCGTGGTCGTCGCACTGGACGGCCATTCTGCGCATGCGAACCTGCCGATCTACTATCGCCAGGGCGAGCCCAAGAAACACGTCTCTCCCGACGCGTTCTACGTGCCTGGGGTCCCGTACGACAAGCACCGCATGAGCTACTGCCTGTGGGAGACGGGGGTGATCCCGCGAGTGGTGTTCGAGATCCTCTCGCCCGGGTCGCAGTGGAAGGACCGTGTGGCCAATCGCCGGATCTACGAGGAACTGGGGATTCCCGAGTACTACTGGTTCGATCCGAAGACCCGCAAGCTGGAAGCGCTGATGCTGGATTCGGCGACCCAGCGATACCGGGAGCGGGTCGCCGATCGGCAGGGACGTAGTCGCAGCGATGCGCTAGGGCTGGAAGTGGGGGTGGAGGAGGATGCGATCGCCCTGTACCGGGACGGCGTGTATCTCCCCCCCACCGAGGAGTTGCTCAGAACGGAGGCGCAACGTCGGATGGAGGCCGAACTCCTGCTTGCCGAGAAGGCGCAACGGTTGACGGAAGCCGAAGCGCGGATCCGCGACCTGGAACAGCGCTTGCGGGATGCCGGACATCGGGCGCCGTAGGAGTCGCCATGCCCCCCACCGCCGGCAATCCGCCGGACTCCACGTTCGGCAGTCTCGCCCTGAAACTCGGCCTGGTGACCGCAGAGCAGCTCCAGGACGCCGAAGCCCTGCTCGCCGACATCCGCGTGTCCGGGGGTCCGGTCCCGCGCCTCGGCGAGGTGATGGTCGAGAGGGGCGTGCTCACGCCCGGGCAGGTCGAGCAGTCTACCGCGCGCGGGACGAGCAGCTCCGGCGGACGGTGGCGCTGAAAGTCCTGCTCGGCGAGGGGATGGACCCGCGCATGCTCGAGCGCTTTCAGCGGGAGGCGCGGGCGGCGAAGCTGCGGCACCCGGGAGCTGGGCCGCGGCGGGATGGGCATCGTCTACCTGGCCCACGACGAGAAGCTCCGGCGGTCGGTGGCGCTCAAGGTCCTGCTCGGGAATGCAACCACGGAGGTGGAGCGCCTGCTCGAGCAGCCGGACAAGATGGGCTTCGCCACCTGCGGCCATGGGCTGGAATCGCGCCAAGCGGCGGAACTCGTCCGGCGCATCGCGGCCGCGGTGGAACACGCGCACGCGCACGGCGTGCTGCACCGGGACCTGAGCGCCGCTCTCGGTGGTCGTCGTGGCGCAGTCGGACGGGTCCGGTTCGGCATCGAACCGCGCGGGGACCCTGTTGGCCGCTGACTCGGATCGCCTGGTCCTGCTCCCTGAGGGACACGAGGCCATGACGATCGAGTGGCGCCAAACCACGCCGGAAAGCTACTCGACGCTGGTGGGCGAGCGCATCCCGCCCACGAACGCTCAGGGGTCTTTCGACCTGGCGCTTCTCTGCGTGCTGGGCGGCCGGAATGCCGCATCCCTCCAACGCGCCGGGGTCCTCTCCCCGGGCCGTGCTCCACGCGCGCGGGGCGGACCGATCCCCCCCATCTTTTCCTTGACCTGCCTCTCCGCCCAGCCGTAGAGTTCGCCGCAGAATGAATCCGAGGTGGTCCGGCCGTCGGCAGTGACCTGGGACACCGTGTCCCCGAGACCTCCGGCGCGCTGGAGAGGCTTCGTCCATCGTGTACCGACCCCCTCCGACCGGCATCGCATCGCTCCGCCGGCCATGGACTGAGGCCCTCGGGGGCGCCAGACCACCTTCGGCGGTCCTTATCCGGTGTGGCTCGGCAGGTCCGACGCGTCCCGGACGCGACTTCCGGGCGGAAACCCGCTCGCCGGAGGGGCTTGGTCGGCGCTCTCCGGCGGCTATCCGGCGCGCCGGAGGGGTTCGGTATGCTGTTCCGGGCCACGACCCCTGCCGCACGTGGGCGGCGGTGGCACGATCGTCCTGAGGGTCCCGTTCCCAAGGAGAGGTAGCATGCGAAAGTACCGCGCCAATGCGGCCAGCCCCACCCGGGTGGACTACGGCTGGGAGCTGAGCGAAGGACTGTTGGGGTTCGACGAGACGACCGCGATGTCCCCGCTCATCCTGACGGTGACCGACGACCTGTTCGCGTCCTTCCTCGCGCGCCTCGGCAAGCGCAAGGACCAGGTCACCACGCGCGCGAAGCTCCGGGTCGCCGAGTACTACGCGGAGCTCGACGTGCGCGGCCTGCATGCGGCGCTCAAGAAAGCGGATGGGATGCGCGTCGGCCCGCTCACCGAGTCGATTTTCGAGAAGGGCCTGCTCGAGCCGGTCGTGGCGCCATCGGGCGCGCGCCAGCTCAAGCCGCTCCAGGACATCCTCGGCAAGCTGAAGGAGAGCAAGAACGCGGCGCTCGCGGACATCAAGAAGGAATACGTCCCGAAGCTCGAGGCCGTCGCCGACAAGTTGGCGGCGGCGATCGTCGGGCGGGATGGCGCGGCGAACGGGTACGCGGACCTCTTCCGCAAGGAGCGCGCGCTGCGCGACGAGCACCTGATCACCGTGGACAAGATCATCGGCCTCGTGCGCGCAGCCTTCCCCAACGACCGCGCCCGGCAGGACGCGGTCTTCCCCGAGTTCGTGGACGAGGACGAACCGGAGGAGCCGGAACCCAAGTCCTGACCGGTGAAATCCCATGTCGATCTCCCGCGCGCGCAAGATCCTCGTGATGGTCGAGCGGCTTCTCATCTATGAAGAGGAAGCCGAAGCCGCCCTGCCGCTGCTCGAGACGGCCGCGAAGCTCGAGCCGACCGGGCGCACGCTGGCCTGGCTCGCCTTGTGCCGGCAGAAGCAGCGGCGCCAGGAGGCGCGCGCGCTCGTCGATGCTCGCGCCGCGGCCGCGCTGGCCCCCGAGGACCCCGTGGTACAGAGCGCCCTCGGCTGCGCCCTGACGCTGAACTGGCAGCCGGGCGAGGCGTGCGCGGCCTTCGCTCGCTCGCTCGCGATCGATCCGACGAACGCCGCCGTCTGGTTCAATCGCGGCGTCACGCGCATCGGGGCATCGCAGTTTGCCGAAGCCGTCGGCGACCTCCTGCGCGCGATGGCGCTGGCCGGCAGCGGCTATTCGCCCCTGCGCCATTCGTTGATCCACTGGGAAGTCCTGACCGCCGATGACGGCCTGGCCCGCTTGCCGAAGATGGCGTCGGCCGCGGCCCCCGCCGACGCCCCGGCCTTCGCGGTCCTGTGCGCCATCTCCGGGATCGTGGCCGACGATGCCTTCGTCGCGCCCGCACGGGGCCGGTTTCCCGCGCCCTTCGAGGAGGCGGGCTGGGTCTTGGCCTACGCGCGACGCCGCCAACGTTCCCACCTGAGAGGCACCCGTCTGCTCGACCGTCTGGTGGCGCGCAACCCGCAGGACAGCGTCTTCCGCTGGGCGCGCGCGCAATCCCTGACCGTGCCGGGCTTCGCCGATCCGCGCGTGCGCGAAGACCTCGATTTCCTGGTCGAACGGCATCCCCGCAGCCCCGCCATCCGCGAGGAGCGTGCGACGGCGTGGAGCCGCGCCTTGCAACCGGATCGTGCGCTCTCCGAATTGGAGGCCTGGCGCGAACTCGAGCCCGACACCATGGAGCCGCTCGCGTTCAGCGCCGCCGTGCTCGAGCGGATGGAACGCATGGAGGAGGCGATCGAGTTTCGCAGTCGCCTCGTCGAACTGTACGCGCCGGACGGCATCGAGCGATCGAGCGAATACTCGGACCTGAAACGGGCGGTGCCCATGCTCGGTGCGCGGGCCGAATGCCTCGAGCGGTTGGGCCGGTTCGACCAGGCCGAGGCCGACCTGGCGCGCGCGATCCGGTGCTACGACGCGAAGAGCCGGGCCGCCGGCGCCGGCCGGGGTTTCAGTTGGGCGCGGGTGGAGCACGCGCGATTCCTCGTCCGCCGCGAACGCTTCCGGGAGGCCCTGGCGGAAATCGAGGAGTGTATCGAGTCCGACCCGAGCATCGCGGGCCTCTACACCGATCGGGCCGACTGCCGGGAGCGCCTGGGGGACGCCGCGGGCGCCGAAGCCGATCGCAAGCGGGCGCAGGGGGGATGAGGCGCAAGCCCGCGCTCGCCGATCCGGGGCGTCGCGCGGGCCCGAACGGGGACCGGTACTCAGCTCGTATGAGGCGGCGCTCATGTCCGATGATGCGGCAGAGCTGGTGCGGTTGGGCGCGCGTTTGATGCGGGAGTCCGCGTTCGAGGACGCCGCGCGCGTGCTGGAATGGGCGGTCGAGGCTGCGCCCGAGCCCGAGCCGCTGGCGCTGCTGGCGCTCTGTCACCTTCGTTGCGGGCGCGGCGACCTGGCGCTCGAGTGTGCGCGATCGGCGGTCGCGGGCGACGAGACGAACCTGACGGCGCAGGACGCGTTGGGCCTGGCAGCCACGGATCAATGGCACGAAGCCGAGGCTTTGGCGGCCTTCGACCGCTGCATCCAGGACGACCCGACGAGTGCCGAATCGTTCTTCCATCGCGGCATGGCGCACTTTCACTTCGGCCGATTCACCGAGGCCGCGGCGGATGTCGTCCGCTCGCTGGTCGTCCAGGACCGGAGCGTGATCGGCAGATTGCAGCGCAGCCTGGCGCGTTCCCATCGCCAGGGCGCGGCGACCGTCGTGGCGCAACTCCCGCGATTTCGTCGGGAAGCGCGGGGGGAGCGGGAGCAGGAGGCCCTCGATGTGCTCGCCGTCTCGCTCGCGGCGATCGAGGACGACACGCGGATCGCGAACGCGGGCGCCGTGCGCCTTCGCGTGCACGGTCCCTTGCGCTGGGCGGCGGCGGCCCTGCGTTGGATGGCGTGGCGCGAACGCGGAGAAGGCCGGCGCGGCCTGCGTCTGCTCGATACCGCGGTGACGGCGAATTCCGGCGATTCCGCCTTGCGCTGGGCGCGCGCGATGACGCTCCGGTCGGAGGCGACCGATCCTCGGTCGAGCGGGGACCTGGCGTTCCTGGCGCGGCGTCACCGTCGCGCGGTGGAGGTCGCGCACGATTGGGTGGAATCGCTGATCGCTCGCGGTTCGCTCGAGACCGCGGAGGCGGAGAATCTCGTCTACCTGGAGCAGCAGCCGATCGATGGCCGTCAACTCCATTTCCGTGCGGCGATCCTCGAACGCCTGGGTCGGCCTGCGGAGGAACTCGAGGTGTGGAACGAGTTGGTCGCTCACGGGACGGGCGACTCCGACGTCGTCGCTGCGGAAGCCGCGCCCGCGGGCGTGGAGGAGGACGAGGACGACGAACTCGCGCAACTGGGGGAGCTGGAGCGACGGGATTTCAGGCGCGACCTGTTCCTCGGACGCGCCGAGTGCCTGGGCCGCCTGGGGGACGACGAAGCGGCGATGCAGGACTTCGGCCGTGCGTTCGAGATCCAGGAGGAGATCTTTGCGGCGCCGGCGAACCGATGCGAGATCGACGTCGCGCGATTGCGTCGGGCGCACTATTGGGCTGCGCGGGCACGCTTGCGGGAGGCGCTCGCGGATCTCGACGAGTGCGTGAGGAGATGCCCGGGGTCGGCAAACCTATGGGATCGCCGGGCCGAGATCAAGGACGCGATGAAAGACACGCAGGGCGCGGAGGCGGACCGGAGAGAAGCGCGGCGCCTTCGGGAGCGCGGGGAGAACCGGGGCGAATGAGCTCGGACGCGCTCGACGACACGGCCATGGACGCAGGCGGAAATCGACGCGACTCGAGTCGCGATCGGGAACTTTTCGTCCCCGTGGGCGTGCGGGAAGCGCGTCACTCCCGAAGTCGATCGTCCGGCGCGCGAACGCTCCCAAGGTCCGTGGGGAGGGCCGCGGCTCGGGCGCGGGAACTATTCCAAACTCAGGGAAAGGGTCACCTGGACGGTCATCTCGAAGATCCCTGAGTTGTTCTCCTCCAATCGAAGCGGCGTCACCGCGGAAGCCCTGGGCGTGAACTCCTCCAGGCCGTGAATGGGCCCAACCTTCAGCCCCGCGCCGTCGGCGATCTTCTTGGCCCGCGAACGCGCGTCCGCGATCGCGGCTTCCAGCGCCATTTGGTGCAGTCCCGCCGAGTCGGATACTTGGAATCGCACTGGACCCACCGTCTCATCCGACGAGTCGGCCCCGGCGCTGATCGCGGTGTCGATGATCTCTGCGGTGCGCCGGCTCAGCTCTTCGAGCTCGATCTGGTCCACGTGCGGGAGCCGGAATCCGATGAAGCTCGTACAGATCACTTGCCTGGGCTTCGAGTAGGAGAAAGCCAGGTTTCCTTCGGACAGGGCGATCTCAGGCGGCAAGACCTTGCGCAATCTGAGGAGGATCGCCGTCACCTTTCCTCGTTGTGCTTTTTGCGCTTCCTGCGCGCTCTGCTCGAAGGAACTGACACGAAACGAGAAGAGCTCGACGTCCGGGCGCACCTGAACCGTGGCCCACCCTCGGACCGTGAGGATCTTGGCGTCGTCCCGATTCTGTGCCGACACCGCGGGGGCGAAGGCGAGAAGAACGAGGAGGATGAGCAAGCGCATGGGAGCCTCTCGAAAGGGAAAGAGGTGAATCAATCGGGCGGGCGCCCTTGGGGCCGCGCCGGCCCAGGCGATTACCGAGCGCGCCCTGGGAGCCCGGCCTGTGACCCTGGCTGAGCGAATCACACATCGAGCAGTCCCCGAGTCCACGCCTGCTCGTCGGGGTACGGGTCCATCCCGGGAAAGAGGGACTTCACGACGACGCTCCACACTCTGGCCGGATCGAGCCGTGACCGGGTGCCGCGCGCGAACCGTCGGGAACGTCTCTTACTGTACCGCCCCCGAACCTCCCTGGCAATCGGGCGAAGCGCGGGCGAAGCGCGGGGGGTGCATGACCGCAACTGCGGGGCGGCGCATCGCGCTTGCGGATCGCTCGGGTAGACCTGGGAGGTTGGGGCCTGGGCCGAAGCGCCCAGGCCTACCCGACCCCAGTTGCGGCAGTTGCGGCTGCGAACTTGACAGTGCGCGGGAGTTCTGGCAAATTCAGAACTTGTCCCAGGGTGATCGGCTTCGGAAGTCGCTGCCGATCGCCGACGATATCCTGCCAACAGGTGGGCAATGAGCCCGACTTCCGGCACGACAACGTCAGTCCAGGTAGCGGGTTCTCCGATCACACTCACCTCGGCTGCGCTCGTTGCGCCCGAAGCCCTGGCCGCGTTTTACGCACGGATGTACCCCGCCCGTGGGGAGTGGCTGGCCAGGAACTGGCGGTGGCACTATCAGGTGACCGGGGCCCTGGATCCCGCCCCGTTGTTGCTGGTCCACAAGGACAGAGTGATCGGTCACGCCGGGAGAATACCGATTTCGGTGGCCCTGGACCGGCACCGCTACTCCGCGGCTTGGTTCGTGGATTTCGCACTTCTGCCCGAGGTTCGGCGCATGGGGCTGGGCACGATCCTGACCCAGGCTTGGATGGAACTCTCGGATGTCCACTTCGCGTTCTGCAATGAGCAGTCCATGGGGGTCTTCCGCAAGCTCGGTTGGGGGGAGTCGTGCGAAACCCGCCATCATTACATGTTGATCCGCCCATTCGAACACCCGAAACTCGCCTCCCACCTTCCCCGTGCGATTCGCGCCGGACTCACGCGCGCGGTCGATGCCATATTCCGGAGGGTCTATTCCCGGGGAAGGTGCGGTGCGCACATCTTGAACATGATCCCATTATCGGGTAGGTCGCTGGAGGCGCTGCGGGAAGCTCCCCCGTCGAGCGGCGTGTTGCGCAACATGGAATTCATGGATTGGCGCCTGCGTCAATCGCCGGACTTCGCGAAGTACTTCGAATGCCGAGTGGATGAGGCATTGGCCATCGTCAAGACCGTTGAGCGCGGACCCAAACGCTACGTGGATGTGCTCTGGATGAGCGGCAGGGATGCCCCCTCGCTTCAGCGCCTTCTTCGATCCCTGGCGATCTGGGCCTTGGATCGCGGATTCTCGCTGGTCCGTTTCCTCACGCCGGATCGCGCGTGGTCAGAGCGATTAGCCAACTCTCTCCACACGGTAGTCCGGCGAATCCGCTTCGCGTACTCCGCGAGGAATCGAGAACTTCAACAGCGTCTTGCCGGCGTGACTTGGGGGTGGCAGGGCTGGGACAGCGATGTCGAGGAGTTTCAGTAGGTGGAAGAAGGCGGTGCGCGAGCGGGAGGCCAACGGGCTCAGCGAGGTTCCTTCCGCAGCTTCGCGAGGACCGCCGCGAATTCTGGACGTGCGCGGAATCGCGCGAGCCCGCCCTCACGCCGGAGCCGATCCTCGTCGCAGAATCCCCGGGAGATCGCTTCTTTCAGGCGGAACGCCACGATGTCCCATTTCTCTTCGGCAGCGCCGACCAGGGCCAATCCGAAACGCGGGCGCCAATGCGCCGGATCGATCACCTTGGCGCGCTCGAACGCATCGCCCGCGCGCACTGGATCGCTCGCGAGCAGGGCCTTGTCGCCCGCGTCACTCAGTCGATCCGCCAGACGAGGCAGGATTTCGATCGCGACTTTCTGAACGCCCGAATCCAGGCGCTCGAACCATGCCGTATCCCCCCCCTCTACGATCGCCTTCCGAATCGACTCGACCTCGTCGATTCGGGACATGAGCGTGACCCGCTCGACATCCGGCAGCGCAAAGTCCAGCCTGAGTCCCTCCAGCCATCGCAAGGCGCGTCGCATGTAAAGATCGCGGTTGTCCGGCTCAAGGCGGATCGCCCTGGTCAAGCAGGCGATCGAACCCTTCAAGTCCTTGAGTTTTGCGTATGCTTTCGACAGCGCCACCAAGGGCTTCACCCGGGTTGGGGAAAGGCGCCAGGCCGCCTTCAGCCGCTCGGCGGCCTCTTTGTACTTGCCTTGGGAGTAGCCCAGCAATCCGTAGAGGTAGTTGACCTCCGGGTCGTGCTCATCGATCTCCAGTCCGACGCGCAAGTGCTCCTCGGCGGGGAGATCGAGCTTGAGGTCCACCAGCGTCTCTGCGACGGACAGGAAGGTACTCCAATCGATGGAGGCACATTCGCGCGGATCGAGCCGGCCACGTTGGCGCGCCTCCGTGTAAAACTCGCGGGGATCATGATCCGGAGAGTGTCTCGCGTAGAATCGCAAGAGCTTCGCCAGCACTCGCGGATCATCGGGCGCCAGGTTCGACGCAACTGCGTAGTCGCGACTCGCCCCCGCGAGGTCACCGAGTTTGGTGAGTAGTGAGGCGCGATGGAGGTAGGCGTGAACGCGAGACGTCACCGCCGAGGACTGGCTGCACGCCACGGCGTGATCGCAGTAGTCTTGCGCCAGCGGGAAGTTTCCCTGTGCCGCCGCGAATTGCCCACACTCCGCCAGGACCGGCGCTTCCTCGCGCGAGTGACCGATTGCGTTCCACGCGGCCGCGTAGGCCTTTTCGAACTGACCGGAATCCCGGTACCACCAGCTCAGTTGGACCCAGTCCCAGAATCGGCCTTCACCATAGGCCAAGCTGGCTTCCATGGCGGCGACCGCAGACGCCCGTTCCGCGGCCGAGTTTCTGGCTCCGTGGGCGAGTGCGGTCAGGCGAAACGCCTCCGAGGTCTTCATTCCCGGGCGACTCGGTCCGGAGAGTATCTCGAGCGTGCGATCCGGGTCGCCCGCGATCACGGCCTTCCGAGCCAACGCCAAATCGTGCCATGGGTCGGGCCCGGGGCGGGCCAAGAGCGCATCGAGAGCCTCGATCGCACGAGCCTTGGCGGTGCTATCATCGAATCTCCACGCGCCGGCATACTGGGCCTCTGCGTCCCCCGGCGCGATCGCGATCCACCGTTCGATGACTTGGGGGAGCCCATCGGTGCTCTGGGTTCTCATCATCAATTCGACCTTCGTGCGCCACGCCAGAGGCTGCTCCGGATCCAGCGCGATCGCGCGCTCCACCTTCGCCAGCGCCCTCTCGAATCGCCCGAAGGCGACCCGAGATGCCGCCAGCGCTTCGTCGATCGAGGCGTTCGGCTTCACGTCGATCCGCACATTGTGGGTCTCTTCGCGCGCCTGGCGCAGCAGGTCCATCGCCTCGCGCTGCCGGTTCGCTTCCGCGATCCTGGCCAGCAGCAGAGCCGCCACCGCGATCGCCGCCACTGCGCCGGAAAACACCGCCTTCCGATGCCGCCGCCCCCCGCGCCACGCGCGCTCCACCAAAGACATCCGCCGCGCCTGCACGGGCTCCCCGGCCACGAAGCGCCGCAGGTCGTCGGCGAACAGCCGCATGGTCTGGTACCGGTGCTTCGCATCCTTCGCCGTCGCCTTCAGAATGAGCGTCTCCAGGTCCAGCGGGATGTCGGGCCGGTGCCGGCGCGGCGACCTGGGATCGCGAAAAAGCACCTGGTGGAAGATGTGCCCGTCCTTCTCGTCGAAGATCGGCTTCCCCGTCGCCAATTCATACAGCGTCGCTCCCAGCGAGTACACGTCCGTGCGCCGGTCCACCTCGTCCCGCAGCCCGTTCGCCTGTTCCGGACTCATGTAGCGGGGAGTTCCCATCACCTGGTTCGACTGCGTGATCGTCGCTGCAGAAGCGTCCCGCGCCAGCCCGAAGTCCGTCACCAACAAGCGGTCGTCGGCCGTCACCAGGAGGTTCCCCGGCTTGACGTCCCGGTGGACGATCCCGGCGTCGTGCGCCGCACCCAGCCCCTCCGCGGCCTGCAGGATCAACCGCGCGGCACGTTCGTAGGTCACATCCGGCCGGCCGACCAGCTGAATCAGGCTCGCCCCGGAGACGTACTCCATCGCGAAATAGGGCAGCCCATCCACCTCGCCGAAGTCGTACACCCGCACCACATTCTCGTGGTTCAATTTCGCCGCCGCGAGCGCCTCCCGTTTGAGCCGCTCGAACGCCTCCGGGTCCAGGTCCCGACCGGCCAGGACCTTCAGCGCCACTCGTCGATTCAGCTTCAGCTGCACCGCTTCATACACGATCCCCATCCCACCCCGGCCGAGCTCGCCGAGGATGGTGTATTCGCCCACGACCGTTTTCGCGACCGCTACCGCGCCTTCCGCCTTGCGGAAGTGCGGATCCACCGCCGTCTCCGCCCCGGTGCCCACCGCGCCAAGGACCGCCGCCGGGTGCTTCACGCCCTCGGCCGGCCCAGGCAGCGGACCCTCCGACACCGCCCGTCCATCCGGGAACATCGGAGCCGCCGATTTCGCCGAAGGTTCTGAGGGCGCGCTGCCGCAAGTCGGCACACCGCCGTCTCGCTGTCGCGCCTCGCGAATCAACACCAACAGCCCGGCGCTCTGGTAGGGACTGAGAACCCCGATCCGCTGGGCGATCTCAGGGAATCCGAGGAATTCCCCCCGCCCCTGGGCAGCCTGCTGTTCCTGCCAACAGCGGCTGACCTCGGCGTCGGAAAGCAGGCCGTAATCGATCGCGAACTGCGCGAAGAGGATGTCCTGTGGGGTCGGCATGTCGGGCTGAGCATTTCAGGTCGTGGAGTGGGTGATGCCGATGGCGCGCCGCGACAATTCCCGGGACTGAATTGTTTATCCGGTTGCTTGCCAAGGGGTCGCGACCCCCGCGCCAGTAGCGCATCGGGCGTCAACCGGATAGGCATGGATGGAACCAAGGCCCCGGTCGCGAGTCGTGCTCGTGCTCGAAAGCGCCCTCGGGATCGGAATCGGCATCGCGATCGTGGTCGTATCGCTTCGTGGGTGCTCCGTCGAGAACGAGAACGATTACGAGTACGATCACGAGGCCGAGTACGAGTACGAGCACGAGCACGAGCACGAGCACGAGGACGCCCGCGCGCCGAACAGCACTGGTCCGACAACCGGCCAACGCAGTTTGGCAAGCAACCGGACAAGCATGGGTCCTTCGAGGTCGAATAACCGACCGTATCGCCGCGAAGAACCGGCTACCCCCCGCGCAGAAATCCCACTCCGTCGATCACCACTGGGAATCCGCGAAAATCGAGAGGACCACCAGGGTGGCCAGGAAGAGGAACACGCACATGATCCAGACCCAGACGGATTCGCGGGGGACCTGGTCGGAGGCCCCGTCCCGCGCGGGTCGAGCGCTCAAGCGTCGCGCCGAGGCGCCGCGGGTCGGACTCGGCACATGGATCCGACCAGCGTCCGCGCCCAGGGACTCGGTGACGGCATCCATCGCCATTGGCGTGACCGTGGAAGCCATTGGCGTGCGTTCCGCGGCCTCGGCGGCCGGCGGATCGGCAGCGAGACGCGCCGGATCGACCGGACCCGGCACCGACAGACCGGACTCGCCGGAGGGCGTTCCGGTGCCGGGTCGCTCCGCCGCACCGGCGTCTGGTGCTGCTGCGGACCCCGAATCGGCGACGACGCCCGACCGAGTCGCCCCCGCCGCCGGCACTGCCTCGACAGCCTGCGCCACACCGGCCGCCGGGGACCCGACGCTCGGCTCCACCGCCATCGCAGGAGCCGGCAGCGCCGCCGCAGGAGCCGGCAGCACCGCCGCAGGACCCGGCAGCACCGCCGCAGGACCCGGCAGCGCCATCGCAGGCGCCGGCAGCGCCGTCGCAGGCGCCGGCAGCGCCATCGCAGGACCCGGCAGCGCCGTCGCGGTCGGAGCCTTCTTCGGCTCGCGCACGCGCCCACGGCGCACCTGATCGACGAAGGCGCTCAGCGCCCTGGGGTCGGCGAAGCCTTGCTTCGGATCGCGTGCCATCATGCGTTGGACGAGCACGGCGAAGCCGTACGACAGCTCCGGCCTCGCGGTTCGCGGGTCGGGAGGCGCGTCGGAGAGGATGCGGGCGGCGACCTCCTCCGCGGTCGCGCCGGGAAACGGCGGGTCGCCGATCACCAGTTGATGGAGCGACGCCCCAAGCGCGTGGACGTCATCGGAAAAGCACGCCCCGGACTCCCCGCGAAGCCGCGCGGGTGAGCGATAGGCCGGGGAAAGCAGGAGCGCTCCCTCCGGCAGCTGCGCCTCCTCTGCCGTGACCGGGACCAGCCCCGGCTCGCGCAGCTTCAACTGGCCGGCCTGCGCCAGCACCAGGGTCCCGGGCTCGACGCCGCCGTGGCTGAGTCGCTTGCCGGCGAGGAAGATCAGCGCTTCGACCGCCTGCGCGGCGAGGTCGAGGCAGGTTTCCTCGGCCAGGGTCTCGGCGCGGATCAGGACGTCGGCGGTAGTCTCGCCTGCGACCGATTCGGAGATGCGGAAGAGCGCGTCCCCGGCCTCGCCCGCGCGCAGGGTCGCGATCAGGCCGCCGTGCTTCGGCAGCGCCGCCAACTGCGCGCCCTCCTGGAGAAAGCGCCGGCGGTACGCGGGATTCGCGGCCAGGGGCGGCCGGATCAGGCGGACTTCGACTTCGCGGTTGTCGGACAGGCGCCGAGCGCGATACCGGACCCCGAGCGCGTCCTCCTCGCGGGCGGACAGGACTTCGACCTCGGGGACCGCGGGCTGGTCCTGGTCTCCGCCTTCGAGGATCTGGCGCACCTGCGCGGGCGTGAGCAGCCGCCGTTCGACCAGGAGATCCCAAAGCGGCACGTCACGCTCGCGTCCGGCACGGCTGCGTCGCTCGTGCAGGCAACGGTCGACCACGTCGCGCGGAAGCCACTTCCGCTGCAGCACCCGGCGCGCAAAGACGATTTCCCGACCGGTCATGGACGGCTCGTTTCTCCCCCGACCTCTGCCATCTTATCGGCAGGAACGCCGGGCCTTCCACTCCCCCTCCAAGGGCAAGGGCAAGGGCAAGGCGGTCCGTTTGGCGCTAATGCCTCGTCACGGCCATGGGGGAGGGCTCTACTTCATCTTGTCGACCAGCGGCTTCCATTCGGCGTGCAGGGCCTCGCGCGTCGCGGCGGTCCACTCCGCCGGAAAGTCCGGCCCCTTCCCCCGGTTGAGATTCGCCAACCCGAGGTGGACCGCCTGGGCCAGCCCCATCGTGGGCTCGAGGTCGGCGGGCGGCAACCCTTCCGCGGCCTTGGGGAAGGACTCCAGGAGCACGCGAGCGGCCGCGGCGGCGCCCTTGTCCCCCAGTCGGCGGGCCAGCAGCGGCAGCGCATCGACCGCGTGCTTGGAGGTGCCGTCGAGCCGGCCCGCTTGCGCGATCGGGCGCAGGAGCTCGATCGCGCTCGCGTCGCCGCAGGTGCTGATCGCCTCGATCGCCGCCTTCACCATCTCCACCTGGCCCTTCTTGGTCAGGTCGAACGACTTGGTGAGGGCGGCGATGGCAGGAAAGGCCTCGGGATCGCGCGCCTCCCGCAAGGCCCGGAGGACCGCGGTCCGGAAGGGGATCCACGGGTCCTTGAGCAGCTCGAGCGCTTTGCCGGAGATGTCCTTGGGAGCCGCCTTGCGGACGGCGTCGACCGCGCGCAGGCGCACGAGCCGGTCCGGGTCCTGCATCATCGGCGGAAGCTTGCCGAACGCCTCGGGGGCCCCCCGCGGATTGGCCGCGAACTCGTCGAGCGCGGCCAGCCGGATCTCCGGATCGGGGTCCTCCAGCCGATCTTCCAGCTTCACCGCCGGAGCGTCCGGCAGGCCGCGCAAGAGCGAGCGCGCCTCGTTCGCGAAGTCGTACGGGTCCTTTCCCTTCGCCAAGGGCTCGAGCTCCGCGCGCGCCTGCGGCACGGAGCCTGCGGCGATCAGCTCGCGCGCCTTGGCCATTTTCGCGGAGAGCGCCTTGACCGAGTCCGCGGGCTTCTTGATCTTGGACACCGCGTCCTGGAACGCCTTCAGCACATCCTTCATGTCGCCGGCGAGCCTTGCGATCTCAGCCAAGGAGGCCGGGTCGACCAGGACGTGCTCGGGATAGATCTCGATCCCGAACCGCAGGGCGACCCGCTCCGCGGCCTTGTCGGATTCGCTGCCGGAGAGATCGCGCCAGACCCAGAGCCACACCGCGGTCTGGTAGGCCGGCTCGAGGTCTGCTTGGGTCAGCACCTCCCGCTCGAAGATCTCGCCCTCCGGACTGCCGGCTTGGGTGGCGTAGACGAACAGGGGGCGGCCGGTGCGCAGCGCCTCGCGGCGTGCTTCCTGGTAGTCGCGTTTCCAGGGCGGGCCGGCGACCGGTTCCTGCGCGCGGGCGGCGGGCAGGACGAGCGCAAGGGCCACGACGGACGGGAGGAGGGCGAAGGCGAGCCGGGGCATGGGAATCTCCTGGTGCGGGGGGGTCACTGGGAGCCTGCACGATATCGGCCGGACCGGGGCGATTCAAGTTCTCCGCCGCGCCGGATCGGCGCGACGGTCGCGCGAGCGGCAGGCGTAGACCGAGCAAGTCCCGACGTAGGTCCAGCAATCTTCGTGGTGCGGGGTGAGACAGCGCGCGCAAACCACGCGGCGGTCACCGAGCCCCTCGCCGCAGACCTGGCAGATTTCGACCCCGGCGGCGCTCCCCGTGGCGCTCACCACCCGGATGTCGACGCCCGCGGCCCCGGAGCGGGCGAAGACGAGGAGCAGGTCGAGCACCCGGCAGCCGCGATCGAGGAACTGCGTGCGCCCCCCGCCCCAATGGAGGACGCGCGGCAGGTAGAGCCGCACGCGCGCGGGTTGGACTTCCAGCACCGGGCCGTCGGGGTCTTGGCCGACGTCCAGGAAGGCGGTCCAGAACTCGGGCGGGAGCGATGGTGCGCTGCGACTCGGGGAGCGCGGAATCAGGATGCGGTAGTGCGCGTCGAACTTCGGCACGCCCGCCGGCGGGGCGATCCGCGCGCTCTCGATCGCCTTCTGGTTGGCGGAAGGAGCGGGCCAGATCTGGAACGTGGGCAGGACAAAGCCTTCCGGCTCGACTTCGAGGATGGTCCAACGGTCGTGCCCCAGGTCCTTCTCGTAGTAGGTGAAGAGGCAGCCGCCGCGGGCCCAGCAGACGTGCTGGCCGTGCGGGGATGGATCGACGACCAGGCCCTGGGTGAGGCCAACCACGCGGCGCAGCCGTCCCGGGTATCCTTCGTTGAGGATCTTGGTCTGTCCGTGGCCGAAGCGGTGCGCTTTGGCGGGGAAAAGCTGGCCCCACAACCACACCGCGGTCTCGCGGACCACGTAGGCGATGAAGAGGACGAAGAGGAGGAAGAATTCCATCGCGGGCTCCCAGCGAGCGCATGCGACCGCGGCACTCCAAATGCTACGCGGGCCCGCGCCAAAGGGCAACAGGATGGTCGATTGGCCCGCGTCCGCTTCGCGCGCTGAGCCGGATCGCGGAGGGGCCTCGCCGCGCTCCATCGCGGGGGACTTGCGCGGACAGCCGCCCCGCGTGCGGTTTGCGGTGAACCGCGCTGCGGGAGCGGATCAGAACCGCGTCAGCGCGAAGAGGCTGACCGTCCAGTACTCCTGCTTCGCCCCGCCGGTCAGCGCCGGATTCTCGATGCCGCCGAGCACCGCGAAGCAGCGGCCGGTCGGGTGCAGGGCGATTCCGACTTGCGACTGGTGCTCGAACCGATGCACCTGGAGGGTCTCCGGGTTGACGAAGCAGGTATGGACACGGTCGTTCGCGACCAGCAGTGGTGGGTCGTCGAGGAGGTCGAACTCCCACTTCGACGAACCCAGGTCGCCGCACTCGACGCTCGCCGCGCGAAAGGCCTCGCCCAGGTCGATCGTCTTGCGGATCGCCGCGGATGCCGGATCGATGCGAAGGAGCACGGCCTCGCCGGTGAGGATCGCCAGCTCGTTCTTCCCCTTCATGTATTTCAGCCACACCAGCGGCTTGCCGGGGGCGGCCGGGATCGGCGCACCGGGCTTTCCGCTCTCGAGATCGACGGGCAGCACGGTGCCGACGTTCCCGGCGGCGGCGAGATATGCCCAGCGCGCTCCATCGTCGGCCACCGCGGCGGGGCCTCCGGAAGTCCCGTCCGAGAGGCGCCGGAGCACTTTTCCGGCGATCGTCGAGACCACGACATGGAGGTGGTCGGCCGAGAGCACCGCTTCCCCGTCCGCCGTGACGTCAACGAAACGCACCGTCCGGCCGCGGTGCGCGTCGATCCGCGCTGCGACGGCCCAGTCTCCCGTGCGCAGCACCGCGACGTCGCCGCCCTCGTCGCGGTCCCCCCACCCGCCGGCGACGAGCATCCGCCCGTCCGGGCTGAATCGCAGGGATTGCACGCCGTTGCCGACGGCAAGCACCGCCGGGATCGCGCGGCTCTCGCGGGACTCGAGGCCGGTCACGGTCACGGTCCCCACTTCGGTCCCCGTGGCCAGCGACCGGCCATCGGCGCTCCAGGCCCCGCAGGTGACGATGTCGTCCTGCCCGTAGCTGAAGAGGAACTTGAACGGCGGATCGTCGGCCCGCGCGCCGCTCCCGGTGGCGACCGCGGCGACGAGCAGAAGAAGACGGGCGGCGGTGCGGCCAGGACGTGACATGCAGTCCTCGTCGGGTAGGGGCACTCGGGGCGGGAGAACGAGACGCGCGAATTGTAGCCGCGCGGTCCGGTTCGGGGCAAGCGGCGGAGCGTGCATCCGAGCATTGCGTGTTCCCCCCGGCCCGGCTACCATCACCCGAGCGGCCGATTCCGCGATCACCCAGGCAACCACCCGGCGAAAGAACCCGCATGGAATTCCTGCAACAGGTCAAGCACTCCCTCTTCACGCCCGAAGGCCTCCAGCAGCTCATCGTCACCGGCGGGTACCTCGTCCTCTTCGCCATCGTCTTCGCCGAGACCGGCCTCCTCGTCGGCTTCTTCCTCCCCGGCGACTCCCTCCTCTTCATGGCCGGGGTCGCCGCCGGCGCCGGCCACCTCGATCTCTTCCTCCTCTGGCTGCTCCTCTCCCTCGCCGCCATCATCGGCGACTCCGTTGGATACTGGGTCGGAGCCCGCGCCGGCCAGGCCATCTACTCGCGTCCCGACTCCCTCCTGTTCAAGCGCAAACACCTCCTGCATACCAAGGAGTTCTACGAGAAGCATGGCGGCATGACCATCGTCCTCGCGCGCTTCCTCCCGCTCGTCCGCACCTTCGCCCCCGTGGTCGCCGGGGTAGCCCAGATGCACTACCGCCGGTTTCTCTTCTTCAACGTCTTCGGAGGCATCGGCTGGATCGTCTCCCTCACCCTGCTCGGCTTCACCCTCGGCCAGTTCGCCTGGGTCCAGCACAACCTCGAGAAGATGATCGTCGGGATCATCGTCCTCAGCTTCCTCCCGGTGGTCCACCAGTACTGGAAGATGCACCGAGCCCACCGATTCGCCCCCCAAGCCGTTCCCGCCGCCACACCCGCGCCGACCGCCGACCCGTTCCCGGCGTCCGCACCCGCGATCGCGCCCGCGCCCCTCGACCGGCCTCGGGCGCCGGGTGCATGACCGTAACTGCGGGGCGGCGCATCGCGCTTGCGGATCGTGCTCGTGCTCGTGATCGTTCTCGTACTCGGGATCGTTATCGTTCTCGTGCTCGTAATCGTGCTCGACGGGTCCCGCGCTGTGCTTCGAGCACGAGAACGATTACGATTACGATCACGAGCACGACGACCCCGCATTGTCACCCGAGCGTTGCTCGAGAACGTCTCCCAACATCCTCGCATTTGCGACGATCTTGCCGGTGTGTAGTACGCCGCCGTGCGCCTGCTCCGTCGACGCCGCATCCTGGCATTCCGTAGGCGGCTCCGGGATTTCGGTTGACACCCGAAGGGGCGATCATGAGAATGCCTTGCTCCTGTCGAGTCCCGGACACCTGCTTCCGGAGCCTTACCGATGATCCGATTGCCTCAGCACGGAATCGCCCCGGTGCTTCTCCTCGCGGCCCTGCTGTGCGCATTTTCCTGGGGTCCTGCGGCCGTCCTCGCCCAGGACCCCGGCCCGGCGGAAGGCACCGGGCAACCCGAAGCCGGCGGCGGCGAGGGCGAAGGCGAAGGGCTGAAGATCGCCTGGCAGAAAGGGCCCGGAGTCGGCAAGCTCGGCGCCATCGCCGAGGTGGCGATCCCCGAAGGCTGTCTTTTCGCCGGCGCCGAGGACACCAAGCGGATCATGACGGCGTTCGGCAACCCGGTCTCCGGGAACGAGCTGGGCTACGTCTCTCCGGCCGACAATAAGTGGTTCGTCGTGTTCGAATTCAAGGACGACGGCTACGTCAAGGACGACGAAAAGGACTCGCTCGATCACCCGGCCATGCTGAAGTCGATCATCGCAGGGAACGAGGCCGGCAACGAGGAGCGGAAGCGGCGAGGCTGGCCGACGCTGACCATCACCGGCTGGGAAGTCCCGCCGAAATACGACGCCGAGTCGCACAATCTCGAATGGGGGATCCGCGGAAACAGCGAGGGGTCCCAGGTGGTGAACTACAGCGTGCGCATCCTGGGCCGCACGGGAGTCATGCAGGCGGATCTGGTGCTCGAGCCGGATCTGCTGGCGACCGCGATGCCGGCGTTCCGCGACCTGCTCGAGGGGTACGCGTTCAGCACGGGGAACCAATACAGCGAGTTCAAGTCGGGCGACAAGATCGCGCAATACACCCTCACCGCGCTGGTCACCGGCACCGGGATCGCGGTCGCGGCCAAGACGGGACTTCTGGCGCTCCTGGGCAAGTACATCAAGTACGTCCTCCTCGGCGTGCTCGCGATCGGCGTGGCGCTCAAGAAGTTCGTCCTGCGGCTGTTCGGAGTAAAGACCGAGTAGCTTAGTACCGCACCCCGGAGAATTGTGCCCAGTCTGCTCGGCGCTTCTGGCCCCCTGCTTCGTTGCTCCTCCTCCGCGATGCTCTTGGCATCGCGTCGTCGTCGCGCCTCGCCGGCGGCCAGAAT
>Ga0209514_10002901_pt1 | contig 25566 bp, 21 predicted proteins | sample Subgrocontami58m_FD_187452 | JGI IMG/M metagenome (GOLD analysis project Ga0209514, IMG submission 187452) | Subsurface groundwater microbial communities from S. Glens Falls, New York, USA - GMW37 contaminated, 5.8 m (SPAdes) (version 3) | ecosystem: Environmental > Aquatic > Deep subsurface >...
CTTGTAAAAGAGTAGATTTATCTCCATCTCGTATACTAAATAGATTATAGAACTTATTTACTTCCTCTGGCTCTATTGTATAGATATACTCATAATCAGAATCACCCCAAATTTCTTCAACGGATTTGCCAATATCATGCCCATCAAAGTATAGCTGGTCTTTCTCATTAAAGTATATCTGCATGGATATTTTAATATCAGGTCTTTCTAAATAAAACAGAGTTACTTTTTCCATAGCGTGATTTTCTTTTGTTTAGTTTTTTATTATGTCACATAACATAGACTAAACGCAATTAAATAATTTATTTTTTACAAAAATTGTATATCCATTCAAAAGTCTTTCTTGTTACGTATTGTACTTTTGAATAGCGATATGCGTTTTGGTTTATTTTACTTTATTTCCTTTTTTGTCAATGTAAAACCAGGAGTCACTTTCCATTCTAGAATGTTCTGAATCATATTCGTCTTTTACAAGTTTGCACTCTAAAGCAACACTAGCTTTACCATTCTCAAATTTATCCGCACATTCAAATTTTGGTTCTATGACTATGACTCCGTTTTTGTCAGCGTAGCCAATTTTTCCGTTTCTTACTATTCGAAATAGGCCGTCTTCTAACCAGTCCGGGCCATTGTCAAACATGTATGCATCAAATAAAATATTTTCATTTCTGTCAATTGCTACAACTTTTGAATTGGTTAACTTATCATCATAAACAAATGCAAAATTCTTGAAAGTATCTGTAAAACAATGGTTGTATTTTCCTATCGGAATAATAATCTCTCCTTGTAAATTTCTATAACCATAAGATGTTCCAGAGGAAGAATCACTATCATCTGAAAACCTAACCAAGCAATCCGTATAAATTGAATCCAAATTAAAATATTCTTTAGTTTTATCCACTCCCGGTTCAGTTCCTTTACAACTAAAAAGAGTCAATAATACCAATATGTTAAAAAATCTTCTCATTCTGTTAAATGCCCTATAACGTTTTTCAAGTCGTTTTAATTTTTGCATAGATTTTACCTTTCCAGTAAATTGGTTTTTTCGGATTTTCATTGTGTTCAAAATTAAAACTGAATTCCGCTTTCATTATCCCTTCTTTCCAAAGTTTTTTGTCAATAATAATATACCCGTCTGTGCAATAATATTTGGCATTACTGCCTGGAACAATGCTATTTAAATCTATAGCAGCATAGCAGATGTTCTCTATTATGTCAAGTTGCAAACTACAGTGAGTAGCAATGCCGGTCATTGTAAAACAGTTAACACTGTCTTTACTTTTGCGAAACACTTCTATAAAATTTGTTCCTGCCCATTCATAACACCAGGCTTCACTCAGAATAGAATGTGTCTGGTGAGTGGTGTCAATAATTTTATAGAATGCTTGCAATGAGTCCTCATAAATACGTCCTGTGCTATCTTTCATAGCGTCAATTTCAGGGGGACAAAGTCCGTCACAACTTAATTGTCCGTATTCATTTTTATAAACTCCTTCCGGGTAACTCCAATTATTTGTAAATGAAAAATCACCCGATAGATTATCAACCCATTTAATAGTAATTGGTATTGAAGCTGTCTTAACAGTTCCTTTTGTATTTTGTCCACACAAATAAGAACTAAATAAAAGAAGCACGAAAATTATAACACTATTTTTCATTTTTCTGTCTGTCTGTTTATGGCATTGATTCGAAAAAACTTTTCAAGCCTTATCTGCACTTCCGCTCACTAACGCAAAACCCATGTTAGCAGCTGTCCTTATTCATTTTTAATTATTTTTTCTAAATCAAGAAGTCCAACATGTTGAATATATTTATTCCCTTCGCTTGCCGCTTCTCCATTATATGTAATTATAAACTTCCCGTCCTTGTAATAGGTAATATCCGAGATGAAATCAAAATAACTGCGATTGAATAGAATTGTATACTCTTTATTTGAAAGAGTATTTACAATCAGATAAAATGTTTCTGTGTCTCCACGGTATTGTCTGTCAATACTTTTTAAAGTTACTTTTGAATATTTCTGTTTATCAACAGGAACATTATGTAGAGAGTAACCGCTTTTATATTCCCCTGTACCATCGTTAATTAAGCACTCTCTTTCCTTCTCGATAGTATACGGATTTAAAGTATCTAAAATAGCGCCGTTTTCTGGGGATATTACAATAAATGTCGAATCCCAATTTCTACCGAAAATAAAGTTCGATTCTTTCAAATAGATTTCGCCAGGCAGACCTTCAATTTTTATATTCCAGACAAAGTCTTTTAACTTAAACTTATAGTCTTTGTAATTCAAAAAAGTCGTGTTACAGCCAATAATTAATGATGAGATGAAGGTCAATAAAATTATTCGGTTTTGCATTTTTTGTCTCTCTGTTTATGGAATTGATTCGTAAAAAAACCTTTTCATCAAAAATTAATGTTTATCTAAAAACAAAGTTTCTGAGCGATAAGATTCCAGTTGTAATCTACTATCATTCTCTAACTTGTAACTGATCTGCCAATGACCAAGCCCAAACTTTGTCTTTACCAAAAAAAGCTATCGGTGAGGCTTTATAAGAAATAGGTAAATTCTCTTCATTCCAGGAGTTACCCAAATCTTCACTTCTGAAAAAACGAATTTTTTGAGAAAGATTACCTTGCTCCTCAGCAAACACAGAAATGCATGATTCAAAAATGTTCGACTTAATAACATACAATCCTTTTGTTGGGTATTTAATTGGTAAGTAATTTTCTTTTTCTTTCAAATATATCAGCATTCCTTCCTTTTCTTCTTCGGTAATTAAATACAAGTTATCTCTATTATCTAAGTATAAAGAAAACGGATGAATGTTACTTGGTATCTGATACGTTGTTGTTTCTCTGGTAGCTAAATTATACCCAATATAATTACCCAATGGTTGCGGTAAATAATAAACAATTCCATTTTTACTTAATTCGTAACTGCCGGATACTTTTGCGGGCAAGTTGTTTAATTCAATCCAGGTTTTGCCGCCGTCTTTTGTTTCATAGATTGCTTCCTTGCAGTTGTTATAAGGTAATTCATCTGAAGTGGCTATTCCATTATTTTTTGTCCAAAACTTGATTTCTCTTAAATTAAATTCAGTAGTACCTGATAATTTCCAATTATCACCGTTGTCTATTGAAGTATATATATGGGAGCGAACACTATCAGCCTTTTCGCCATAATAACTTTGGGTTAGGGCAAATAAAGTAGAATCAATGTATTGGAAACACAAAACCTCTCCCTTGTCAAATGGAATTTGCTTTTTCCAAAAAGACCCTCCGTCTGATGTTTTGAATAAAATAGCTTCTTTAATTCGTTCCGTTTTTCTCCAGTCCATGATTTTTAAAAAAACTAAATCAGAATTATCACCACCGAAAAATCCCACCTTTTCATTAATAAAATATAGTTTTTTAAGAACATCATCAATGCCTGTCGAATCAGTAGTATTGCCTGTACCTTTTGTTTTTATAACTTTCCAATTCATTTTATCTGAGTTTAGATTACATCTAATCAACAACAGAACAACTAATATCAATATTAGAACAAATGCTATATAGGTATATTTAGTCATAACATTTTTTCCTCTCTGTTTATGGCATTGATTTGTAAAAACTTATCATTCCAAAATCTTATTTCTTTTTTATTCTTCTTCTGGACACATGTTCAAATTAAATTTCCCTCTGCTTGTCCATATGTCTCCTTCGGAGCGACTGGGGCAAAATTTGAAATTTATTATTTGAGTACAAAATTGTACAGCTCTTGATAAGGATCGTGGAAAGTAATGGAGCCATCCTTTTCCAGCACGTAAAGCAAAGCCAACACTTTTGTGTATCGTTCCTGCTTGCCTGCTTTAATAGAATTTCTGACATCTTCATATTTTATTTTTACTTCCTGGACAATTCCTTTAATATCCGGAGATATTTTATCAGACTCCTGTCTCTTAACCAACTCTTGTGCCCAGGCCAAAGCATTTTCTTCTGAATTTACAGCGAGACCGTCTTCCCAATATTCCGCCGCATATTTATCACTGCCGAGGTTTTGAACACGAAAATCATACTCTTCTGCAATATCTTTAGGGTCCTTTTCCGCCACCTCTCTAAAATGCAGCATAAATTCCCCGCGCGTCTGAGATGTATAATCAGTAATTGCTTGTGCGAATATGGCTTCTAACTGAGTTTGTTTTTCTTCTGTCAATGTTTTTATTTTAGCCACAAATAGTTTATTCTCTACTGATGCGGTGTCTGTTTTTTGCTTCAGATCGGCAACTGCCCTCGCCTTAATTGATATATAAATCAGATCACTCTTATCCAGATAAACAGGCGCTAAATTTTTTGTTTGAATATTATTATTCGTTGTATCCATAATTTGTCCCGTATTATTAGATTGAGAAAAACAATATCCGCTACCGAATAAAACCATAAGAGTTATTGCATAAATAATTTGAAGAGCAGTCATTTTTTTTTGCAACTCGTTTGCTGATATGATTGGGGCTTTATGTTTCATTTCTTACTCAATAAATTGTTAAATACTTTGCGCTTTCCGAAGGCAGGCATTGGGAAGAAGAACAAACTATAAATCACTACATAAATCATGTACTGATTAGCTTCAATTGAGTTTAGCCAAAACAATAAAACCATTAAAGTAATAATTCTCACAACTTGCACATAAGGCCGCTTAATGCCTTCAAAAGAAAAAAACTCGTGTTGAACATCGGTCAACTTATTGCTACCGCTTTTCCAGTAGGTTCTGTAATCAAAAATGAGTTTTTGAAGCACGATTATCCAATAAGACATTAAGAGAGTCTTAATGATCTGAATATAAATATAGAATTGCCCGCCATTTGCATCAGCCAAAATATCGGCTATATCTGAATGCGGCATTAACACTTGCAGCCAATAAGCAATCAAAAAATGGAATATGCAGAAGTGAAAACTTAAGAAAACGACATAAAACAAACTTATGGGAATAAAAATCAAAACAAAGATTGCGGTTTTCAGTTTCATGGTTGTCGGCAGTTCCCGAAACTTTTTGATGTCTTCGGGGCTTAGCATTAATTTGGCTAAAAGACTAAGAGGCGCTATACTGGTGCGAAAAATAGTTACGTAACCGACCACAAGACTGGTGATCCAAAAACTCCAGATCAAATCCGTGTTATTCCAACCCATGAAGTATGCAGTAGCGAGAGAGAATGAAAACAGAAATAGTTCTGTAAAGTACCTTTTCATCCAACTATTTCCTTTCCTAATCGAAGCTACTTTCATATTTCATCCAATAACTCTTTAAACAATGCTGTTTGACTATATACCTCTGGTGCAGCTCTCACCGAATACCTTGCGCTGTTCGGTGATTCTAACAGCTACAGGGATTCTTGTCCTTGCGACATATCCATAACATCAACGAATCCTTGAATTCTTTTGCCTGTTATAAAAAAGCAAATCAGCTTCTGTAGAATCCTCAGATTACAAAGAGTAATAGTAATTCAACGGCACTGGTCACCCACTTAACAATATTCATCTGGTTATGATATAGATATAAGTTTTAGAATTTCAATCATCTTTATTTGCTGTTCTTTTTAAGAAAATCGATAGAAGGCTGGAACGGATTGATAAAAGAAACCGCTCCAACTTTATCTACACTATAGAGCAAAGCAATCATTTTTTGGTAACGTTCCTGCTTACCGGCTTTTATAGTTTTACGATTATCAGCATAATTTTTTTTGATTACTTCTACATTCCCAACATCACTATCCGGATGTTTCTTGGCATATTCACTATTAGCTAATTCATGTGCATAAGCCACTGCATTTTCTTCTGAATTTATAGCAAGACCATCTTCCCAGAACTCAGCTATATATTTATCAGCACCCGCAGATTGGACCCTAACTTCCCATTCCTTTTCCAACTTTTTCTGATCATACCCTCCGATAGTTGTAATAATCATAATAAACATTCCGGCATCTAAGTGTGTTTGTTCTGCATAATCATTAATTGATTTTGCACCTATAGCCTGACATTCATTTCTCGTTTCTTCCGACCATGTTTGTGTTTGGATTTCAATTAATTTATTCTTCTCAGATTCAGGGTCGAATCCCTTTACTACTTCATCCAGATCGGAGATTGCCCGCCCTTTTATTGATATGAATTTTGGATCGTTTTTATCCAGATAAACAGATACTGCATTTTTTGTTGTCTTCATGGTTTTTCCTGTTTTATGAGATTGAGAAAAACAATGTCCGCTACCGAATGAAATTAGAGCACTTATTGCAATAATCATTTGGAGAGTAGGCAGCTTATTGCGTAATTCTTTTGAGGGTGTATTTGGTTGCATTTGTTGATCCTTAAATTGTTAAAACGTTTGGCACTTGTCAAAGATGAACTTTATAACATACATGTCAAATTACAACTTGTAGTTTAAGATTTTGTTCTAATCTACATACGACAGTTAGCCGTTACAATAGTTAACAAGTGTACGGCGTGTTCTGGTAAATGAACGGTATGAATTAAGAATTAATCGGTAATTGTGGGAAGAGAATATTACTCCGGAATATAAATTTTATATAGTGGCGGGGGAAGAGAAATAATTACTTCTGTTCCGTGTGAATTGTCATTTCGGCTGCTTAGATCTTCTAATATAATTGGTTTTGGGAGTTCCATTTTTGTACTCAGCAATCTGAGGCGTTCTTCAATAATTTGTATTCCTTTTGAGATATGATCTTCTTTTCCAGAGGATCCTTCGGATTTATTCTTCCTTGCTTCATTAATTCCTATTCCGTTATCGGTAACCTTTATTATTAATGATTTGCATAGGATCGAATCAATATCTACATCCTCAAATGAAAATGAAATTGTTACCATCCCTTTGCTGCCGGAATTAATAATTCCATGCCAAAGAGTATTTTCTACAAACGGCTGTATTATCATATTCGGTATCATTATAGAATTGGTTTTAACGTCTGTTCCAGTTATAATTTCATAAGAAAAACTTTCCTGGAACCTTAGCTTTTCAAGATCGAGATAAAGTTGAAGCCTATTAATTTCCTCTGATAAAAGAATAAATCCGCTTCCTGCTGTATCAAGATTTTTTCTGATCAGCTTAGCCATCATTGCTATATAATCATTTGCCTCTTCATTCCTTTGGCAATTGATGAGGTATTGCACTGAGTTGAGCGAATTAAAAATAAAATGCGGATTCATCATTGCAGATAATGCTTGATGTTTAAGCTCATTGATCCTTTCCGTTAATTCCAATTCTTCCCTAATTTTTTTATTCTTCAGTTTCAGGCGCCATGTTACAACTGAAATGGAGACCAAAACAAATATTGATATTATCCCGAGTTTATACCAGATAGTTTCATTGAAGCGTGGTCCAACTTCGAAAACGAGATTGTATGGTTTGCCCCAGTCACTATTCTGAGATTTAGCCATGATCTGCAGTTCATATTTTCCACTCTCAAGAGAAGTGAAATCCAAAAAATCGCGATCAGTTTCCTCCCACTCACCGTTCAAATTATATTTATATTTTACCATGCCCGGTGAAGAAAAACTTAACGCCTTAAAGTCTATGTAAACATTATGTTGTTCCGGTTCAAAAACTAAATTGTTATAGCTTGTATAAACCGAGTCACCTGCCGTGATACTGATAATTTTTACATCGAGTGAAGGAGATACATAGTTGTCGAATAAATTTATGTCAAGAAAGGAGATTCCGTTACTTGTGCCGATGTATAAAAAGTTTTTTTCTTTATCATAAAAAAGTGAATATACTTCATCCGATGGAAGACCCGTTTGCCTGTTAAGATGTTTGATTGAACTGCCGTCAAATAAATAAAGTCCCTTCATATTTCCGATCCAGATTCTGTTCTTACTGTCTAGTACAAGCGAAGTTGAAGATGATAAATCATGCCCCATAATATTTGTGTAACTGGTAAGAGAATCATTTGAAAGGTTATAACGAGCAATTCCTTTCTCACCGGCAAACCAGATATTCATATCGTTATCTTGAATGATTGAATTTATTCTTGAGTTCAAAATTGGAATACTTGGGAAGAAAGTTTTCTTCCAGCCTGCTTTTTCCAATTTACCGGGTAGGTTGGAGACTTTGCATAAACCCAGACTTGTTCCTACCCAGATATTCTTTTCTGTATCTTCAAAAATTTCGTTAACACGGTTTACATTTGAACTATCTCCAAAAATATAAGACTGGTAAGATCGCTCCTTCGTATAGTTAATATCTCTTTGAACTCTTATTGAATTTCCAGATGTCCCAAACAAATAAAGTCCGCCGCTGGTTTTACAGAACGACCTCTGATCGAACATATGGAGCTTCAATTCCTTGTAGGAAATATTTTTTACTTCACCTCCGCCGAATGCTACACAGATATAAAATTCGTTATTATAATTTTTAATACTGTGGATATAGTCTGTTAATGTTTTTTTCGAATCGCTTATGATATGCTTGAATCTTCCGTTTTCTAAAATGTTAACACCATTAAAAGTGCCTATTAATAATTTGCCCGATCTTTCTTTCACAATGGAATAAACACTATTACTGCTCATACCGTCATTTTCATTATAGCTTTTTATATAAAGATTGTTTAGACAATAAACCCCTTTGCCGAATGTACTAAGCCAGATATTTCCTTCATTATCTTCAAGGTAATTATTTACTAAAGTATTTTGAAGATCCATTTTTCTTCCTATATCAATAATTTTATCCGAACCATCAGGAATTAAAAAGAAACCCTTGTTCATAATCGAAAACCAAAGATTATTGTTTTTGTCTCTAAAAATTGCTACTACATCATTATTATCTGCATATAAATTTATTTTATATTTTCTAACTACTTTATTGTTTTTTATCCTGTAGATCATTCCTTTTGTACCGATAAAGTAACTGCCATCATCGCTTTCGGCAAGACAATAAACATTGGTATCCTTAAAGCCGGTAATGTTCAATTTAGTAAATGCATCATTTTTGAAATTGAATAGTCCAGTTGTTGCTAAGGCAATTGTTTCACCATTAAGTAATTTTTCTAATCTAATTATTTGAGCTGGATGGGGGTTAATTATGTAATTAGAAAAACCGGCATGTTTTTTTTCTTTTATAACATTTATATTACTCCAACTACGATAGGCATATAATTTTTGCTCATCTTTGCCAGTTTGGACAAGCAATAAATATGATAGAGAAAAACTTTTCCCGTTAATCTCACTGCAATAGTTTTCGATACGGCCGTTTCGTAAAACATTAATTCCTTTTTCGTAATTACCTATATACAACTCGCCATTTTTTCCTTCGACCAGAGAAATAATTGAATTAGAATTAAGACCGTCATTAGTTCTGTATGTTGTAAAGTGCTTTCCGTCAAACTTGCTCATTCCGTTTACTGTAGCGAACCAGATAAAACCATTTTTATCCTGAATAATTTCATAAACAGTCGAAGAAGCCAATCCGTCAGATGAAGTGTAATGATAATAAGAAGGTGTCTGCGAATAAAGCTGGGCATACTGAAAAAAACTGATGAAGGTAAGTAATAAAAGCCCATCCCAACCCTTCCCAAAGGGAAGGGCTTTTTTAAAACTTGGTCGAGGTATTTGATCCTCGACCTTCGTTATAAAATCATAACCTCGAAGCAAGCTTCGAGGAACTATTTCGATTAATAATTTCTTAAGCATATTCAGACAACATTTAGCACTGTTTTTATTTTCTGAATAAATTCAGGAACCCTCCGGCGCGAGATCTCAACCTTGCTACCGTCTGTCATAGTAACAAAGTTTCCGCTGATGTTTGAATAGTCTTTAATATACTTCAGATTGATTAAATGCGATTTGTGAATTCTGAAAAATTTTTCTTTCGGTAGTGTATCTTCAAAATCTTTTAGAGTGCGGGAAATAATTTTATCCTTTCCATCTTTAGTAACTACTTTTGTATAACACCCGTCTGCTTCAAAACGGATTATATCGTCAAATACTAACACATTAAAACCGTGAGATGCCGGAAGAACTAATTTATCGGAGTCGGGGACAGTCTCGACTTTTATACTCTTATTCTTAATCAATAAAAGTTTTTTGACAGTCTGCTTAAGCTCCTTAATATTTACCGGTTTAAGAAGATAATCTGCCGCACCGGCTTTTACAGCATTGATTCCAAATTCCTCATGAGCACTGACGAACACAACCATAAAGTTTCGATCATCGTATTCATCAAGAAAGTCAAATCCATCAAGCACAGGCATACTAATATCCAGAAATACTACATCTGGATTATGAATACTTACAAGTTCCTTAGCATTAACAACAGAATCGGCGCATGCAATGATTTCAAACTCACGGCAATAAGTTTCAATGATCTTCTTAAGGTTCTCCCTTCCATGAAGTTCATCGTCAACTATTATTGCTGTTAATTTGTTATATACATTTTTAGAATTCATTGCTCATTGTTTTTATTTGCACTATAAACAGAAATTGTTCTGGCATACTTAACTTTCGTTTATTGGATAAGTCGTTAAATATTTGGGTGATACTAAAATAAATATCAACTACTTAAAAAATTGATTTAACGGTAAGTTGAGATTTACAATAAAAGCCCATCCCTACCCTTCCCAAAGGGAAGGGCTTTTTTAAAACTCGGTCGAGGTATTTAATCCTCGACCTTCGTTATAAAATCATAACCTCGAAGCTCCGAAGGAGTCCCGACAAGTTGGGACAAGCTTCGAGGAATTTTTCCGGTTAAAGTTTTCTTTACTAATTTAAGGTACCGAGAATGAAGTTTTAAGTCAAGAAGTCTTTTATTCAGGAAATTTAGATTGTCTAACAACATAAAGTGGTAAACGTAGAGTTATTAAAAAGAAAACCCCAACGAATGCATGGGTTGATCTAAAAGCTAACTGCTTACAGCTAATAGCTAAAATCACACTTCCATAATTTCTTTTTCTTTGTGTTTGATGATCTCATCAATTTTAGCAATGTGTTCATCGGTAAGTTTTTGTGTTTCCTTTTCCGCTTCTTTTAATTCATCTTCGGTCATCTTTTTATCTTTTTCCATTTTTTTAAGATGATCATTAGCATCGCGGCGTACATTTCTTAAAGCAACTTTTGCTTCTTCACCAAATTTCTTAACCAATTTTACAAGATCTTTCCTACGTTCTTCGGTTAACAGAGGTATAGGAATTTTAAGGTTTGTTCCATCGCTAATTGGATTTAAACCAAGATCTGATGCAAGAATAGCTTTATCAATTGCCTGCACCATTGATTTATCCCATGGAGTAATTGAAATAGTGTGTACATCCAGCACAGTAACATTCCCTACTTGATTGAGCGGACTCATTGTTCCGTAATAATCTACCTTTATTCCGTCGAGTAGAGCAGTTGTAGCTTTGCCGGTTCTAATTTTTGCTATTTCCGATCTAAATGTTTCAACACTTTTATCCATTCGATGACGAGCATCTTTTATTTGCGGATGGTTTAACATATGACCTCAGAAATTTTAGTTCTTAATTGTTTGCGCCAAATTTCTAACCGATGTTCCAACATTTTCACCGGCAACAACTTTTAGAAGATTACCGGGTTTATCCATATTAAATATTATTATCGGTAAATTATTTTCTTTACATAAACTTATTGCTGTCAAATCCATAACACGAAGATTTTTTTGCATAACATCAATGTAAGAGATTTCTTCAAAGCGAAACGCATCCGGATTTTTTTCCGGATCAGAATCGAACACACCGTCAACACGCGTTCCCTTAAATATTGCATCGGCTTCAATCTCAACAGCTCTTAATGAAGCAGCGGTATCTGTACTGAAATATGGATGACCTGTTCCTGCTCCAAAGATTACCACTCTTCCCTTTTCAAGATGTCTAATAGCTCTTCTACGAATATATGGTTCAGCAATTGCGGACATATTAATTGCCGTCATTAAACGAGTGTACATTCCTTTATTTTCGCACGCATTTTGCAAAGCAAGTGAATTGATCATCGTTGCAAGCATTCCCATCTGATCGCCTGTCACACGATCAATACCTTGTCCATTAGTGTTAAGACCGCGATAAATATTTCCGCCTCCGATTACAATTCCCACCTGAACACCAAGAGAATGAATTTTTTTTATTTCATCAGAAAAGAACTCCAAAATTTTCGGTTCGATTCCAAATTCATTTTCTCCGGCTAACGATTCACCGCTGAGTTTTAGTAATATTCTTTTGTATTTAAGTTTAGTAGTCATAAATCGTTTCCAATATAAAAAAAAAGGTCTTATTTAGAAATAAGACCTTTTTTCGAATTACTTTTTCTCATCGCTGAGGTGATATCTTCTGAATTTAATCAGTTTTACTTGAGCTGAGTTTGTTTTATTAAACTCTTCAATTAATCCGCCGATCTTCTTCGTATTATCTTTTACAAATGCTTGTTCAAAAAGACAATTCTCTTCATAGAATTTATTTAGTTTACCCAGAGCAATTTTTTCAAGAATCTGTTCCGGTTTACCTTCTTTACGTGCAAGCTCTTTGTAAATATCAATTTCTTTTTCAACAAGAGTTTTATCAACTTCATCACGGTATATTGATAATGGACGCATAGCTGCAACTTGCATTGCAATGTCTTTTAAGATCAATTCGAATGCATTTGTTTTATCTGAAGGAACATTCTCTGCTTCTATAAGAACACCAAGTTTGGAGCCTGCATGGACATAATCTACAATTTCACCATGAACAGTATTATCAACTGCAAAACGTGATACTTCAATTTTTTCTCCGATCTTACCTATGATAGCATTTAATTCATCAACAACTTTCTTTCCGTCTTTTGACATCTCCATAAGCGATTGTACATCAACTGGTTTGTTGTTAACAACAATTTCCATAACAAAGTTTGTAAAATTTACAAAGTCATCACTCTTAGCAACGAAATCTGTTTCGCAATTCACTTCTAAAATTGCACCAGTTTTTCCATCGTTATAAACACGTGTTAAAACAATTCCTTCATTTGCATTTCTTTCAGCACGCTTTGCTGCAACAGATGCCCCTTTCTTTCTTAATAGTTCTACAGCTTTTTCAAAGTCACCATTAGCTTCTTCAAGTGCTTTCTTGCAATCCATCATCCCTGCGCCGGTTTTTTCTCTTAATTCTTTTACCTGATTTGCACCTACTGCCATAATATATTTACCTCAATAATTTTCTAAAATCTTTTTTATAATTATCTAGCTATACTCTTTTTATTATTCTGCTTTTGTTTCGTTACTGCTTTCTTTTTGCTCAATTGGTTTTACTTCCGGTTTAACTTCTTTCTTTTCAACATGTCTATCATCTCTTCTTGGAGCCGGTCTATTCTGCCTGTTGTCTCTTCTATCTCTGTGCTGCGGTCTCTTATCACCCTTTTCATCAATTTTAACTCTTCTTACTTTACCCTTTGTATCTTTCTTTTCAACTTCTTGTTCTTCTTTATTTTCTTTTTTACTTTCTCTTTCAGCAGCTTCATGTGCTCTTAGTTCTTTTGATTTTACATTTCCTTCAATAACTGCATCTGCAATTACCCGTGTAATTACTTCTACTGCACGTGATGCATCGTCATTTGCCGGAATGATATAATCAATAGGAGCAGGATCGCAGTTTGTATCTACGATTGCAAAGAGAGGAATATTTAATCGTAAAGCTTCATTAACTGCAATTGATTCTTTCTTAATATCAACTATGAATAAAGCTCCCGGCATTTTTGCAAGTGTTTCAACACCATCAAGAACTTTTCTCAGCTTATCTTTTTCTCTTGTAAGAACAAGGCGTTCTTTCTTTGTGATCTTTTCAAAAGTACCGTCGCTCTCCATCTTTTCGATGTTTTGCAATCGTTTAATACTTTTACGAATAGTCTGAAAATTGGTTAGCATTCCGCCAAGCCATCTTTCGCTTACCCAGTTGCTGTCAGATCGTTTTGCTTCTGCTGCAACTGTTCCTTTAGCTTGTTTTTTAGTACCTACAAAAAGAACGCGTTTACCCTGAGATACTATCTCGGTCATAGCTTGAGCCGCTACTTCGATTGCTTCTTGTGTTTTCTTCAAATCAATTATATGAATACCATTCTTTTCCATAAAGATGTATGGTTTCATTTTAGGATTCCAGCGACGTGTTAAGTGACCGAAGTGTGCGCCTGATTCAATGAGTTCTGTGAGTTGGACTCTAGACATGATTTCTCCTGTTTTTCTTCTACCCTCTTCATCTTTGCCTTCCACCCCGAAACATCGTAATATGTTTCGTGGCACAGGGGGCAAATCCGAGAGTATGAATAATGTTAATTAAATAATTATCTCTTAGAGAATTGGAATCTTTTACGTGCTTTCTTTTGACCGTACTTTTTACGTTCAACCATTCTTGGATCTCTTTTCAAAAGACCTTCTGATTTTAACGGAACTCTAAAATCTCCGTTAATTTCTTCCAGCGCTCTTGAAATACCAAGACGAATTGCATCTGATTGACCGGAAATACCACCGCCGTTCACATTTGCAAAAACATCATATTTACCGAGAGTTTCTGTTGCAACAAAAGGAAGCATTAAATTATCACTATGATCTTTGCGTGAAAAAAACTTTTCAAATTCTTTGTCATTAACGGTTATCTTGCCGGAACCATTTCTTAAATAAACTCTGGCTACAGCATTTTTTCTTCTTCCTACAAAAATTTTATCTGTCATCAACTCTCTCCATTAAAGACTTATTACTTCTGGTTTTTGAGCGCTATGCGGATGAACATCACCGGCATAAACTTTTAATTTCTTAATTAATTTTCTACCGAGTTTTGTTTTGGGTAGCATACCTCTAACTGCAGTCTCAAAAGCAAATTCTGGTTTTTTTTCCATTACCTCAGAAAAACTTCTAAATCTTGTACCACCAGGATATGTAGAGTGTGAGAAATATGTTTTTTGAGTCTCTCTTTTACCGGTCATTCTAATTTTATCAGCGTTAATAACTACTACAAAATCACCTGTATCCATATTAGGAGTAAAAAAAGGTTTGTTTTTACCGCGAATTACTCTGGCAACTTTAGCTGCTAAACGTCCTAAAGTTTGATCTTTAGCATCAACCAAATACCATTTCTGATTTGCGTCTTCCGGTTTTATAAATCTTGTAATTCTTTCCTGCTTCAAAACTGCCTCCAAAAGCAAAATTCTATTTTTCAAAGGGTGTAAATATATTTCTATGGGGTTAGAATGTCAAGAAAAGGCGATTTTAAAATTTTAGTGGAATTATATAGCCCAGATTAACAATCCGGGCTATTTTATTGATATCAATTACTTTATTAAAATTAATTTCTTAGTATTAACAAAATTACCGGCTGTTAATTTATAGAAATAAACCCCGCTTGGTAGAGAGGTTCCATAGAACGTCTTTACATATTGACCGGCTTGTTGATATTCGTTGACTAACATTTCAACTTCATTTCCAAGGCAATTATAAACCTTTAACGAAACAAAACTGCTAACCGGTAACTTATAACTTATAATCGTTGATGGGTTAAATGGATTTGGATAATTCTGTTCGAGTAAGAACTCTGTTGGGATTCCATCTTTGTTTTCAATTCCAACTAGAGTTACACTTATTACATTTGAATTTCCACTTGTTCCTCCAGTGTTATATGCTCGCACTCTGTAGTAATGTGCTGTGTTTGGAGTTAATCCCGAAATAGGAAAAGAAGTAACATTTAAAACATCTCTATTATTGTAACCGCTAACAAAGTTCGAAAAAGAATTATTAGTTGCTACATCTAAATAATATCCCGTGGCATTACTTGCAGCATTCCAATTTGCATTAAAACTTGTCTGACCAATTGTAGTGGCTGATGTTGCAATCAGTGCCGAAGGTGCGTTGGGTAAAGTTGTAAATGTTATTGTATTAGAATTACTACTTGTCCCGCCGGAATTGTATCCTCTAACCCGGTAATAATAAGTTGTGTTTGCTGTTAATCCCGTAACCGAATAAGTAGTAACATTTAGTAGATCTTTATTGTTGTATCCGGTAACAAAATTTGTAAATGCATTGTCTGTTGCTACATCTAAATAATATCCCGCAGCATTACTTGCTGCATTCCAATTTGAAGTAAAACTTGTTTGACCTAAAGCACTTGCCGAAGTTGCAATCGGTGCCGAAGGTGCGTTGGGTAATGTTGTAACCGAAACTGTATTTGAGTTACTACTCGTTCCTCCAGAATTGTATCCTCTAACCCGGTAATAATAAGTTGTGTTTGCTGTTAATCCCGTAACCGAATAAGTAGTAACATTTAGTAGATCTTTATTGTTGTATCCTGTAACAAAATTTGTAAATGAATTGTCTGTTGCTACATCTAAATAATATCCTGTTGCATTACTTGCTGTATTCCAGTTTGAAGTAAAAATTGTTGAACCTATACTTGTTGCTGGTGTTGCAGCCGGTGCATTTAATAATAATTCTTGAAGTGGTCTTTTGAAAATACCATCAGCAGTGCATGCATATACATCTGTCCCGATCAATGTAATATAATTTACATATTTGTTAGTTAATCCCGTGTTACTATAGAACCAACTGATGCCTCCGTTATATGAAATACTCACTCCCATATCTGATCCGGAACCCGCAATAACATTTGTACCATTAACAAAAAAAGAATTAATATATGTACTGTTTCCGCTTGGATTAACCCAGGTTGAGCCGTTATCAGTAGAAATAAAAACTCCCCATCCATAAACACTTGCTAAAATTTTAGTACCCAAACTTATTATGCTTTCTACTTTTCCACTAGGAATTCCATTATTCGATAGAGCCCATGTTGCACCGTTATCTGTTGAAGCATAAAGTTTACCATTAAAACATCCGGCAAACATATTATTCCCTACTTGTGCTAAACATGTTGGTTTTTCAGAAAAAGAAAAATTTATTCGAGCCCATCCTAATCCGTTATCTGTGGAGACATATACACCGCCTGGATTTCCCGTAGCGGCAGCATAAATTTTATTGTTTGCAATTAGAAACCAAACTGTAGTTTCACCTACTAATGTTTGTGTCCAAGTGATGCCTACATCAGTTGATGTATAAATTCCAGCGCCAATGAAACCTGCAAAAATATTATTTCCACTACTTCCAAGAGCCCATCCGTTTCCTGTATTAACCTGTGTAATATTATCCCAAGTAACCCCATTATCGGTCGAAACGTATAGTCCACCCAAATTTAAGTTTGCGAATAATTTATTATTAAATTTAATTACATTCTGGACATTGTTACCTGCAAGTCCCCCAAGACGAATCCACTGTGATTGAAGATTGCTTGTGTAGAAAAAAAATAGAATAGAAAAAAGCAGTAAATATTTTTTCATCAGTTACTCCTTTTTATTTTGATAAGACCCTTTCTGTTAGTTAAAAATAATTCTAAAAGATATTAATGAGTATAAATTAAAAAGTAAAGTAGAATCTTATAAAGGATTGCAGCTCCGACATTTAACCGGAGCTGCAATTAGAAATGCTTTACTTCATAAGAACAAATTTCTTTGTTGCCGTATAGTTTGGCGTTGTTAGTGTGTAGAAATAAACTCCGCTGTGTAAAGACTCGCCGCGGCGAGTCTTTACATCAAATTTTACATTATGGTTTCCCGCTTGCTGATATTCATTTACAAGAGTTGCAACTTCTCTTCCGAGCATATCGTAAACTTTCAGAGTTACATGACTGAATGCCGAAAGCTGAAAGCTGATAGCTGATAGCTGTTGTTGGATTAAACGGATTGGGATAGTTTTGTTCTAACTTGTACTCTGTAGGTACGCTAGCGTTATCTTCAACACCTACTAATGTAACCGAAATTGTGTTTGAGTTTGGACTTGTTCCACCAGTGTTATATGCTCTAACTCTGTAGTAATGTGGTGTATTTGGCGCTAAACCGGTTAGAACAAAAGTTTTAACATTCCCAACATCTTTGTTGTTAAAACCGGTAACAAAATTTGTAAATGTGTTGTTTGTAGCAGCATCAAGGAAGTAACCGGTTGCCCCGCTTACTTCATTCCAGTTTGCCGTAAAACCAGTTTGTGTTATTGCGGTTTGTGCTGTTGCAACTGGCGCTGTTGGAGCTACAGCTAAAGTTGTAACTGAAATTGTGTTTGAATTTGGACTTGATCCACCAGTGTTATATGCTCTAACTCTGTAATAATGTGGTGTGTTTGGCGTTAACCCGGTTACAACAAAAGTTTTAACATTTCCAACATTTCTGTCAATAAAGTCGCCTGTTGTAAAAGCTGTAAATGCACTATTAGAAGCTACATCAAGAAAGTAACCGGTTGCACCAGTTACTTCATTCCAATTTGCTGTAAAACCAGTTTGTGTTATTGCGGTTTGCGCTGTTGCTACGGGCGCAGTTGGTACAGCTAAAGTTGTAACAGAAACTACATTCGAATTAGGACTTTCACCAACTGCGTTGTAAGCTCTTACTCTAAAGTGGTATTGTGTATTGGCAGTTAAACCGGTTAATGAGAAAGTCTTAACATTTCCAACATCTTTGTTATTAAAGCCGGTTACAAAAGTTGTGAATGTGTTGTTTGCAGCAACATCAAGATAATAGCCAATTGCGCCCGCTGCTTCGTTCCAATTAGCTGTAAAACCGGTTTGAGAAATAGCAGTTGCGGCTGTTGTAGTTGGCGCAGTAGGTATTGAAGCTAAGAAATCTGCAAACGGGCGCTTCCATACACCATCGAACGTTGCTAAATATAAAATGCCGTTTACTTCTACCATACCAAAGCAATAGGAATTAGTTAAGCCTGTGTAGGCATCTCTCCAGTTAACGCCATTATCTAATGAAACTTTAAGCGGTCTTCCTTGACCACCGGTAAAAAATTTATTGCCGGATTTGTACATAAATCTATACGCGTCTTGCATACCGGCAACTGCAGTCCAACTATCTCCATTATCCGTGGATTTATATAACCCAACGGGATTTACCCAGATCCAAATAGTTTGATTTTCTATCAAAAGCGGCAAAATATTTTTATTCTCCGGTATCCCATTATTCTTCAGAGTCCAGCTATCTCCATTATTTTCAGAAATAAAAAGACCCGAGCCAGCAGTCCCAAGAATGACTTTTGACTCAATAGCAAGTACGTCGGCCGACATTAAATTGGAAACTCCGTTATTTTTTATTTCCCAGGTTGTGCCATTATCGGTTGAACGATAAACGCCTCCGTAATAGATAGCCAAATAAAGATATTGCCCGCTGATACTTATACCGTAAGCGGAACCTTGATAAATCATATTCCAAGTAATACCATTATCTAACGAACGATAAAGAGCACTGATTGTATTAACAAAAAGTGCAGTACCCGAAGACTTGATTGAGTATGGTGAAGTGAATAAGGTTGCTGGAGTAGGTTGAGTCCAGGTAACTCCATTATCTGCTGTTTCAAAAACTCCATCAGCATTTGTAGCAGCATATATCTTTGAGTTATGCACACAAAGACTCCTAATAACTTTTCCATTTACTCCGGCACGCACCCATTGTGCATTCACATTTGTAAAGATTAATAATATAACTACGAATAGTAGAATTGATTTTTTCATAACGGTCCTCACATGTTTTTGTTATTGGTTTTAAGAAACTCGTTTATCATATCCGGTAACTTTGAAAGGTTTTCTTTGTTCAAATAATCGTTTGCCCCAATGCTAATGGTCTCAGTTTTATATTCTTCCTCCGGTAATTGAGACACAGCAATTATTTTAACATCAGTTGATATTTTTCTAATTTCCTTTATTGCAGTTAAGCCATCCATTCCTTTCATCATTATATCCATTAAGATTAAATCTGGCTGGCTCTTTTGAAAATTACTTACTGCGCTTTCCCCATTTTCATATTCAAATACTTCAACCGGCACACTTAATTGTTCTAAGTGTTTTTTAATAAGCTTTCTTATTCTTTGGTTGTCATCAACTATAAAAATCTTCACAGCAAATCCGGTTGAATTCCGTAAAGAAATTAGTTGGTGAGGATTGATTAATAAATAGAGAATAGTACTCTATTTTTATGAGTAGAAGTACTCAGGGAGAGATGCTGGATGTTGGATACTGGATGCTGGATACTGGATGTTGGATGCTGGATGTTGGATGCAGGATGTTGGATGCAGGATGCAGGATGCAGGATACTGGATGTTGGATGCAGGATACTGGATGTTGGATGCAGGATACTGGATGCTGGATAAAGGAAAAGATTTCCTATCTTTATCCAGAATCAAGTATCAAGAATCCAGCATCCAGTATCCAACATCCAGTATCCAGCATCTAAAGTAGCGACTTATGTTCAATGGCGAACAAGAGAAGTTTGTTATGCCCGCATAAACCTAACTTATGAGAAATGTTCATTCGATGATTTTGTATCGTTCTAAAGCTAACAAATAATTCTTTTGCAATTTGAGTGCTGGTTTTGTTTTCCGAAATCAACTTAAGAATTTGCCTTTCGGAAGGAGTAAGTTTTTCTAACTGTTGCATTATTTCATTTTTTGAAGAATTGGTTTTCTTATTCTTTAATATATAATCTGTAAGCTCTTTACTTATGTAAAAACCGCCTTGCAAAACAGTCTTGATACAATCAATAATTTCTGTTGTAGTAGATTCTTTCAAAAGATAACCCCTTACATCATTTTCAAGAGCTTCTTCAAGATACTCTTCCTCGTTATACATTGTAAGAATGATTGGATGAGTACTTAGTTTCTCCGCAGCAATAATTTTACATATTTCAATTCCGGAAAGCCCCGGCATGGAAATATCCAGTACTGCTATTTCAGGCTTTTTATCCCGAATGATTTTAAGAGCATCGGTGCCATTGCCAGCTAAGTTTGCGACCTTATAAGCTTTTTCTGTTTGAATAATTTTGCTCAATCCTTCTCTGAATATCGGGTGATCATCAGCAAGTAAGATGTTAATTGTTTCTTTCATTTAGTTGATTTTTATTGTTATTGAAATTTTAGTGCCGGTATTCGGAGAAGAATCAATTTTAATTTCTCCATTAAGCAAACGAACTCTTTCCTTCATGCTTTTCAATCCCAATCCTTCAGTGAATTTGTTCTGTGTATCAGTATCGTTAATATCAAAACCTTTTCCAAAATCTTCAACTACCAGATGAATTATTTCTTTTTCTTTTTTGATCTCAACAATAGCTTTATCAGAACCTGAGTGTTTTAAGATGTTGTTCAACGATTCTTGTATAATCCTATAAATGTTTATCTCTGCTTCAGGTGAAAAAAATCCGGTTAGATCATCTAATTTAGTATCAATCTCTATGTTAGCAGATGCAGCGATTTTATTAACCATTGCCTTAACAGCTTTTATTAATCCAAGTCTTTCTAGCTGATGGGGATGTAGGTTTGATGAAATTTCTTTGACTTCCGAAATGGATTCTTTAATTAGATTCGATATTTCAACAAGCTCAGTTTCATCTTTTACTTCCGAACTTTTATAGAGGTCAATCTGGTTTTTAATAACAAGCAGATTTTGCCCTAAGCTATCGTGTAATTCTTGCGAGAGCCTTTTCCTTTCTTCCTCCTGTGATTCCATTAATTGCTTGGAGAATTGATTTTGCCGCAGTTTCTCAGTCTTGAGTTTTTTTAATTTCGAATTCACAATCATATAAATTGAAAATAAAACAAAAGCTGAAAAAAGAATGCGGTAATAATTATTTTCCCAAAACGGAGGGGAAATATTAATACTAAGGTTAATTCCGGTATTGTTCCAAATTCCGTCGTTATTAGAACCAATGATTTTTAATTTATAATTACCGGAAGGTAAGTTAACAAAATCAATTTCCGTTCTTTTTCCCAAGGAAATCCAATTCTTACTATAACCTTCTAAATTATATTTGTATTCGTTGTTCTCGGGGTTAAAATAGTTTAACGCGGCAAAACTTAAAGATAGATTTCTCTCATTGTAATCCAATTCAATGCTCTTTATCAGACTTATATCGGTATTGGGATTTATTTCCTCTCCATTCTGACTAATTGATGTAATATAAATGGGAGGAACAGTTTGATTCTTTTGAATTCTATTCGGATCAAAAAAGAGAAAGCCGGATTTACCGGTAAAATAAATTCTTCCCAATCTATCTAAGGTGGCATCACCTAAATAAAAGTCGAATCCGTCCACCTCATGCAACATTGAAAAATATTCTAACGTTTTTGTTCGAGGATTGTAAGAACCAATTTCAGAATTAAAAGTGGAGAACCAAAGAGTGCCGGTTTTATCCTGAGTTATAGAGCAAATGGCTTTTTCAATATCGTTATAAATTATTTCGATAGAATAATTAGGTTTTTTTGATTTATCTATTTTAACAAGTCCGCCAAAAGTTCCAAACCAAATATTATCTTGATTCTCCTTTAAGATGTTTGTAACACGATTAATTGGAGCAGTAAGATTTTGTGGATCAGAAAATACCATTTCATAGTTGTTCTTCTCAAAATTAATGTGCTGCAAACCTTGCGATGTAGAAATCCATAAATCATTTTCATTATCAAATAAAAGGTTATCAACAAAATTACTTGCAACACAATTTGAATTATCACCGTTTGAAATAAATTTATTAAATGTAATTTCGGCTTTATTTTTCTCGCTTAGATCAATTTTGTTTAACCCGCCATTCCAGGTGGTTATCCACAAATTACCTTCTTTATCTTTTGCAAACGAACGGATGAAATTGCTGCTTAAACTTTTAATATTGTTTGGATCGTGAAAGAAATTTGTGAAAGATAATTTATAGTCCGGTCTGAAATTTTGGGGCATAATAAATCTACTTATTCCGCCGCCCCATGTTCCGATCCACCAAGTATTATCATCAACAAAAAATTTTACAATCTCTTCGTTACGATGATGCTGGAATGACTTGGGTAAATTATAATGAAAATAGCGGTTTGTATTTGCTTCTCGAATATCAATTCCTTTAGAAGTAGCAATCCACAGATTTCCGAATTTGTCTTCTAAACAATGATTTACAATATTACTTCTAATTGTATTTGTAGAATTTAATTTTTGGGAAATTTTTGTAAATCTATTTTGGGAAGTATATAATTTACTTATTCCACCAAATGTAGATACCCATAAAATATTTTGAGAGTCGAGATATAATTTGTGTACAATATTGTTAACAAGTGAGTAGGGGTTTTCGGGATTGTTTAAGTATCTAATAATTTTGTTGGTGTTTAAATTTATTCTTGCCAATCCTTCTATAGTTCCAGCCCATAAGATCGAGTCGTTCTGCAGAACAAGAGATGTAATACGGTCACTTGGAATTGAATTTGGGTTATTCTCTTGGAAACGCCAATTTTCAAAAGTGAAGTTGTTAATATTTATTTTATAAATTCCTTCTCCAGCAGTTGAAACAAATACATAATTATTATCGGATCCGGCGATAATCGAATTCACTTGCTGTAGTGGAGGTAAAAAATGAGACAATTCTCTGAATGAAAATTTACCGGTTACGGGATTGAATCTTGAAATTGATCTGCTGAACATTCCGAGCCAAAATATTCCTTTCTTATCTTGGTAAATAGTTTGAATTTTATTGCTAACATCGAGACCATTGAAATTCTCCGGAATTAAAAATTCTTTTCTTTCACTAAAAACACTGTCGGTTTGTATCAAACCAACATTAGCGGCAATCCAATATTTATTTTCCGATTCTTTATAAATGTAAGATAGATTAATATTCTTAAGAGCAGGCTTTATAATGCTAAGGTTTTCAAACACACCTTTGGAATATTTGTAAGAAAAAAGAAAACCATTAAAACTAATGAAACAAAGTTCATCATTGTTCTTTTCAAAAATATAAGTGAAAGTATTTTCGGTTAAACCGTAATTATTTTTCTTGTTGCTGCTAAAAACCGTATTTCTAATTCCATCATACCTGCAAATGCCGTAGTCTGTTGCAAACCAAATAAATCCTTTAGAATCCTTTAAGCAAAAATTAATTCTGTTGGTAGGAAATCCGTCTTTAATTGTAAGGTTGTGAAATTTTATTTGGGATTGTAAATAACCGGAAAATAATAAGAGTAAGAATATGACAAATTTCTTTTTCATTTATTTAAAAATACACTATTGATTTTTTCATTCCATAGTATAATACAACTATATAAAGTAAATTAAATTTCTTCAATAGTAAGATTTATAATTTGATTTTCTGAATAAAGACCAATGGTCTAATGAAAAATCTAACTATATAAAATGATTTCAACTCCAAGTTAACATATTTATATTTACTATAAGTTTTTGAGGATCGAGTGAAAATTCTTGTAACCGGCGGCGGCGGATTCCTTGGAATTAATCTTATCCGCTATTTGCTTGAACGAAGCCATGAAATAGTTTCGTTAGATATTGCAGATTTCGATTATCCGGACGTGAAAGATAAAATCAAAATTATCAAAGGTGATATACGTAATAAAGTAACAGTTGAATCAGCATTGCAAAATGTTGATATAGTAATTCATACTGCTGCAGCTCTTCCTCTTTATACGCCGGAAGAAATTTATACAACAGATGTAAAAGGAACACGATTGCTTCTTCAAGAAGCATTCATGAAGAATGTTAAACGATTTATTCACGTTTCTTCAACAGCAGTTTACGGAATACCGGATCATCACCCGCTTTATGAAACAGATAAGCTAGATGGAGTTGGTCCGTACGGTAAAGCGAAAATCGAAGCGGAAAATGTTTGTATTGAATTTCGTAACAAGGGAATGTGCATACCGATCATTCGTCCAAAATCTTTCATTGGTCCTGAACGTCTTGGAGTGTTTGCATTATTTTATGATTGGGCAAAAGACGGTAAAAATTTTCCAATGATCGGAAATGGAAATAACCGTTATCAGTTGCTTGATGTAGAAGATCTATGCGAAACAATTTATAAATGTATTACTCTTCCCAAAGAATTAGTAAACGATACTTTTAACATTGGTGCAAAAGAATTCACAACAATGAAGGAAGATTATCAGTCGGTTTTGGACTACGCAGGATTTGGTAAAAAAATTATTGGTCTTCCGGAAAAACCAATCATACTAACATTAAAATTTTTGGAAGCATTAAAAATTTCACCGCTTTACAAATGGGTTTACGAAACTGCATCCAAAGATTCATTTGTTTCAATCGAAAAAGCTGAGAAGATTTTAGAATTCACTCCAAAATATTCAAATAAAGATGCACTCATTAGAAATTATAAATGGTATCTAGAACATCAATATGAATTTGCAGAAAGCACCGGTATCTCACATCGTGTACCGTGGGAACAGGGCATTTTAAAGTTGGCAAAAATATTCTTTTAATTATGACACCAAATTTGATTTTTCGAAAATGGAAAGAAGAAGATGCTGCCGGTGTGCGAAGAGTTTTACAATTATCGTGGTTTGAAGCATATTCTTCATTTATTCCTAAAGAAGATTTAGATTTTTATCTTGATAAAACTTACTCCAAACCGATGTTGCAAGAGATGAGTAAAAATCCCGATTACATTTGTTATGTTGCCGAAATTGAAAATACAATCGGCGGTTGGTTAAAATTGAATGATAACAAAAGTGAAAAACGTTTTTATCTTTCTTCA
>Ga0209514_10002913_pt1 | contig 25499 bp, 26 predicted proteins | sample Subgrocontami58m_FD_187452 | JGI IMG/M metagenome (GOLD analysis project Ga0209514, IMG submission 187452) | Subsurface groundwater microbial communities from S. Glens Falls, New York, USA - GMW37 contaminated, 5.8 m (SPAdes) (version 3) | ecosystem: Environmental > Aquatic > Deep subsurface >...
TCAACCAGGTAGGCAAGCGCTTCTACAACGAGATGGAGGACGGCTATCCCAGCGGCACCTTCGAGGGATTCCTCAAGCCTTACAAGCACGGCGATTGGCGCAATGCCACGAAGATCAAATACGCGCCGATGAACTACGTGGATGCCGCTCTGGCTATCAATGAAGGTTCTACGCCGCCGGATTATTCGGCCGGGCCGCAGTGGGCAATCTTTGACGCCGAGGCGGTCACGCGGGAAAAGTGGAACCTGGACCCGCCCGCCACGCATCCCGACTATTTCTTCAGCGCCGGAACGCTGGCGGACCTGGCGGCGCTGGTAACAAAATGCCCCTACCAGAAAGCCAAAATGCCGGCGGCAAACCTGGAAGCAACCGTCAAGCGGTACAACCAGATGGTGGACCTGGGCGCGGACCCCGACTTTGATAAGCCATCGCCGAAGTTCAAGATCTCGACCGCGCCATTCTATGCGGCCTGGGCCACGTTCACCGTGCACGACACCTATGCGGGCCTCAGAATCAATATGAAATGCCAGGTGATGGACATGAAGGGACAGGTCATCCCCGGTCTTTACTGCGGAGGCGAGTCCGCCGCCGGATGCAGCCAACATGGTTTGGGCCGATGCACAACTCAGGGCTACATTGCCGGGAAAGAAGCGGCCAGCGAAAAGGGTTGAAACGGGTTATCCGTGATGACCTCACGGTGACGGCGGCAGGGACAGGGTTAAACAACCCGTCCCTGCCCACAACTCGGCATGTTGTAAGGTCGGTTGGTCACGGAAATACAGGAGAATAGGCGATGCGTATCAGCAAACGGATTATATGGGTATTATGCAGTTGCTTGGCATTGGCGATATTTCCGGCTGTGGATCCTGCGTTTAGCCGCCCGGCGTCGGCACCCAAGCTCACACACGCCCTTGCGGGACACGAAAAGTGCCTTGCCTGCCATGCCGTAAAGACCGGGATGAAACCAGCACCGGATGATCATGCGGATCGCACCGCCGATCTCTGTCTGCTCTGTCATGTGACAAAGGAAGGCAAAGCCGTCGCTCAGGCCATGCCTGAAAAGCCGCAAGCCGAATTCTGCCTTCGCTGTCATGGTCCCTTTGACAAACTTGCGAAGTTCACGAAAGACTATGTCACGGACCAGGACGAGAAGGTGAATCCGCACGTTTATGTACCACACCAGGGCGGCAAGATCACCGTCTGCAGCGCGTGCCATGAGGTGCATGCCTTGCCGGTAATCCCGGCCGGCAAGTTCGCAAAGGCCAATGTGCAGTACTGCTACGCGACCTGCCATCACAAGAATGACTTTGCCCCCTGCGTACAGTGCCATAAAGACCAAAAGTGACGCCTGCTAAGTACAAAATAGTTATGTAAAGCACAATGATGCCGCCATAGAGGAGGAAATCGAGTTTGGCAACAATTCGGCCAACAATTGGGGTCGGACCAAGCTAAGGGTCTGCAGATCGTTGTTGATACGGGTGTGCTGATTCTTCACTTGCGTTGCAAGGAAAACGGCCTCATCGCCTCCACCTGCGCAATCAACAAGGCGACCATGATCACTTTCAACATCAAGCATTATTCCACGAAAGGCTTCGGGAAAAAGGAATTCAAACCCACTTCGTAATGATTGTGTGGGGCCTGGTGAAGATAAGGGTCTGATATTTTACGGAAAGCAAGGTGGTGTTGCTAACGGCTATTCAGCCATGAGGATTTTAAGTCTCGATTGTTTCAGCATGCCAGCAATCGGGATAGCCGCTGCATGCCCAGAACTCCTTTCCAACATTAGCACCCTTCCTAGCAACCCGCTTAACCATTTCAGATGAGCATTTGGGGCATTTCTTTGTTTGCGGCACTCCTACGTCTGGAATGACTATAGTCGCTTCTTGCTGATTAACTGGAAAAGCATTATTTATGGGTTTGTTAACAAATCCGGATAATAATCCGTGTATTTCACTGACATTATAGGATTTTTTTGCGGGTATTTGGATCAGCGGTAAATTAGCAGAATGGCAGGCGTTAGAAAGGAAAGTGTCTCTTGCTGATCTTGAAGTCAATTTATGCGTCGAGTCGTTCAACTCTATTGCGCAGATTACGGTTATATCCGTCTTGTTGCAAAGGACAAAATCAAAGTGTTTGTTGGAGATTTTATTAAATGCCTGCTGCCAGTAAGTCTTGGTGGAGCCTTTCTGAGGCGCGATAACGTCAGCAACACGGACTTTGCCGAAAACCTCAATATCGCCACCGGCAACCTGTTTTAATATCCCAAACAATGATCGTTCAGCGGCCGTGAATAGATTCCCTATTTTGTCATAGGAATACTTTGCTTGAAACAGCTCTGGCAATAACCGCTTCAGCAGAACAACTATGACGGCACAACCAACGGCAAATAATATCATCCCGGTAAATTTCATCTTTATTTCCTAGGCTGAACATTCTTGTCAAATTAGCGGGGAATGCATCTAATCATTACTATTGATCAGATCCACATGGTTGTTACACTTTCCGGGATTCTCTGTCAAATAAATGGTCTGAAGGATAGTAAAATAATCAAGTGATGATTATCACAGATGGAGTCAGTCGGGCTCCGGCGGCAGGGTGTGCACCACCACACCCGTGTGAGGGGAAACCGGATCTTCCCAGGGACACCATTCCAGCATGCGGGCCGCATCGCGATAGCCGCGTGCCCACCGGTCTTCAATCGCCGCCCACGAGAAATCGACATCCTTGAAGGCGACTTCCCAATCCCTTCTAGGGCAGATGAGTTGGACGATGTGCATCGTCGTATGGCAACCCAATTCCGCGAATTCCCGGAGTGCCGGATCGTGGCGTTGGTCTTCCGGCAGCCGGGCGTAGAGTGCGCGGACGGCACGCCGCAGATTGTGGGTTTTACTGTACGCCTGCACGTGCTCAGTAGCGCGCGTTCCGTAAAGGATGTCTTTATGCCGGTCCTCGACTTGAGTTATCGACCTGGGTTCCGGACCTTCCGGATTAAAGAGCGCGAGCAAGAAACATAAAGTGTCGACGCGCGGCAGCTCGTCGAGCACAATTTCCAGCGGGGTATTGGAGTAAATTGCGCCATCCCAGTAAAGCTCCCCTTCAACCTGCACGGCCGGAAAACCGGGCGGGAGGGCACCGCTGGCCATAATGTGCTCCGGGCAGATCCGCTCTTTCTTACTGTCAAAATAGCGCAGCCGACCGGTCCTGATGTTCACGGCCCCCAGACTGAGCCGGATCGTCTGGTCATTGATTCTGTCAAAATCTATCAGGTCTTCGAGCATCTTGCGGAGTGGCGCTGTATCATAATAACTGGCAGTCTCAGCGGAGGAGAGCGGAAAGTCGCCCAAAGGATAAAAGGGTCGCGGCTCAAAGAATCCCGGTCGCCCGGTAAACATCGCCGCCAGGGCACTCCCAAAACTATAGACACTGCGGGCCATGTCCGGAAGCGAGGCGGCATCCCAAAGGTCCTGCACCGAAACGGCCCGCCAGAACTCCTCAAGTTTGGCAATACGCTTCGCCTCCTCGTTGCCCGCAATGATCCCCCCGTTAATCGCCCCGATGGATGTGCCCGCGATCCAGTCTGGGGTGTAGTCATACTCCGCTAAGGCCTGGTATACACCGGCCTGGTAAGCCCCTAAGGCACCTCCCCCTTGCAGCACAAAGGCGGTGCTCTTTCCCTTCGGTTTTTTGGGGAACTTCTTCTTTTCCATCTTGTGGTTCCTTATCCTCAATACTTCCCGGCCACCAACCCACGGCAGCATGGCACTTGAGAATGACGGCCCGATCGATCCTAGAAGATCAGCAATCTCTTCTCCAAAATTCCGTTTTATTAATATATGCCATCTCCGTATAAAGAGCAATCGGCTCGCGTCCCAATGCCTGACCATTAAGATCGGCGGCCCTTAGCATTCCCATCTATACCAGGAAGCTCTCAAAAACAGTTGCTATAATTATCATCAGGTGATATTTTATATGCCCATGACGGGAAAACGATATTCCGGAGAAGATGAAACTCTTGTCACCTTGCTGAACCTGAACGGCGAAATCTTCCCGATGGATGACGGCTATTGGACCAAGTTTGAGGCGTACAGGTAAATCCCGACCAGCAAGTCCCTCACGGCATCCGATATTCACTAACGCTGCATGACCGGTATAACCGGCGGGTTCTGGGTTTCGATAACGCCCACGCCGTGCGGCCGGCGAGAAAAGGTTACACCGCCCGGAAGATCACCTGGGACCACAAGCACAAACGCGAAAAGATATCGCCCTATGAGTATGAATCAGCAAGTCAGTTGCTGGAGGATTTTTGGCGCGAAGTCGAACAGATCATGGGGAGAAAGTGAAAGGAGATAATATGGCTCAGAAAGTACTCCATATCGGCATTATGCCCTATGAGGATTATAAAAGGCGAACTCTGGCAATCGCCCGGGGTGAATACCGGCCGCAGCCGGAAGAACCGAAGGTCTGGTTTGAATCGCTGCAATCCATGGCGCAGGTCCTCAGTAAGGAAAATCAATTGCTGCTGAAGACCATCCTGGAGTGCAAGCCGGAATCGCTGAAGGAACTGGAAGTAGCGACGGGACGGAGCAGCAGCAACCTGTCCCGAACCCTGAAAACGATGGCCCGGTACGGAATTGTGAAGATGGAGAAGGTACACCGTAATATCAGGCCGGTCGTTGAAGCAACGGACTTCACTGTTCAGTTCGGTTTGTACGCCGGCCCTCACCAGTCAGATGCCGCCGCCTGCAATTGAAAATACAGACACGCAGGCAACTCTGAGTTTGCCCTGAGTTCTTTTGTTTAATAAATAAGGTGGCCTTCTGATAGATTAAAGATATGAAGAAAACGCAAGAATATTCTCCGCATGTATTGCGTCGAATATGACCGCCATTCACCGCAGGTTCGACAAAAGGAACACCTACACAATCGATACACTACTATCAACTGCTGCTGGTGCCGGTCTCCGGCAGATCCCTAAACCGACATGGGGTATAGACATTGATAATGCCAGCAACAAAGTGCAGCTTAAAAAACTCACGTTACGAAAACTTCCCTTTGAAACGCACACATTTGCCGCATAGCACATGAAAGTGACTACAACTTATTTCCAGTTGGAAGAGTGTCTGGTCAAATCCGGGTCTACGTCAAGGTCAAGGGAACTTGAGTCTTATGATTCTCTAAGATTAATATGGCCACAAGATTTTTCAGTGAGTTGGTTATGTCTTAGGTCAACCCCCTACCCTCCTCGGTCCTTTCAACCACCGACCGCCGACTCTTCATGCCCGCTGAAGAGTTCAAAACGCTAGACGTTATAAAGTGATTTCTCTTGACAGGCGTTACTATTTTCCTTAGTCTTTTCAATAATGATCAACGAATTTTCATTTTAGGGAGAGATTATGAAAGCCGGAAAGCGTAAAATAACGGATATGACGGTGGATGAGCTTAAGGATGTTATTCATGAAGCGATTGCCGAGGATATGGAAGTTTGGCGGGAGACCTTCGAGATAATGGCGGACAGCAAGCTTATGGGGCAGATCCGGCAGGCGGATATGGACAGGACGGCCGGCAAAAAGGGCGCCTTTATCGCCTGGGATGATCTGAAAAATGCATAAAGTCATTCTTCATCGGAATGCCGTCAAATTCTACCAGAAGGCTGATGGTGCCTTGAAGGAATAAATCGACCTGCGCCTGACACTTAATGAAAATTTAATTAAGGAGTGTGGATAACTAAAAGGAGGGTATATATGCCAAGAGCACCAAAGGAAAATATTGTAGTTGAAATTCCAGCGGCAACCTTAGCAACCTCAACGACTTCTGTTTCGGTAACAGCTAGCGGCCCTTGGGGGGATGAAGAAAGAGAAATTATATACCCAACCGCCATTCCAAGCGGAGAAATTGTTATAGATTTATCCCGCGAATTAGGAACAATATTTAAACCAAAAGATAAAAAACAACTCACTAAAATTGTAGACCATACGAAAACTTTTGTATCAGAGCTTGAAATAGATTTTTATGGAATAAAATTAAAATTGAAGAGAGAACCAAAAAAAACAATAAAAATATTTCAAGAAATAAAATAATAAAGGGAGACGGCAGATGGTAAAAGAAGATTTCGCGGCACTGGCAAAAAAAGAATATGACGAACTTAACAAACAGAAAACCGACCTTCAAGGGCAGATTACGGAGATTGATAAGAAGCTAAAACCGCTCCTCGCATTCATGCAGGCGGCCGGACTGGTGAAGCCGGGGAAGAAAAGAGGGAGGAAGGCTAAGACGGAAGCGGCGGCGTAAAAGCATAAAACCTCGTCATAGGGAAAATATCTTATAATTTTTCCTGTTAAGTACAAACAATTAATGCTAGGAGCCGAAACATGACACAGTTTGTCCAACCTAATAGGCAACTGTTCGTTTCAATTGCTGGGATAACAACAGCAGTACTAACGGGGATAGTTCTTGGATTAATAGAAGTTTATACTGGTTACGCCATTTATTCTTTTACTTTTTGGTTTATCGTCCCTGTTGGTTCTTTCTTAGCTGGGTTGGGTTCTGCGGCTGGTTTTTATTACGGGGCAAAATATTTTCAACAAAAACCAATTGGCGGCGTCTTTTTAAACATGGTTATTGCGTCCACAAGCGCTTTTTTTATTGTTCATTATGTTCCATACTTTTTGCTTGAAATAAACGGTGTAAGGGTAAAAGAAGCTGTAACTTTTTGGCAATATCTTGATATAGATATAAGAAATACATCTTTGTCATTTATTCGATCCCCTAACACATCCACTGGAGAGTTAGGAATTTGGGGTTATCTTTATGCGTTTATACAATTATTAGGTTTTTCGTTTGGAGGAATATGTGTTTTTTTCTTGCTCAATCAAATTCCATTTTGCAAAAAATGTTCACGTTATTTAAAAAAAATCTATCAGAAAGATAAATTCACCAGCGATGGCGACTCACTGATTGAATCTTTACAAAATATTCAATCATTAATCGGAAACAATGAATTTGACAAGGCGATTAACTTTCACGCTGAAAACATCGGTGTAAACGAAAAGCCAGGCCATCATTTGAGGGCCAGAATTACTACGAGAGTATGCCCTGGTTGTAGTATTAATCATTTAAATTTTGTTATTTCTAAGTTTGAAAAAGACTCTTGGAGTGATGTTAAGGGAAGTGAAATAAGTATTTTTACAAATCAGCCTCTTATAACAAACCGGTAATTTAAAATATAGTCAATCAAACCGGTAATTTAAAATATAGTCAATCAAATAAAATAATAAGAAGCCCTGCCCGTAATAGGCAGAGCCCTATCAATAGAAAGGCGTAAGGGAAAAGCAAAGTAATATTTTTTTCTTATTTCAGAGTTCTTGTAAAGCGCCCTGTATTACTATCACGAACCAATCGTTCTAAATTAGCCCCACCAACCTTATCCCTATCAATAAGCATAGCGGAAACACCTGACGTCCCAGATGTAGACGATGTGGTTGTTAGTGATGTTAACGTCGAGCTGGCCGTAATAGCTTTATTCAATGCATGTTTAATTTGACTAAGTTCTAACTCAGAATATTTTAATTGCATTAATAAATTTTCTTTTTCTTTTTCAAGCTTTTCTTTTTCAACTTTAAGACCATTTACTTCGTTGGCCTGTTTATAAAGTTCTTCATTTTCAGCCTCGAAGACCGATAATAAATTCTTAATTTCATTAATTTCATTTTCTTTTTCAGTTATAAAATTAGTATAAGCTTGAACATCGGCAATTTCCGGTATTACGTCGGTCCATTCTTGTATAGAATTATAAACATCTTTTTCAATAAACCCTAAAAGATTTCTAATTTCTTCGTCTGCTGCATTGTCTTTTGATCTTGCAGAAATATTTCGTATCCTATCAATAAGCAGAAAAAGATTTCGAACAGCTCCTTTCCCCTTTTTTATAAGGACAGTATTACCACTAATGTTTGTAAAATTATCATAGTATACTGCCCCCACTATTGATGTTAGAAGGCCTGATAAAATATATAAATATATAGAGAGTGATTTGTCAGCTGTATTGTAAGAGAGATACATGGTCAGTATTGCTAATATAACCGCTAAAATAAATAATGGCTGAAAAATAATATTAAGGAATATTACCCATTGATATTTAATGGAATTCAAAAATGATTCCTTTTCTGAATTATTCACGCAAATTACTCCTAAATTACAACCAACAATTTATAATAAATTTGATAACAAAAACATAAGCCGTTGCCACAAAGCCTAACTTAACTATAAAAAGACCTAATATCGGCCACGTCAAAAACGTTGGTGCTTTTAGGTCTGGATCTGCCTCCTTCTTATTTTTCTCTTTCCACCAGTGAAACGAGCCCCAAATAGATGTGGCAATAATATATTGTAATAAATCAGATGCGAGGGCACAAACAAAAAAACCAGCCGGAATAACGAGTGTTTGGGGGATTATTGGAATTGGCCTGGCGTCAGTCTTAAAAATCCAAATTATCGCAAGACCAGCGAAAGATAACTGTCGTGCTACATCGCTGGCTTTAGCTGATAAATCATAATATGTTTTCCGATATTCACTTAACTTCATTATTTCTTCTTTGGACCGGTGCTTTCTGTCTCACCACCACTTTTGTTAGGACCTCTTGTTTGATCATCCCTGACATTCTTACCCGTATCTTTAGTAGGAATAAATTTACCACTATTAGAATCACGGCCTACCTTTTTATTATCACCTTTCCCCGCCATAAGACCCCCACTGTAAAAAAGGGCTCAACCTTTTCAGGCAGAGCCCTAATCCAAATATTACTTACTTCTTTTTAATTTTATCCCTTTCAACTACCGTTGTTGCTGGATGTTTCTTGGGGTCTTTATCCGTGTACTGACCGGTTACGGTATCTCTAACATGTTTTACAGTTCTTGTTTTCGTAGGCATTTAAAAACTCCTCTTAAAAAAGGGACTTTACAAAACAATCAAAGTCCAACGTTAAGTAATTATTACCTAACCGCTTATTTTTTGGAGCTTCAACTTATCGCATAAGCATCACCGTCCTTCCCCCGGCAGATTAAAAAGAACCTGTTGGGGGAAGGACGGTGTTATTGGATTTTTTCTTGACAAGCCGAATCGGCCGTATTACAAATCTCTAAACATCGAGCACCCGGCCCCCAGTGGGCCTTTTTTTACCGGAACCCTGGTCTTTGCTGAGACCGGGGTTTCGTTTATGGTGAAAGCGTAAAGCATGATATGGTTTGAGTCAAGAAAAAAATTTCTATATCTTGGGTTGAAACGTGTTCCTTAATACCATACGTTGTATACTGCCGTTCAGAGAACGTTATTCATAGTCATAAGTAGCGAACAAAGGAGTGAACTTTTCAGATCCGCTTTTTTATTAACAGCCGTCCAAGGCTGAAAATTATAAACAGTGGCATAAGGAACTTTGCCAAACTGTTTAATCATTTTGTCTTTATTAAACATTTTTATTAACGCGCAATCTTGACCGTAAGGGAAGCTCGGAGTTTCATCGCAATGCTAATATTAGCCAAGTGAAAGTCCGAGCTTCCCTTTAGGCAGAGCCTAAGGGAAAAGATTGCGCACGATTAGTTTTTGCTTGAATTAGTCAAAAACACTGTAAAACGATTTTTAAAATTATTAAACGGCGTGTTCCACGGCGGGGTATAACTCTTTATTTGTATTATAGCATATGGTATGTAATTCGCAAATACGGGAATGGAGATGGTAAAATGAATGAACAAAAAGTCATCGTTGATGCCTGCTGTAAAATTCCCAACGCCCATGTACCTGGACGAAGCAGTACCGGCAAAGCAGCCTGCGGAGTTCTGATTATTGATGCCTACGGTCAAGAATATGAATTTGCCAAATATCTTGGTGTCAAAACAAATAACCAGGCAGAGTTCGAGGGATTAATTTTTGCCCTGGATAAAGCATGCGAGGTATTAAACCGGCAAAAGGCCGTCGAGGTCTGGATGGATAGCGATCTCGTAATAAACTGGATGAATAAAGTGTACAGAATGCGTAAAGAACACATAAAACCGCTTTTTGATGAAGCCAATTTAAAAGCTCAGCGGTTAGCCGGGGTATCTTATTTTCATCATCCTCGGGAGACTTTACTTGCCCAACGTGCTGATAAATTGGCAAATGCCGAATTTGATCTGCACAATAAATAGAAGAAAATACATTGTGCCAACTTCCGCCATTCTTCCGCCGAATTAATTTAAAACATAAAAAAAGAGGCTTGCCGATTATTGGCTAAGCCTCTGATATTACTGATGGTGCCTGGGGCGGGAATCGAACCCGCACAGCCTCAAGGACCGAGGGATTTTAAGTCCCTTGCGTCTACCAGTTCCGCCACCCAGGCATCATTGATTGGAAAGATTGTCGCTTATATTATGATAAGTCGTAAGAGTCAAGAAATGCGTGTGCTTAAGTAGCGGGCCGGGATGAAACGGGCGCTGATGCTTCTTGTTTCTCTTCCTGCATAGGCTCCTGGATTCCCCGCCTTTAGGCCCTGTGGGTCTGCGCGGGAATGACTACAGTTTTCACCATTTGCGGGTGCTACCCCGGAATGACAATTTCTTAGAAATATCAAACAGCACGGCGCAGGATGTCCAAAACCCCGAAAGGCAAGATTCCCAGATAGAGGATCAGGATATTGAAGACATAGCACAGGACTTTCTCATGGAAGGCCAGCTGGATGATCCCCTGCCCTGCTGCCGCTTCCCGCGAATAACTCATCCGCACCAGGTTCAGGTAATAAAACATGGAAATGACGGCGTTGACGGCGCCGATCAGGACGATGCCGAGGTAACCGGCCTTAAAGGCGCTGACAAAGAGGAACAGTTTGCCGGTAAAGCCGCCGCTGGGCGGAATGCCGGCGAGCGAAAAGGCGGCCAGCGCCAGGGTAAAGGCCAGCAGGGGCGATCTTCTGGCCAGGCCGGCCAGATTTTCCACCGATAGATTCTCTCCTTTTTGCGCCAGCAGAATGATGACATAAAAACAGGACAGGTTCATGAAGAGGTAAATCGTCATATAGTAGACGGCCGCCGCCCCGCCGTCCCGGCTCAAGGGCATGATGCCCATCATCAGATAGCCGGCATGGGCAATCCCGGAATAGGCGAGCAGTCTCTTGAGGTCCTTCTGCACCAGGCCAACGATATTGCCGAGGGTCATGGAAAACGCCGCGAGCACAAAGAGCAGCATGGCCAATTCCGTGGGAACGGAAGCCGAAAGCATCGCCAGCCTGATCAAGAGCGCGGTGGCGGCCAGTTTCGGCACTGTGGCGATGAAGGCGGTGGTCACGTTGGAGGCGCCTTCGTAGATATCGGGCGCCCAGAAATGGAGCGGAAACAGGGAAAGCTTGAAGAAAAAAGCTACCAGCGTCAGCGAGACAGCCATGATCCCCAGCGGCTGGTTCAGAAACCGGGGCAGGCTGACCATGATATCCGCCAGAAAGGTGGAATGGGCCATGCCATAAAGATAACCCATGCCGTATAGCATGATCCCCGTGGCGATGGCGCCGAAGAAAAGGTATTTGACGGCCGCTTCCATTTGGATGCGCGACTGGCTTTTTCTCAGCGGGACGATGGCATAAAGACTGAAAGACGAGATCTCCAGACTGACGACGATGGAGATGAGTTCCACGGCGCTCACCAGCATCATCAGCCCCAGCGTGGAAAACCCCAGCAACATGAAGTACTCGGGCAGATAATCATCCTCTACATCATCGCGCCTTTCCATCATGAAGACGACGAGCAGCAAACCGGTCACGATTAAGAGCTTGAAGACCTGGGAAAAGAAATCCACCCGGTAGGCGCCGGAAAAAAGTTCCCCCCGGGCGCCGGTTGAAAGGAGCGTGATGACGAAACCGATAAGGGCCAGCAGGCGGGCGGCGGCAAAAAGGTTGGTCTTTTTCTCACCCAGGGAAAGAAAGAGAAAAATGACGGCAAAGATAAAGATAACTATTTCCGGAAGAAGCGTCATAGGAAAAACCTTAAGGGGCTAAATGTTTAAGCTGCGTATACAAATTCGCCAGCGTCGTTTCCATAATGCCCACAAAGGGCCGCGGAAAAAATCCTACCCAGATTACGAAAATACCCAGCGGCAACAGATAGATGATTTCTCTTACGTTCATATCCTTCAGTGCCGGCCTTTCTACCCTGCCCCAGGCGATCTGCTTCAGCAGCCTTAACATATAGGCGGCCGCCAGCACCGCTCCGACGATAGCGCCGAAGCCGGCCAGCCGGTTCCGGGCAAAGGCGCCGATGAGGACATAAAGTTCGCCCACGAAGCTGTTCGTTCCCGGAAAGGCGAAAGAGGAGACGGAAAAAAGCCCAAAAAAACCTACGTAGATGGGCGCAATCTTGCTCAGGCCCGCGTTGTCATAGATCTCACGGCTGTGGGTCCGTTCATAAACGATACCCACCATCAGAAAGAGCGCCCCCGTGGTGATGCCGTGGTTAAGCATCTGGAGCATCGCCCCCTCGAAACCGTAGAGGTTGAAACTGAAGATCCCCAGGGTGACGAAACCCATGTGCGCCACGCTGGAATAGGCGATCAGCTTCTTCATGTCCGTCTGGCTCAGGCAAACAAACCCCCCGTAAATGATGCCGATTACCGACAGCGTAATCATGTAGGGAGCAAAATAGAAACTGGCCTGCGGAACAATGGGCAGGCAAAACCGCAAAAATCCATAGGTGCCCATCTTGAGCAGGATGCTGGCCAGAAAGACGCTGCCCGCCGTAGGTGCTTCCGTATGGGCCGCCGGCAGCCAGGTATGGAAGGGGAACATGGGCACCTTGATGGCAAAGGCGATGGCAAAGGCCAAAAATACCCAGAACTGGAAGTTGAAGCCGTAATTTTTGAACATCGCGGCGGGGATACTGAAGGTGCCGTTCACGAGATAGAGGGCGATAATCGCCACCAGGAGAAAGACGCTGCCGAAGAGGGTGTAAATAAAGAACTTGATGGAGGCGTAATCTTTCAGCGGCCCGCCCCAGACGGCAATGAGCAGGTACATCGGGATGAGCATGGCCTCCCAGAAGACGTAAAATAGCAGGAAATCCAGGGAGCAAAAAACACCGATCATCGCCGTTTCCATGAGCAGGATGCAGACCATGAATTCCTTTACCCGCAGGGCAATGGCCGTCCAGGAGCAAAGGACGCAGAGCGGCGCGATCAGGGCCGTGAGCAGGACCAGCATGACCGTAATCCCGTCCACACCCAGCACATAATTGATGTTGTAGGCCGGTATCCAGGGCAGGGCTTCGCCAAATTGGAAAAGGGGCGTGGCGGGATTATAATTGGCCAGCAGCACCAGCGCTACCAAAAAGGTCAGCAAGGTCGCCGCCAGGGCGGCGATTTTAATCGTCCGCTCCTGCCTCAGCAACAGAATGACCATGGCGCCGGCCAGGGGCAGAAAGGTCACCGCGGACAGTATGGGAAATCCCAGGTGATTCATCGTCAAATAGGGCGACATCATTCTATTCCTTCAAAACATTTGCATCTGTGGGGACAGATTTGAAATCTGTCCCCGTATAGTCCTCATCCATAAACCAGCCAGAGGATCATAAAAAAGAGGAAAAGAGACCAGGCGATATAGGACTGGATTCTGCCGGTCTGGAGTTTTCTGACCACCGCGCCAAGGCTCATCATGGACCCGGCCGTGCCGTCGACAACGCCGTCGATCACCTTGCGGTCGAAGCCATAGGAAAGCTCGGCATTCTTAAAAAGGGCTTTCAGCCCCACCAGCCGGTACAATTCACCCCAAAAGGCATCCACGGGACAGATGACCTTTTCATCCAGCTTCATGAATAATTGTGTCCCCTTCCGGTAGAAGTAATCCACGTCCAGGTTGATCTTGGCTTCCGGCGACAGCTTCTTCACCAGGAGGAAAAAGACCAGACCCGTGAAGGCCAGGATCTGCAGCATCTCCGAGAGGTGCGGCCAATTGTAGGGATGATACTCCACCGGGAAGGGCAGCAGGACATAGAGCGTCTGCGGGAAAACGCCGATGACGAAGCATAAGAGCGCCGTCAAACCCATGGCCCACAGCATGTTGGCGGGCGGCTCCGCGGCCTTGATAGGCGCCTCTTCCTTGCCGAAGAAGGCAAAGTAGGTGACCTTCAATCCCACCGAGAGAAAAGTCCCGATCCCCGCCAGGTTCATAAGGGACATGAGCCACAGCCGGCCCTCCTCGTGGGCGGCCGCCACGATCATGGATTTGCTGACAAAACCGCTGAAAAGGGGAAAGCCCGAGATGGACACGGCCCCCACGACATAGAAGATCATCGTCAGGGGCATGTATTTGTAAAGACCGCCCAGCTGGCTCAGCTTGGCCGTTCCGGCCATGTAGAGGACCGCGCCGCCGCCCATGAAGAGCAGCGCCTTGTAAAGGATATGGGCGAAGGCATGCGCCGTGGCGCCGTTTACCGCCATTTCCGTGCCGATCCCGATGCCGGCCACCATGTAGCCCACCTGGCTGATGATGTGATAAGCCAGGACCCGGCGGATGTCATTTTCGATCACGGCGTAACAAACCCCGAAGACGGTCATCGCCGTTCCCATAATGGCCAGGATCTCGAAACCGGAAAACCCCCTGGCCAAAACATAAACGGCCGTCTTGGTGGTGAAGGCGCAGAGAAATACCGCCCCTTCCACGGTGGCCTCCGGATAGGCATCGGGCAGCCAGGCATGGAGCGGGAGCACCGCCGCATTCAGGGCAAAGCCTGCCAGGATCAGGTATTGCGGCCAGGAGGCGGCGGCCGGGAGGATGCCTTCGAAGGCCATGCTCCCCGTCTGAGAGTAATGCAGCATGAACCCGGCGAAAAGCAGGAGACCGCCGAAGACGTGGAAAAGGAGATAACGGAAACCGGCGGCGATGGCCTGTTTTTCCTTCCGGTACCAGACAAGAAAAACCGACGAAAAGGCCATGATTTCCCAGAAGATGAACAGGGTCAGGTAATCGCCGGCGAAAACCGCTCCCAGAGAAGACCCGACATAAAAGAAGCCGGCTATGTGATGGCCGTCTTCCTCCCGGTGCAGGGCGTAAAGGGCGCCTAAAAATGCCATGATGACGAAGACCCAGGCAAAGACCATGCTCAATTTGTCCACTCGTCCAAAGAGACCGACCACATTGAGAAAATGGTACTGGCCATAGGAGCCGTACTGGGTCAGGGCCACCGAAATAATGGCCAGGACGGGGATCAGCAAAATAAATCCCTTCTTGATCTTGCCCCTAAGCAGGGGCAGGATCAGCGCGCCCAGAAAAAAGAACAATGACGGATGCACCCACCTATCCATAGTAGTCCTCGTCTTTAGAAAGCAGCGTGTGGGCAATACCTTTGCTGACCTTGATGAGCAGGAAGCAGCCGGCCAGGGTGAAGAGGGTCCAGAAGGCGTAAACCTTGTCGATCAGGTAGTGGGGCTCTTCCCGGGGCAAGAAGACGTCCAGGAGGACAATAAGGCCGAGGAACGCAAAAAACAGTGTTTTCAGCCGGTCCGAATTTGCTCTTAAGTATTCTATTATTTTCAACATCTTCGTTATGATCCTCTAACTAAAACAGCTTGCCGATCAGCGCCGTAAAGAAACCGGGAAACATGCCCAGGGCCAAAGAAATAAGGGAAGCCACGACCAGGGGTATAACCATGGTAAGCGGCGCCTCCTGGATATCCTTTCTGCTCCACCGCTCTTTCCGGCCCTCGAAGAAGGCGCGAATGGTGATGGGAACAAAATAGCCGGCATTCAGGATGGTACTGGCCATCAGCACGACCAGGATCGGGATATTGCTGATCTCGAGCGCCCCGTTCAGCAGGTACCACTTGGTCACAAAGCCGGCCACCGGCGGCGCGCCGATCATGCTTAAGGAAGCCAGGGCAAAGGCCCCCATGGTAAAGGGCATGGCATAGCCGATCCCCGCCAGATCGCTGATCTTTTTCTTATGGTGCGCCACATAGATGGCGCCGGCGCAGAAGAACAGGGTAATCTTGCTGAAGCCGTGGTTGACGATATGGATGATCCCGCCCAGGACGCCAGAATTGTCCAGGAGCGCCACCCCCAAAACTATATAGGATAGCTGGCTGACGGTGGAATAGGCGAGCCGCGCCTTGAGGTCGTCCTTGGTGAGGGCAATGATCGAGGCCGCCAGGATCGTGAAGGACACGAAATAGGCCGTCAGGATGCCCAGGCCCGTTCCCTGGAGCAGTGCAGTTCCGAAGGTGGAAAGCATGACCCGCGAGATGCAGAAAACGCCGGCTTTTACCACGGCGACAGCATGAAGCAGGGCGCTCACCGGTGTGGGCGCCACCATGGCCGATGGCAGCCAGTTGTGCAAAGGCATGATGGCGGCCTTGGCAAAACCGAAGAGGAAGAGACAGTAGGTTACGGCAACCCAAAGCTGATCGGAACCGGCCGGAAAGATTCCGCCCCTGATATTGTTGGCAAAATCCAGCGTGCCCGTCATGACGTAAGTCAGGATCAGGGCCGGCAGGAGAAAACCCTTCGAGGTACCCATCAGGTAAACCAGGTACTTCTTGGCCCCCGCATAACCCTCCTCGTCCTGGTGGTGGGCGACGAGGGGATAGGTAAAGAGGGTAATGACCTCATAGAAGAGATAGAGGGAAAAAAGCCCCCCCGAATAGGACACCCCCTGCGCCCCCAGGATCGCCACGGCAAAACAGGTATAGTAGCGGGTCTGGGCGTGCTCGCCCAGGCTTCTCATGTAGCCGATGTTGTAAAAGGAGGCGAAGATCCACAGGAACGACGAAACGATGCCGAAGATGAGCGACAGGGCGTCGACGCGGAAGTTTAACGAAATGCCCGGCGCAATCGTGGAAAGCGTGTAGACGATGAGCTTCCCCTCCCAGATCGCCGGCACCATCGCCACTACGGAAAGAAAGGTCAGCACGCCGCCGGCGATGGACCAGAACTCCCTCAGATTCGGCCGCTTGCCGGAAATCGAGATCAGGAAGGACACCAAAAGAACGATGGCAATCGGCAACAGGGGTTGTGCGCTCTCCATAACCATAGGTCAGTCCTTCATTTCCTTCAATTCCCCACCCTCGATATGCTGGTACTTCTTGAAGATAAGGATGATGATGGAGAGCGCCACCGCCGCCTCCGCCGCCGCTATGCCCATGATGATCAGGGCGAAGGCCGATCCGTAAACGTTTTCCGGCACCATAAACCTGTTCAGGGCCACCAGGTTCAAACCGGCCCCGTTCATGATCAATTCCATGGACACCAGCATGCCGATCAGGGTCCTGCGGTACAGCACGCCAACAATGCCGCAAAACAACAGGAAGAGGGAGAGAAACAGGTAGGCGAATACTTGATCGTAGAGCATTAAGTTCATCTCCTCCCCCTGGAAAACAAGGCCAGCATGATGGCGCCCAGAACACCCACCACGATGAGCAGCGAGATCAGCTCAAAGGGCAGCATCAGCTCCCGGAAAAAGAGACGGCCGATGTCTTTGGTGCCCAGGGTGAAAGAGGGGACAAGGTACCGGGGAAAAGTAGTCGCCACCACTCTCGTAAGCAGCAAAAAGGCCAGCAGCCCGATGCCCGCAGCCGCACTGAATTTCCTCAGGGTCGTCCATTCCTTCGGTTTAAGGTAAAGCGGCCCCGCCAGCATGACGGCAAAAGCGATCAGTACGGCGATGGCGCCCACATAAATCAGGATTTGCATCATGGCCAGAAAGGGACTGTGCAAATATACGTAAAGACCGGCGATCCCGAACATGGCAATGACCAGCCCCATGAGGGCATGGACGATGGAACCGGCCAGGACGGCCATTACGGCGCCACCCATGGTTACCAGGGCAACTAACAGAAAGATGATTTCCGCTATGGTCACGATGTCACTTTCCTCTTTTCAAATTCCCCGACCAGGTCGTAATGAAAATCCGCGCGCCCGTAGCCCACGGGATTAAAATCGGCCGAAAAAGCCAGGGCATCGAAGGGACAGACCTCCACACAGATGCCGCACTGGCTGCAAGTAGTGAAATTCAGGAGATAAGTTGTCGCTGTCTTCCTCTTTTCCCCTTCCCGTTTCTCCCCCTCCACCTTCTCGATGGAGCCGGAAGGGCAGTTCTTTAAACAGATGAGGCAGGCCGTGCAGGCGATCTTTGCGGGGCTTCCCTTTTCGGCAATAAGTTTCGTATGGCCGCGAAAGCGCGGGGTGATCCTGATCAGCTCGCGCGGGTAGCGAGAAGTGACGGGCGGCTGGAAAAAGGCCCGGAGGGTGACCCCCAGACCGGCCAGGAGCGACCTGCAGGCGCTGATGAATTCCTTCACTAATTCCATCATAGCTTCAAAAGTCCCCCCGTGAGCAAAAGGTTAATGAAAGTCAAGGGGATAAGCACTTTCCAGGAAAAGTTCAGGAGCTGATCGAACCGCACGCGCGGATAGGTCCAGCGCAACCAGATGATCACAAAGACCAGGAAATAGGATTTTAGAAAAAACCAAACGATACCCGGAAGAACCGGTCCCTGGTACCCTCCCAGGAAAAATGTCGCGGCGATGGCGCTGACGATGAAAATATTCGTATATTCCGCCAGAAAAAACAAGGCGAACCGCATGCCGGAATATTCCGTGTGATAGCCGGCCACGAGTTCGCTTTCCGCCTCCGGCAAGTCAAAGGGCGTCCGGTTCGTCTCCGCGACACCGGCGATAAAGTAAACGAGAAAGGCTACCGGCTGGTAAAAAACAAACCACAGGCTTTTTTGCGCCACCACGATATCCTTCAAGGACAGGGAGTTGGCCATCATGACGATGGGCAGCAGGGAAAGCAGGAGGGGAATTTCGTAGGCCACGTTTTGCGCCACGCTCCTGAGGGAGCCGATCAAGGCGTATTTGTTGTTCGACCCCCAACCGGCGATCAGGATGGAAAGGACGGAGAGGGAAGAAAAGGCCAGGATTACCAGAATACCGGCATTGATGTCCCTTACCTGCAGCATCGCGTCGAAGGGAATAACGATGAAGGATATGAGCACGGGAATGAAAATCATGGTCGGCGCCAGCCAGTAAAGGGATTTTTCCACGCAACCGGGCGTGATGATCTCTTTTCCCAATAGCTTCAGGGCATCGGCAATGGGCTGAATAAGGCCGAAGGGACCTACCTCCTGGGGACCGATGCGCCGCTGCATGCGCCCCGCCACCTTCCTTTCCAGCCAGGTCAGGAATAAGGCGTTGAACACGACAAAGAGCAGCACCGCCACCAGACCGACCACGGTCTTCACGGGCTCCCTGCCGATTATGTCCATTAATTGGTTCATAGTTTGATAAACTCTACATCCCTACTCTATCGCCCCACATGACGGCTTCGTAAAAAGCTCCGGAGGCAAGGCGCGCGGACGCATGAGGAATGAGGCGTACTACCTGTACGCCGCAATGACGAATGGTTCGCGCAACGCCGCATACGGACTTTTTACGGAGCCGTCAACGGTCAATCTCCGGTATCACCAAATCCAAACTCCCCATGATGGCCACGGCGTCCGAGAGCATATTGCCCCGGGCCAACTCTGGAAAAATGATCACGTTGGAAAGAGAGGGAACCCGCCACTTCATCCGGTAGGGCGTATCGGTTCCGTCGCTCACTATATAAACGCCTACCTCGCCCCGCGGGGATTCCACGGTATGATAGATATCACCCTGCGGCGGCTTGAGCTTTCTGGGGGCCTTTTCCGTTATAAAGGCGCCTTCCGGGAGAGCGGCGAGGGCCTGCTCGATGATCTTCAAACTGATTTCCATCTCCCTGATCCGGACGTTATAAATGTCCAGGGCGTCGCCCTGCGTTCCCGTCGGGATCGCGAAATCGATTTTCTCGTATCCGGAGTAGGGTTCCGCCTTTCTTATGTCCATGGCAATGCCGGCGCCCCGGAGTACGGGCCCGGAAACACCGTATTTCCTGGCCCTTTCCTTTTCGATGACACCTACCCCCTTCGTCCGGTTGACGAAGATTACATTACCGGTGATGAGTTTCTCATAGAGGCTGAAACGTTCCCGCATCCGGGCCAGAAACTTCCTGGTCTCCGTAACGAAATTATCATCAACGTCGTTATAAAGACCGCCGAAACGAAAATAGCAGTAGGTAAGCCGGGAACCGGTGATCCCTTCCAGAATGTCCAGTATCTGTTCCCGGTCATCGAAGACGAAAAGGAAGGGGGTGAGTGCCCCCAGGTCGGCCAGATAAGCCCCCATCCAGAGCAGGTGGCTGGAAATCCTGTTCAATTCCGTAGCGATGATGCGCACATATTCCGCTCTTTCCGGCACGGGGATGCCGCAGAGCCTCTCCACCGCCGTTACGTAGGCCAGATTGAAAGACATCGCTCCCAGGTAATCCATGCGGCTCGTGTTGGCGAGGAATTGGTAATAGGGCCGGTTTTCCCCCATCTTCTCATGCATGCGGTGGATATAGCCCAATACCGGGTCCGCCTGCAGGATGTATTCGCCGTCCATCCTCAACACGACCCGCAAGACGCCGTGGGTGCTGGGATGCTGGGGACCCATATTGATGGAAAAAGTATCTGCCCCCTCTTCCGGCCGGAATGAATTGAGCAGTTCTTTCTCCTCGGCGGGCACGGGCACCTTCCCCCGGCGCAGGGGGTAGTAATCGATGCCCTCGTGGAGGAAAAGATAGGTCAGGTTGGGATTGCCGTCGAAGCGAACGCCGTAAAACTCGTGTATTTCCCGCTCATACCAGAAAGCGCAGTCATAAATAGAACCCAGGCTTGGGGCTACTGGTGCCTCGCGGTCGACCTTATGGGTCACTTTGACCCGGCAAAGGGACTCGTGATGATTGAAAAAATAAACCAGTTCGAGGTATTCCCCATAGTCAACGCCAACGATGGTCGCCAGGTAGCATTGCGCCGCATCGAAGAATTCCGCCACTTTCAGCAGGGCCGGCGCACCGACTTCGAGGGACAGATGATAGCCCTTCTCCCGATAGGAAATATCGTTGACTTCCGCGGCCGTGAGGGCCGCCAGCTGCGCTTTGATTGTTTCTACCATCGGTTCTCCGGTCCAGGAAACCTTCTTTCGCCGGTAATCTTCTCTTCCAGCTTCAAAAAACCCTCCAGCAGGCCTTCCGGCCTGGGAGGGCATCCCGGTACATAGACATCAACGGGGACCAGGAGATCCACTCCTTCGACGACATTATACTGTTCCTCAAAGACGAAGGGGCCGCCGGATATGGCGCAGTTCCCCATCGCGATAACCCACTTGGGTGAAGGCATCTGTTCGTATAGGGTCTTCAGAACGGGGGCCATCTTTTTGGAGACGGTCCCCGAAACGATCATCAGGTCGGCCTGCCGCGGCGAAGCACGAAAAGCGCCCGCCCCGAACCTGTCCAGGTCGAAGCGCGACATAGCCACCGCCATCATTTCGATGGCGCAACAAGCCAGGCCAAAGGTCATCGGCCAGAGGGAATTAGCCCGGGCCAGATTAAGCACCTTTTCCAGGATGGCGAAGTTTACGGGGAGATTTTCCTTTTCCAGTTGAACACTCCTTTTCCCCAGGCGTAGACGACGGCCAGGGCGACAATGAGAACAAATGCTAAAAGGGCGTAAAATTCATAAGTATTCCCCCCCCTGGTATAACTCATGGCGACAGGAAAGAGGTAGAGGACGTCTACATCGAAGGCGATGAAGATCAGCGCATAAATGTAATAGTGGATACTGTACCTGATCCAGGCGCTGCCGTAGGGATCGATGCCGCATTCGTAGGTGCTCAAAGTCTTTTCACCTTTGCTGCGGGGAGCAATAAGATAGGAAATTAATATCGGTACCAGGGTAAAGGATACGGCAACAAGAAGGAAGATGAAAACGGGGGCAAATTCGTCGATGCTATTCATAAGATAACTCTATAAATCGCAAAACCTGCAACTTTGGCCGCTCGGTAAAAGAACATCTGCGCAAAACTGTTTCACATCACAGCTGTTTTGTATCCACGCGTCTACCAAATCTTCTCAGGCCTGTCAAGCATTATTGCCCCCGGCATCGTCACTGGGGGAGATGTATTTTTCGATGAGCTGCCATAACTCGTCCCGCCCCACCGCCGTCCGCACGGAAAAAAGCACTATCGGTCCGGTCTCGCCCCCGAGGGCCTGCACGATGGCTTGTCGGCGCTTGCCAGCCTGCATCCGCGAAAGTTTGTCCGTCTTGGTCAAGACGATCACGCAGGGAAGCCCGTAATGTTCGAACCACTTCAGCAGGGCCAGGTCATCCCCGGCCGGGTCCCTTCTGATGTCCATGAGCAGGAGGACCAGACGCAACGTCGGTCTGGACTTAAGGTAAATCTCCACCATGGGGGCCCATTTCTTCTGCATTTCCGCCGGGACTTTGGCAAAACCATATCCTGGCAAATCTACCAGTGATAAGGAATCATTCAGGGTGAAGAAGTTTATCAGCCGGGTGCGGCCTGGGGAATTACTGGTTTTGGCCAGTCCTTTCCTGCGGACAAGGGCATTGATGAGGGAAGACTTGCCGACGTTCGATTTGCCGGCAAAGGCAATCTCCGGCAGGGGCGATACGGGATAATCCTTGAGCGCCTCGGCACTCTTGACAAAAATCGCGGAATGAATTTTCATAGAGATAAACTCAGGTTGGAAGGCGTCGGAGCAGGCCATAAGCCGAGTTCTGTGACGCCTCCGGTTGCCCGGCAGGCGCCGATGATCATTCCTCTGGGACGGCAGTTGCCTGCCGCCTCAAGCGACGCTACCCGAGAACGTCGGGCGGGCAGCCCTTAATGTTCTCCTATTTGGTCTTGCTCCGGATGGGGTTTACCAAGCTTTCCCGGTCACCCGGGAAACGGTGAGCTCTTACCTCGCCTTTTCACCCTTACCTGCCTAAGGCAGGCGGTATTTTTTCTGTGGCACTTTCCTTAGGGTCGCCCCCAGTCGCCGTTAGCGACCATCCTGCCCTGTGGAGTTCGGACTTTCCTCCCGCCCGGTCAAGCCGGACAGGCGATCATCTGTTCTACTCCGGCACCTTCTTCCCTGAAGTCTCAAAAACCGTACTATTTCTTTCCTTCGTTTTGATCGAACCAATAGAGGATGCGATTACAATTGGGACAGAGATGCAAGGCCTCAAATTTCTGCAGTTCAATGTAAAGTTGCGGTGGAATGTTCATGTAGCAGCCACCGCATACTTCTTTCCATACCGCCGCCACAGCGGAGTTGTGCAAGGATTTTATCGCCTCATATTTCTGCATCAAGTCTCTGGAAATACTAAGCTTCAACATCTCGCTTTTCTGCCGGCCGGAGGAAAGTTCGTCGTCGAGGGAATGAAGTTCCGCTTCCAGTTTCTTCTTTGTCCCTTCATAGTGCCCTTTGTAGGCCTCCATCTCCTTCTCTTTTGCTTTCAACTCCTCTTTCGCTTTATCCACCGCCTCCAGGAGGGCAATGATCTCATCCTCAGTTTCGCTGTTCTTGCTCTCGACAACTTCGTTTTCCTTCAATACGGCCTGGTATTCCTTATTAGTTTTTACCTCGCTCAAACGGCCTTTGGCTTTTTTTAGCGATTCCTGCCCCTTTTTAAGTTTATCCTCCGTTTCGCGATGCGCTTTTTGGACATCTTCCAATTTTTTTCTACTTCCCTCAACTCCGGCTTGAGCATTTTGGAAGGTCTCCTCTAATCTGGCTATCTCTTCAGGCAGGCTGCGGCACTTGGCATTTAATTTATTGATCTGCGACTCGGCCTTTTGTAATTCAATCAACAGCGATAACTGTTCTCTCAATAATCTCTCCCCTTTCTTAAGAAGATAAAATAAAAAATGCACCATCAACCGTGGTGCATTTCAAGAAGGGCTCGGCCCCCGTATCCCCTGTTTGGTCCAATCGGCCCAATCTTTTTGATACGTGCCAGACTGACAGCTCAAGAGCATATAATGTAAGAACTTCTTTTCGCGCAAGTGAAAGCCGAACCTCCAATTTCTATCGTAATGGTAATGGGCCCACCTGGGATCGAACCAGGGACCTACCGGTTATGAGCCGGTGGCTCTACCAATTGAGCTATGGGCCCACGGTAAAACAAGACCCTTCGACCGTTCGACAAGCTCACGGCTCAGGGTGACATCTGACCTGTGGCGAATTCATCACCCTGATAAGCGGGATAAGTAAGTTTAGAATTTACTTTCTTGCAGAAAACAAATCCTAGCTTACTAATAAGTTAACGAAATTATTTTTTGCAAGGAAAAACGCAAAAAATAATTTCTTACTTACAAAGGCCATAACCGTGTTGCTATACCCATTCTCATGTGCTCTTGTCAATATTTTATTTGTCCCTGCGGTTTCAATATCTTTCGCCGCGAGGGATTTCTCAGTTTCCGCATCGTGCTTGCTTCCACTTGCCTGTCCCGGGGTGCGTAGGTCATTTCCCGCGGTTCTTCATAAGCATGTTCACATCGCTCGCTGATACCGAAACGCATCCGGAGCACCTTTTCCTCCCTCGGGGTCAAGGTGGAAAGGATCTTTCTCGTCTGCTCGGCCAAATCCATACTGATTGTCGCCTCCGAGGGCGACATAATCTTCTTGTCTTCGATAAAATCTCCCAGGTGACTGTCTTCTTCTTCGCCGATGGGTGTTTCCAGAGAAATCGGCTCCTTGGCGATCTTCAAAACCTTTCTCACCTTTTCCAACGGATACTCCATTTTGACGGCAATTTCTTCCGGGGTCGGTTCCCTTCCCAATTCCTGGATCAGGTAGCGCGAAATACGGATCAACTTATTGATCGTCTCGATCATGTGCACGGGGATTCTGATTGTCCTCGCCTGGTCGGCGATGGCCCGCGTAATCGCCTGCCTGATCCACCAAGTGGCATAAGTAGAAAACTTGTATCCACGCTGATATTCAAACTTGTCCACTGCCTTCATCAGGCCGATATTGCCCTCTTGAATCAAATCCAGAAACTGCAGGCCCCTGTTGGTGTACTTCTTGGCAATGCTGACCACAAGTCGCAGGTTTGCCTCCACCAGTTTGCTCTTAGCAGTCTCCGCTTTCTCTTCGCCCACTTCGATAGTCGCGACCACATCCCTCAGTGCGGCAGACGAAATTCCCGTTTCCTTTCTAACCTTCCTCAACTTCAGGTCAGCGTTCCTAACGACCGTTTCGCACCCTTTGATTTTTTCCCAGGAATCGCCATATTTGGCGCGCATCGGTTTTTCATTCCCCGGCTCCTCTTTCCAACGCTGCCAGACCTTTTCCATTTCCGCCAGCGAGAGGCCGCTTTCCACCTTGCATTTGTTGATGGTAGCCTCGAGCTTCTCCATTTCCTGCAGGTGGTTCTTGAGTAAACCCACAATCCTGTTCATCTGCTTCTTGCTGAATTTAACCTTGCGGCACAGATTGACTATGCTTTTTCTGTTCTTCTCGACTTTCCCTTTGATCAGCTCTCTTTCCGCCGGCTCCAATCCTTTTGCTTTAAGCTTCCCTTTCAGCTCGTCATTTTTCTTTTTCAGTTCCGTGATGCGATCGATCAGCTTGATGACCCGTTCTTTATGT
>Ga0209514_10002927_pt1 | contig 25458 bp, 30 predicted proteins | sample Subgrocontami58m_FD_187452 | JGI IMG/M metagenome (GOLD analysis project Ga0209514, IMG submission 187452) | Subsurface groundwater microbial communities from S. Glens Falls, New York, USA - GMW37 contaminated, 5.8 m (SPAdes) (version 3) | ecosystem: Environmental > Aquatic > Deep subsurface >...
AGCCGCATTTAAACCCGATTGAATCATAACCCATATTTCCACCTAATCCGTTCATCTAACTAAAATTAATAATTCGCCGAAAGCCGCTCAACAATCTCTCCGGCAATATTCTTTGCAAATAATTCCTTTGCACCGTCATTCTCACTATCGCTATTTGCCAAAGCCCATCCAAGCTTCACATAGGCAACCTCAGGCAGCATATTCGCAGCAATCACTCCGGCATTCTGCAAATCCCTTCCAGTTGAATAAACATTCATATTCACAACGCCATTAATACATTGGGTTGTCATGGCAATAATCATTTTCTTTGACATCTTTCTCAATGTATCAAGAACTGTAACAGGCGCATGTCCCAATCCAGTTCCCTCGAGAATTAATCCCTTGTAATCATTCTTCTCAAAAAACCTCAATTCCTTCTCAGAAATTCCAGGTCTTATCTTCACAATTCCAATCTTATTTTCAAAATCACTTTTCAATTCAAACTTATCGTCGCTTGGAGTCTTATACTCCGACAAAAATTCAATCTTTCCGTCGGGAAAAACCCTTGCAATCGGCTTTGTATTAATACTCTTGAAAGCGTCCCTCGCCGAAGAATGCATCTTCCTTACATTCACTCCGTTATGCACAAAACAAAAATCATCACTCTTTCCAGAATGCATACAAACACCTACGCCTGAAAAATTGCACTTTGTAATAAACCGCGCAGCGCAAACCAGATTCAAAAATGCATCAGACGAGCCTCTGTCAGAACTTCTCTGTGCGCCGACGAGAATAATCGGTATCGGCAGATTTTTCAGCATAAAAGACAAGGCAGCAGAAGTATAACTCATTGTATCTGTGCCGTGAGTAACAATAATCCCGCTGACTCCTGTTTTAATCTCATCAGCAATCTCCTTTGCAAGAATCTTCCAATGCTCAGGCTCCATATCCTCAGAAAACATCTGGAAAATTTCTCTGCTGTGAATGCTCACAACATCTCCTAATTCAGGAAACAACTCAAGCAAATCCTCAGGAGAAAACCTTGCAACAACAGCTCCTGTTCGATAATCAACTTTGCTTGCGATTGTCCCGCCTGTATGCAAAATAGAAATCCTCGGCAAACTTGCCTTTTGCATAATCTCCTTTGCTGGAGGTTCTTTCTGCTCGAACTTCTCAACAACATCAACAGATTTAATCTTCTTCTTATCAATCCCGATATTATAACCGTTCTTCAGCTTCACAACAATCACATCATCGTCGAGAATCTCAACTCTTGGCATCAAAAGCCCTTCAATCGGCTTCTCATTCTTATCCTTGAAAATTGTGCTTACCTTATCTCCTATATTAGGGTGCTTCATAACAACTGAGGATTATTATTTATATATAAGTCTTTTTGTAAACCATCCTAAGATTTAAATATCTCCTCAAATCAAAGCATTATATGCAGCAAAACAACAAAATAATCGGAATTTCGCTTATAGCATTTTCAATCATCTTAATAATAATCCTTGTCTTTGTAAAACTTGGCCTCGATACACAGTCAGCTGCATTATGTGATATTTTCAACAAAAACAATCTTGACATGAACCAGTGTCCTGCGCACAAAGACAACTCATCATGGTTTATCATGCTTGCATTCGGCATAGCATTCCTTCTCTTTGGAACAGGAATATATCTGATATTCTCGTCTAAAATCACACCGCCTGCAAAAGAAGAGTCAAAAAAAGAATTCAAGCAGATAGACATTAACTCATTGGATGAAGAAGAGAAAAAAATTTATGAATCAATCAAAGCCAAAGCTGGCTCAGCATACCAAAGCGATTTAGTAAGAGAATCAGAATTTGGCAAAGTAAAAGTCTCAAGAATTCTCGACAGATTAGAAACAAAAGACATTATCGAGAGAAAAAGAAGAGGCATGACTAACTTGATTGTGCTAAAGTAAAATCTTCATTGAAACCAGTTTCACCGCTACTTCTATATGGTGTTTCACTTTTAATTCTGCATAGGTGATAAAAATGATTCAAAAAAATAAACTGACACTAATAATTTCAATAGGAATATTTACGCTGGCATTGGCGGTAATAATAATAAGCGCGCTGCAGTTTGCGTCGAGCAATTCGTCTGTATCCTCAACACAAGGAAGCGCAGTAACAAATATAGTCGAGAATACTCAGAAAGTTGAAGAACAAAAGAAACCATCTCGAAGCATAGACACAGATATAGACGTAACCCCAAAAGGAATCCCTGAAATTTACGGCAAGGAATTAAGTGTTTCTTACGACGATGTTTCTGTGAATGATCAGAACAAAGCCAACCAACTCTTGAAGAAATTAGGCGCATTGGATACACAGCTAAAACTCTCAGGAAAAGAAAAGGAAAGATACATCGCAGTTGGAACAAAAATTAGTTGTGAATACTGCTGCGGCGTTGATGCAATAATCTTCACAACTGGCGAGGCGGCCTGCGGATGCGCCCACAGTTTTGCAATGCGCGGAGTAGCAAAATACCTCATAAAATACCACGGCTCTGAATTCACAGACGATGAAATTCTCGAGGAACTTGGCAAATGGAAGACATTGTTCTTTCCATCTCAGCTTGCATCAAAAGCCCAAGTCCTCAAAGAAAAAGGCATTGAGCTGAATTACATCAACCTTGCCTCAAACAAATATCGAGGAATAGAAAACAAGCAATAGGAGGAAAAATGGAAACACAACAAAATCAGAATAATACTGTGCTATATTTGCTGATAGCAACAGTTGGATTGATTGTAATTTTTTCAGCATTCCAGACATTTCAGATTTACTCTCTGAAAAAAGATATGAACGCTGTCAGTTTGAAACTTGTAACTGCAAACGCAGTCTCAAATTTACAAACATCTCAGGCAATTGACAAGTCTAGCTGGACAGAGGATGAAAAAATGATGTATGAGCATCACGGCACTTCACCGTCGAGAGTCTCAAGCGGAAACTCGCAAGGTCAAACACAAAACGCAATGGCAGGCGGATGCTGAATGCCAAATAAAAAAATCTCCAAGCCATTGATTGCAGTTATTGCTTTCATAGGCATTGGAATATTATTTTTTATTTTTTCGTCTATAAACAAAAATCCCGCTAACAGCTTCAATTCACAATACACAGCAGAAGTCTATTATTCAACAACATGCGGCTGCTGCATAAATTATATTGGCTATCTAAGATCAAACGGATTCAAGGTAAAAGCAATCGCAGTTGACTCTCCTGACTTGATAAAAGACCAGCACAAAATTCCATCTAATATGAGAAGCTGTCACACAACTAAAATCGGACAGTATTTCATAGAAGGGCATATCCCAGTCGAGGCAATCATCTCTTTGTTGGAGAAAACCCCTGCGCTCGACGGGATAGCAATGCCCAACATGCCTTCAGGCTCTCCAGGAATGCCCGGTAAAAAAACATCTCCATTTATGATATACGGAATCAAAGATGGAAAAGCCGACGGAATATTCACGCAAATTTAATGAGGAAGAAAATGAAAAAATACAAAAAAATATTTTTTATATCATTTATTGCATTGGCGATTCTGTTAGTGCCGCAGATAGCATACGCACACTGCCCGTTATGCACTCTCGGTGTAGGCGCAGCAGCAGCATCCGCAAAATATTTCGGGCTTGATGTATCAATAATCGGGCTTTTTGTCGGCGCATTTGGAATCTCAACAGGACTATGGTTTGCAAGAGCAATAAAGAAAAAATTCATTCCATACCAGACAGCAATAATAACACTCCTCTCATATCTGCTGACAGTAATTCCACTCAGATTCATCAGCACAGACAATCTCTATCTGCCGATATTATTGTTTGGAGAGCCAGGAAGTTTCTTAAACAAAATCTATTGGATTGACATGCTTATATTTGGAAGCATTATAGGCGGTTTAGTAACAACTCTTGGATATTACATCCACAATATGCTCAAGAAAAAAAACAATGACAAAGTTCTGTTTCCATATCAGGGAATTGCACTGACACTTGGAATCCTAATAATTGCAGGAGCAATATTGTTTTTTACGGTGAAGTAAAATGTCAGAAGAAATTGAAGCGCTTGTAAAAAAAGTAAACGATATGAAAAAAGGCTCAATTGACCTATCCAGAGACGAGGATTTGAGCATAGCAATAATGAACCTCATAAGCTTGGAAGAGCATTTCTATTTCACAGCAATGAAAACAGACAACAAGAAATATCTCGAAATGCTTGACTCAGTAAGAAAATTGCGCATTGAGATGCTGAAAAAAATTGTTACAAATCCTCAAGGAGAAGAATGGTGCATAAGCAAACATTTATTGGCAAGCAGCATGAGATTAATCGAGGTTGGCACAAAAGAGCTTTCCAAAAACAACAAACAAGAATCAGAAATATTTTTCAAGTCAGCTTTCGACCTTTATTCATTATTCTTTGCAATAAACCTAAAAATTATAGAGAAGGAAAAACTCTCAGAAGTTTCTAATATAAAAGCAAAAGACAATAATAATATAATGAGTAAATTTTCAGAAATAATAAAAAAAATTGTTGACTGCTGCAAAGAAGGATAAAATGAACAAAGGCGCATTGACAATTGCAATAATCTGTATCGCTTTCCTTCTTGTATTAGGAGTTATTGGCTATGCAGTATACTCATCTTTTCAGCTTGAAAAAAAATCAGAAAATTCCGAAACAAAAAGTTCTGACATAAATTCTGTAATAGTAGATGCAGTTCCAAAAGTAATCAGCACAAAAGAAAACACAATTTTTTATCTTGTATTCAATACGCATTCAGTTGCATTGGAATTTGATGTTGCAAAAGTAACAACACTAAAAGACAATCTCGGAAACACATACACGCCAATAAAATGGGACGGCTCGCCAGCAGAAGGGCATCATAGGAGTGGAGATTTGATTTTTCCTCCGCTAAAAGAAGGAATATCGTCGGTAAAACTCATTATATCAGAAGATGCAGGAATCTCGCAAAGAGAGTTTGAGTGGGATATAAGCTAATAATTCCTTCTCAAGTTGTCGAGCGTTCCTAAAATGAATCCCCTTCATCCCAAGTTCTCTCGCAGGCACAAGATTCTCCACCTTATCATCAATAAAAACACATTCCTCTGCCATGCTTTTTGTCTTCTTCAAAATCTGCCTGTAAATCTCCAAATCAGGCTTATTCACCTGAACAACATGAGAAAAAACACCGTCGTGAAAATCTTCAGTAAAATTGTATTTTTTTTGAAGATACTCTGCTCTCTCTTTAATATTGTTCGAGAGGAAAATAACCTCATAGCCAGCATCTCTGAGTTTCTTAATTATACCGAGAGTACCTTCTTGAAGCTCATAGCTTGAATGCCACATATCTGCAAGCTTATCATTGTTTATATCGATACCCAAAAATTTCTTAACACTATTCCAGAATTCTTCTTCAGAAATCTTACCAGTGCGATATTTTAACCCGATATCTCCTTTTAATGCAGCAATAATTTTTTCTTCAGGAATATTAAACTCTGTGTATATTTTTCTGATAAATCTGCCTGCTCCGTCAGTAAAATACACACCACCCAAATCAAAGATGATTGTTTTGATTGGAATAAGATTTGCCACCATACATCTTCTCAATCGCATCTGCTTTTGTAATCACGCCCTCTAATTTGCCGTTTTCAGAAACAAGAATCATAGGGGCAAACTGCAGCAACCCGATAATCGCATTTGCGCTTGTATTCTTCGGCACAATCGGAGGAGAATCTGCCATGATATCAGAAACCTTCTTTCCCTTTTTATTCAAAATTGCATCAAGGATTATTGCCTCAGTCACAAGCCCGACAGATTTATGGTCGGAAATAACAGGCATCTGTGAAATGCCAAATTTCCTGATTTTCTTAATAACATCCTCGATATCATCATTTGGCTCAGCAGAAATAACCTTCACATTCATAATTTCCGATGCTTTAAGCTCATGCTTCTTTCCAAAATCATTCAGCGCAGTAAAAATCTTCTGCACATTGCTGTAAGTCGGGTCAATATGCTCTGCCTCGATTTTCGCAATCAATGATTGGGAAACACCTGCAATCTTCGCAAGCTGTGTTTGCGTCATGCTAAGTTTCTTCCGCATGACTTTAATCTGGCTGAGTTCGTTTATCATAATGATTAATATTTCTTAGGCATTATTTAATGGTTTTTGTTTTTGAATTTGCGAAAAGTATTTAAAATATAACCACTTCCTAGTAATATCTTTGGAAATGTTGATTAATATGGGAATAAAATACTCTGGGACGTTTAGGAGAAGCGATTATGCTGCATCATTTTATGTAGAACCTGATACTTTTAATTTAGCTTATAGAGTGCAAAAAGAAGGTTGGATAAGAGAGAGATTAAATGCTTCATTGGAGCTTATTGTAAACAATGGTAAATTGCTAGATGAAGATACTTCTGCGCCTAAATATTCTTATGCTATTCCAAAATCATGGAGAGAAGGTGAAAAAAAACAAGAATTGATACGAGGCATTTATGAATACATCCATTTAGTTGTAGAACATGTTTCAGATAAAATGACAATTGCCTCGACAGAAAATCAGCAATCGCTTGAAACTGATAGGGAGGCAGAATTAGGCAATAACAATTCTAATAGCAATTCATTAAAAAAATATATGGATGAATTTACAGACAATTTTATTTCTAATGTCCAAATTGCTACAGGAATTGCAGAGATAAATTTTGGGGGATATGAAGATTATTTGTTTACTAAAGGGATTATTTGTAAACCTACTCAGCCAAGTACATCTGCAATACCTATATCAGGGCATACACCTAATATAGTATATCCCTCAAGTGATTCCATTCGTAAAGGTAATATTACATTTGAAAATGGCATTGTTAGTTATAAGTCTAAAGATAGAATAGATAACAGCAAAGTTGACACTTTTGTAAAAACCTTTTTTGAAGCATTATCAGGATTATTTAATCTTCCATTTGAGATAGATGAGAAAACAGATAGAGAGCAAGGTATTAGGTATATTATTTCTCCAGTGGGTCATGAGGATTATAGTGAGAAATTCAGGGTTTTTGTTGAAGAAGATAATAAGAAAATTTCTATTGTTCTTGGGGTAGGGTTTGGGTTGGATGAAAAAAAGTTAGAAGCAATCTGTAATTCATTGACTAATAATTTTCCAATATTCCAATCAGAATAATTCTTTCAACAAGTTTTTTAAAGCCGTCTGCGGTTTTCTGCACAAACACTTAAAGGGGGATTGGAAATTATGGTAAAAGTAGAATTTTTTACATCAGAAAGCGTAACAGAAGGTCATCCTGACAAGATATGCGACCAGATTAGCGACGCAATATTAGATGCTTTAATTGTTCAGGATCCATACTCAAGAGTTGCAATTGAGACATTAACAACAACAGGACTTGTCGTCGTTGCAGGAGAAGTAACAACAAGGGGCTATGCAGATGTTCAAGGCATTGTAAGAAGAACCCTCAAGGAAATCGGCTACACAAACCCTGAATTCGGAATTGACTGCAACGATGCTGGTGTTTTGGTTTCTATTCACGGACAAAGTCCTGACATTTCTCAAGGCGTTGACGAAGGCTCAACAAAAGAGCAAGGCGCAGGAGATCAGGGAATGATGTATGGTTTTGCAACAAACGAAACTCCTGAATTAATGCCTTTGCCAATAATTCTCGCCCATAAACTAACAAGCCGCCTCGCAGATTTAAGAAAAAATGGAGTAATCCCTTCTCTCGGCCCTGATGGAAAATCGCAGGTCAGCGTAGAATATCACGACGGGAAACCAAAAAGATTAAGCGCAGTTGTTATTGCACAGCAGCACCTTGCTGAAGTCAGCGAGGAAAAACTAAAAGAAGACATCTATGAAAAAGTAATCAAGCCTGTTTGTGAAGAATATCTTGATAGCAAAACAAAAATCCACATCAACGCAACAGGAAAATTCGTTATTGGCGGTCCTGAAGGAGACACAGGTGTTACAGGAAGAAAAATCATCGTTGACACTTACGGCGGAATTGGAAGGCACGGCGGCGGAGCTTTTTGTATTGCAGGAGAGACTTTAATTAATACAGAGAAAGGTTTGCTGAGAATAGATAAATGCCAAGATATAGCAAAAAGAGGTATGCTTGTAAAAACAGATGTCCACCCAATGCCTGCAGGTGCATGGTATGATAATAGCGTTAAGCCTACTGAGGTTATAATAACTGAAGATGGCTACAATGTAGAGGCAACCTTAAATCACAATTTTAGGACTATAGATGAAAATGGGGATTATATCTGGAAAGAAACAGGCGAATTAAAGCCAGGAGACTTTGTGGCTATACAGACTAAGAACAGATTATTCGGCAATGACGAAATTCCAGAATTTATGTATGAATATAAGGCTGGAACTGCAGAAGGAAGGAAAAAGAAGTACAATTTCCCAAGAAAATTAAACAGCGAATATGCATATTTGCTTGGACTATTAATCGGAGACGGATTATGCACCAATGAAGGAGACATTAGGATTTGTGTTTGTAATGCTGAATCAAAGGAGATTGTAAAGTCCCTTTTTAAGAATCTTTTTGGAGATGAAGGCAAAATATATGGGCACTGGGCGTATATTGGAGGTGTAGAAATGAGGGCATACTTAAAGTGTCTTGGGCTTGACTTTAAGAAGTCATTTGAAAAAGAAGTGCCGGAAACAATATTTAATGCATCAAGAGGTAATTGCGCTGCATTTTTAAGAGGATTATTTGATACGGATGGGTCTATAAGGATAGATGGAAGAAATAAAAATACAAAGCGTATTCACCTTGCTACAACTAGCAAAAAATTGGCTGAGCAAGTACAACTGTTATTGCTTAATTTTGGCATAATCTCTAGAATATACGCTGTTTCTGTAGATAATATAAAGAGAGGCTCAATTAAAGGCAGGATTATAAATTCTGTACATGCGAGGTATGACTTAACCATAAAAGGAAGCAATAGTATTAATATATTCTTAAACGAAATAGGATTTGGTCTTGAAAACAAGCAAAAAAAATTAGAATCTTGTGTTCCTATTAAAAGAGATTTAAGAATTATTCCCAATCAGAAGCAAAGAATAATGGGGCTTTTTAAGAAACTTCTAAAATATGAACAGTTAAAGAACGTTTGCAAAATAGCAAGATTCACTAGAATCTCATCAGGAAAGGCAACAAAAGACCTGACCTATGCCAAACTTTTGGAGTTTATTAATTCGTATGAGAACTTATTAAATACCGAGCAGGAATTTAACAAGCTGAAAATGCTTTATTATATGGATCATTATTATTCAAGAATTAAAACAAAACTGCCTTCGTTTGCACATACATACGATTTAAATATACCTTTTTCTCATACATTTACGGCTAATGGATTTGTCTGCCATAACTCAGGCAAAGATCCGTCAAAAGTTGACAGAAGCGGCGCATATGCAGCAAGATACATTGCAAAAAACATTGTTGCGGCAGGACTTGCAGACAAGTGCGAGGTTCAGGTTTCTTATGCAATCGGAGTTGCACAGCCGACTTCATTAAACGTTGATACTTTCAGCACAAATAAAATCCCAGAAGTCAAAATTGTCGAGCTTGTAAAAAAACACTTTGATTTAAGACCGAAAGCAATCATCGAAAACCTAAAGCTTAGAAGGCCTATTTTCAGAAAAGCAGCATCTTACGGACATTTCGGAAGAAACGATCCGGATTTCACATGGGAAAAGACTGATAAGGCGGATGCCTTAAGAAAGGACGCAGAGTTGTGAGACTTTTTTCAACAAATTTAAATACAAATCATCCATCAAATATCCTATGACACAGCACAAAGACCAGAGAGTAGGTGTTTTCGTTGACGTGCAGAACATGTATTATTCTGCAAAAAACATCTACAATGCAAAACTAAACTTTAGGGAAGTCCTCAAGGAAGCAGTAAAATTAAGAAGCCTTATCCGCGCAATTGCTTATGTAATCAAAGCAGACGTCAAGGACGAGAAAAACTTCTTTGAGGCGCTGGAAAAAATCGGCTATGAAGTCAAAGCCAAAGACCTTCAGGTATTTTTCGGCGGCAATAAAAAAGGCGACTGGGATATTGGTATTGCAATGGACTCAATAGAATTAGCCCCAAAACTCGACACAATAATCCTTGTTTCTGGCGATGGAGATTTTGTGCCATTGCTTAGGCATTTGAAGCACGCAATAGGATGCAGAGTCGAGGTAATCGCATTTGAAAAATCCAGCTCATCCAAACTTATCGAGGAAGCAGACTGCTTTTTTGATTTGGGAATTAATTTAAAGAGATTCCTGATACCTTACGAGGAAAGGCACATTCAAAAGTAAAAATGGCAGTCATCGAAATAACCTCTGAAAATTATAACGAATTAATTAATTCAGATACACCAGTAATCATAGACAATTTCGCTGACTGGTGCGGACCGTGCAAAATGCTTTCTCCTATCTTCGACAAAGTCAGCTATGCTTACGATGGAAAACTAAAATTCGGCAAGCTTGACACAGAAGCAAATCCGGAAATTGCCTCGCAGAACAATGTCTTCAGCATTCCCTGTTTGATAATATTCCACAAAGGCAAAGAAGTTGACCGAATAGTTGGCTATATGCCTGAATCCCGTCTTAAATCCTCAATTGATTCTGTTTTGGCAAAAATAAAAGTGATATTGGAATGACTTACCACTCTAACACCTCTCAAGGCTATCATGGCAATGGAGATTTTCCTGCTATAGTCTATACTCTCGAGCATGAGGTTGCAGAAGGTTATCAGTCAGACCCTGCACAGATGTACCAGAAGCCAGGAGAAGACAACCCTTTCTCAAGCAAGCTATATCACAGCAATAAGGAAGACGCAGAAAAAAGAAAAAACGAGGAGAAAGGAAAAGAGAAAAAAGCAGGAGCAGCAGATGAGCCGAACAAGCAAAAATACGAATCCAAAAGCCAAGATTCAGAAACAGAAAAAAAATCCGTCTTGCCAGAAGGAGAATCTAATTTTTCAGAATCAATGTCAGTAAAAAAAGAAGAAACAGTAAAAGAAGAAACCATAGAAGAAGCAATACAGAAAGCCATCACAGCAGTAAAAAAAAACTCCAATGATTAATTCAAGACAAAAATATCTTTCAATAACATTTCTAATCCTCTCAATAATCTTCTTCTCAATTTTTATCATCACGCTTAATATCAATACAACAATCTTCGACGAAAACCTATTCCACAAAGAATTTGAGAAGCACAATGTCTACACAACACTAAAAGATTACAACATCAACAATATCAACAAGGAAGTTCTCGCATATCTTGACAATAAAGCCACTCTTCAAAACAGCTTTTTCACACCGAGAGAAATTTCGCATCTGCAAGACGTAAAAAATCTAATAACCAAAATAAAATCCCTCCTATACATCTCGCTGTTTCTGGCTGTAATTTCATTAGCGTTGCTCTATGTCCTCGACAAAAAAGCATTTCCAAAAAAAATCTATATCATTCTTCTATCTTCTGGAATTCTCATCCTCATCCTAAACCTCCTGCTGATAATCTCAGTAACATTCAATTTCACATCATCATTCGACAAATTCCACAGGATATTTTTCACAAATGAAACATGGCTCTTCAATCCTGAAACAGAAAAAATCGTTGTATTATATCCTTTTGGATTATTCTATGACTTTGGAGCAAAAATAATCACGAACAGCATAATTGCTTCGATAATATTAATTGCCGTAAGTATAATAAGAAAAAATATATAAAACAATTCCAATCATAAAACCCTAAAATGAAAACAATTGTAGCAAACTGGAAGATGAACAAAACCATTTCAGAAGCAATAGCATTTGCCAAAGAAATCAGCAAAGAAAACTTCAAAGACAGAGAAGTCATAATCTGCCCTCCGCTCACAGCGCTCAAAGACCTCAAAAACTCTCTCGACAAAAAATTCAAGCTCGGAGCACAAAACACATTTTACGAAATCTCAGGAGCATTCACTGGCGAAATATCTCCAATAATGCTCAAGGACATTGGCTGTGAATACGTAATAATCGGTCACTCAGAAAGACGCCAATACTTCTCAGAAACAGATGAAATAGTAAACAAAAAAATAAAATCAGCGCTTTCCAATGGATTGAAAGTTATAATCTGCGTCGGAGAAAAATTAGAGCAAAGAAAATCAGAACAAACCTTCGACATCATAGAAACACAGCTCCTCATGGGTTTGCAGGGTATTTCACAACAAGATTTCACAAATATCATGATTGCTTATGAGCCAATATGGGCAATCGGCACAGGATTAAATGCTGCTTCGTCTCAGGCAGAGGAAGTTCATACATTCATCAGAAAAGTTCTCGAAGAAAATTTCAATGCCAAAGCCACAAAAATCCTCTATGGCGGAAGCGTAAATCCGGCAAACTCAAAAGACCTCATAAAAGAAAAAAACATTGACGGATTGCTTGTAGGCGGCGCAAGTCTCGACGCAAAAAAATTCATAGAAATAATAAAAAGCTGAATCAGTTAACTATATAAACAAGTTATCAAATCTCATAACCCACTAATAAAAATGCTGACCAAAGCCGTCTTAATCGAGGAATCAAAAATCCCTGAAATCCGTTCGATATTATGCCATAAACTAAATTTAAAAGGATGCACGCAGTCGGAAATATCTTCAATCCTGAAAATCACACAGCCAATGGTAAGCAAATACCTCTCTGAAAAACACAAAAAGAGCAAAGAAAACAAACAAAGCAAAGAAAAAAACATTGATGATTTTTCAGAAAAAATCCTCGTAATGGCAGAAAAAACAAAATCTCTTGGTTTCTCATTAGCAATAACAGAAGCCCAAATCACAAATAGTGAATATTTCCTATCAACAGAGGAAAACATCCTCACGCATGAAAAATCAGAAATCCTTAATAATATCCACAATGCAGCAGTTCTTCTCGAGCTAAAAGACCTCTCATTAATAGTTTCCAATGTAAAAATGAACATTGCAATGGCAGAAAAAAATGCTCAAAAAAAAGAGCAAATCGCCTCAATACCCGGAGGCATTATAATAGCAAACAGCCACCTCTTAATGTACAGCGAACCTGAATTCAATGCAAGCAGACATTTATCAGAGATTTTATTGTATATAAGAAATACCGACGATAAAATTCATGCAATTATGAACATTAAATATTCCCCTGAAATTTTGGCCGCAATAAAAAAATTAAAACTCAGCCATTCATTTCTCACAGAAGATTACAAAATAAAACAAACTAAAAACAAAAAATCTCTCGATGCGCTAATCCACAAAGGCTCATTCGGCATAGAGCCATGCACATACATTCTCGGAGAATCAGCAGTTGAATCTGTAAAAAAAGTCCTGAAAATTATTAATGCAAATAGCAAGTAAAAAAAACTAAACTTTGGAGACAAAATGGACATAACTGGATTAGGGCTAATTATCATAACAACAATAATATTCTCTTTAATCGGGATTTTCTACACAAGAAAAAAGCATTTTACAGTCGAAGATTACATAACATCAAGAAACAAAATCCCTCTCTGGCCTGCTACATTATCGCTTGTGGCATCTGCAATGGGAGCATGGATTTTGTTCTCTCCTGCAGAAACAGCAGCAACATCAGGAATTGTCGCCTTAATTGGATACGCGCTCGGAAGCGCATCAGCATTATTCATCTTCATCTGGATAGGTCATCAGATAAGAAAGCTCATGCCTAACGGTCATGCTTTAACAGAATACGCAATCCACAGATACGGAAAAGGAATGTACATATTTGTTCTCCTGATAACAATTTTCTACATGGGCGTTTACCTTACAGCAGAACTCACAGGAATCGCACAAGCTGCGCAGATGGCATACGGAATTCCGTTAATTTTCACAGCAGCAATCATCGGCTTGGGAACACTTGCTTACACAGTTATCGGCGGCTTTGAGGTTTCAGTTTTCACAGACAAAATCCAGAGCTGGTTTATCATTCCATTGCTCGCAGTAATATTCATCGCAAGCTTATTCTTCGTCGGAGGAATTGATACTGTTATAGACAAAACAAACGCAGTAAATCCAGAACTCCTCAACTTCAAATCTTTTAGCGGATTAGAATTTGCACTTACATTGATAATCGCCATTGTCGGCGCAGAGATATTCAACCAAGGAAACTGGCAGCGCGTTTATGCAGCAAACTCAGAAAAAACAATGAAAAAATCTTTTCTTTATGCAGGCTTGATTGTCATCCCAATAATTTTGTTTGCAGGAATCTTCGGCATCTTCGCAGTTGACACACAAACAGCAGAAGTTCCATCGGTAGCATTGTTCACATTCCTAATAAAAGCAGCGCCGACCTGGATTCTTATCGCAGGCATAGTGCTTGCAATAATCCTTGTCATGAGCACAACAGACACTCTGCTGAACGGACTTGTAAGCTTATTCACTGTTGATATAGTCAGACTAAAACCCCAAATTCATGAGAAAAAAATCCTCTCAATCGCGAGATGGATAACAGTAATTCTTGCATGTTTCGCAATACTCATAGCAACAAAAGGATACAGCGTGCTTTACCTGTTCCTTATAGCTGATTTAGTTTGCGCAGCAGCAGCTTTCCCGACGATATTAGGACTATTCTCAAAAAAATACTCAGGAAAATCCGCAGTAATCAGCACCATAATAGGAATTGTTGCAGGGCTTTTATTTTTTCCTGACCAGTCATTCACAAAAAGCGTTGTAAGCTATCTGCCGTTTTTTTCAAACATCCCTTTCCTTCAGGGTAATCTGTTCTATAGTTTTCTGATAGCTTCTCTGATAACAATTGTAATCTCTCCAATATTTCTTTACACCGACAAGGAATTTGATTTCAGCAAATTAAATGAAAATGTAAAAACATTTGACCAAAACAAAAATGCATGAAAAAAAACTCCATGAAAAACTATGGAACGAAAATATCGAGTTAGCCCATAAAAGTTTAAACCACCAATTTGTTCAGGGCATTGCATCTGGAAAGCTCGACATGAATGCCTTCAAAATCTACGTTGCGCAGGATGCATTCTACCTCAGGGCATTCAGAAAATCCTATGCGCTTGCAATAGCAAAATCAGACAATTTAGAACATGCAGAAATATTCCACGACCTGATGGCTGGAGTTCTCGATGAGCTGAATCTCCACAAACAATACAGCACAAAACTTGGAATTGATTTGGAAAATGTCAAGCCGCTCAATACATGCAATTCTTACACAAACTTTCTCCTCAGGGTTGCATGGCAAAATTCTGTCGGAGAAATACTCTCAGCAATGGCGCCGTGCATGATTTTATATGCTTTCGTCGGAAAAGAGCTTGCGAAAAATTACAATCCAAATTCTCCTTACAAAGACTGGATAATGACATATTCATCACAGGGACTCCAAGCTCTCTCACAACAAATGGAAAATCTTCTCGATGAAATTGCGCAAGACACTCCAGAAGTAAGGGACAATTACAGATATGCTATGGAGCTTGAATATGAATTCTTTGATGAGCCGATGAAAAGTTATAGCAATGAATAAACTTATTCAAATTAACAAAATATTTATATAGTTAATTATACATAGTCTAATCTTAAGGACGAGGTAACATGGAAACTGAAGTAATTATAAAAAAATGGGGAAATTCCTTCGGAGTAGTACTGCCGAATGAAGTTGTAAAAGCAGAGAGATTAAATGAGAATGAAAGGATAATAATAGAAGTCAAAAAAAGGCAGGTTGGCAGTGAATTTTTAGGTCTGCTGAAGGGCTGGAATAAAAATCCTCAGGAAGCAAAGGATGAAGCACGAAAGGGATGGGAATAATGTCTGAATATTTTTTTGATACTTATGCACTAATTTGCCTAATACAGGAGAAGGAAAATTATTTGCGCTTTTCAGATAGCATAATCTTGACGAGCCGCTTTAACCTTGTAGAGCTTTATTATTCTGTCCTGCAGGATTATAACGACAAAAAAGCAAAAGAAATCTATCTGAAATTCAAAAACTGCTTAGTTGAAATTCCAGACGACATAATCTTTAGGGCAATGGCTTTCAGGTTAAAAACAAAAAAAGAGAATAAAAAATCAAACATTTCTTATGTGGATTGCATTGGATATGAATGCTCAAAAGCTAACAAAGTTAAATTTGTAACAGGAGATAAGGAATTCAAGGATTTTGAGAATGTTGAGTTTGTTGTAGGATAATCTCTTAGTCAATCCACTTCAACAACCTTCTCCATTTTTTTCTTTCCTGTAAACTCAATCATCCTGTCGAGTGCAATCTTCGCATCCTTTGCAATATTCTCAGGAACTTTAATCTGATTGATAATTTCTCCTCTCAAAAGCCCTTCTAAAACCCATGCAAGACTTGCCGGATTAATCCTGTACATTGTGCTGCATAAGCACATATTCTCAGACACAGAAACAATCATCTTGTCAGGAAACATATTCTTCAACCTGCTCACTAAATGAATCTCTGTCCCTATTGCCCATTTGCTTCCGTCAGGGGCTTTAGAAACTTCCTGAATAATAAATTCCGTCGAGCCAATAAAATCCGCCTGCTGGAGAACATCATAAGTGCATTCAGGATGTACAATGACTTTTATACCGGGATATTTCTTTCTAAGTCTTGAAATATCATCTGCCTTAAACTGCTGATGCACATAACAAAATCCCTTCCACAAAATTACTCTTGCAGTTGCAATTTTCTCTGCAGGATTTCCGCCAAATCGCAGTTTAGGATCCCACAAAATTATTTCATCTTCTAAAATGCCAAGCTTCAATGCAGCATACCTTCCCAAATGCTCGTCAGGAAAGAAAATTATTTTTTTACAGTTGGAAAACATATTGCTGAAAATATCAGTAACATTAGAAGAAGTACAAGTCGCACCGAGATTTTTTCCGCAGAATGCCTTGATTTTTGCAGTTGAATTAATATAGCTGATAGGAACAAAATCATTTGTAATCTGGACAATCTCTCTCCAAGCTTTTTCCACATCAGGACCGTAAGCCATATCAGCCAAAGAACATCCCGCTTTCAAGTCCGGCAGAATAACTATCTGATTTTTTCTCGACAAAATATCTGCGCTCTCTGCCATAAAATGCACACCGCAAAAAACAATATATTTCGCAGATTGTTTCATTGTGGCTAAACAAAGCTTGTAAGAATCTCCGAGAAAATCCGCATGTTTCAGAATATCTTCTCTCTGATAATTATGTCCGAGAATCACGACATTTTTGCCAAGCTTTTTCTTTGCCGATAAAATTCTTTTATCTATTTCAGTCGGAGATAATTTCAGATACTCTTCTGGAATGCTCTTATTAATAGGGTTTACCATCGAGATAGGGGGTATAATATTGAGGTATTTAAAACATATTATTACCTAAATTATCTTTCTACAAACCAATAACTTTTAATTCTGAGATTTATTTCTTCTATACAAATGAAAACCCTCTACCTCGACTGTTATTCAGGAATCGCTGGAGACATGCTGCTCGGCGCATTAATAGATGCAGGTCTCGACATAAAACTCCTAAAAAAAGAACTCGACAAGCTTAATCTAAAAGGATACAAAATCACAGCAAAGAAAATTCTCAAAAAAGGAATCTCCGCAACTAAATTCGTCGTGGAAATAACACAGAAACAGCATCACGAAAGAAACATCCAAGATATTTTTTCAATCATAGACAAAAGTTCTCTCTCAGAACAAATAAAGCAGACATCAAAAAAAATCTTTTCCAAAATTGCAGACGCAGAATCAAAAATCCACAACATCCCGAGAGAAAAAGTCCACTTTCACGAGATAGGTGCAATAGATTCAATTATTGATATAGTCGGAACAGCAATAGCACTAAACATTCTCGGAATTGAAAAAATCCATTGCTCAGAAATTCCGCTTGGAAATGGCTTTGTAGAATTCTCTCACGGGAAATGGCCAATTCCAGCGCCTGCAACAGCAGAAATCCTCAAAGGAATCCCAGTTTACAAAACAAACATTGAGCATGAGCTTGTAACTCCAACAGGCGCGGCAATCATCTCAACACTCTCTGAAAAATTCGGAGAAATGCCAAACATGAAAATCTCCTCGATTGGCTATGGCGCTGGCTCAGCAGAATTTGAAATCCCAAACACACTAAGAATATTCATAGGCGAATCAGACGAGAAATCAGAGCACATATCTGTAAACATCATCGAAACAAACATAGATGACATGAATCCACAGTTCTATGATTATGTCATGGAAAAGCTTTTTGCAGAAGGAGCTCTTGACGTATTCCTTCAAAATATTCAGATGAAAAAAAATCGTCCAGGGATTCTGCTGAAAGTTATCTCACCTGCAGAAAAAACAGAATCTCTCGCAAATATAATTCTCAAAGAAACAACCGCTATCGGAGTAAGAATCTCTCAAGCAAAAAGAATCTGCCTTGACAGAGAGATTGTAAAAGTAAAAACAAAATTCGGCGAAGTCAGAGTAAAGATAGCAAAATCAGACGGTAAAATTGTCAATGCACATCCTGAATATGATGACTGTGTGAAGATAGCAAGAGAGAAAAATGTTCCGTTGAAAAAGGTTTATGAAATAGTTTTGAAAGATATCAGAGAAATATTTAAATATTGATATGTAATACTCTATTCTATGCGTAAAATGTATAAATCTATCATAGGTATAGTAGCATTAGGTGTAGGTCTATCTATTCCTTATCATAAGCCGAGTAATGGATTTGATCATTACAAACCACAAGTTGTAACAACAACCATATCTAATGCAAGAGAGAGTGGATACACTCTTTCTCCTGAATATGTTGAATCTATAGAAGGTATAGCCCATTATCTCGCTGGAGATGCACAAATCACAAGAGATGTAGAAGGAAAACTGCATAAAACTGTTCCGATTCTACCTCCAAATATAGGATCTCTGGAAAAAGCACTGAAAGAAACCGATACTAATAAAGACCGCACTATTGGACGATATGAACTAAGTGGTTGGTACAATAAAAATATCCCCCCATATATAGATGAACGTATTCGGCAACTCTAATTGCTATAGCAGAGGACACAAATAATTGAGCAAAATACTTTGTGTCCTCTGAGATATAAGTGGCGAAAATATTGATCAATTATTTACTTTCGCCATTATATATCTTAAATTCCAGACTGATTTTTAGTTTTTTGTATATAAACAATAGAAAATATGCTTAAAGCAAACATAACCATATTCAAAACCTGTCCCATAGTCAGCCCGAAAAAAACAAACCCAAGCTGAGGATCCGGCTCTCTGAAAAACTCTACGAAAAACCTCAAGCCGGAATACATAAGCAAGAAAGTAAAAAACATCGTGCCCTTTCGAATCTTCTTATCCTTCAAATTCCACAATGTCACAAAAATAATTAGATTCTTCAGAGATTCATAAATCTGAGACGGATGACGAAATCCTTCACAGCATGGAAATTTCACAGCCCAAGAAACATTTGAAATTCTGCCGACAAGCTCGCCGTTGATAAAATTCGCGATTCTCCCGAACACTAAGCCAAGAGCCAAAGGCACAGCAACAATATCAGCCAACTCAAGAAAATCAAACTTCTTTTTCCTGCAAAAAAACCATCCGGCAATTATTGCTCCAATCAATCCGCCGTGAAAACTCAAGCCGCCATGCCATAAAGCAAAAACCTCGAGAGGATTCTCGAAATAATATGAAAAATTATACACAACAACATAAATAATCCTTGCTCCTAAAATAGCTCCAACCAAAATATACAAAAGAAAATCCGCAGTATCATCCTTGCTAAAATTAAGCCCCCTAATCTTCGCAATCTTTGGAATCATAAAATACGCAATAATAAAACCGAGCGCAAAAATTAGCCCGTAATACCTTATCTCAAAACTTCCTATCTTAAACAATGTTGGGCTAAGATTGTGGTAAAACATTTTCAGTATTCTCCTTTATAAATCATAAAAATACATACCCGATTAACAAAATGCACAAGATAATAAACAACAGTTGTAATCACACTCATGACAATAAAAGCAGTGCTGTTAGGAGTCAAGCTGTCGGCAAAGAGTTTAGAAACCAAAAACAAAATTCCTGTATACAAAATCAGCACAACAAGAGAATAACCCAAAATATGCACTCCTTTCTTAACCTTAACAGAAAAAAATTCCTTGGAAAAAACTGCCTTGAATTTTCCCTCGACAAAAAATACAGTCTGGGCAAAATTGAATATGAGATAAAAGAATCCGAATAAAGAAAAATTCAAAATAATATTGGCCGTGCTAAGATAATTCTCAGCTATAAAAGACATTAAAACAGAATTCACAGCAATAAAAATTACAAAAGACCCAATCATCAAAATCACATTCAGTCCAATGAACGCAATAAACTTTTTTATCTTGAAATTTTTCAAGCCAATTATCTCAGCAAGTTTAACAGATTTATTCCCTGAAACAATCTCTGCGATAAGATTCAGCACATTATACTTAACAAACGAATAAATCACAAGAATAATTAATGGATAGAGCAGCGAGATTCCTATGAGAATTATTGGATTCAGACTAAGCTTTTGGATATAAACAGCATTCTGGTTCAGATAAAAAAACAGAATATAAAGCACCAAACCCAAAAAATAAAGCACCAAATCCAAAGACAAAATATCCAGCGCAATCTTGTAATTGGAAAATACCTTCCTCAGCGCCTCGACATAAAGCAGGCTTTTCCATCCTTGAAAGACATTCTTGATATTCATTATCTATCAAAAATTCTTTTCAATATTAAAAGGTTTGGATAGCAACATTTAAATATCAAAACCTCGAGAGAAAACTCATGTATGATGTAATTACCGTTGGCAGCGCAACAATTGATGTATTCGCATCAACAGAATTTTCAGAAATCATAGCCATCAAAGAGCCGAAAAAAGAAACAGAGCTTCTTGCATATCCTCTCGGCTCAAAAATTCTAATCAAGCAAATCCTCTTCTCAACAGGAGGCGGAGGCACAAACACAGCAGTTTCATTCTCAAGGTTAGGATTAAAAACAGCATGGCTCGGAAAACTTGGAAATGACGCAAACGCGCAGACAGTAATCAGCGAATTAAAAAAAGAAAAGATTGACATCCTCGCAGAAAAAGGAAAGGGCTTTACCGGCTATTCAGTAATTCTCGACTCAATCAAGGATGATAGAACAATCCTAACATACAAAGGAGTTAATGACGATTTTACTTTCAAAGAAATACCTCTAAAAAAAATCAAGACAAAGTGGTTTTATTTCTGCTCCATGATGGACAAGTCTTATATTGCTATCGAGCAGCTTGGAGCATACGCAAAAAAGAACAGCATAAAAATAGCATTCAATGCAAGCTCATACCTTGTAAAAAAAGGAACCGTATATCTTGGGAAACTCCTCTCAATGACAGACATTTTTATTCTTAACGATGAGGAAGCAGCAATTCTCGTTGGATATAACACGATAGAAGAAATGCTCAAAAAAATCCATCTGCTCGGCCCAAAAATTGTCGTAATCACAGAAGGAAGCAAAGGTGCTCATACATACGACGGAAATTATATATACTCCCTTGCAGGCGGAAAAGTAAAAGTCGTGGAAACAACAGGAGCAGGAGACGCATTTGCATCTGGCTTTGTATCAGGAATAATCAAAAAAGGCGATATTGAATTTGCACTCAAACTCGGAAAAGCCAATGCAGAGTCAGTCATAACTTATCACGGCGCAAAGAACAAGCTCCTCAAATACTCAGAAGCATTAAGATACATCGAGTCGCATCATGCTAAAATCAACAAAACAAAAAAGAGGTAAAAAATGAGCAAGCAAAAACAATTCGTATTATGGTTCGATGAACTCGGAATCGAGGATGTTCCTCTTGTAGGAGGAAAAAACGCATCTTTAGGAGAGATGTACAGGAATCTTACAAGCAAAGGAGTAAAAGTTCCAAACGGCTTTGCAATCACTGCGTATGCTTATCGCTACATCATAGAAAAAGCAGGAGCAAAAAAAGAAATCCAGCGCATTCTCAAAGACCTTGACACAACAAACATGAAAAATCTCCAAGAAAGAGGACATGCTGTAAGAGAGCTAATAAAAAATCTCGAATTTCCCTCGGAATTAAGAAGTGCAATCACAAAAGCTTATGTAAAACTCTGCAAGGAATACAAAGTAAAGCTTGTTGACGTCGCAGTGAGAAGCAGTGCAACAGCAGAGGATTTGCCTGATGCAAGTTTTGCGGGACAGCAGGAAACTTACCTCAATATCAAAGGAGACAATGCGCTGATTGACGCATGCAGAAAATGCTTTGCATCCTTATTCACAAACAGAGCAGTTTCATATCGAGTGGATAAAGGATTTGACCATTTCCAGATTGCCCTCTCAATCGGAGTTCAAAAAATGGTTCGCTCAGATTTGGCGTCAAGCGGAGTTATGTTCTCAATAGATACAGAATCAGGATTCAAAGAAGCAGTCCTGATAACAGGAGCTTACGGTCTTGGAGAAAATGTTGTTCAGGGCGCTGTAAATCCCGATGAGTTTTTTGTATTCAAGCCAACCCTCAAAAAAGGATTCAAGCCAATAATCAGCAAACATCTTGGAGAAAAAAAAATCAAGATGATATACAGCAACGAAGGAGCAAAAGCAACAACCAAAAACATTGTCGTTGCAGTATCCGAGAGAGAAAAATTCATCTTATCAGAAAATGAAATACTGAAACTTGCAGAATGGTCATGCATTATAGAGGATCATTACTCAAAAAAAGCAGGGCATTTCAAGCCAATGGATATGGAATGGGCAAAAGATGGGCAGTCAGGAGAACTATATATAGTACAAGCAAGACCTGAAACAGTTGTAAGCCAGAAAGACACAAATGTCCTTCTAAAATACATTCTTGAGAAAAAATCAGAAGTCCTTGCCTCTGGAAAATCAGTCGGAGAAAAAATCGGGCAGGGAAAAGCAAACATCCTCAAAACCGTCCACAACATTGAAAAATTTCAGAAAGGTGAAGTCTTAGTAACAGACATAACCGATCCTGACTGGGAGCCGATAATGAAAATTGCCTCAGCTATTGTAACAAACAGGGGCGGAAGAACTTCTCATGCAGCAATAGTCAGCAGAGAGCTTGGAATCCCTTGCATAGTCGGAACAAACAACTCAACTGAAAAAATCAAGCAAGCCCAAGAAATAACAGTAAGCTGCTGTGAAGGAGAAGAAGGGCATGTGTATAAGGGATTGCTTCCATTTAAGATTAACAAGACAAACCTCAAAAACCTCAAAAGGCCGAAAACAAAAATAATGATGAACATTGGAAATCCCGACGAGGCATTCAATCTCAGCTTTATTCCGAGCGATGGTGTTGGGCTTGCGAGATTAGAATTTATCATCAACGAATTCATCCAGATACATCCGAAAGCGCTGATAAAATTCAACACGCTGAAAGACCACGAAGCAAAAAAGAAAATTGAGTATCTAACAAAAGGCTACAAAAACAAAACAGACTTTTTTGTTGACAAGCTTGCACAAGGAGTTGCAATGATAGGTGCAGCATTCTATCCAAAAGATGTCATAGTAAGAATGAGCGACTTCAAAAGCAATGAATACGCAACTCTAATCGGAGGCAGAGAGTTTGAACCTCACGAAGAAAATCCTATGATTGGCTGGAGAGGCGCCTCTCGATATTATGCAGAAGGATACAAAGATGGATTTGGTCTTGAATGCAGAGCAATGAAAAAAGTCAGAGAAGAATTTGGATTAATAAACATAAAGCTGATGATACCATTCTGCAGAACAGTCGAAGAAGGGAAAAAAGTCATAGCAGAAATGGCAAAATACGGCTTGAAACAAGGGCAGAAAGACCTTCAGGTTTATGTCATGTGTGAAATTCCAAGCAATGTAATCCTCGCAGACGAATTCAGCAAAATCTTCGATGGGTTCAGCATAGGAACAAATGATTTGACACAGCTTACTTTAGGATTGGACAGAGACTCTCAATTAGTTAGCCACATCTACGATGAAAGAAACATGGCAGTAAAAACTTTAGTTGCGCAGGTAATTGCACGAGCAAAGAAAAACAAAAGAAAAATAGGAATCTGCGGACAAGCTCCAAGCGATTATCCTGAATTTGCAACATTCCTTGTGCAGAACGGAATTGACAGCATTTCTTTAAATCCTGACACAGTAATCAAAACAACTCTGCTGGTTTTAAACGAGGAGAAAAAGCTGAAGAGGAGATAAAACTCTCTTGTTTTTTTACTTATTTTTTTCCTATCTTATAAAAAACATAGGTTCCTCTCTCAGCGAACTCACTTGATGATTTAGAATCACCTCTCAAATATGAAAGAACTCCGCCAACACCAGGAAGAAAATTATACAACCTGACCATTGCATCAGGCATAACAGGATTAGCTGCATAAGGAAACATCTGAACAATTCTGCCATAAATATCCTTGGAAAAAATCTCATGAGGATTACTGCTTATCCTGTCAAAATCAGAATCAACCAATCCAATACCATACACAGAATTTAATTCTCTCAAGCTTTCTATGGACTCTTTCCCAAAATCTCCGTCTATAGAAATTTTCTTGCCCAATTCATTTACAAGCATACTCTGAACAGCAGCAAACCTTGAAGCATTTTTACCTGCATTCCAATCAGCGAGAATATACTTTACATTTTCATCGGAAATATTTCTGTCAGGACAATAAATTCTCACAATCTCGTCGAGTTTTTTCATTGAGTATTTTGTCATCTCAATAGGATCATCTATCTTATTGCCTAACGGGACACTCACCTGAAATGGTCCATCTGTATCATTAGCTGTCTTTTCAACAAAAGGCAGGGTTCTAAACCATCTCTTGCTTGTCCTGTAACCACTTTCCTGATAAATAATCGTAAGAATAACATTCATATAATTCTCATTTTGTGTAATCTCATCTCCTGTTGCAGAACGAAAAGACCCTTTCAATAAAGCTGCCCAAGAATCTGCATCAATCTTTCTGTTCATGTAATCAAAACTCTTATCAGATAGCATTCCTTCAATTTTTCTCTCTAATTTATCATCTATAACTGAATATCGCCCAGTCTCAATAGGTCTGCTCATCACATAATCATTGTCTGGAACATAAGCCACATTGTTAGCAACCATATTTGCTCCAAGCCACAGCGCAAATAAGAAGCCGCCTGCACGCATACGTTTTCCTAACTTGCTTTTCGGCAATGGTCTATCATATGGCCTATTAAAATCATTATTTCTTCCCATAAAATTAATATCTTCAGTTGGAGTATTGCTCATGTTAGTCTCTAAATGATATTATTCTAAGATATATAAATGTTTCTATAATTTATTTACTTAGGAGTAATAACAATTTACAATAGTCAAATCCCATGCGGTGTTGAATAATTACATTAGAATTTGGCTAACTCAAATTCGATTTTGAGTTCTTTTAGTATTGCGACTACTTTTGTTATGTCTCCCTTATTTTTCACATGAAGTACTGTTT
>Ga0209514_10002930_pt1 | contig 25437 bp, 33 predicted proteins | sample Subgrocontami58m_FD_187452 | JGI IMG/M metagenome (GOLD analysis project Ga0209514, IMG submission 187452) | Subsurface groundwater microbial communities from S. Glens Falls, New York, USA - GMW37 contaminated, 5.8 m (SPAdes) (version 3) | ecosystem: Environmental > Aquatic > Deep subsurface >...
CGCAGGCCCGCCTGCAGGCGCTCGTGGACACCTCCGACGGCTTCGAGCTGGCCGACGTGGACCTCGACCTGCGCGGCGAGGGCCAGCTCCTCGGCGCGCGCCAGTCGGGCCTCTCCGACCTCCGCTTCGCGCGCATCACGCGCGACCGGAAGCTGCTCGAGGCCGCCCGCGAGGCGGCGCGGGAGCTGGACGGCGAGGGCCTGCTCGCGCCCCTCGTGGACACCCTGCTGGGCGATGCGGATCATCTCGGGCACTCGTAGGGGCGCGCGGATCGCGGCGCCGAAGGGTGTCGCGACGCGGCCGACCGGCGACCGCGTGCGCGAGGCCGCCTTCAACCTGATCGGGCCGGTGGAGGGCGCGGCCGTGCTCGACCTGTTCGCCGGCTCGGGGGCGCTGGGGCTCGAGGCGCTCTCGCGCGGGGCGGCCCGCGCCGTCTTCGTCGAAGCCGACCGCTCAGCCTGCAAGACGATCTCTGCCAACCTCGAGCAGCTGGGGCTGACCGGCGCGCGCGTCGTCCGCGACGACGCCGTCCGCGCCCTGCGCGCGGAGATCGGCGGAGGCAGGCTGTACGATCTGGTGCTCTGCGATCCGCCCTACGGGACGTTCGCCTCCATGCAAACGACGCTCGCCGACCTCCTACCCCGCGTGCTCGCCCCCGACGGCCTCCTCGTCGTCGAGACGGGGGCCAAGGAAGAGCCCGAGCTGCCGCTGCGCCTCGTCACGAGCCGCCGCTACGGCGCCGCGCGCGTCACGCTCTTCGGGCAGCCGTGATCACCGCCATCTATCCGGGCACGTACGACCCGGTCACGCTCGGCCACGTGGACGTGATCACGCGCGCGGCTGCGATCTTCGACCGCGTCGTGATCGGTGTCGTCGGCAACCCCCACCACAAGGAGCCGATGTTCGGCGTGGAGGAACGCGTGGAGTTCCTCGCGCAGGCGGTCGGGCATCTCGAGAACGTCGAGGTCGACGTCTTCAAGGAGCTCGTCGTCGCGTTCGCCCGCAAGTGGGACGCGAAGGTGATCGTCAAGGGCCTGCGCGTCAGCTCCGACTTCGAGTGGGAATTCCAGATGAACCAGCTCAACCGGGCGCTCGCGCCGGACATCGAGACGGTCTACGTGATGGCGAGCCCGATCTACAGCTTCGTCTCCTCGAGCGGCGTGAAGGAGATCGCGTCGTTCGGCGGAAAGGTGGACGAGTTCGTGCCTGAGCCGGTCGCGCGCCGTTTCCGGGAGATCTTCCCGAACGGCCGACCCGGCGCTCCCGTCAGCCCCCAGGAGTAGACTTCCCCGATCATGGACGTCCTCGTTCTCATCGACAAGCTCGACGACCTCGTGCACAACGCGAAGGCCGTCCCGCTCACCGACCAGGTGCGGATCGACCGCGAGGAGATCTACGACATCCTCGATCAGATGCGGGCGACGATCCCCGAGGAGATCAAGCAGGCGCGGTGGATCGTGAAGGAGCGGCAGGAGATGCTCGCGGAGGCCAAGCGCGAGTGCGACCGGATCGTCGGCGAGGCGCGCGAGCAGGCGATCCGCGAGGCATCGCAGACGGAGATCGTCAAGCTGGCCGAGAAGCAGGCGCAGGAGATCATCGACGAGGCGCGGCGCCAGGCGCGCGAGACGCGGCTCGAGATGGAGGACTGGGCCGACTCGATCCTCTCGACGCTCGAGGTCAACCTCGACAAGTTCCTCTCTGCGGTCAAGCGCGGCCGCGAGCGGCTGCACGAGCGCTCGCAGGAGACGGTGATGTCGGGCATCGGCCCGATCGAGCCGTCGTCGTCTTCGGACGACTCGTACCACTAGCCCCGCGCCAGGAACGCGGGGCAGCGCTAGGCTCGGGGCACGATGACCCGCTTTCCCCTGCGCTCGCTCCGGCTCCACCTCGGCGAGGAGCACCGAGACGGGGTCGCGATCGCGCTCGAGCCGCTCGAGCTGGGCGGGCAGCGCTACCTGCCTGTGCCGCACGAGGTGCCGGCCGAGCTCTCGATCACGCAGGCCACTGCCGGCCGGATGTTCACGCTTCGCTTCCAGGCGCGGCTGCACGGCCCGTGCATGCGCTGCCTCGGCGACGCGGTCGTCGATCTCCCGGTGGAGGAGAGCGAGTACCACGATCCCGACGCCGTCTCCGACGAGCTTCGCTCCGAGCACGTCGTCGACGACCACCTCGAGCTGACCGCCTGGGCGCGCGACCTGATCGCGGAGGCGCTGCCCGCGCAGATCCTCTGCCGCCCCGAGTGCGCCGGCCTGTGCCCGGTCTGCGGCAAGGACCTGAACGTGGAGCCGCACGAGCACGGCGAGGACAGCGCCGACCCGCGCTGGGACGCGCTGAGAGAGCTGCGGGAGCGGCTCTGACGCCTGTGGCCGCGAGGGTTACCGCTATACTGCGCGGCCGCTGTGGCCGTTCCCAAGAAAAAGACCTCGAAGTCCCGCCGAGACAAGCGGCGGGCGCAGCATGGCATCTCGGCGCCGCGCCCGAACGAGTGCCCGAACTGCCACCAGCCCAAGCGGCCGCATCACGCCTGCCCGACGTGCAAGACGTACAAGGGCCGTGAAGTCGAGCCGCTCCGCGCCCCCGCTCCATAGGCCTTGAGCGTCGCCGTGCGTGTGGCCGTGGACGCCATGGGCGGCGACCGCGCGCCCGGCGAGATCGTTGCGGGTGCCCGCGAGGCCGTGTCGGCGTCTGTGACGCCCATCCTCTTCGGCCCCGCCGGCCTTGACACCGGCGGGCTCGAGCTCGTCGAGACCCACGGCGTCGTCGAGATGCACGAGAAGCCCGCCGAGGCCGTCCGCGCCAAGCGCGATTCCTCGCTCGTCGCCGCCTGCCGCGCCGTCGGCGAGGGGCGTGCCGACGCGATCGTCTCGGCCGGGAACACGGGCGCGATGCTCGCCGCCTGCTTCGTCGAGCTCAGGCGCCTGCCCGGCGTGATGCGACCGGCGATCGCAGTGCCGATCCCGACCGAGCGGGGGCCCTCCGTCCTCATCGACGCGGGCGCGAACGCCGACAACCGCCCCGAGCACCTGCTCCAGTTCGCCCACATGGGCGCCGTCTTCGCCGAGGAGATCCTCGGCCTCGTCAATCCCGAGGTGCGGCTGCTCTCGATCGGCGAGGAGCCGGAGAAGGGCAACCAGCTCACCCTCGAGGCGCACGCGCTGCTCGCCGAGAGCGGGCTCAACTTCGCCGGCAATGCCGAGAGCCGCGACCTGCTCGCGGGAGCGGCCGACATCGTCGTCTGCGACGGCTTCACCGGCAATGTCGCGCTCAAGCTGCTCGAGGGGACGATCCGGACGGCTCTCGATGCGCTCCGCCGCGAGATCGCGGCGACGCTGCCGGGCAGGATCGGCGGCCTCCTCGTTCGGCCCGCGGCGCGCCGGCTGCGCACGCGCTTCGACCCGGAGACGTACGGCGGCGCCTACCTGCTCGGCCTGCGCGGCCTTGCCGTGATCGCGCATGGGAACTCGTCCCGGAGGGCGATTGCGAACGCAATCCGGCTCGCCGCGCGCGGTGTCGAGCACGATGTCGTGGGTCGTCTCGCCGAGCGCCTGCCGGAGCGCGTGGTAGCATCGGCGCGCTCTCAGAACCCAACGGTCAAGTGAGGTCATTCAGTGGCAGCTTCGCGTGAGGAGATCTACGAGCGGGTCAAGGAAGTCCTGAGCGACAACCTCGGTATCGACGAGGCTGAGGTCACAGAGGAAGCGTCCTTCGCGGAGGATTTGGACGCGGACTCGCTCGATCTCGTGGAGCTGATCATGGAGCTCGAAGATCAGTTCGGGATCAAGATCTCGGACGACGACGCACAGAAGATCCTGACCGTCGGCCAGGCCGTCGACTACGTCTTCTCCCACCAGTAGAGGCGACCCGGCGCCGAGCGCGCTGTCGCGGCTGATCGAGGAGCTGCCGCCCGCCCGGCGGGCGCAGGTGTTTGCGCACCCGTCGTGGACGGACGAGCGGTCGGATTCGTACGAGCGGCTCGAGTTCCTCGGCGACAGCGTGCTCGGCTTCGTCGTCGCCCGCCACCTGTTCGAAAGCTACCCCGAGTTCGCCGAGGGGAAGCTCTCGCAGGTGCGCGCGTACGTCGTCTCCCGGCGGGCCTGCACCGCGGTGGCGCGCGAGCTGGGACTCGACCGGATGCTCGCCGAGCAACGGGAGCTGTCCGACGACCTGCGCCGCTCGGGGAACGTCCTCGCTGCCGTGATGGAGTCGGCGATTGCCGGGCTCTACCTGGAGCACGGGCTCGACGCGATCGCACCCGTGCTCGTGGAGGCGTTCGCCGCGCGTATCGAGGAGGCGGTGGAGCGGCCGGCCGACTACAAGACGCAGCTCCAGGAGCTGCTCGCCCGCACGGGGGGCACGGCGTCGTACGAGGTGCTCGAAACGCAGGGCCCGGCGCACGACCGGCACTTCCGTTGCGCCGCGCTCGTGGACGGCGAGCAGGCCGGAGCCGGCGAGGGCTCGACGAAGAAGGACGCCGAGCAGGCCGCCGCCCGCGAGGCGCTCGCGCGGCTCGCCGAAAGAGCCTAGGCCGTCCGCGCCCATCGTCAGACTTGCCCTCGGTGCACCTCCGCTCTCTTCGCCTGCGCGGCTTCAAGTCGTTCCCGGACATGGTCGAGATCACGCTCGAGCCGGGGGTCGCCGTCGTCGTCGGCCCGAACGGCTCCGGCAAGTCGAACGTCGCCGACGCGATCGTCTGGGCGGCCGGCAGCCTGACGCCGAGCGAGCTGCGGGCGGAGAAGCCCGACGACGTCCTCTTCGCGGGCGGCGGCGAGCGCAAGGCGGCCGAGCACTGCGAGGTCGAGCTCGTCTTCGACGCCGAGGGCGGCTCCTTCGGCGACCTGCCCTACGCGGAGGTCTCCATCGCTCGGAGGCTCGTCCGCGGCGGTGAGGGGCAGTACCTCGTCAACCGCGCGCCGGTGCGCCGCACCGACCTCGTCGAGCTGCTGGCCGATGTCGGGCTCGGTGGCTCGATGCACTCGATCGTGAGCCAGGGCAAAGTCGAGGAGGTGCTCGCGAGCCGCTCGTCGGAGCGGCGCGAGCTGATCGAGGAGGCCGCCGGGCTCGGCAAGTTCAAGCGCCGCCGGCACCGGGCCGAGCTGAAGCTCGCGCGCGTCGCGACGCAGGTCGAGCGCGCCCGCGACGTCGAGGAGGAGGTGCGCAAGCGCCTGCGACCGCTCGCCCTGCAGGCGACCGCCGCCGAGCGGGCCGAGAAGCTCGCCGACGAGGTCGCCCGCTTGCGTGCCCGCATCGCGCAGCTCGACCTGGAGGCGGCCTCGGCGCGCCGGACCGAGGCCGAAGAGCGCAAGCTCGCCGCCGGCCTTGCGCGCCGCGGCGCGCAGGAGCGGCTCCAGGCACTGCTGGCCGAGCGCCAGCAGGCCGAGGACGAGCTCGCCGACGCGGCCGGACGGCGCGAAGAGGCGCTGAAGGCGCTCTACCGGCTCCAGGCGGCCGCCGAGCGAATCGCCCTGCGGCGGGAGTCCGCCGGCGCGCTTGCCGGGAGGCTGGAGGAAGAGCTGGCGGAGGCCGAGCGCGCCGCCACCGAGCGCACCGACGATGCGGTACGGGAGCTGGAGGAGCTCGCCGCGGGAGCCGCCGCGACCGCCCGGGATGCGGCGGCCGTGAGCGGCGCCGCGGCCGAGCGCGCCCGGATGGCGCAGGAGCGGCTGGCGGCCCTCGAGCGGGCCGCGGCCGGAAGTGCGGAGACGAGACTCCAGGAGCTGCGGGCCGAGCGCGAAGCCGTCGAGGCGGAGCTCGCCGGCGCCGCTGCAGAGCGCGCGGGCTCGGCGCTCTACCGGCTCGGCGCTGTGCGCGAGCGCCTCGCCGCGCGCCACGAGGCCACCGGGCGCCTACTTGCAGTCCTGCACGAGGAGCTCGCCGGCGCCCAGGCCGTGGCGCGGCGTCCCGGCCCCTCGCCCGCCGAGCTCGAGGCCGCGGCGAACGAGGCTGCGGCCGTCGCGCGCGCGGCGGCCCGTGAGCGCGACGAGCTCGCCGAACGGGCGCTCGGGGCCCGTGACCGGCTCGCTGCGCTCGAGCGCTCGCTCGCGGAGCGGGAGGGGATCCCGCCCGCCGCCCGCGCGCTCGCCGAGGACGGCGAACGACTGGCGCTCTCGGTGCTCGAGGTCGAGCCCGGCACCGAGCGGGCCGTGGCGGCCGCGCTCGGCTCCCGCGCGTCGGCGGTGCTCGCCGACGACGCCGGCGGCGGCCTGTCGCTGCTCCGGCGCGCCATGGACTCAGGCCTCGGCAGCCTCACGGTGCTCGTCGACCGCGACCCGGCCGAGCTCGTGGCGGCGATCCCGGTCGTTCCGCTCGCCGACCTGCTCGCCGCGCAGGCTCCAGCAGTGACCGAGGAGGGCTTCGGCTACGACCCGCAGCGCGGCGAGCTGTGGTTTGCGGGCGAGACCGCCGAGGCGGTGCTGCTCGAGCTCGAGGCGAGGCGGCGGGCGCTCGCGACCGAGGCGTCGGACCTCGAGGCGCAGGCGAAGTCCGCCGCAGCGGCGGCCTCGGCCGCGGCCGAGGGGGCCGCGACCGCCGAGACGGCCTACGCCGAGGTCGCGCACCTCCGGGACGCGCGCGCCGCCGATCCGGTGCTGCTCGCCCGGTTCGCGGGCTGCGCCGAGCGGCTCGACGAGACGCTCTCCTTCGCGGCGGCGGCCGCCGCGCGTCTGGAGGCGCCGCTGCGCGAGCGCGCAGAGTCGGGGTCGGCGCGTAGCGCTCTGCTCGGCACCGAGCTGCGCCGGCTCGGGAGCGAGGAGTCCGAGGCGGCGCGCGAGCTCGCAGACGCGCGAGCGCGGGCCTCCCGGGCCGACGTGCTGCGGGCCCGGCTCGGCGGTGGGACGGGCGAGGCCGTCGCGGCCGATCCCGGCGCGGACCGCGAGACGCTTGAGCGCGAGGCGGGGAACCTGCTCGCTGAGGCGGAGCGGGCCGCGGCGGTGGCGGAGGAGGCTTCGGAGCGGGCGCGGGCGGCCGGCGCCGCGCTCGTCGAGCGCGCGCCGCGCCGTGCGCGGCTCGATGCCGATCTGCTGCGCCGGCTCCAGTCCGGGGCGGAGCGGCTCGGCGACGCGCTCGGCGGAGCCGCAGGCATCTGTGCCCGGCTCGAGGCGCCGCTCCGCGCGCGGGTGGATGCCGGCGCGAGCCGGGCGGGCGACCTCGGCGGCGAGCTGCGCCGGCTCGGCGCAGCGGAGGTTGGGCTGCGCCAGGCGGTCGAGGAGGCGGCCCAGCGCACGACCGAGATCGAGGTCGAGCTGACACGGATCGAGGCGGAGGCGGCCGAGGCCGAGCGCCGGCTCGCGGGCGCCGGCGCCGAGCCCGCCGAGGGCGCGGACCGCGAGGAGCTCGCCGCGCGCGCCGAGCGGCTCGAGCGGCGGCGGATCGAGCTCGGTCAGGTGAACCCGCTCGCGAAGGAGGAGTACGAGCGTGAGAAGGAGCGGCTCGAGGAGCTCGCGACCCAGCGGCGGGACGTCGAGGCGAGCCTCGCCGAGCTGGAGAAGCTCCGCGCCGAGCTGGCCGAGACGGTCGAGCGCCGGTTCGCCGAGACGTACGCGGCCGTCGAGGCCCACTTCGAGGAGGTCGCGGCGACGCTCTTCCCGGGCGGCGAGGGCCGGTTGCGCCTCGTCGAGGCCGACGAGGAGGGTGAGGAGGCCGGCGTCGAGGTCGAGCTCCGGCCCGCCGGCAAGAAGATCACCCGGCTCTCGCTCCTCTCCGGCGGCGAGAAGGCGCTCGGCGCGATCGCGTTCCTGTTCGCGCTCTTCCTCGCGCGGCCGTGCCCGTTCTACCTGCTCGACGAGGTCGAGGCCGCGCTCGACGACGCGAACATCTCCCGCTTCGTCGAGCTGCTGCGCCGCTACGCCGACCGCGCGCAGTTCATCGTCATCACCCACCAGAAGAGGACGATGGAGGCCGCCGATACGCTCTACGGCGTGACGATGGGCGCGGACGGGGTCTCGCAGGTCGTCTCGCGGCGGCTGCCCCGAGAACGCGAGCACGCCCTCGCCTCCACGGCGTGACCCGGACCTGGGCGGAGCTCCTCGGGGATGCCGAGGGCGCGCCGGACGAGGACGAGGAGGCGGCCGGGCTCTTCGGTCGCCTGCGCGACTCGCTCGGCAGGAGCCGGCGCGCGCTCGCCGCGCAGCTTGCCGCCGCCGCCTTCGACCCGGCCGACGACGCCGCCTGGGAGCGGCTCGAAGAGGCTCTGATCGCAGGCGACGTGGGCGTGCGGGCGACGGCCGAGCTCGTGCGCCGCCTCGAGGCCCGCGGTGAGCTCGGCGACCTGAACGAGGCCCTCGTCGAGGAGCTCGCGGACATGCTCGGCGAGCCGCGCTCGCTCGACCTCTCGGCGAAGCCGAGTGTGATCCTCGTCGTCGGCGTGAACGGCACCGGCAAGACGACGACCATCGGCAAGCTCGCGCTCAGGCTGCGCCAGCACGGCCGCTCCGTGCTCGTCGGAGCCGCCGACACGTTCCGCGCGGCCGCCGAGGAGCAGCTCGAGATCTGGGCGCAGCGGTCGGGGGCGGACTTCGTGGGCGCGCCGCGCGGCGCCGACCCGGCCGCCGTTGCCTTCGACGCGGTCGAGGCCGCCCGGGCCCGGGGGAAGGACGTGGCGATCGTGGACACCGCGGGCCGCCTGCACACGCAGTCGAACCTGATGGAGGAGCTGGCGAAGGTGCGGCGCGTGATCGCGGCCAAGCTCGAAGGTGCCCCGCACGAGACGCTGCTCGTCGTGGACGCGACGACCGGCCAGAACGGGCTGCAGCAGGCGCGCCTCTTCGGCGAGGCCGTGGGCGTGACCGGTGTCGCCCTGACGAAGCTCGACGGCTCGGCCAAGGGCGGGATCGCGGTCGCGCTCGCCTGGGAGCTCGGCCTGCCGGTGAAGCTCGTCGGCGTCGGCGAAGGGGTGGACGACCTGCGCCCGTTCGACGCGCACGACTTCGCGCGCGCGCTCGTCTCCGGCTAGACACCTGTCACTCAGGGAGGAGCGCGCGCAGCGCGCGCGACGCGGCCTCGGGATCCTCGGCGTCGCGGAGGGCGCGCAGGACGCAGAGCCTCGTCGCACCTGCGGCGACGACCGAGGGGGTACGAGCGAGGTCGATCCCGCCGATCGCGAACCACGGCACGCGCGCGTGCGCGGCGGCGTAGCGGACGTAGTCGAGCCCGGCGGCCGGGCGGCCCTCCTTCGTGGGCGTGGCCCATACCGGCCCGACCCCGATGTAGTCGGCGCCCTCGGCCGCGTCCAGCTCGGCGGGTGCGTGCGTCGAGAGACCGACGAGCAGCTCCGGGCCGGCGAGCGTGCGCGCGGCGGCGACCGGCATGTCTTCCTGGCCGACGTGGACGCCGTCCGCGCCCGTTTGAACTGCGAGGTCGGGGCGGTCGTTGAGCACGAAGAGGGCACCGTGCTCGTCGCAGACCCGCCGGAACACGGCGGCTGCAGCGAGGATCTCCGCGTCGCCGGCCTCCTTGTCCCGAAGCTGGACGACGTCCACGCCGCCGCGCAGGGCGGCCGCGAGCAGCAGCCCGGGATCGCGACCCTGCGGCCGCGCCTCGAGGCAGAGATAGAGGCGCGCCCGGGCCAGCCGGTCGCGCCGCTCGGATCCGGTCGCAGTCACGGCCCCAGCGTAGCTCGCTAGAATCGCCACGGAACGGGAGCCTCGGCAAACGGGGCTGAGAGGGTGGCAGAGGCGCCGCCGACCGTCAGGACCTGATCCGGGTAATGCCGGCGCAGGGAGGTGCGCAGGACATGAAGATCGTGCTCAACGGCGAGCTGCGTGAGGCCCCGACGGGGACCACGCTGGCCGAGCTGATCGCGGCCGCCGGATTCGAGCCGGAGCGGCGCGGGATCGCCGTGGCGCTGGACGGCGAGGTCGTGCCGCGGAGCGCGTGGGAGACGGCACTGCTCGCCGACGGGGCGCGGATCGAGGTGCTCCAGGCGGTGGCGGGCGGATGAGCGAGCCGTTCGAGCTCGCGGGGCGGGCGTGGCATTCGCGCCTGATCCTCGGCACCGGCGGCTTCGGCTCGCTCGAGGCGATGGAGCGGGCCCTTGTCGCCTCCGGCACGGAGATCGTGACCGTCGCCCTGCGCCGCATCCAGCCGGGGGCGGACTCGCCGCTCGACCTGATCGAGCGCCTCGGCCTGACGGTGCTCCCGAACACGGCCGGGTGCTATACGGCGCACGACGCCGTGCAGACCGCCCGGCTCGCGCGCGAGGCTCTCGCGACCGACTGGATCAAGCTCGAGGTGATCGGCGACGAGCGCACGCTGCTCCCCGACCCCATCGGCCTGCTCGAGGCGGCCGAGACGCTTGTCGGCGAGGGCTTCACCGTCCTGCCGTACACGAGCGACGACCTGATCCTCGCACGCCGGCTGGAGGCGCTCGGCTGCGCCGCCGTGATGCCGCTCGGCGCGCCGATCGGCTCCGGCGGCGGCATCCGCAACCCAGCGAACATCGCGCTGATCGTCGAGCGGGCGGAGGTGCCCGTCATCCTCGACGCGGGTATCGGCACCGCCTCGGACGCGGCCCTGGCGATGGAGCTCGGCTGCGCCGGCGTGCTGCTCGCGAGCGCCGTCTCGCGCGCGGAGGACCCGGAGGCGATGGCCCGCGCGATGCGGCTCGCGGTCGAGGCTGGTCACCTCGCGCATGCGGCAGGCCGGATCCCGCGCAAGCCGTACGCCGTGGCGTCGACGCCCCCCGAGGGCGCGCCGAGCCTGTAGCCGTCTCCGCCGGCCGTTCTCGAGCGAGCCGCTCTACGCGGGAACGATGATCACGCGGTACTCGGTTACCTGCGGGTTCGAGATCACGACCTGCTGGCGAACGATCTCGAACAGCGTGCCCGAGGTGCACTGCTCGATCGCCTGCCTCGCCGCGTTCTCCAATGCAGCGTCCATGCTCGTGTCGGATGTCCCGGTGAACGCAGGGATGTGGCCGTACTCGGGCATGTCCCTCCCTCCTCGCTCGTGTGGCGGCGACGATACTCCCTTCAGGCGGGTGGCGACAAGGCGCGAGCCCCGGCGCTGAGGACCTCACGCGGCTCCAGGCCGCGGCCCTCTTCCCGCAGGACGGAGAACGTCTCCTCGCCGAGTCGCCCCACGACGAGCGCGACGTACCGCGCGTCGACCGACAGCTCTGCCGGCACGAGCGCCGCGCCTTGCCGAGCCCGCAGCGCCTCGGCCGCTCCCCAGAGCCGGGCGGCGGTGGGGGCATCACCCGACGCGGCGGCGACTCCCCCGAGCGCGTGGATGCACTCGGCACAGGCGCGCTCATCCGCCAGCTGGACGTAGAGGGCGAGGCTCTCGCGCAGGAGCGCGTCGGCGATCGCCCCCTTTTCCCGCTCGAGCGCGACCTCGCCGAGCGCACACAGCGCTGCGGCCGTGTGGATCGTGTCCCCGAGATCGCGCGCGAGTCGCAGGCACTCGCCGAGCGCACTCTCGGCGCGGGCGAGATCGCCCTCCCGGGACGCCGCGGCGCCGAGGTTGTAGGCGGCATTCGCGATCAGCAGCGGGTCTCCGAGCCGGCGCCTGAGCGCGAGGGCTTCCTCGGAGAGCTGCCGCGCCCGCGCGTAGTCCTGCTGCGCTGCTGCGACGCCTGCGAGCGTGTTGAGCGCTCCCGAGACCGTGCGCGGATCACCGACCTCGCGAGCCACCGCGAGGCTCTCCTCACAGAGCGCCGACGCCCGCCCGAAGTCCTGGCGCTGGAGCGCAATCCAGCCCAGCTCGGCGAGCGCGAAGACGACGTCGCTCGTCTGTCCGAGCTCCCGAAAGAGCCGGAGCGCCTCTTCGAGCAGCGGAGCCGCGCTGTCGAAGTCGCTCTGCGCCATCGCCTGGCGGGCGGCCGTCCAGACCGCGCGAGCGCGGACGGCCGCCGGAACGCCCTCGTCGAGGCCGAGCCCCGTCTCGAGCCATGCGCGGGCTTCCGTGGCGAGGCCGCGTGAGCGCCAGAACCGCTGGAGCGCCGACGCGATCCGCAGCCCCCGCTCGGCGTTTCCGGCGGCGAACGACGACTCGAGCGCCCCTCGCACGTCGTCGAGCTCGCGATCGAGCCGCACCAGCCATGCCCCCGCCTCGTCTCCTGCGAGCGCCGTCTCGGCGCGCTCCGCCAGCGCCAGGTAGTACGACGCATGCCGCTCCGCGATCTCGTCGCGCCGGCCCTCGGCGACGAGGCGGCGCAAGGCGTAGTCGCGCAGCGTCTGGAGCATCCCGAAGCGGGGCTCGCCGCTCTCGCCCTCCTCGGGCTGGAGAAGGCTGCAATCGACGAGGGCCGAGAGGTCGCCGAGGAGGTCGGTGCCGGCGCAGACGGCTTCTGCGGCCTCGAGCGTGCACGCGCCGGCGAAGATCGCGAGCGAAGCGTGCAACGCACGCTGGGTCGGCGTCAGCAGCTCGTAGCTCCAGTCCATCGTCGCCCGGAGCGTCTGCTGGCGCTCCGGCGCATCGCGGGGTCCCTCGGCGAGGAGGTCGGGTCGGGTGCCCAGCCGTGCGAGCAGCGCCTCCGGCGTGAGGACGGCGACGCGCGCGGCGGTGAGCTCGATCGCGAGCGGTAGCCCGTCGAGGCGCGAGCAGATCTGCGCCACAGCCGCACCGTCCTCCTCGCCGGGAACGAAGCCGCGGCCGACGGCGCGAGCGCGCTCGACGAACAATGCGACGGCGTGCGGCGCCGCGAGCGGCGGCAGCACGAGCGCGCGCTCGGCGGACACGTGGAGCGCCGCCCTGCTCGTCGCGAGCGCCTTCACGTTCGGCGCCGCGGCGAGCAGGGCCGCGACGACGTTCGCGGCCTCGGGCAGGAGGTGCTCGACGTTGTCGAGTACGAGCAGGAGCTCGCGTTCGCGCAGGAACTCGCCGAGGGCCTCGACGAGTGGCCGGCTGCCGGGTTCGCGGATGCCCAGTGTCTGCGCGACCGCAAGGACGATCTGCTCCGCATCCCCGATCGGGGCGAGCGGGACGAAGTGCGCGCCGTGCTCGAACTCGCCCGCGAGTTCGGCGGCTGCCTGGAGCGCGACGCGCGTCTTGCCGATCCCGCCCGCTCCGGTGAGCGTGACGAGCCGCGCGTCGTCGTGTCGGAGCCGCTCGCGCAGCGCGGAGATCTCCTCGACGCGGTTGACGAGTGGTGTCGGTTGGAGCGGGAGACTGGCCACGTTGAGGCTGCGCAGCGGCGGGAAGTCGGCGCGCAGACCCGGCGCGACGAGCTGGAAGAGGCGCTCGGGACGGCCGAGGTCCTTCAGGCGGTGCGTACCCAGGTCGCGCACGGCCCACGCGTCGCCGGCGAGGTCACGGGTCGTGACGGAGAGGAGCACCTGGCCGCCGTGCGCGGCCGCGCAGATGCGGGCCGCTCGGTGGAGGTCAAGGCCGACATACCCCTCCTCGCCGAGGTCGGGCTCGCCCGTGTGCAGGCCCATGCGGACGCCGAGGGACGTTCCGGCCGGCCACTGCTCGGCGGCGATCGCCCGCAGCGTCTCCTCGGCGGCGGCGACGGCGTCGGTCGCGCGGGCGAACGCGAACAGGAACCCGTCTCCCTGGGAATCGACCTCCACGCCCCCGTGGCGAGCGAACGCGCCCCTCACGACGCGACGGAACGCCGCCAGGACGTCGGCGTACGCCGTTCCCAGACGGCGTAGCAGCCTCGTTGAGCCCTCGATGTCGGCGAAGGCGAACGTGACGGTGCCCGACGGCAGCGCGATAGAGCGAGTGTAGGGGCGACGCACGGGCCTGACTACACTTCCCACGCTTTGTTCGACACCCTGGCAGACAAGCTCCAGTCGGCCCTCGGCGACCTGCGGGGGCGCGGAAAGCTCGACGAGGACGCGATCTCCAAGGCGATGCGCGAGATCCGGCTCGCGCTGCTCGAGGCCGACGTCAACTTCGAGGTCGTGCGCGACTTCGTCACCAGGGTCAAGGCGCGCGCGCTCGGCGCCGACGTGACGAGGAGCCTGACGCCGGGCCAGCAGGTCGTGAAGATCGTCCACGACGAGCTGACCGCGCTCATGGGCGCGAGCGATTCGCGCCTCGCCTTCGGCAAGCCGCCGACGGTGATCCTGCTCGCCGGCCTCCAGGGGTCGGGCAAGACGACCGCCGCCGCGAAGCTCGCGCTCACGCTGCGCAAGGACGGGAAGCGGCCCGTGCTCGTCGCCGCCGACCTCCAGCGCCCGGCCGCGATCGACCAGCTCGAGCAGCTCGGCAAGCAGATCGGCGTTCCCGTCTACCGGGGCGACGGCGACGCCGTCGCCGTCTCGACTGCCGGCGTCGAGTGGGCGCGCGCGCAGGGCCACGACGTCGTGATCGTCGACAGTGCCGGGCGTCTCCACATCGACGACGCGCTGATGGAGGAGCTCGTAGCGATACGTTCGTCGGTGAAGCCGACGAACGTCTTGCTCGTCCTCGACGCGATGACCGGCCAGGAGGCCGTCAATGTCGCGCAGGCCTTCCTCGAGCGGGTCGCCTTCGACGGCGTCGTGCTGACGAAGCTCGACGGCGACGCCCGCGGCGGCGCCGCGCTCTCCGTCAAGGCCGTCACGGGCAAGCCGATCAAGCTCGTCTCGCAGGGGGAGAAGCTCGAGCCGCTCGAGTGGTTCCACCCCGATCGCATGGCCTCCCGCATCCTCGGCATGGGCGACGTGCTGACCCTGATCGAGAAGGCCGAGGAGGCGGTCGCCGAAGACGACCAGGCCGCGATGGAGGCGCGCCTACGCAAGGGTGAGCTGACCTTCGACGACTTCCTCGCGAGTTACCGGATGCTGCGCAAGATGGGGCCGCTGCAGGGCGTGCTGAAGATGATCCCCGGGCTCGGCAAAGAGCTTCAGGGCATTGACGTGGACGAGCGGCAGATGGCCCGCGTGGAGGCGATCATCCTCTCGATGACGCCGCAGGAGCGGCGGCTGCCGCACCTGATCGACGGCTCTCGCCGGCAGCGGATCGCGAAGGGCAGCGGGCAGGGCGTGCAGGACGTGAACAAGCTGATCACGGCCCGCAAGCAGATGCAGAAGATGATGAAGCAGATGGGGAAGGGCAAGTTCCCAGGGCTTCCGCCCCAGGTAACCAAAGCGGGTCGGAGGTAAGCGTGCTAGAACGAGAGAGTTGCAACGTGGGCGAAGCCGGGCTTTGCCCGGCGGGAGCCCAAGGGCGGCATGACCGAGAGAACTGTGAAGGAGGGGGCCCGTGGGGGAACCATGGGTTCCCCCACGACGAAGGACGGAGGTAAGCAGTGGCAGCACGGATGAGATTGACGCGGGTCGGGGGCAAGAAGAACCCGATCTATCGCGTCGTCGTGGCCGACTCGCGCTCCCCGCGCGACGGCAGGTTCATCGAGATCGTGGGGCGCTACAACCCCCAGACGCACCCGTCGACGATCGAGCTCGACGAGGCGAAGGTGAAGGAGTGGCTGGCGAAGGGCGTCCAGCCGTCGGATGCGGTCGCGAAGCTGATCAAGGCCGCCGGCATTGTTGGCTGAGCTCCTCGCCTACCTCGCGCGGCAGCTCGTGGACGATCCGGACGCCGTGCGCGTCGAGACGGAGGAGCGGGAGGACGCGACCATTCTCCTCCTCCACGTCGCGCCCGACGACATCGGCAAGGTGATCGGCCGCGCCGGGCGCATCGTCCGCGCGCTGCGGACGATCATGCGCGCGGCGGGCGCGCGCGCCCACACGCGCGTCGTGCTCGAGATCGTTGAGTAGCGACGATCTGGTGCCGGTCGGCCGCGCCGGCCGGCCGCACGGGCTCGACGGCGCCTTCGTCGTCGAGCGCGCGAGCGAGGGCGCCGGGCGCTTCGCCCCCGGCGCGACGCTGTATGTGAACGGTGAGCCCGCGAAGGTCGTCCTCTCACGCCGGGTCGGCGGTGGTCGAGTCGCGGTCAAGCTCGACCGTCAGGTCGAGCGCGGAGCCGAGTTGACGGTGCCACGCGCCTCGCTGCCCGAGCCCGAAGAGGGCTTCTTCTACGTCTTCGAGCTCGTCGGGCTCGAGGTCGAAGACGAGGACGGCGCGAGCGTCGGCCGGGTGACCGATGTCGAGCCGGGTGTCGCGAACGACGCGCTGGTCCTCGACTCGGGCCTCCTCCTGCCGCTGATCGAGGATTGCGTACGTGAGGTCGACGTCGCGGGGGGTCGAATCGTCGTCGCACGCGGCTTCGCCGCCGACGTGTAACCTCGCCCTCCGGTGCGCATCGACGTCTTCACCCAGGTCCCGCAGGCGTTCGCCTGGCTCACCGAGCAGCGGCCGCTCGCGACCGTGCTCGGCGGCGAGCTCGAGCTCCGGCTGCTCAACTACCGCGACTTCACGCCCCTGCGCGCCGGCCAGGTCGACGACGACCCGTACGGCGGCGGCGCGGGCATGGTGCTGCGCGTGGACGTCGTCGCGGCCGCCCTCGACGGCGTCTACGGCGAGCAGCCCGCACGCCGGGTGATCGCGCTGACCCCGCAGGGCCGCCAGCTCACGCAGGCCGTCGTCGAGGAGCTCGCGCAGGAGGAGGAGCTGACGCTGCTCTCCAGCCGCTTCGAGGGCTTCGACGAGCGCATCGTCTCGCACCTCTGCTCCGACGCGATCTCGATCGGCCCGTACGTTCTCTCCGGCGGCGAGCTGCCGGCGATGGTGCTGCTCGACGCGATCGCACGCCGCCTCCCCGGGGCCCTCAGCGCGGGCTCCGGCGAGAGCGAGAGCTTCTCCGACGCGCTCGAGGGCGGGCTCGAATACCCGCACTACACGCGCCCCGCCGAGTTCCGCGGCTGGAAGGTGCCCGACGTGCTGCTCTCCGGCGACCACGGCCGGATCGAGGCGTGGCGGGCCGAGCAGAGCCGGCAGCGGAGCGTTCGGTGAGAAACCCTGTCGACCACCTCACCCGGGGCCTTCCGCACCCGTGGCGGGTCGCCATCGACTGGATCGTGACGATCGCCGGGGCGATCCTGATCGTGCTTGCGATCAAGGCCTGGGTCGTCAACCCGTACCGGATCCCGTCGTCCTCCATGGAGCCGACGCTGCACTGCGCGCGGAACGCGTCCGGCTGCGAGGCGCGCTTCTCCGACCGCGTGCTCGCGAATCGCTTCATCTTCCGCTTCCGCGACCCGAAACGGGGCGAGATCGTCGTGTTCAAGACCCCGCCTGCCGCGCAGCTCCGCTGTGGTGCCGGCGGCACATTCGTCAAGCGCCTGATCGGGCTGCCCGGTGAGACGATCGAGGTGCGGCTCCAGCGCGGCGACGGGTACGTCTTCATCAACGGGAAGAAGCTCGACGAGCCGTACATCTTCCCCAGCCGCCGCGACCACGGGCCGGAGATGGCGCCGAAGAAGATCCCGCCCGGTCAGTACTTCATGATGGGCGACAACCGATCCCAGTCGTGCGACTCGCGCCAGTGGGGCACCGTGCCGAGAAAGAACCTCACAGGGCCCGTCTTCGCCACGTACTGGCCGCCGAACCGGATTTCGTTCCGCTAGGATGCACGCGGCCTCCGGCCCCTTTTTCGCATGAGCAAGGTCATCGAGTCATTCGAGCAGCGCCAGCTGCGCAGCGACATCCCGCTCTTCAAGGCGGGGGACACCGTGCGCGTCCATTTCCAGGTGATCGAGGGCACGCGCCGGCGCTTGCAGGTGTACGAGGGGATCGTGATCAAGCGCCAGGGCGCCGGCGTCCGCGAGACCTTCACGGTGCGCAAGCAGTCGTTCGGCGTCGGTGTCGAGCGCACGTTCCCGGTGCACTCGCCGAAGATCGAGAAGATCGAGCTCGGCGCGGTCGGCGACGTGAACCGCGCGAAGCTGTACTACCTGCGCGGCAAGGTCGGCAAGAAGGCCCGCGTGCGCGAGATCCGGCCGGCTCCGGGAGCCTCGAAGGCGGCCCGCGCGGCCGAAGAGGCCGCAGCGCTCGCGGCGGCCGCCGAGGCTGAGGTCGCAGCGACGGAGGCCGAAGCAGTCGAGGTCGAGCCGGACGTCGAGGCGGTCGCGGTCGACGTCGAGGCGGTCGAGGCCGACGCCGCCGAGGCCGAGCCTGCCGCCGAGGCGGCGGAGCCGGCCGAGCTCGAAGCCAAGGCCTAGCCCGGCGCATCGCGTAACGGTTCCGGCACACACGCGTGACCGGGACGGGCGCTAAGCTCGCCGCGTGCCCCCGAGCACCGGCCAGCGGCTCCTGCGGTTCGATCGCGGGCTCGGCGCGCGCTTCGTCGCGGGCGCCGACGAGGCGGGGCGTGGCTCGCTCGCCGGCCCGCTCGTCGTCGCCGGCGTCCTGCTCGACTACGAGCGCCTGCGCGACCACCGCGTGCGCCCGCTCGCCGCGCTGAACGACTCGAAGCAGGTCGCGCCGGAGGCGCGGGAGGAGCTCTTCCGGGCCGTCGCCGGCTGCGCGAGCGCCGTCGCCTTGCGCGTCTTCCCGCCCGGGGAGATCGACCGCGAAGGGCTGCACCGCTGCAACCTGCGTGGCCTGCGCGAGGTGCTCGCCGCTCTCGCGCCGCCCGGCGGGGCCTGCCTCGTGGACGGCTTCCGGCTCGGCCCGCTCGCCCCGCCGCACCGAGCCGTCGTGGACGGCGACTGCAAGAGCGCCGCGATCGCGGCGGCCTCGATCGTCGCCAAGGTCGTCCGCGACCGGGCGATGCGGCGGCTCGATGCGCTCTACCCCGCCTACGGCTTCGCCTCGCATGTCGGCTACATCACTCCCGGCCACTCTGCGGTCGTGCGCGAGCGGGGCCCGACCGACCAGCACCGGCTCTCGTTCGACGCGCTCTGCTACGCCGGTGAACCCGGGCGAGCGTAGAGCCGCCCTGCACTACCGGCTACGCGGCTACCGCGTGCTCGGCGCGAACGTGCGCGCGGGCGGCTACGAGCTCGACCTCGTCCTCCGCCGCGGCAGCCGCCTGGTCTTCTGCGAGGTGAAGGAGCGCGCGCGCACCGACTACGGCACCCCGGCCGAGATGGTGGGTCCCGAGAAGCTGCGCCGGGTGCGGCAGGCCGCCGAGGCCTGGCTCGCCGCGCACCACGAGCTACGTGACCTGGAGATCGCGCTCGAGGTCGCCGCGGTCCACGGCGGCCGCGTCGAACGCGTGTCCGCCTCTTAACGTCCCCGCAACCGCGCACATCCGACCCCTCTCGGTATCCTTCGCATAGCCGGGGGGCACTATCCCCGAACGGGCGCACTCGTCAGAACGGCCGCAAGGCCCGGGTGCGCCGGCCCGAAAGGGCGGGAGAAACCTCCGGCTGACCGTTAACCGATCAGCCGGAAAGGAACACCCAACAAAGCAATGACGACGCGTATCCGCACCTGGATCCTCATCGCCGGGCTCTCGGGCCTGCTCATGAGCATCGGCTTCCTCGTCGGCGGTGCCAACGGCATCGTCTTCTTCGCCGCGATCGCCGCCCTGATGAACCTCGTGATGTTCTGGTTCTCGGACAAGCTCGCGCTCAAGATGAGCAAGGCCCGCCCGCTCCCGCAGAGCGAGGCGCCGCAGCTCTACCAGGACATCGAGGAGCTCGCCGGCAAGGCGGGCATCCCGATGCCGGCGGTCTACTCGATCCCGAACGACCAGCCGAACGCCTTCGCCACGGGGCGCAACCCGAGCAAGTCAGCGGTCGCAGTGACCGAGGGCCTGCTCAAGCGCATGCCGCGCGAGCAGGTGCGAGGCGTGATTGCGCACGAGCTCGCCCACGTCAAGAATCGCGACATCCTCGTGACGACGATCGCCGCGATGATCGCCGCCTCGATCTCCGCGATCGCCAACTTCCTCCAGTTCTCGCTGATCTTCGGCGGGCGCGACAACCGCGACAACTCGCCGTTCGCGCTCGTCGGGATGATCGCCGCGATCGTCGTCGGGCCGCTGGCCGCGATGCTGCTCCAGCTCGGCGTCTCGCGCCAGCGCGAGTACCTCGCCGACGCGACGGCGGCGAAGTTCCTCGGCGAGGGGCGGCCGCTGGCCGAGGCGCTGCGGACGCTCCAGCGTGGCGTCGAGGCGATGCCGATGGATGTCAACCCGGCCACCGCGACGCTCTACATCGCCAACCCGCTGCGGGCCAAGGGCATGTCGGCGATGTTCTCGACCCACCCGCCCATGGAGCGGCGGATCGAGAAGCTCGTCGCCTACGACGCGGCGCACGGCATCCATTACGCCGTGTAGCCACCGCTGGCACTAGTGAGAAACGGCCCGCTGCGCGGGCCGTTTCTCTAGTGAGGCCCGTGGCTCCGGCTTCGGCGTGGGAACCTTCCTCTATCGTTTCTGGCATGGATCGGCCTTCGCGCCGCTCGTCCCGCCGCACGCTGTGGTCGCGCGTCAAGCGGCTGCTCGGGCTCGGCGCGGCGCCGTCCCCGCCGCCCGACGAGGGGCCGGCACTCGTGCCCGCCGGGCCGCCGCCGGGCCCGCGGCCGTCGAGCGCTGTCGACCTCGAGCTGCCCGAGGAGCCGCGCGACCTGGACGCGCGCTCCCGCCAGCGCGACTGAGGCACGCCGGTCGAGGACTCGCGTCGCGGGCGGCCGCCGATCCGTTGGACGAAGGACCTGCGCTCGCGCACGTGGGCGGCCGCCCGACAGCTACGCCGGCGCGCTCGACCTGCCCGAGGCGCCGGAGGATGTCGATTGCGCGCGGCTGCCACTCCGGCTACGAGCTCTGGTCGCCTACCTCGTTCGGGCTGCGCCTTCGGACCCGACCTCGGTCTGGACATGACACGCTGATCGGCGTATAAGGCCCTCGTGAGTTGCATGGTGCCAGGCTGCCCGAACGACGCTCGAAATCGCATCGCAGTCCGCTGCCGGAAGCCGAGCACGCGTGCCGTTTGGGCTCCGGACTACGACGCTTTCCTCTGCAAGGAGCACGCGGAGGGCGGCGTCAGAATTCGCGTCGACGTTGAAGCTACGTCAACGAGTGAGGTCGACGGGGCTGTTTCGTATTCCGGTCAGCCTGTCACGGCGCGAATCACGCCGATACGTCGTTCAGCTGCTTAAGTAGCGAACGTCACTAATACGCAGGGACCTTCTTCGGCGTGTCGAACGGTCGGTCATGGCCCTCACGCAGGAAGCCCTCTACCGCGAGATCGACCTCGCACTGTCGTGGTCCGAGCGCGACCTGCCGGAACGCGTGCGCACGAAGCACGTGCACCGGCTGCACCCGTACCTCGGCAAGTTCGTCCCGCAGCTCGTCGAGGTGCTGCTCGACCGCTTCGTGCCGCGCGGCGGGCGCGTGCTCGACCCGTTCGCCGGCTCGGGGACGACGCTCGTGCAGGCGCTCGAGTCGGGCTACGACGCGACCGGGGTGGACGTGGCCGCGTTCAACGCGCTGCTCGTGGGCGTGAAGACCGCCCGCTACAACCTCTTCTCGCTCGAGAAGGAGCTGCGCGAGCTGCACGCGCTCGCCGGGTCTGTCTCGGAGGAGGAGCCGGGCGCGTTCGTGCGCGCGTGGTACGCGCCGCAGGCCGCAGCCGAGCTGCTCGGCTTCCGCACGCTGATCGAGGGGCGCGAGCACGCCGACCTGCTCCGCGTCGTGCTCGCCCGCGCGGCCCGCTCGGCGCGGCGGACGACCCACTTCGACCTCGACTTCCCGCGCGCTCCGCAGACCGAGCCGTACTGGTGCCACAAGCACAAGCGGGAGTGCCGGCCGGTCGAGACCGCCTCGCAGTTCCTGCGCCGCTACCTGCTCGACACGCTGGCGCGCGTCAAGGAGTTCTCACGGGTGCGCGTCGGGGCGCGCGAGGCGGCGATGCTGCACGGCGACGCGCGGGCGCTCGACCTCGGCGGCCCCTACGACGGCGTGGTCACCTCGCCGCCCTACCCGGGCCTGATCGACTACCACGAGCAGCACCGCTACGCCTACGAGCTGCTCGGGCTCGAGGACCGGCGCGAGACCGAGCTCGGCGCCGCGGAGCGGGGGACGAGCAGGGCGGCGATCGCCGCCTACGCCGACGGGATCGTCGAGGTGCTCGACAACGTGCGCCGCTCGCTGAAGCCGCGCGCGCCGGTCTGCATCGTCGTCAACGACCGCCGCGACCTCTACCCGGAGATCCTGGACCGCGCCGGCCTGCGCCTCGAGGAGCGGCTCGAGCGCCACGTCAACCGCCGCACCGGCCGCCGCGCGGGCGAGTACTTCGAATCGATCCTGGTCGCGCGCTTCGCGCGCGACTAGAAAAGCAGTCAGGCCTTGCGTTCCAACAGCCGAGCCGAAGCGGCTCCCGGACGCGGAGGCACGGCGTGTGAAGTGCCGGGCGGAATGTCGCACAGCAAGACCTGGCCCCGTCTCCAGAGGATCGCCATCTTCCGTCCGTCGACTGCTATCGACGAAGTGCAGGGGGAGCGAGGAGAACTCATCTCTCGTGGGCCGTTTACGGGGGTCTAGACGGTCAAGCTACGCAGGCGTAGGGTCGACCTTGATATGGCGTTCGGGAAGAAGAAGAGGCTCGCAGAGCACGGCGTCGGGGTTATTGAGGCGGGGTTCTGCTCACCAGATCTTGATCCGCAGGCTGGGGTCGTGGTTGCCTGGGAGGGCGACCAGTCGATCATCGCCCATGCCCCAGCGATGTATCTGGATGAGGCGCTGCTCCGAGATCGCGAGCGGGACGCCCGCCGCTTTCTGGACCACGTCGAGGGGTTCTTTCAGGCGACGAAGGGGCGCGGACCAGCCGCTGACGGGATTCTGCTAAAGCCGCCGGTGGCAATCGTTGATGAATGGCCGTATCCGTTCGCGGCGACGACACGGACGACTCTGCTCGGCACGCTCCAAGCAAACACATCGTTCGACCCGAAGATGAGCGCGGTCAAGACCCTGCAGCCTACGTTTTGGGCGTATTGGGCAGGAGTGATGAACGCGCTGCATGAGACTGGTGGCATTGGCGAGGCATATGCGCTTCGCGAGAACCTCCTCTATCAGTGTGAGGGTACCGGCGCAAAGGGCTCAAGTACCGGAACCTCGGCCAGGCGGTCGCGTACGGAGTTCAGGCGGGCGCGAGTGATCGGCTCGCGGAGGAGATCGGAGCGATGAGCGGCCTCACTGGCGAGGAATTCCGCGCACTTCCCGAGATCGAGCGCGACCGACTGGTTCGTGAGCACACACGACAGAACATGGATGGTTGGCGGGACACCATCGAGTCCATCTACGGCGACCCTGCCAGCAATCATTAGCAGCCCGGTGCGGCCTCCGCTGCCAGTCGGCTGCGGTGGCATTTGCCATCAATAGACGACGCTTCCTTCTCTTGAACACAGAGATCGACCCACTCGTCTTTCGGTTACGCGGGAAAGAGTTGCTCGTTCCACGCCGGGACGCCGAGTGGGTCGTTGCAGTGCTGCGCCGCCTCGCCGAAGATACGCAGGTAGCGACTGAGATCATCGATCACGCGCTACACGACTCACAGGGAGTCGTCGATCTGCTGCGCGAACGCGAGCTCGAGGCGATACGCCTCGTCTTCGAGGCAGTTTTCCACCCGAAGCGGTTCACGCCGATGCCGGTTACGCTCGTCGACCTGTTTCATGCCGTGGAAGAAGAAGTGGAACGGAAGACGACGTAGCAGTCCCCTCTCCCCAGTTGCCCAATTACGAGCCGCCGACCCACACGTAGAGTCTCATCGATGAGCTGGCAGCTCGTGATCGTGCTGGAGGTTGAAGGAACACGGTTCCCTCTGACCCCGGATGAGACGCGGGAGGTTATCCGCACCCTGCGCGAACCGAATCCTTACGCGCCCGACACGGAACTGGGGGCCGTCGCCGCCGCCGTCTTCTTGGAGAGGCTTCTCGAAGACCCGACAACGCAGAACCCGCCGATGACGGACGAGGAGGCCGGTGGCATCCTCATCGCCCTCGGCCGCATGATGGTGACCGAGGGTCTTTCTGGACGTCAGGCCGACCTCCACGATGCGCTGCTCGCCTACCTCGGCCGTGGCGGCTCAAACACCTAGACCGTCTCCGAGCCGCAGGGAGGGCCGAAGGACCTTGAGTCTTCTGGAGGCTCCCGAACCATGCAAGCGGGGTCAGGTCCTGTGTTCCAACAGCCGTCCCAAAGCGGCTTTCGGAGGTGGAGGCGCGGCGTATGGAGTGACGGGCGGGATGTCGCAATGCGGGCCCGACCCCGCCTCCTCACCCTCAGAGCCAGATTTCGGCGTCGACCGGCTGGTGCGGCGTCGAAGTGATCAGCGTGTCGAGAGCGGCGATGAGGCTGCCCGGATCGGCACGGGGCCAGCGCCTCGAGGTTGTGAAGACGAGGCCGGCGTGGCTGTTGCCGGAGGCGAGCAGCGCTTCGGCCAGCGGACGGTAGTCGCGGACGTTCTCGGTGACGACAGCCCGCCCCTCGGAGCGCGCGTGGTCAAGCACCTCCTCGTCCGATGTGCCACGCCCGGGCGACTCGTGCACCGAGACGACGTCGTACCCGCGCGCGCGGAGCTCACGGGCTATGAGGCTGGGGTACATCTCGTCGAGCAGGAGCCTCAAGAGGCGGCCTGCCGTGCGCGTGCGACGCGCTCAGCCGCCTCGGCCGCCTCCTCGTTCCGCCTGATCCAATCGTCGATCTCGGCTCGGTGCGTCTCGTAGTAGCGCAGCGCGGTCTCGATCGCGCTCGTGGACTGGTCGAGCCAGTCGGCCGTTCGCCGGACGTCCTCGAAGCTCCGGAAGACCGCGACGACCTCCCAGACGTCGGGTCCGTTCACCAGGCCCGGACGACGCCCCGCCGGCCCTGAGCGAAACACGAGGCCGGGATTCTCGTCCATCTCGAGCCCCTCGGCGACGTACCGCTGGATGAGCGCCGACCGCGAGCTCCCCTCGTGCTGAGCACGCCGGTCGAGACGCCTGATCGTCTCCGACGCGTACCGCGTGGACACCGGTGGCAGTGTTCCTTTCTCCATAGCTTGATTATACTACATCTGTAGCACGAGCGTATCGAAGAGGCGAGCCCATTCTGAGCGCGCTACGTGCCCGCGTCGAGAATCGCGACGTCGTATTTGCCGATCTCGTCGTCGTGCGCGACGAGCGTGAGCTCCTCGAGCTGCGCCTGGGCGATCAGCATGCGGTCGAACGGGTCCGTGTGATGACGGGGAAGCTCGGCTGCCGCGACCGCGTGCTCGACCTCGATCGAGAGGTCGCTGAAGTCGCTCTTTGCGATCCACTCGGCGATGTTCCCGGGCGCCTCGAGCTTGCCGCTCGCCCGCTTGACCGCGATCTCCCAGGCGCTCGCCGCGCTGATGAAGACCGCGTTGCCTCCGTCCCCGATCGCGGCCCGAGCCTGCGGCCCGAGCTTCGGGGTGTCGCCCAGCCACCACAGGAACGCGTGCGTGTCGAGCAGCAGCTGCAAACTACGCGCCGAACGCCTCGTCGAAGCCTGCCGGCACCTCGTCGAACTCGGGCTTGATCGCGATCTTTCCCGCCAGCAGACCCGGCTTCCGCTGCGTGACCGCGGGTTTGTACCCGACGATCCTCGCGACCGGCTTGCCGAAGTTCTTGACCACGATCTCCTGGCCCGCCTCCGCCTGCTTGACGAGCTTCGAGAACTGCGTCTTCGCCTCGTGGATCCCGACGACGATCCTCTTCACGGCC
>Ga0209514_10002937_pt1 | contig 25398 bp, 19 predicted proteins | sample Subgrocontami58m_FD_187452 | JGI IMG/M metagenome (GOLD analysis project Ga0209514, IMG submission 187452) | Subsurface groundwater microbial communities from S. Glens Falls, New York, USA - GMW37 contaminated, 5.8 m (SPAdes) (version 3) | ecosystem: Environmental > Aquatic > Deep subsurface >...
CGCAGAAGCGGCTCCCCGCCCGAGAGAACCAGGACCGGCTTGGAGATCTCCGCGATGTCGTCGATCAATTGTTTCGCTTCCGCGAGCGAAAAATCCGAGTCGTGGGAGATCATCGAGGAAGAGGCGCGGCAATGGATGCAGTTCAGGTTGCATCGGCCGGTCACTTCCCAGGCGATCCACTTCGGGATGAACTCTTCCCTGGTCAAGGTGTATCCTTTCCGGAAGTCGTGAACACGTATTATAACCCGCCGGGCACCGGGAGGCGACCGATGGCGAGAAAACGCAGGAAGCGGTACCACCCGCCGGGGACGCAGCCCGGGACCCTCGCGGCCCACGCCGAGGCGGGGGACGCGCCGGTCCGGATCACGGCGTTCCGGTACGAAGCGAACCGGTGCGAGGAGCGGACGGTTTCTCCCTCCGAGATCCCCTCCCTGTCGCCGCCGGAGGGAGGCGTGCTCTGGCTCGACGTCTCCGGACTGTCCGATCCCTCCGTGGTCCGGGCGATCGGCGACCGCTTCAAGATCCACTCCCTGGCGCTCGAGGACGTGCTGAATGTACCGCAGCGTCCAAAGGTGGAGTGGTACGGCGACCACCTCCTGGTCGTGCTGCAGGAGATCCGGTACCCGGAACGTCCCGAACAGATGGCGTTTTTACTCGCCGACCGGGTGGTCGTCTCCTTCCAGGAGCGCCCGGGCGACGCGTTCGATCCGGTCAGGGAGCGCCTGCGCCAGGGGAAGGGACGGATCCGCTCCGAGGGGCCCGATTTCCTCCTGTACTCCCTGTGCGACTCGGTGCTGGACGCCTTCTTCCCGACGCTGGAGCGGTTGGGGGACGAAGTGGAGGAGATGGAGGAGCGGGTGCTCGTCTTCCCCGTGCCGGAGACGTTCCTCGCCATCCGGCGACTGAAGCGGGAACTGCTGGCGGTGCGCCACGCGGTTTGGCCCGCCCGGGACGCGCTGAACCTGCTGCTGATCGAGGAGCACGCCCTCATCCGCCCCGGGACCAAGGTGTTCTTCCGGGACTGCTACGATCATACGATCCAGCTGATGGACATGGTGGAGACGTTCCGGGAAATGGCGTCGGGGCTGGTGGACGAATACATGTCCGCCGTCTCCAACCGGATGAACGAGATCATGAAGGTGCTCACCGTCGTGGCGACCATCTTCATTCCCCTGACCTTCATCGCGGGGGTGTACGGGATGAACTTCGACACGAAGGCGTCCCCATGGAACATGCCGGAACTCACGTGGGCGTACGGGTACCCCGCCCTGCTGCTCCTGATGGCGGCCGTCGCGGGCGGGATGCTGTACTACTTCCGCCGGAAGCGGTGGATCTGACGCGATCTGCGTCACTGCGAAAGAAAGCGTTCCTTCGCCCAATTTGCGGAATCGATCGCGGCGAAGTGACCCTCTTTTTTATGCAATGTTTAACCGGGGAGGTGGGCGATGAAGAGGAAAAGGCGATCGTGACGGCGGTGGTCGCCGTTTTGGTGATCGGAGCGGGAATCGCGGCCTGGTTTCGCTTTCGTGAAGGCAAGGAGGTCGGAGTCATCCGGGTTTCCGGCAACATCTGTGGCATTTCCTGGTCATCTCCTGCGGGGGATCTTTCTGAAAGGGGCGGGGCCGGCCACGCTGTGGCCCCAGATCGCGGCGCTTCTGATCATGGGCCTGGTCACACTTTTTTTCACGACGCGACGTTTCCGCAAAACCATGGCATAGAGCGGACCGCACGGAAAAGGTGGAGATAAACGGACCGCATGACCTTGAATCGGATTTCTCGCTCTTCCTGCCGAACCGCAATCTCGGAGCTTTCGGGATCCTTATACCATTGATGGCCGAGGCGACCCTCTCCCGCCCGTCGGCCTATTCCCGGTTCCTGCTGGTGACAGGGAGCCTTTAGGAACGGCGCACAATAATAATTCTCGACGACGTTGATGGGGAGATGCTTCTCACGCACATCGACAAGGAAGACAATGTTCTCTACCCGATGGCTGATGCACGTCTCTCCGAGGACAGGGACCGGGAGCTGACGAAGGATTTCGGCGCCTCAAACCGCTTGACGGGAGCAGGGGCCGGGATTATATTTTGATGCCTGCCGTTTCGCGTTCCCTGGTAGCTCAACCGGCAGAGCGGGTGGCTGTTAACCACTAGGTTGCAGGTTCGAGTCCTGCCCAGGGAGCCAGTTCATACGATCCACTGCACCGACACCCATGTGGTTACCGGTGGTGGTGGATTCCAACATATGATTCCCCGGAAATGGGCCTCGTATTGAGGTCCATTTTTACTTCAGCCGGAGTAAAGATCACCTCCTTATATGAATATCTCGGGTGTTAACAGCTCGGTTGGCAATTTCCCGCCACTCAAGATCGATCCGATCCATATTGGGGATAATCTTTCATTTTCCATGCACCAGGCCTTTGCCGACGCGCAGGACGCTTGACAACCGCAGCCACTCTGACATTATTTGACCCGGGTGTTGATTGATTAATTTTGTAAGGGGGGTGTTCATGAATAAAATTTTTCCTTCCGCCACCGAAGCGCTCAAGGGCATCGTCAAGGACAACCAGATATTGGCTGTCGGTGGTTTTGGCCTGTGCGGCATCCCCGAAGCGCTGATTGATGCGCTGCTGGCGAGCGGCGTCAAAGGGCTCACTGTTATTTCGAACAATGCTGGCGTCGACGGATTTGGCCTAGGCAAACTGCTCGAATCGCGGCAGATCAAAAAAATGATTGCCAGTTACGTGGGTGAGAACAGGGAGTTTGAGCGCCAGTATCTGTCCGGCGAGATGGAGGTGGAGCTGACGCCACAAGGCACGCTGGCCGAGAAGTTGCGTGCCGGTGGTGCAGGCATCCCGGCATTTTTCACCAAGACAGGTGTGGGCACACTCGTGGCCGATGGCAAAGAATTGCGCGACTTTGAAGATGGCACCTATGTATTAGAACGCAGCCTGCTGCCTGAGGTCGCTTTGGTCAAGGCGCATGTGGCGGATAAATCCGGCAATTTGCAGTTTCGCCTGACTGCGCGCAATTTCAATCCAGCCGTAGCGATGGCTGGCCGGGTATGCGTGGTGGAAGTCGAGCACATTGTCGAGACGGGAACCCTCGATCCGGATCAGATCCACCTGCCGGGAATTTATGTGCATCGCATTGTGCATAACCCGAACCCCGAAAAGCGTATCGAACAAACCACTCTTAGAGAAAAGGCGGGAAACTGATCATGCCTTGGAATCGCGACCAAATGGCGGCACGCACCGCCCAGGAATTGCGGGATGGCTTCTACGTCAACCTCGGCATTGGTTTGCCGACGCTGGTAGCCAATTATGTGCCCGCCAACATGGAAGTATGGCTGCAAAGCGAGAATGGCATGCTCGGCATCGGCCCTTTCCCAACAAAAGATGAAGTGGATGCCGATTTGATCAACGCGGGGAAACAAACGGTGACCACGTTGCCTGGCTCATCTATTTTCAGCAGTGATCAGAGCTTCGCCATGATCCGTGGCGGCAAGATCAATTTATGCATTCTCGGTGCTATGCAGGTGAGCGAGAAAGGCGATCTGGCGAACTGGATGATTCCCGGCAAGATGGTCAAGGGCATGGGTGGCGCGATGGATTTGGTGGCCGGTGTCAAGCGTGTGGTGGTTCTGATGGAGCATGTCGCCAAAAAGAAGGATGGCACCGAAGACTTGAAGATTCTGCCAGCCTGCACATTGCCACTGACAGCCAAGGCGGTAGTTGACCGCATCATTACCGATCTGGCGGTGATGGATGTTACTGCCGCGGGCCTCAAAGTCGTAGAGCTGGCTCCGGGCGTTACCCTGGAACAGCTACAGGCCAAGACTGGCGTGAAGTTGCACTAGTGTGGTGTCCCGAAGACGGCTTGACAATGAGCGACCTTTTCCAAGATAGCATCGACCTTTTTCGTCCAGACTAACGGCTTGGGATTCTCGTTGTTGACCCGGATGAAATCTTCGATTGCCGTGACGAGTTCCGGGGCGCTGGGGGCTGGTCTTGGCCCGCCGTCAAGCTTCCAGTGCTGCGCATCGCTCGTTAGTCATCTTCAGAGCGTTCGCTTTTTCCCACATGCCACAGAGCCCAGAGAGGTGGTCGGGGGACTTTTGCGAATGCATCAGCCTTGATCATTGTTTATCATTTCGTTGAATAACTATTGATTGAACACAAAATCTGGCGTGGAAGTGATGGTCAGCAGCAGACAGGAAAGCCTGAGCCAAGTCCATTTTGGTGTAAATTGAAATAATATTCCCTGCTTCGATAGCCCCGATAATTTGGCATGCCTCTTGCTGTAATAAGTTAAATTGCCAAACAAAAGATTCGACAATTATCCTGAATCCGGCAGTTGGGTATTGAAAAAAATAAGAGCGCAATATCAGCATGTTGCGTATGCCGAATTTGGGATAATATTTTCTTCATGTAATTAAAGAATATGTTTGTTGCAGGTGGAGTGAAAAATATTTCGAATAGTGCTTTGATAGTTGGTCGTATATTCTATGCCAAGGGTTGATTTTAGTTAAAAATATATATTCTTTAGGAGATTTGCATGGATGCGGATGAAATAATTATCAAGTGCAACGATATTTATGAAGATTTCGGCCAGTCATACATTAAGAAGTGGAAAACAGAAAAATCAGGGAGAAGAGCGATCGGGTACACCCCGATTTATGTTCCGCAAGAGATTTTTTACGCAATGGATATTCTTCCGGTTGGAGTATTTGGAGGGGGTGATCTTATTGATATCGTTGTTGGCGATTCATATTTTCAATCTTATATCTGTCACATTGCGAGAAGTATTGTTGACATGGGCCATTCGGGGATTCTCGATCAATTGGACGGTATGATTTTCCCGTTTGTATGCGATGTTATGCGAAACATGTCGTCCTTCTGGAATACTATATTCCCTGATAAGTATTCATATTTATTTGATCAACCCCAGAATTTCATAAAAGGGATAGGCGGCGAATATTATAAAGGCATTATTTCAGAAATAGTAAAGGATTTGGGCGGAAATAAATTAGATAAAAACAAGTTGATTGAGAGCATGATGTTGTATGGTGAGAACCGCAATCTTGTCAGGAAATTATATGAAGAGAGGAGTAAGCGGCCTTGGGATATCCCGATAACGGAAGCATATTTACTGTTGAGGGCCGGATCTGTTATGGATGTTAAAGAACACAATGAAATGTTGAAAGAGTACATTGATAAAATTGGACAATTAAACAGGCAACCTGAAGATAATGTTCGGGTAGTGTTATGGGGTGCTTTTTGTGAACAACCTCCATTGTCATTATTGAAAGTTATTGAACAGTCAGGATGTTATGTGGTTGCAGACGATTTTGCATTAGCTTTGAGGCAACTTGAAAATAACATTGATGTTGATGAAGTCACGCGAGATCCAGTCGGGTATCTTGTAAATTCATATTTGGACCATGGAATTAATACCCCCTGCAGGTTTGAAGGGGATCGCAATAAACTGAAAGATCTTGTTGGTATAATAAGAAGCACCAACGCAGAGGGGGTTGTATTTGCTGCTCCAAGTTTTTGCGACCCCGCCTTGGAAGAGCAACCTTGCTATAAGGAGGAATTAGATAAAAAAGATATTAAACATATCTCGTTTTTGTATTCGGAGGATACATCCCAATTTTCAAATATAAGGGAACAATTGGGTACGTTTACAGATTCAATTAAAATTTGGGGATAATATCATGGGAAAAGAAACACCTAATAAGATAGATCCGGTAGTCACTAAAGATTGGGGTATGGTAGCGCAAAAGAAATTAATGAGTACATACTATAACCAAGTTATGCATGCCAAGGAGGAGGGGAAAAAAGTAGTATATACATTTATTCCGGGAAATTTAGTCGAATTGGTAAATAATTTCGACTTGGTTTCTGTTTATCCGGAGTTGCTTGGGTTACAAATGGGACTCAGGCAATCTGCCGAAAAATACCTTAATCTTGGAGAAAAAGAGGGTTACGCGGACGAATTATGTAGCTATTTAAAGGCAAGCGTTGGAATGGCCGCGATCGATAATATGGGCCCTCAGGGATACAAAATTCCAGAACCTGATTTTCTGCTACTGATATATTCTAATTGCTTTACATTTTTGAAGTGGTGGGAAATATTAAGACGAAGGTATAAATGCCCTATCATTGAGATACATTTGCCTTATAATGGTAACGCCGGTGGGATAAATAAGGAGTCTCTTAAGTATGGAGTTAAGCAACTAAAAGAAGTTGTTATTCCAAAACTAGAGGAAATAACCGGGAAGAAATTTGATATAGATAAATTAAAAGATAGCCTGCGTAATTCGGCAGAGGCAGAAGAGGATTATTATCATGTGATTAATTCCGCCAAGAACACGCCTAGCCCGATTGATGCAGCGCTAAATGGTATCTATTATGTGGGCCCAATAAATTCGGCGCTTAGGGGAACGCCCCAAGTGGTGGAATATTATAAAATTTTAAGAAAAGATATAGAGAAAAGGGTCATCAGGGGTGAGGGGCCGGTTACTCCTTTCGGGCAGGCGAATGATCAAAAGTACAGGCTTGTTCTTGAGGGGCCAATCCCCTGGATGGTGCCGGAAAGTTTCTATAAAATACTTTATGACGAAAAGGCTGTGATTGTAGGCGCAACGTATATTAAGGTTGGAGGGTCTTATGATCTTGGTTGGTTTCATGATCCATCCAGGCCGTTGGAGAGTTTGTGCGAGCAGGTGACTAATTGTTACGCAAATCATGGGATAAAAACAAGAACAGAAATTATGGAGAAGCATATTCGAGATTTTCATGCGGACGGGATACTTTTCCATTCGATTAAGAGTTGTAAGTCTTATATAACAGGGCAATTGGTAATGGTGAAAGAATTGGAGAGAAAGTTAAATATGCCGTCAGCATTTTTTGAATCGGATATGATGGATGCACGTTTTTACTCTGAAGCAAATGTAAAAAATAGAATTGAGTCTTATCTTAGGATGATTGATCAGAAGAGAACAATGGGAGAAGCAACATGAGTTATTACATGGGTATTGATTTGGGTTCAACAACGTGTAAGGTTGTAATAATTGACGAAAACAAGGAAATTGTCAGTAAAGGTATAACAAATACGAGGAGTGATTATACTGTTGCAACAAGGTTTGCGGAGCAAGAAGCCATAATAATGGCGAGGTTTTATTTCCTGGAAAATGCTTTGAGGGAAAATATTTTAAAATCTCCCGGTATTCAGGTAGATATTGAAAAGGTGTTGTTACTTCTTGAGTCATCGTTTCGATTGTGTGATTACAAGGAAAAAGTGCTGGAAATGGGCGAGGTTTCCAAATCGTTAACGAAAAAGGATGGCAGCAAAGTATCGGGGATTTTGGAGGATATTTTTAATTCAATCTACAAAGAAGCAAATCAGGTAATAACGAATTTGTCTTTCAATAAAGGTGTATTTTTTAGGGATTTGATAAGTTCGAGTTTTACGAAATACCTTAGAGAAATAAAGGATTTTGAGGCTGTGGATAAAATCGTAGGATATTTCGACAAATCTCTTTTGCAAATTGAAAATAAGTTTAACGAAATAGATTTTGTACATACTACGCTTGGTACACTTAATATGGATAATCTAGACAATAGCGTTAACTATGACGATAGTATAATTAATTTGATAAAAAATTCTATAGAGGATGCCGGGAATTACAATTTTAATATAGAAAATAAGGTTGGTACAGGTTATGGCAGACAAAGGTTGCCATTTCCAAAGGATCAAATACAGTCAGAAATATTGTGCCATGGGATGGGTGCGCATCAAATGTTCCCGAAAACAAGAACCGTGCTTGATATTGGTGGACAAGACACGAAAGCAATAAGAATTGATAAAAATGGGGTAGTCACAAGTTTCACTATGAATGATCGGTGTGCTGCCGGATGTGGACGATTTTTAGGGTATATTGCCGATGAGTTGAATATTGGATTACAGGATCTCGGGCCGCTTGCGCTAGAAGCTAAAAAAAATGTAAAAATATCAAGTACATGTACGGTTTTTGCTGGCGTGGAATTAAGAGACCGGCTTAGCTTGGGAGAGAGACGAAGTGATATATTAGCTGGACTTCATAAAGCGATAGTCCGACGTGCGGTTTCTTTAATTGCAAGGGCAGGAGGGGTTGAGAACGAATTTACTTTTACCGGTGGGGTAGCAAGAAATGTTTCCGTTGATAAGAATTTAAGAGAAATTATTGCTAGTAGGTATGGTGATGTTGTTATTAATATTTCCCCGGACTCAATATATGTTGGTTCACTTGGAGCTGCCATGTATGCAAAAGTTGGATAATAAGGAGGCGATATAAAATGTCTGTTATATGTGGAATAGATGTTGGAAGTGCTACAGTTAAAATAGTTTTAATGAAGAGTGGCGATAATGAAGAGGGTCATATAATATACAAAAATGTGCGTAAAATACGTTCCGAGGATCCCAAGAAGGTTGTCAAAGATGTCTTTGGTACATCTTTGGAGGAATCTGGAATTAATAGAGAGGGAATCGATTATATTTCTTCTACAGGTGAAGGTTACTTCGTTGATTTCAAGACGGGGCATTTTTTCGGGATGACCGCCCATGCTCGTGGTGCCAAATTTCTATGCGATAAGGTCAGAACAGTAATCGATGCCGGGGCCTTGCACCATCGAGTTATTCTTGTTGATGATCGGTCAAAAGTGTTGGCTTATAAAATGACAGGTCAATGTGCATCATGTTCTGGATCGTTCATCGATAATATATCGCGATATCTCGGTATCACTATTGAAGAAACAGGGCAATTGGCGCTTAAATCTACGAATCCAAAACCAGTTTCAGGGATATGCGCTGTATTGGCGGAAACCGATGTCATAAATATGGTTTCGCAGGGCATTGAAATTGCTGATATACTAAAAGGCGTATTCAATCTTATGGCTGAAAGATTGGCTCGGATGGTAATAAATTTAAAAGCAAATTCTCCGATAGTCCTAACGGGTGGTCTTGGAGCGAATGAAGGATTTCGTGAATCATTGAGGGATTATATTAATAAAGACAGTAATGATTTGAAAATAGAATCAATTAAAGATGCAATATATGCAGGTGCGATAGGGGCTTCCTTGTTAGGGGCAATGCGTTTGGCAAAAATACGGAAAAAAGATCTTGTGTCTTTTTGATGTGTAACAACATACTACCCGATGGCGCAAAATGTCTTAACGTATTTAATTTGTATGGGATTAGGTATACTAACAAAATCAGTAAACTATTTACGGGGTTTTATTGTGAATATCGAAACATTAAGAGGGGGTAATATATTATGAATTACGAGTTGTCAGATGAGTTAAAGATGATACGTGATACTGCAAGGAATTTTACCGAGAAAGAGGTTATGCCGCTTGCAGAAGACATTGAGGAAAAAGATGAACATCCGTCGGGAATGTATAAAAAAATGGGGGAATTGGGATTTACTTCTGTCTTATTTCCTCAAGAATACGGCGGTAGTAATGTCGGCCACCTCGCTCTCGCAATAATTCAAGAAGAATTGGCCAGGGGATCATCTGCCGTAGCATCTGCATTGTTTGAAGGTGTATATTTTTGCCATCCTATTGCTTTGTACGGTACGAAAGAGCAAAAGAAACAATTTATTCCCCCGCTTTGCAAGGGGGAGTACACATTCGCTCTTGGAGCGACTGAGCCAAATGCAGGTTCGGATCTTGCGGCAATTCGGACTACCGCTAAAATGGAAAATGGAAATTTTCGAATTAATGGGCAAAAAATGTTTTGTACAAATGCGGAAGTAGCGGAAAGGATTGTGCTTGCCGCCAGGACAGATAAGGATGCTGCCCCTCATAAGGGGATATCATTTATATTGTTGGATCCTAAAACAAAAGGAGTAGATATTAGAAAGATACGAAAACTTGGGAATAAAGGGTCAAGGTCTAATGAAGTATTTCTTGATGATGTCATTATATCACAAGAGAATCTATTAGGTGAACTGAATAGCGGATTTAAGTATATCATGGATACACTAGATGCTGGGAGAATAGGAATAGCATCTATCGCTCTGGGAACAGCCCAGATTGCATATGAATATGCACTAAAATATGCGCAAGAAAGAGTTCAATTCGGAAAGCCTATCGGGAAGAATCAGGGGATATCATTCAAACTGGCAGACATGGCGATGGAAATTGAAGCTGCAAGACAACTTGTGTATAAAGCTGCATGGTTACTTGATAATAACAAGCCATGTATCAAAGAGACATCATTTGCAAAACTGTTTGCTACAGAGGTGTCGGAGCGTGTATGTCGTAATGCCATACAAATATTTGGCGGAGTAGGATATACGATGGAATTCCCCCTTCAACGATTTTACAGGGATACAAGATTGTGGCTTATTGGTGAGGGTGCGTCGGAAATTCAACGAATCGTGATATCTAAACAACTTGGCCTATAAAGTGATTGATAATTGCTATATTAGTTCATTCGTTACAAGGAGGTATTAATGAAAAATGACAGTATTAGGGGTAAAGTAGCCGTTGTTGGTATTGGAGAAGTGCCAACAGGTAAATATCCTGACAGGGATTTTATGGAAGCTGCATTAATCGCATCGAGAGAAGCAATATTGGACGCGGGAATAAATAAGGATGAAATTGACGTTGTGATGCCGACCGGGGTTATCTTTAACCGACATGCAAATACGGATATGGTTTTTTCAAGGTTGATAGATGAGTTGGGGTTGCAATATAAAGCGAAGAACAACATGACTGTTTTCAATGGTGGTTCGAGCAGCAGCACCATGTTGGAAACGGCGGGAAGTTTGATCGTTTCGGGACTTGCCAAAGTAGTGCTATGTGTGCATACCGACAGGCTTGCATCCGGGATAGATATTAACGAAGCGATTGATTTGTTCGCAACACTTGGAATTTCTGCTGAATTTGAAGTGCCTTATGGGTTGAACTTCAGTTCAGTTGCAGGATTGATAACGCATAGGTACATGCATGAAACCGGTACAACAGAAGAGGAAATCGCTTCTGTTTGCGTATCAAATAGAAAATGGGCTGAATTTAATAAAAATGCTATGTTCAGAAAACCTTTGACGACGGAAGAGGTTTTAAAATCGAAAATTTTATCGTCACCTCTTCATGCAAAAGAATCAAACGTCCTTGCTGATGGTGCCGCCGCTTTTATCGTTACTTCATGGGAATATGCACAAAAAATTACCAAAACCCCGGTTGCTCTTTTAGGTACAGGGTCCGTATGTACTCATTATTCCCTTGCGCAAGAACGGGATGTAACAAGAGCCGGGTATGATGTGGCTTCCAGGAAAGCGTATGAAATGGCTGGAGTTACTCCTAAGGATATCGATATCGCGGAGATTTATGATTCTTACCCTGTGTGGTCCTTGATCACTCTTGAAGGGTGTGGTTTGTGTAGGCGGGGGGAGGCAGGAAAATTTGTAAAGGAAGGCAATACATGGCCCGGAGGGAAATTGCCCATGACAACAAATGGGGGGATGCTCTCGCAAGGTCATACGGGTGCGGGTGGTGGGTTTGCTGTATTCGTAGAGACGATCAGGCAGTTAATGGGAAAAGCGGGGGAACGACAGGTAAAAAACTGTAATATTGCACTTGAAACATCTGTGGGAGGCACCTACATGGATGCCTATGTGTCTGTTTTTGGAACAAAGGAGGTGGTGTGATGGGATATAATAAACCATTGCCGCAACCATCACGATGGACAATGAAATATTGGGAAGGGACGAAGGATCACAAGTTATTAATACAAAAGTGTAGTGCTTGCGGCAATTATATGTTTTATCCAAGGCTCTATTGTGTGCACTGTTTTTCTGAACATATCGAGTGGGTAGAGGCTTCAGGAAAAGGTAAAATATATTCATATACAGTTACGCTTAGCAACCCTGTATCTACGTTCATGGATGATCTTCCATTTACGATTGCAATTATTGAGTTGGATGAAGGCGTTAGAATGTTATCTCATGTGATTAATTGTGACCACGGTAAATTAAAATGTGATATGCGTGTAGAAGTTGTTTTCGAAGATATCACGGATAAGTTTAGTCTGCCCAAATTTCAACCATTAACATAGTGGTTTTTAGGAGATGAAGTCATGGAAAAGACATTCAAAGATTATCATTTGGGAGAAAAGATTTTAACGTCGTGTATAACCGTAACGGAGTCGCATGTCGTTAACTTTGCTTCTTATACGGGGGATTTTTATCCACTTCATATGGATGAAGAATTTGCTAAAACCTCAATGTTTAAAGGGAGAATTGCACATGGCCCTTTAATTTTCAGCCTGTCTGTGGGTTTGGTAGGAATGACCGGTTACTATAAAGATTCCATTATAGCATTTGTCGGTGGAGATGAAATGCGATTTTTTAACCCGGTAATGATCGGGGATACAATAAAGGTGGAAGTAGAAGTCGTTGAAAAAATGGAAACTAGTAAGCCGGGAAAAGGTATTATTAAATTTAAATATACAGTGTATAATCAGAATAAAGTAAAGATAATGTCTATTGTCATGTCCCAAATGGTACACAGGGGGCAATAGTTTTTTCCTTGTTATGCCATATGTTTTATAAATTTACATTAAAGGAGCATATATGGCAAAAACATTTATAATAGATGATTTTAATGGTGGGAGGATAATCAAGTTAAATAGGCCGGATAAAATGAATGCTATTAACATGGAGATGATAAGTGAGTTGTATGACGTATTTAATAAAATGGAATCAGATGGTAATGTTAGATGCGTAATTGTTACAGGGAATGAGAAGTTTTTTTCTGCCGGAGCGGATATTGAAGGATTAATGGAAATAAAAACAGTGCCTGATTCGAGAAGATTCGTCGCCAGTTATCAAAATTTATTTAAATACATTTCCAGATTTACGAAGCCTACCATTGCTGCAATTAGAGGCTATGCCTTGGGGGGCGGATTTGAGTTGGCTATATCATGCGATTTGTTAATTGCGTCTAAAGGAACAAAACTAGGTGTTCCTGAAGTTAAGTTGGGGGCATTACCTGGCGGCGGCGGGGCATCGCGACTTCCAAAGTTAGTTGGTGAAAAAGTTGCGAAGGAGATGCTTTTTTTAGGAGAACCTCTTTCCGCAAATAGAATGTATGAATTGGGTTTAGTAAACATCATTACAGAAAATGATGATTTGGATTCTACCGCACTTAAAATTGGGGAGAAATTGTCAAAGCTTCCTTTTAAGGCTATAAATGAAATGAAGAAATTGACAAGACATGTTCAATTTCAAGCATTGGATGAGGGAATGTCGTTGGAGATTGAGGTTTTTGAGAAATTATGGGGTCTAAATGATTTCAAGGAAGGTGTCACATCTTTTTTAGAAAAAAGGCCTCCAATTTTCAACAAGGATTGATATAACTACTGATGGTCTTGTAAAAAGTTTAAATATAGCCGAATTAACTATATCTTTACGAGTCCGTTATAATTGCATGTTGCCGGTCGATCATGGGGAAAAATTAACACTCGAACATTTCTTCCGGCTTGACTTTGAACAACGCAGTTGGATTTACGAAAATTAATGTCGAATTCTCAAGGGCCCAGATCCGGCGCAACCCCTTTATGTGGCATGGAGTTATTGGCCATCACACTGGGGTGCTCAAGCGGTTAAACTTCTCTGGCATTCTGTCGGCAGCGGCAGAGAAACCGGCACGAATACTGCGTCCAACTCTATATTTAGAAAGGTGTTTGGCGTGCCTTCCCACGGATGTTGGTCCTGCGCCGCGAGACCATTTCTTATTTTCAAGGAGATCGATCAATGAGATCAAGCTGCCGTTTTTTTATTTCGGTCTGTGTTGTCTTGCTGGGTTTTTTTCTGGTTTCCAACCCCCTGCATGCTTCCATCCTTGCGGATGATCTTTTCGGCGCTGATGTTGTGGGGAACAACTACTGGATATGTGGCGCCAACGGGAAGATCCTGCATTCAAGTGACGGTACATCTTGGGTATTGCAGCATACGGGTGTAGACATTCCCCTCATGTCCTTGGCGTTTATCAACGACAAGAAGGGATTTTGCGTCGGCTATGGCGGTACGGTTTTAAAGACCGAAGATGGTGGTAAGCGGTGGGTAAAAATTCCTGTAGACACCAAGCGTTATCTTACGGGTGTGTGTTTCATCAACGAGAGCAAGGGCTTCATTGTCGGCGAGTTTTCCACGTTGTTGGTTACCGACGATGGCGGAGAGCATTGGAAACAGGCTCCCGGCAAAAACATAGACGCCATCTTCAACGCGATTGATTTTTACGACGGGAAGTATGGATGGGCTGTTGGGGAGTTTGGGACGGTGATTCACACGCAAGATGCGGGCACTACATGGAAACAGATGAATGTGGGTGCGGAAGAGTATACGCTTTTCGGTGTGAAGGCAATCGACAAGGACCGTGTCGTCATCACCGGGATGGATGGTTTACTGTTTGTAACGGAAAATGCGGGAAGGACATGGAAGAGGAAATATGTTGGAGAGAAAACTCAGATTTTCGGCGCTGACTTTTCAAATTTCAATGAGGGATATGTGTTTGGAAGAGGCTTGCTTTATAAATCGGTCGATGGCGTGAGTACATTCCAGAAGATTGACCTTGGAGATGAGCTTGCCTACGGTTGGATTTATCGCGTGAAACGAAATATCGGGGTTGGAAGGGGAGGGTACATTTATAAGTTACGTGGAGGTAAATGGAGCGAGGAAAGGGTAGTCTATAATAAAAAGGGAGACCATTGACAATGCAGAAGATTTCTCGATTTATAGTACGCTATAGATTGCTTGTTTTTTTTCTGTTTGTCGGCTTGACGGGTTTTTTCTTTTACCATGCGTTGAAACTTCCCGTCCGGATTTCCCTAGAGAAGTTCTTTCCCTATGACCATCCATTCGTAAAGCTTAATAAAGATTTGGGAAGCAAGTTCGGCGGCACCAATACCATGTTGATAATGGTGAAAAACAACAAGGGCTCCGTATATAATCCAGACATGGTTGGAGCCATCAAGAAGGTAACAGATTATTTTTACTATAAAGATTACGCATTCAGAGCTCTTACCGCGTCGATTACGCTTTCAAAATCAAAGTATACCCTTGGGGAAGGTATGGGCGAGATTAAAATGGCCCCTGTATTCCCCCCTGATTTTGATAATACAGAAAAGAGTTTTGATTTTGCTAAAAAGATGGTTTCCCAGAGTCCCGTGTTTAATGGTTTGTTGGTGTCTGATGATGGTAGCGGTGCCTTGATCATCGTGGAGGTGGATGAGACCAAGATAAATTATCATGCTTTCCGGAAAGACCTTCTTTTTATAACAAACGAAATCGAGTCGGGTGGCGCCATAAGTCTTGCTTTTACCGGCCGTCCCGTTCTGTTGTCATGGATCTATGATTTATCCGGAAATATATATATGCTTATCGGAATCGTTGCGGTGGTAAGCCTGCTCATCCTGTTCTATTTTTTCCGGGATATTTTTGCTGTACTTGCGGTCTCGTTGGTGGCGGTGTGCTGTGCCATATGGGGATTGGGGTGCATGTCTCTGTTAAACTATGACCTGTCCCCTCTTATGCTCATCTTGCCGGTGCTTATAAGCACAAGGGCGATCAGCCATTCGATCCAGCTTCATGCGAGATTTACGGAGGAGTGCGCTACGGCGGAAGGAGACAGGGTGACTGCCCTGGAGCATACGTTCCGTGCGATGTTGATTCCCAATATTTCGGCGGTTTTTACGGATGCTCTTGGGTTCTTCATTCTTTATATAATAAATATAACCTTGATTCAGGAAGTGGCTATTTCGATGGGTATATGGATTTTTTCATTGATACCGCTCTCCGGGATCTTCATGCCAATTCTGTGCACGTATTTTCCATACAAGGACAAGAAAAAATCCGGCTCTACTGAGGGGAATGACTTAGGCAAAATAGCGCAAAAGATAGGGATGTTTTCAATGAAAAGGTTTGGGACTGTTTTTATCTCTGTGAGTGTTGTCGTACTTCTTGGTTTTTCTCTGTTTTATGCAAGAAAGATTCACGTTGGAGATGATTTTCCTGGTTCTTCGATATTGTTTCCAAACTCCGATTATAATCAGGATACAAAGAAAATCAACGAAACATTTTCAAAAGCCGGAGCGGACGGACTCGCCCTTTTCTTCCAGGGAGGAAACGATGCGATAAAAAAGCCGGAAACGTTGAAATATCTGGATAGATTTGAAAGATATATGGTGGAAAACATCGATGTTGCAAGCGGGGCGTGGTCCCTTGTTACCGCGTTGAAAAATATTAACATGGAAATTCACGACGGGGACCCGAAGTGGAGCTTTATTCCCGACGACGAACTTCTGGCGGCGAATCTCATGCTGCTTTTTTCCTCTAAAAATGAGCCCTCGGAGTTTGCCAGGTATACGGATCCGCAATATGAAATAGGGAACACGATTGTATTTTTTAAAAATCATACTCCATCTACGATCGGCCAGGCCGAAAGAGTGGCGAATGAATTTTTCAAGGAAAATCCATTGGACTCGAAATATGGCAAATTTTATTTTGCCGGTGGGTCTATCGGTCTCGAGATGGCAGTCAATCAAGTGGTCAAATCTTCTCATACAAAAATTGATTTAATGATTCTCTTGGCGGTATTGGTTACGTGTATCGCTTCCTACCGTTCGTTTGTAGGCGGGTTTTTGCTGCTGATTCCGCTTATTTTCGCAAACCTGTTCGTTACCGGCGTCATGGCCTTTATGGGAGTTGGAATTACCATCGATACATTGCCTGTTGTGGCGATCGGTGTTGGAATCGGAGTTGATTTTGGCATTTACATGTTTTCCAGAATGAAGGAAGAAATGTTGAGGAGTGGAAACGATTTTGAAGTATCGATAAACAATTCTTTACTTACTACCGGCACAGCGATACTGTTTTCTGGTTTGGCAATGATAGTTCCGTTGTTGTTGATCGGTGTAGTAACTTCAATAAAGTTCCAGGCGCAAATGTCGATTCTTATTGGCGTGATATTATTTGTAAATATGTTGTGGGCTATTACGGTGCAACCGCTGATAATCCATTATTTCAGGCCGAAATTTCTGAAAATGTCCGTGAAATAGAACCGAAGGAGTAGCCGCGGCTCGTTGGTCGTGCCGTAGAATATACCGAGAGGGGGGGGAAGGAATATGAGCGTATTGCCAGAGAAGAGTTGGGTTAGACGTCCGATCTGCCTGTTGCTTCTGTTTCTGGTTTCGTTTGCAGTATTGAAACCCGGGGCTGCTCATGCCGGTGAAGGCACTCTGAACGGTTATGTTCAGCATCGGAGTGAATTAGGCCTTGAGACTCCGCGAAGGTACGCCGTATCGGAATTTTTAGGGAACCTCGAGATGAATTACAAGTTCGATGAACAGTGGGCGCTCCACACGATATTGCGTGGAAGATACGACGGAGTATACGATTTGCGAAATGATTTCAAGAACAATGTTTCCCCGAGTGACCGGGAGGATATGCGGTCTGAGGGTGAGGTACGTGAGATTTATCTGGACTATAAGCCAAGGCCGGATTTGTCGTTCAGGTTAGGCCGTCAGGTGGTTATATGGGGAGAGAGTGACGGACTGAGGCTCATGGATATGATCAATCCCTTCGATCTCCGGTGGGGGTATTTATCGAGGGATTTCGAGGACATCCGGACTCCGTTGGTGATGTTGCGAGTAAATTATCAACTCCCTGGCCTGGAACGGTATATGGCCGGTTTGGAGTTGGTCTGGATTCCGGGAGATTTTGCGGTAACCGAGATTCCCGCCGCTGGTACGGCGTGGGCTCCGGAATCGCCGGTATTTTTCAATTCGCAGGTGCAAGCGTTGGTGGGGATGGGCCTGTTTCCGTCGGTTACGGATGTAAAGAAGCCCCAAACCTTGAAAAACAGCCGTTACGGGGTGAAGTTTACCGGCAATGTTGCCCGTACGGACTTTTCTCTTAACTATCTTCATACGTACGCGGATAGTGCTGTGTATCACTTTGCCGGAGTGAGTGCGCCTCCCGCATTTCCTCCTGGGTTTGTGGGTACATTCAACCTTGAGGCGAAGTACCCATGGAAACATATCGTTGGTGTAACGTTCAACCATGATTTTGGGCTTGTAGTTGCGAGGGGAGAAGTCGCTTACGAATTCAACAATGAATTTCAGAACCTTACGACGCCGGACTGGACGGAGAAAAGTGATTATGTGAAGGCTATGCTCGGTTTTGACTGGATACTTGGAATTCCTGGGTTTAATAAAGGGAGAACATTTCTTATCAGCGGGCAGGTGTTTGATTTTCATATTGTAGATCACAATAACAACATTGTGAATATACCTTATGGATATACGGTAAAAGAAGATGAGCAGGTACTTACGTTATTGGTAAATACCGGTTTCCTCAGTGACACGATACTTCCTGAAATATTTGTCGCTTATGATGCTTCCTATTATTCGTGGTGGATAAAGCCGAAGCTTGGACTGCAGTTTGGAACGCATGTGAGGGTCGAAGCAGGTGCAAACATCTTCGAGGGGAAAAATACGCAGAGGTTGCCGTTCGGAGCATTCGATGAAGATGATACCGCATATCTCCAGGTCAGGTATCAATTATAGAGGTTGATAGAAAAGAGTGCGTAGAAGAAACAAAATATTCAGGGGAGGTACCAATGTCAGGGTATACAAGAAGGGATGTCCTGAAAGCTGCCGGTAGCGTAGGAATATTGGCTGCATCATCTTCTCCGTTCTCTGCATTCGCCTCATCTGGTGTGCTTGGAAAAATTGACCCGAAGATTCATATGCACAAATCCTATAATATGAATGCATTGCCGTCAGGGACAGTTATTAATGAAAGTAATTATAAAAATTTTCCAGAGCTCGAGTATTTTTTGCCAGGGGTTCTTTTTTCCAGACTAAAGAGAGGTGCCACAGTTCATGATATGCCATTTCCAATAACTATCGTTCCAACGAGGGAATTGCGGTTTTCCGAAGATGAACAAAAGGCTGATAAAGCTAATTTGGGCAAGGTTAAATTATCTCCGAATAATGATAAATTGATTAATTATGCGGCGGGAACACCTTTTCCGGAACCTAAAAATATCCATGAAGTTTCCTGGAATTTTTCTAGACGTAGGAATTGGGGAGACTCTTCCAAATATTACATATATTTTATCGTTATAGATAAATTAAATCGACGAAAGGACGTTGCATTTACTTATTACCAGAAACCGTTTGTTAATAGGGTAACATTGCCTCCAGTTCCATCGTACTCTAACACAGATGTTGATTGGAAAGCGACAACTGTATTTACCAAACCGTACGATGCTGCTGGATTCGCGATATTAAGAGTAAGATACATTGATTTTGAAAAAAATGATGATTCATGGGCCTACATGCCGGCTATTCGACGGCTGCGTCGTTTCACAGGTGCCGATGTTCAGGATCCTCTCTTTGGGACAGATGTAAATATGGACGATTATGCGAACTTTGAACAGAAAATAGATTATAAGAATATGTATCCGGAAAGCATAGAATTAGGTAAGTATCTTCTTCCAACTAGTTATAGCAATGGGTTTGATGCAATGAAAATTCCTTTTGATGGGAAATTTATTAACTTACCTGTGGAGCTTCGTAAATATTATAAATTAACATACAAATGTACGGATCCAAACTATATGTATGGGAAACGGGTTATGTACATTGATGTCGATAATTCTAATGCTTCATACGGTGAATTTTTTGATCAAAAGGGGAAAATATACCGGACTTGGAGGGTTAGCAATTATTGGACTGAAAATAGTGAGCGTTCTTGGGAGGGGATAGAAGTATTGGATTGGGCAAATCGTTCAAAAACTTTTATATTATTTAATTCAGAACCAACAAAAGCACCGTATAATTTGGTTTATTCGGATTCTGTATTTACAACGGAATTTTTAAAGCAAACAACGAGATAGTATTTGGTTTATTTGAATATTTATCATTGCTTGGGGGTGTAAATTGTTTGATAATATGCCGGAAAGAATGTTACCACCCAAAGATACTTGGCCGGATTTCGTTTTCACAGATAAGCATTCAAGGTTGTTGTTAAACAAAGATCATATAAATTGTGCCGAGATGTTTTGGGATATTGGCGTATTAAATAGAGGGTTGGAAGGTAAAGTTGCTTACTATATGGATGGGCAAGCAATAAAGTTTAGAGAAGTATTGGAAAATATAAACAAGATGGGAAATGCGTTACGGGGGTTGGGTGTTAAAGAAGGCGATCGGGTTGTGTTTCGGTTTGGAGATGACTTGGAAGCGGTTATCACTCAGATGGCGGTATGGAAAATAGGGGGCATTTGTGTTCCAACTCAACCGTTGGAAAAAGCAGGTGAATTGGAATATATTTTTAACGATACGGAATGCAAGGTGGTTATTACCCATTCGGATTACGTGGTAGATGTTGAAAAGGCATTGGAAAACTCCCCGGCAGTCGAAATATTGATTGTTGCGGGGGATTACAGGGGTAAGAGATCGTTTGTTCCTTTTCACAAAATGATTGATGGTAATAGTGTTGAATTGGAAGTTGCAAAAACCCAACTATTAGATGTCAATAGTATATATTATACTGGTGGAACAACCGGGAGACCCAAAGGATCATTATGTACACACGCGGCGCAGATAGCTACTATTTTAGATCTTGTTGAAGTTCGTGGAACTCAAGTTTCCGATGTGCATTATTGTCCTTTACCTGTAGGGCATGGGTTTGGAAATCTGGAAAAAACCAGCAACATAATCGCTGGCGGGATTACTTCAATTCTGAACAGGGAACGCTACACTCCTGATCTAGTCGTAAGGACGATCGAAAAGTACAGAGTTACGAAGTTAATAGCCTCGCCTACTGTATTAAGGATGATATCTTCGTCGGTAAATCTTAAGGAATTCGATTTATCAAGTTTAAGGTTGGTTTGTTGTTCTGGCGAATATTTTGATAAGAAGACGTTTGAAGAATGGACCAAGATACTTGGTTTTGAACCTTGGAACGGTTATGGTATGTCGCCACTTGCGGGATGGTTTATTACCCCGGGTGATCGCGGGAAAAAAGTGGCGCCAGGACGTGCGGTTGGGCTCCCATTACCTGGTTATGAGGTGAGGATCGTAGATAAGGATGGGAAAGATCTGCCTGAGGGTGAGAGTGGTGTATTGTTGGTTCGGGGTCCATCGGGCATATGTTTCCTGAAAAACAAGCATCCGGATATTGAGAGATATATTGAGGACGATATGAATTGGGGAAATTATAGCAGGGCGGATGATTATTTTAAAAAAAATGAAGACGGCTGGCTTGAATTTCAAACAAGAGCGAGTTCGCTAATCCGGAGTGCGGGAAGATTCATTGATCCGATTGAAATAGAAGAAGTATTACGCCTGCATCCCGCAGTAAGCGAAGTTGTAGTTATTCCTTCGTTCGATGAAATACGGGGGGAGGTGCCGAAGGCTAATATTATACTTACGAAAGGATTTAAAGGTTCTGATGATTTGTCTGATGAATTGAGGGATTTTGTTAAATCGAAAGTTGCAGCCTACAAATATCCAAGAAAGATAGAATTTGTGACAGAAATCTTAAAAGATGGTGTTGGAAAAGTTCAAAGGAAAAAAATAGCTGATATGGAACGATAACACCAAACTTTTTTTATTTCCCCTTTTTGAATAATAGATGCGGTAGGGGAATTAAAGACAGATTGGTAGGTACCAGCATCGTATGCCACAGAATGGACGTGGGCACTGGGGCAAAAATTATTTTGAGGAGGAGATTCGTTATGCGCGATGAGTATGATGTGATAGTTATCGGTGCTGGAGTTAACGGTTTGGCGGCGGCGGCATATATGGCAAAGCTGGGACAAAAAGTTGCGGTATTCGAGGCGAGGAATGAGATCGGGACTAATTGTGACACGGAAGAAGTTATGCGGCCAGGTGTGCGGTGTAATTTGCATGCCTCCGGTATGGGCGTGCTTACAGCGCCTTCTTATGAAGAGTTGGAGATGGAACGTTTTGGATATGAGCCGTTGTATGCAAAAGGTGGCTGGGGATATTATTATCCATTTTTGGACGGTACAGCATTTGCGTTGCACAACTACGACACAACAAAAACATACGAATTATTGAAAGCCTTGAATGAACATGACGCAAATGTGTTTCGTGATATTTGCAATTACTTTGCAAAGGGCGATCTACTTGTTGAGATGACGCATCTTTCAACTTATGCCATTCCAAGTCCTGAAGTTACCGCGAAACTGGCACAGATTTTAAATGATTGCCCTCATATTCCTACGGGCTCGGTTAATATGACTGGGTATCATCTGCTGGATATCATGTTTGAAGATGAAAGAATAAAGGTCGGAATCATAAGCACCATGGTTGAGCTTGGTCCGGATCCTTGGATAAAGGGTGTGGGTGCCCTTGGCATTATAATGGGTTTGCTCATTGGTCCGACTTGGGCGTATTTGTCCACTCCAAGGGGTGGTAGTCATTTGGTTCCGCATTCGCTTTATCGTTGCCTGTTGCATTACGGCGGAGAGGTATATCAGAGTTGTGCCGTGAAGAAAATTATTGTCGAAAATGGTGCGGCGAAAGGTATCGTCCTGTCGAAAGATTCGGTTTACCCTGGACGGACGATCAAGGCAAAAAAAGCGGTAATAAGTGATCTTACGCCTGTTCCAACTTTCCTTTGGCTTGTTGGTGCGGAAAATCTTCCACAGTGGGTAACAAATGCAACGATGAATTATGATTATGAAGGGCAAGTATTATTTACCAACTACTATTTAATGAAAGAGCCTCTTATGTTCGATAGTTTTAAATGGACTGATAAATTGGATCCAAAGATTGGGGAATCCGTTTTCATGTATAATTGTGGTGTAGAAACCGTAGAAGATTCTGCCCGCCTGAAAAGAAGTTACGCGATGGGACAGTTGCCTGATCCGGCTATTATGTTCGGTGGTTGTTTTCGTTACACAACACTGGATCCGACACAAGCTCCGGCAGGGATGCACACAGTCCTTCTCTGGGCGGATGTTCCATTTAATATAAGGCGATGGAAAAATAAGAAATTAAATGGGCCAGGAGACTGGGACTTGGTAAGGGAAGAGTATGCCGACGAAGTGGAAAATGTAATGGCCAAGTATGCGCCAAATATTAAAACTGCCAAGGTTGAAAGATATGTGCATACGCCGTTGGATATTAACAGAAGAAATGCAAGTATGTTGATGGGTACTTGGAGTGGTGGTTCGATGGAATATAATCAATGGGGTGAAAACAGGCCTTTCGCCGGTTGTGGCGCTCCTAGAACTCCAATAAAAAACTTGTATATCACGGAAGTTAATATTACAAGGTCAACATTGTTGACTGGTGGGTATGGTACAGCCATGGCCGTTGCTGAAGATTTAGGTGTTTTAGACAAAAAATGGATGGGAAAAATACGAGGGAACGAACCGTATATGCGATATTGCGAAAGAGTTGGGTGGAATTGGAAAATTAAGATTTAAGCATTCATGCCATTTATGTAAAGGGAATATTTATAAATATTTATAATTAGGGAGGCCCTGATGAGAAATGAATATGACGTAATTGTGGTTGGAGGTGGTATAAACGGATTGACTACCGCAGCCTATCTTTCGAAAGCGGGTGCGTCTGTCCTGGTGCTTGAGCGCAGATGGGAAACCGGCGGCGGAGTGATGACGGACGAGCAATCCGGTTGCCGGATAAATACACACGCGACGTATATGATGATGATGGACAAAGCGCCCGCATATACCGATTTGGAACTGCATGAGGTGGGATGTACGTATATTACACCACAACCGGCCGCTTCGTTACTGCTTAAGGATGGTAGGGCGTTATGTTTATATAATGATGTTGAGAAGAACGTAGCGTCTATTTCTCGGTTTTCCAAAAAAGATGCTGAAAAGTTCCGGAAAGTATATAAAGAATTTAGCGATATGTGTGAAGAATGTCTTGTTCCGCAAACTTATCGACCCGTGCTACCCCCACTTGATTTGCTGAGTATTATGGACAAGAAGCCCCTGGGGAAAAGGATATTGGAGTTATCCGAGAAAACTCCTCGTGAGATTATTGAAGAATGTAATTTTGAGACGGAATCATTGAAGGCATTATTACTCTATCTAACAACAATGTGGGGAATTGATCCGAATGTAAGCGGTGTTGGTTATCTGGTTCCTTTATATATAATTAGAATGCTTAATGCTTCCCTTATTCGTGGAGGAAGCCACCGACTTTCATCATCGTTGGTCAAGACGTTAGAACATTACAATGGTGATATTGAAGATACTCTCGAGGTGGATAAAGTAATCATAGAAAACGGGAGCGCTGTTGGGGTAATAACAACTGACGGGCGCAAGGTCCGCGCGAAAGCCGTTGTGAGCACGGTAGATCCGGAGCAATCGTTTTTACGATTCATTGGAAAAGACAATCTTGACAAATTGGCCCCTGGAATTCGTGATGCAGTAGAGGGATGGCAATGGGAAGCAACAAGTCATTTCCTTCTGCACTTAATTGCTGACAAAGAACCGGTATTTTCCGCTGCAAGTAATGACACGGATTCCGGGCAAGCTTTGATACAAGTGATGGGAGTAGAGACACTGGAGGATGTAGTATCGGAATTCCTTGTTGCAAAAGAGGGTGGATTAGTTAAATGTGCGCATATTACATGTGTTACAAAATTTGATAAATCTCAAACGAATGTTATAAACCCAGAATTTCTTGAAGAGTGGATTGCCCCTCCAAAACATTTACATGTAATGAGGATTGAAACGTTGGCTCCATTTACTCTGAAAAGTGGCAACTGGGAGGATATGAAGGATAAGTATGGTGAACAGTTAAAAGAATTACTATTTAAGTATGCTCCTAATATGGTTAATGCCCGTATCATTCGAAAATATCCCTATCCGCCAACGTATATAGAAATGAAATTTCCTAATATGAAAAATGGTTCTATCAAGCACGGCGAGTATATAAGTACTCAAATGGGAAGTTTTCGACCAAATGATCTGTGTTCTCAATACAATACACCAATAAAAGGCTATTATGTAGGTGGAGCAAGCGTGTATCCGGGAGGTATGGTATTGCTGGGTAGCGGATATGGAGCCGCAAATGTTATCGCGAAAGATTTAGGGATTTCCCCGTGGTGGAAAACACCTCAATACATCGAAAATGCGATCAAGGGGGGATTGGTGCTATGATGAGGTAGCTTGATGAACCTGAACCTGCGAGATTGCAGTAGACGAAACTCGCAGGTTCAGGTATAATTGAATCGGATAGTTCATGACAGGCTAAGGTGGCGGCATGGGCCGGTAGTATGGCCCGTGTACGCCACATCGGACGAGATGCTTGGATGCGTGCGGGGGTGGGG
>Ga0209514_10002938_pt1 | contig 25397 bp, 22 predicted proteins | sample Subgrocontami58m_FD_187452 | JGI IMG/M metagenome (GOLD analysis project Ga0209514, IMG submission 187452) | Subsurface groundwater microbial communities from S. Glens Falls, New York, USA - GMW37 contaminated, 5.8 m (SPAdes) (version 3) | ecosystem: Environmental > Aquatic > Deep subsurface >...
GGTTGCGGCGCCGGCGGCGGTTGCGGCGCCGGCGGCGGTCGCGGCGCCGGCGGCGGTTGCGACGCCGAGCGAATCCTTGCCGGGCCTGGCCGTCGATGTGGCGCCCTTGCCCGCGTCGCATCCGGCGGGGGATCGGCTGGAGCGGGCACCCGCCCGCGAGAGTGCGCCGGCCTGAACCGGAGGCCGTGAACCCCGCTCACCTCACCGCCCTGGGAGCCGGACGGGGAGCGAGCAGAGGTCGGGATTCGCCCGCGCGCGGGGATCGGTCGGGGCCGCCCCCGGCCTGCCCTGGCGCGGACCCTCGGGGCTCGGACCCGGTCGCCTTGGGCTCGGGCCGGGCTGCCGAGCTTGCGGAATCCGGCAGCCCGTCATTTCTTCTGCGACTTGCGCACCTCGGCGATCTGCGCCCGGCATGACCCGGCAAGCCTGGGGTCGGCGCGGGCGCACGATTCGAAGGCGGCGATCGCTTCCTCGGGACGACCCACCACGTACAGCAGGACTCCGAGGTTGAACCAGCATTCCGGCGTGCCGCGCTCGGCGCCTTGCCGATACGCCGCGATGGCGGCTTCCCAATGGGCCCGTCCATCCTGCTTCTGCTGTTGGTCCAGGAGCCCGAGGTTGGAGTGCGCGTCGGCGAAGATGCGCCGCGCCTCCCCGTCGTTCGGCATCCGGCGCACGAGGTCCTCGCCGATGGCGAGGGCCTGGTCGAACCAGGGCCTGGAATCCCCGCCGGCGCGATCCTCTGCGCGTCCGAAGGCCAGGCAGGTCTCGCCGCGGTTCCTCGGCGCATTCACGTCGTCCGGATCGCGGTGCAGGGCCGCGTCGAAGTCCTCGAGGGCCAGCCGATAGACCTCCCGGGGATCCTCCCGAGCGGCGGCCATGGCCTGGCCGAACCGGTAGCGGGCGAGGCCGCGGTTGCCGTAGGCGCCCGGGAGGCTCGGATGGCGCCGGATTTCCTCGCTGAAGCACTCGATCCCCCTGCGATACGAAGCGCGCGGATCTTCGCCCCGCTTTGCCTGCGCGGCGGCCAGCTCGGAGTACGCTACGCCCAGCGTGTCGTGGCCGATGGGACGGGTCGGGTCGGCGCGGGCCGAGGCCTCGAGGTCGGCGGCCGCAATCCCCCCGCGTCCGCGCTGGCCATCGGAAGTCCTCGCGCTTCCGAATACTCCTGAAGCAGGAACACGCCCCGCAGGTACCAGACCACGGCGTGCCCGGGCGAGAGTTCGCACCCGCGGTCGAAGTCCCCATGCGCCTTCTGCTTCCGCCTCAGGAGCGCGAGAACCCGGCCGCGCCAGGCGAAGATCGGACCGAACCCCGGTTCTTCCCCGGCCAATCGGTCGAGCAGGGTCAGGGGCTGGAGCGCGGCGGACTGCTGTGACTCGCCGTCCATCCGCGTGGTCCGCAGCGCCTCCTCGAATTCGCCCACCGCGCGGGCGATCGAGTCGAGCATCCCCCGCAAGTGCGCACTCCGGTCCGCCCGGTACCACGCGCTGCCGAGCGCGAGCGCGAAGAGGACGAGCGCTGCGCCGGCGAGCGGCAGCGTGGCGGCCTTGCGTCGCATCATCCAGCGCCAGGCGCGCGCGCCCGCGCCCGGGCGCCGGGCTTCGACCGGTCGGCCGTCGAGCCACCGGCGCAGCTCGGCTGCGAATTCGCGCGCGGTACGGTAGCGCTGCGCTGGGGCCTTCTCCAGGGCCTCGAGGCAGACCGCGTCCAGCCCGCGCGCGGCGCCCGGGTGGCGCGTCGAGGGCGGCAGCGGGTCGTCCCGGATCACCGCGCGCAGGAGATCATGAACGTCCCGTTTGCCCTCGAAGGGGGTGGCGCCGGTCAGCGCTTCGTACAGCATCGCGCCCAGCGCCAGGACATCGCAGGCCGGTCCGATCCGCGCGAGGTCGCCCTCGGCCTGCTCGGGGCTCATGTACGCCGGCGTGCCCATCACGTCCCCGGTGTGGGTGAGCCGCGATGCGCCGGTCTGGTCCGCCCGGGCGATCTCTTTGGCCAATCCGAAGTCGGTCACGGCGGGACGGTCGCGCAGGTCGAGGAGGATGTTGGCCGGTTTGAGATCGCGGTGGACCACGCCCTGCTCGTGCGCGTGGGCGACCGCGGCGGCCACCTCGGCGAGGACGGTGACGGCGCGGCGGACGAGATCGGCTTCGGCGGGTGCGCCGGCGCGCCGGGCTTCGCGGGACTCGGAGAGCAGGGCGTCGAAGCTGCGCCCGGGGACGAACTGCATCGTGAGGAAGAGCCTGCCGTCGACTTCGCCGACGTCGTGGACCGCGACGATGCCCGGGTGGTGCAGCTTCGCGGCCGCGCGCGCCTCGCGCTGGAAACGGACGCGCGAATCGCCGTCCGCGAGCGCGTCTTCGCGCAACAGCTTGAGCGCGACCATGCGCGCCAGGCTCGGGTCCCAGGCCTTCCACACCACGCCCATGCCGCCCGCGCCCAGGCGTTCGAGCAGGCGGTAGCGGCCGAAGGGACGTTCGGCGCCGTCGGAGGGGGGCGGGACCGGGGAGGGCTGGGCGACGCCACGCTGGGTCGGAGGTTCGCCGACGATCAGCGTGTCGGGTGGGGGATCGGGCGGGGTTCCCGCGGATTCGGTGGAGTCCAGAGCACGTGCACCAGGACGGTTACGGCCTCCGCCAACGAATCCGCCGGATCGATCTGCGCCAGCGCTTCGGCGGCGGTGACTCGATCGGCAGGGTCCGGGAGCGTCAGGCGGCGGCGCAGTGGAGCCACCGCCGGGGGACAGGGAATGCCGATGCCGGCGATGGCCGTCGCCCAAGGGTAACCCATCTCGCGGCTCCCGTGGCCGATGTCGCGCGATGTTGGCCTTCGCAGGATCGCATACGCTTACGCGGAGGATACGGATTTCCCGAAGGAAGAAGAAGCCGGCTCGCGCCCGCGCGGCCGCGGGTCGGCGCAGGTCATTGCGTTGGCCCTCTCCCCGGGCGTAGAATGCTCTACGGGAGGGGAAGAATGAAGCGCGTGGGGGCGAGGGTCCGCGAAGCCCAGCGTTGGCTCCAGCAGGCTGTGTTCGATCTGGAAGGGGCGCAGGTCAGCGCTGCGGGTGGCCGGCACGAGTGGGCTTGCTTCCAGGCCCAGCAGTCGGGAGAGAAGGCGCTGAAAGCCGTACTTTTCTTCCTGGGGCGGACGGGCGTCTCGAGCCACTCGCTGCTCGAACTCCTGACGGTTGTTGCGCAAGATCGAACGGAGCTGGCTGCTCTTCGTCCCGGTGCGAAAGTCCTGGACGACCACTACCTGGCGACCCGCTACCCCGATGCCCATCCGGCCGGCAATGCTCCGGGTACTCGGTACTCCGCGGAGGATTCGAAGTCATGCATCGATTTGTCCGGATCGATATTGACCGCCTCGACGAGTATCGTCAGAGGCTCCGCTCCTTCGTCGAAGTCCTGAAGCGAACCTATCCGATCTCCCGCGTGATCCTCTTCGGTTCGTTCGCGCGCGGCGCGGAGGACGTACACGAACTCAGCGACATCGACCTCGTGGTCGTCGGCGACGTTCCCGGGCGATTCGAGGAGCGTATCGGGACCATCCGCGACTTGACCGACCTGCCGATCGAGCCGCTCGTCTATTCTGCGACGGAGTGGTCACACATGCTCGCGGACGAGAATTCCTTTCTCGAGGAAGTCGTCGAAACCGGCATCGACCTGTAGCCGTCGACGCCGCCGTGCCGCGCACCTCCGGCCCCGCGCCGGCTCGCGCCCGCGGGTCGGCGCAGGTCAGGGACGGCACTCCTGCCCGCCGCAACCGTAGGTCGAGCAGCCGCCCGCATAGCGCCAGCAGTCGGCGTGGCTGGGCGTTCCGCAACGTGCGCACGCCACCGGCCCCGACTCGATCGCCTCGCCGCAGACCTGGCAGGTCCCCGGAGCCCGGTCGATCTGCTCCACGGGCACGAAGCGGAGCCCCGGTTCTTCGTCCACCGGGCAGCCGAGGGCGGCGAACACGCCCCGGGCCACGGTTCGACAGGCCTCCACCAACGGCTCGCGCTCCGGCTCGGGGAGCCGGCGCCGGGTCCGGATGCGCAGGCCGTTGCCGGCCAGTGAAATCTCGAAGCCATCCGCGCCGACGAGCGCGTGGATCCGCGCGACCGCGGCGCGCGCCTCGGGCGTGGCCCAGCGTTCCACGAAGCTCCGGTGGTGGCACTCGATCAGGTAGGCGCGGTCGAACTCTGCGTCTCCGGTCTTGTGCCAGACTTCGGGGTCCGGCGCGGCCTGCTGGAGGGTCAGCGCCAAGGGCTTCAGCGAGAATGCCGGGGTGCGGGCGAGCGGGATGGGGAACTCCACGATCAAACCCTGGCGCAGCGGCCCGTCTTCTTCGCGGACCGAAGGTTCGGGGAGAGCTCCCAGCGGGGTGATGGTGGGAGGGGCGGGCGGGAGGTCGCGCGCGGAGTCGGCGCGCGCGGCGGCGTTCCGTTTCGCCTCACGGCCGGCACGCCGCACGAGCGACAGAACCGCCGCGCCGGCGACCAGGGTCACCAGGGATCCGAGGAAGACCAGGGGATCCACGGCGGGCTCCATGGTGGGCGAGGCTGCGGGACGAGCGCGGGAGTTCGCGGCCCCGAGCCGATTCTACGATCCGCGCTCGCCGGCCCGAGCGGGAAAAAGGCGCGGCGCGCCGGCGCGCGGGTAGGATACGATCAACTTCAGGCCAGGCAGGCGAGGACGGGACGGATGAGAGTCGGCACCTCGGCGCCCGCCGTGTGGGTCATGTGCGGACTCGCGCTTTCGGCAGGCCCGACCTGGGCCCAAGAACTTGGCATGGGATTCGGATTCGAATCCGGCCCCAGGGCGTCGTTCACGATCCACTGCGAAGACCAGTCCTCGATGAGCCTGCCGGGGATCCGAGGGAACTACTTCAGTTCCTCCCGGCTCGTGCAACGGATCCACCCCTACGCCGTGGGCGCCACGAGCGGGTGCCTCTCCCACACCGATTGGGGACTGTTGACCGAGACTCGCAGGGGCGCGGAATGGATGGCCGCCACCCTCGCGAGGATCATCGATCCACCCACGTCGGAATCGCGCGATCCCGCTGAGATCGCGGACCTCGAGAAGCTGCAGCGCGCGATCCTGTGGCTTCCGGCGCCCGGCACCGCGGCGACGCCCGAGCAGGCGAAGGGCCTCAGGAGCGTCGGTCGATGGGGAGGGTATGACGAGGAGGCCTGTCGAGCGCTCGCCTTGAAGGAACCCGTTACGCGGGCGACGTCGATGGCGCTGATCCTCACGGTTTCGCTTCGGGTTCACCCGCGCCCGGACGCCCCGGCCGATCTCGCGGAGGCGGACGAGCTCCTGGCAGGCCCCCTGAAGCACATGGAGTCGGTCCCTGCCGACCTTCGTCCGAGCGTCCTCTGGTACGCGAGCCACATCGCATTCCTGAGAGGCCGAAAGGAGGAGGCGAGGAAGCAAGGGGCGAAGTTCCTGGATGCGGCTCGGGCCGCGGGTCTCTGCGGCAGCCAGGCCGCCGCGGACCATTGGGGGAGCGTCTTCACCAACCCACCGTTCTTGGAGTCGCCACCCGAAAAGCGCTATTAGCCGCACACTCACACCCTGGTGTCCCGTCCAGCCGGAAGCCGGATCGCTTCGACCGGACCATGCTGCGTGGCGTCGTTTGGTACCCGAAGGAACCCAGCGGGAGAACTTCGATGTCTGATCCCCTCGTCGAGACCTGGCACATCCACAACCGGATCAATCTCTACCTGCTCGACGCGATTGCCGAAGATGCGTTGCCTTGCGTTTCGGCCTCGAAGGGTCGGACGGTGGGGGAGCAGATCGCCCACCTGCACGCGGTGCGGCTGATGTGGCTGAAGGCGGCCGCGCCCGCGCGGCTGAAGGGGCTGGAGACGTTCGACAAGAAGGACCCGCCGGATCGGACGCGCTTGCGTCGGGCGCTGCTGGCTTCCGGCGAAGCCGTGGCCGGATTGCTGATCGACGGCGCGGCGAACGGCGGGAAGATCAAGGGGTTCAAGCCGCACGCCACCGCGTTTCTCGGGTACCTGGTCGCACACGAGTCCCATCACCGCGGGCAGATCCTGCTCACGCTCAAGCAATCCGGGCGCATGGTGGACAAGAAGATCCAGTACGGGCTATGGGAGTGGGGAGTGCGGTGAGCCGAGCCCGGCGAGCACGGCTTCCGCGCATTGGTCGGGCGGGAAGACGGGATACCGCGTCTACTGCGGGGAACAATCTCTCAAGAAGGCATCGAACGATGGGCACCGCTTCGCGACCACTTCCAAGTCGGACGATGCGGCGACTGCCATCCGCAGTCTCTTGATGCTGATCTTGGGATCTTCCTCGGAGGCGGGGAGGTGTTCCCCGAGCCACTGATTCCACAGCGCCTTGGCGCCCGAAGCGCCGAAGGACTCCGGATCCGGTGGGTTCGGAAGTCTCGCGACGCCGATCACCTGGGCGACGCAGGGCGTGTCGGCGATGAGTTCTCATTCTCCGCATCCACGAGCACCACGGCAAGGTCGGGACGGCGGCTCGCCGAAGGCCAGGTGAGAAGTTGCCGTAGGGCCTGCTTCGTTCTGAGTGTGCTCCCGCGTGCAACGGCGCCGCGGAAGCGAAGAGGCCCAAGGAACTGGATGGCCGCCGCAGGGATTTTTCGCTCGCGTTCGAGACATCGCCGGAGGAGAACGTGGCCTGCGCCGATCTCGGCTTCGTTCAAGGGAGCGCCCGGCAAGGGCGGCAGGGTGGTCGTGCCCGCGGCTTCCCCGCTTCCCTCGGCGTAGAGCACGACGCGCATGGCCGGCGCCTATCGGCCCGGCACGCCGCCGAGACCGCCGGAAAGCCAGATTCCGCCCATCGAATTTCGGTATTCTTCGATCGCCCTCTGCCACTCCGCCGTGCCGACCGGCGCCTCCTCGATCAGGACGTTTCCATCGGACGGGTCGCGGCTCATGAATCGCACTTCGCCTGGTTCCAGATGGTCGAGGAGCTCGGCCGAATGCGTGGCGACGATCACCTGTACCGGAGGACCACCCATCTCGCCGCGAGTCAGCTTGCGGAGGATGCCGACGAGTTCTCCCAGCAGGTAGGGGTGAAGTCCTCGCTCGGGCTCTTCGATGGCGAGCAGCGTCGGGGCAGGGGTTTGGTAGCGACAAACCAGGAAGGCGAGAAGGAGCATCGTCCCGTCGGAGACCTCATGCGGGAAGTGGTAGACGGCCTTGTCCCAGCGATCCTGGAAGATCAAGGTGTTACGACCCACGTCTACCGGGCGCGCCTCGACGTCTGAGATCACGCCGACCAACTCGCTCAAGGTCTTGGCGATATCGACCTGATCGCCGCGGCTCAGCGTGTCAAAGACGTTGGTGAGGTTTCCGCCGTTGCCGGCGAGTCGCCGCTCCGGTTCGACCTCATTCGGTTGGCGAATCGCTTGGAGGTCAAGATGCAGGAGTTGATATTGATACTGCGCCGCCTTGTGATGGGACTGCCCGACCTGGATCTCCCGTTGGCGCGGCTCTTCGCCGGGATACTCCATCCGCACCATGACTTGCTTGTCGCGCTTCCGATTCCACCGATCCCGCTCATGGATCGGCCTTTCCGGATCCAAGAACTCGAGAACCGCACTCTTGCCGGAAGCATTCGGGCCCACGAGGACGGTGAGCGGAGAGAACCTGAGATCGACTTGCTTGAGGCAGCGGAACCCGTTGACCACGAGGCGGTTCAGCACGATCCATCACCCATGTCCGGTCATCGCCGCGGCCCGCCGGCGGCAGAATCTGGGCCGCGCCGCTACGACTGCGATCTCCTGAGCGAGTCTATCAGTCTACGATGGACGGGGTCAAGGGGAGGGTCCGGCTGGACGGGACACACTCAGTCCGGGCGCATGGTGGACAAGAAGATCCAGTACGGGCTATGGGAGTGGGGGGTGCGCTGAGCGCGGTGAGCCGAGCCCGGCCAGCACGGCTTCCGCGCAGCGGTCGGGCGGGAAGACGGGATACCACACGCGGCGAATCACGCCGTCCTGCACGTGCCACGCCATGCGGCGGATCAGCGTATTCGGTCCGCCGCTCTCGACGGCATACTCGAAGGTGGGGAGACGCATCGTCCGCACCAGCTCGAGCCCGACGTCGCTGAGGAGGGGGAAGGGGATGCCGTTGCGTTGCACGAAGGCAAGCTGGAATCCGCTGGTCTGGGTGCTCACGCCGTACACGTCGAGGCCGAGTTCCTCAAAGCGGCCGAACCGGTCGCGGAAGCCGCAGCACTGCGGCGTTCAGCCGCGCGCGCCGGGGATGCGGTCCCAATCGTCGCCCGCGGGCTCGCCCGGGACTCCCGTGCGCGGGTAGAAGAAGAAGACGGCCGGGCGGGGCAGCCGATCGAGGCGGACGCAAAGGCCTTGCGTGGACGGCAGGGAGAGGGCAGGCAGGCGGGCGCCGGCGAGGTGCGCCGCCGCGCCGTCGTCGACGGGCACGGGCAGGTCGGGTGGGAGGACGTAGGGGTTGCGGTGGGGAGGGGTCGTCGGCATCGGGGGATCTCCCTGCGCAGGACCGAGGTGGCTGGGCGGGGGAGCCTACCATGGCGTACATCCAGGAAGAAAGCGGCCGGATCCGATGCGTCCGCTGCGATGTGCGGAATCAGCGCCTGGCGGCGCGAGGTCAGCGTAGGCGAAGCTCGAGCCGGCGCACGCCCGTCCCCGGCTCGGCAAGCAGGTAGCGGAGCACGGTCCGATTGCGTTTTCCGAACGGCATCCAAAGCACCGTCGGGCGCGGGTGCACGTTGGGCAGGAAGAAGCGGCCCTCGCGGTCGGTCACGGTCCGGCACATGCGCCCGGGGGTGGCGGTGTCCCAGGGCCGAGCCCACTCTGCGTCACCGAACAGGGAGGCTCCCGCCACCGCATCGCCATCGCGGTCCAGCAGGCGGCCGACCCAATGCGTGGGTCCAGCCAGGCGAATGGTGACCTCGATTCCGTCGGGGCAATCGGCAACCGCGTCCATCGGCGCGCGCCCCCATCCCAGCGCATCGTGCAGGGCGATCACCCCGATCCAGGAATGCGGTTTCACACTCATCCGGGTCTCGAAGCCCCCGTCCAGTCGAGTGGCGAGTTCGACTACCGTGAGGGGGATCATCCCTCCCAGGCACTCTCCGTCTCCCTCGTCATCTCGCACGACCATGACCGTCGCCCCGATGGCGGGTTGCCCGGACGCATCGAGGACGCGCCCGCGCACCTGAACTTGCGCTCCTTCCTCTTCCGGACCCCACGAGGAGGCCGTGAGCTCCACGTCTCCGTCTTGGTCCGCGCTGATGTCTCCGTAACTCGCGCCGAACCAGGCCCCGAGCTCGCCCGGAGGCGCGTCGGTTGCACAGAACGAGCCATCGGGGCCGCTCAACACCGTCGCAGTCCAGCCGTTGGGCGCGCGCAGGCACACCGGTGTTTCGTGGACCGGATGATCGGATTCGTCCACCACGCGACCGCGGATTTCCCGGGGCGCCCAGAGCGAGATTTCCACCGGGTCATCCTCCCCGACGACCCTGACGGATTGGAGCCCTCCCCCGCAGCCGCCCGAGGAGACCTGCAGGGTGTACGCGCCCGGGCAGCCTCCGCTCGAGCGAAAGCGCCCGTCCTCCCCCGCCACCGCGAACTGCAGAAATCGTTCGCCGGCCGGTGCTTCGTCCCCGCCGGCAGGATGCGGGCGGCGAGCCATGATTCGGGCGCCCGCGACGGCCTTTCCCGCAGCATCGACCACCCGCCCCTCGAAGTCGATCCCGGGTCCGAGCGGGACGGTCACGAGATGCGTGCCCGAAGCCTGAGCCGTGATGCGGACGGCGAACATGGTGGGCCGCCGTCGATCCGCTTCGACGTGGAACTCGCAAGTCCCTTCGCCCCGCAGGTCGTCGAGGGGAAAGTTGCACGCACCATCCGGATCGCTCCGGGCGTCGCCGAGCGGGATGACCGACCGGCGCCCGAGCCAGGATTTCTCGAAGGGGAGATCCCACGCGCTCTCGGCGTCGGACTCTGCGTCGCCGAACGGGATGAGAAACCGACGCTCGATCGAGGCTCCCTCGATCTCGTACACCCGGAAACCATGCACCGCGGCTCCGGCCAGCGGTGCGCCGGTCTCCAGATCGACGATCCGGAAGCGGATCACGAGGCCGGGCCCCGCTCCGGCTCGCCCGGCGACTCCCAGCAGCAGGAAGCCGAGGAGGATTCCCGTGGCGCAGCGCTTCATTCCCCCTCCACGCAGAAGAGAAGCCACGGATCCGGAAGCCACGGATCGGTTCTGCGCGCCCGCTCGCGATGGTAGGCGGCCCAGTCGCGTATCGCCTCGTCGGGGTGGGTCCGCGCTGCGACTACGCCGCGGACCCAACCCAGGCGATCCCACGGGTCGTAGCGTCCTTCCGGGAGGAGCCCCCGAAGCTCTTCCCAGGCTTGCACGCCCTCGATAGCCATCCGATCGATGATGCCGAGAGTCAACGCGCCTCGGTCCAATAAGTGAAAACGGATGCCCGCCGGACGGCCCGTGGGGTCAGGCTTCTCCCGGTGCTCGAGCAGGTACGCGATGGCCTCCTCGTCTCCGACCGCCAGGGCCAGCGCGCGCGATTCCGCCGTGGGCGGGACTTCGTAGGCACGAGCGGCCGCGGACCGAAGCGCCGGACGGAGCCGGAACACTTGCCGAAGAACCGCGAGCTCGTCTACCTGCTTCGTGTCCTCTGCTCGCGCCAGCAGCGCGAGGGCGGCTGCGATGCCGTCTTGATCCACAGCGGCGAGCGCGTCGAGAAGGCCACGGAGGGTAGCGGCGATCATCGGCTGCTCCCGGGCGACGCGGTCTGCGGTTTCGCTCACCCGGACGAGGTCGCCGGAAGCGCACGCCACCTCGGCGTAGTCGAGCGCGGATTCCGGGTCTCCGCCTGCTTCCCGACCTGCGAAGAGCGCGGCCCGAAGGTAGGCTTCGGCCGCCTCCCGGGGTCTTCCCGCGCGAGCCCAGAGCCACGCCGTCCGACGACGCGCGTCGCGGTCCCAGTCGGCGACCGCGTTGCCGCAGATCACGGTCGAGACATGAAACGGCGAGTCGCCCCCGGCCGGGGGGTCGGCCTCCAAGATGAGGGCGAGCCCCGCGGGATCCCGGACCGCGTGATGGAGGAGGAGCTGGTCGCGTGCATCGTCGATCCTTGCCTCCGGTGGGACGGGACACGAGAGCCGAATCCCGCGGGGATCGAACTCGAGCATGCGGCGATATCTCGCCAGGGCCTGGCCGCCCCGCCCGCGGCCGATCTCGTCTCTTGCGAGCATGGCTTCCGCGGCCAGGCGAATCGACTCCGCGGGGTGCTTCGCGACGATCTCCTCGAGCCGGCGAATGGCCGCGTCCGGAAGCCGTCCCTCCGGCTCTCGATTCCGTTCGACCTCGAACCCGTCGACTTCGGCCCAAAGCAGGAACGGATCTTCGGGGTCCTCGCGCCGCCAAGTCTCGACGAACTGCGCCCGCCATCGCCGGTGGCGCAGGCGGTCGTGCAGGCGAGACCGCACCAGGGCGAAATACCGGACCGCGCGCGCCTCGCTCGAACCGGCGTGAGTCCGCACGAATTCCGCGGCCTTTGCGAGCGCGGTCTCGGGCAGGTCGCGCGAGTAGTCGGGGTCCAGCAGTTCGTGGGTGGCCACCCACGCCTCTACCAGCGCGCTCGGGATCCACGGGGATGAGATCCTCGGGGCACCCCCCGCCGAATCGGGATCCGTGGACTGGCGTTCCACCCAGCTCTGCCACCGATCGAGGTCGATCCAGCGCCTCACGCGGGGATGCGCCAGCGCTGGATCGAGGCCGTCGCAGCCGTGGTTCCACTTTTCGACCGCGGCGCCCAAGTATGGCGAATGCACGAAGCAAGCGAGGTACGCTTCCCTGGCCCGGGCGCCGAAGTCGATCTGTGCGCTCACTTCCGCGATCGCGCGCCTCCCCGCATCGAGAATCCTCCAGGCATGAAACGCGCAGCAGCCGAAGTCCTCGTGCGGTACCGGCCAGTCATGCTCGAGCAGGTCCAGGAGTGGCCCGACCGGAGCATCGATGGGCCAGGCTTCCAGCCGACGGCACAGATCGAATCTGGGTTCCTTCCCCAGGGGGTCGGCCCGACCGAGCCGAAAGCGGGCCAGGGCGATGAAGTCGGGGTCCCAGCGGGCGTCGAAGCGGAGGTTCCACGATCCTGTCGAGAAGAAGGGGAAGTGGTCGAAGGTGAAGCTCCAGAATGGCTCCCGTTCGGCCGCGGGCGCTCCGCGCCGCTCCAGGTCCTCGAGGATGCGGCCGAGGACTCTCTGAACGACATCGGATCGCGGATCGTGAGTCTCGAACGTGGGGGCGGGATAGTGCTTTCGCGTTTGGGCGAAGGCGGCGATCGCTTCGTCCCACCGGTGCGCGCGCAGTTCCCGCTCGGCGAGCTCTTCTGCTTCGCGCTCGCTCAGAGGCGCGGGCTCCGCGCCGGCGAGGACGGTCGTGCACCAGGCGACGAGCAATGCGGAGATTCCGAGGAAGAGGCACCGCATCCATGGACCCTCGCAGGGCCGTGCGCACCGCCGAGGTCGGATCACTCATGCAGAGGACGGGTCTAAGGCTGGGCGACCCGGCAGGCGGAAATCCACCGGAATCCCACCGCGCGACATCCCGCCACGCCGAGCGCCCTGCCGTCGATCCGCGCGACATCCCGCCACGCCGAGCGCCCTGCCGTCGATCCGGTCGCAGGATACCCCGCGTGTTCCGGCGGGTCAAGCTGGGCGCGACGGTCGCGCATATCGCCAATCCGGGAGATGGCACCGGTTCCGCCGGATCTGGTATGATCCGCTCCAGCCGAAGGGAGGACCCATCCATGGTCAGCGACAAAGACCGGGCCCACTTCGCCCTGATCGCCGCTGTCGCCGCCGAGGAAGAGGACGAGCGCATCACCCGCGCCCTGAGCGTCCCTCCCGGCGTGCGCATGATGATCGGCTGGGAACTCGGTCGCCAGTGCACCTTGACCCCCGCGCACCTGGCCGAGATCGATGCCCAGGCCGACGGTCAGATGGAACTCGCGCGGCGCCGGATCGCCATGAACCTCGAGTCGGAATCGCTGCGTTGACTCCGGCGGATGTCTTCCGGGTCCTCGAAGGCGCCGCCGGGCCGGACCGCGACTTTTGCGTGATCGGCGCCTTCGCCCGCAATGCCTGGGCGCCGCCTCGCGCCACCACCGACCTCGACTTCTGCGTGGCGCCCGCCGCCGCGTTCCTCGCTTCGGCCCAATCCGCGCTCGACTCTCTCGGGCTTTCGCCCACGCGAATTCAGCGGGCGGATCCATCGGACCCCCTGCCCGACCTGATCATCTTTCGCGCCGCTCGCGACGGCGGCTTCCGACAGGTCGACTTTCTCGTCGCCAAGACGGACTTCGAGCTGGAAGTTCTTCGCCGGGCGCTCCCGATCGAGATTTCGGGCCGCACGGTTCCCGTCGCGACTCCCGAGGATCTGCTCGTCTACAAGCTGATCGCAGACCGCCTTCGCGACCGGGACGACACGGAGGCCATCGCGCGCACCCAAGCCCGTTACGGCCGTGACCTCGACTGGCCCTACGTCGAGCGATGGTGCGAGGAGTGGGGGATCCGCGCGAGACTGGATGTCTTGCGCACTCGTCTGGGAATCTGAGCCTGGCTCGCCGCGCCTCCGCCGTACGCCCCAAGTCGTTGCCGTGACACTCAACTCCAACCCGACAAAGACCTTAAAGCCGTTCTGCCCGATCCGCACCCCACCTCCCAACTCCTTGCCCCGGCGCCATTTCGGTTGCAAATGTCCCGGGGACGCGGTACAATGCGCCGCTTGGCCTGATTCTCCCCATTTCTCGCGGACGCCCTCGATGACGACATCGCGCACCCGGGCCACCGGCACCGAGCGCCGCCCACGGGTCGCCCTGCCCCAGGGAGCCGCCGCCGCGCTCGAGAACTGGGCGCTGCGCCAGGACGGTCCGTTCTCCGCCGATGAAGCCGCGCGCGCGATCTCCACGCAGCACGGGGTGCCGATCGGGGCCGCGGCCACCGGCGAGCTGTTCACCGAGCACTCCTCGATCGCCGCCGCGCCCGACGGCTTCGTGACGCCGCGGATCCTGGCGCGCCGCTGCCGGTTCGCCGTCCGGCTGCTCCCGATGGAGCGCGAACTGGGGATCCTGATCCCCGGCCACCGCTTCCTCCCCTTCATGTCGCTCGACGGCGATCCCGACGAGTTGGTCTTGGTGATGAAGGACGGGACGCGGCTGAAGCGCATCTCGGTCGAAGTCGACAAGGACGCGGCCGAGTCGTGCGTGGCCTTCCTCGGGCACCGCGGGGCGCTCGCCTTCCGCGCCACCAAGCAGGGGCGCGGCCGCGTCCTGGTCAACGCCTTCAAGTTCGATCCACCCCTCGTCGGCACCGGGTCGGCCCCGGAGTCGCTCCTGGTGGAGTGTCTCGAGTACGAGGGCCGGGTCTACCGGGTCGAGCGCCTGACCGGAGCGCCGGGGGAGGCCGAAGCCGATCAGCGGCGGCTGGCGCGGGCCCTCACGGCCGTGGTGGGCACGCCGCCGCGCGGTCCGGTCGACTCCCGGCGGCAGTTGCTGCAGGCGGTGGTGCGCGCGGCGAAGGACTTCGGGCGCCGGCCGGTCGGCCCGGTGAGCGATCTGCTGCCCCTGATCCCCGACATCTACCTCGCCCAGGAAGGCGGCGATTGCCGCTTCGTCTCGCGCAGCGGCCCGTCCCGCACCCGCTCCGCCTCCGCCCGCGCGGAAGCCGCCGAGCGCGCGGCCGGCGAGCTCGAACGGATCACGGAAACCCTGGAGCGCGCGCTCGAGGGAGTGCCCCGGGCGCTGCTCCCGCGCGGGGCCGACTACCAGGCCCAGATCGAGGCCTTCCACTGGAACCCCGCGGATCGCAGCTTCCGCGGGACCCTTCACGATGGCGGCGAGACGCCGTTCCAGGTCGGGCTCGCGGTCCAGCTCGACCGGCGCCGGGTCGAGTCTTCCTGCTCGTGCCCGATCAGCCGCGGCTACGCGGCGTGCCGGCATTCCACGGCGGCGATCATCGAGCTGGCGCGCGTGCTGCGGCTTCCCAAGCACCCGCTGCTCGACCAGATCCGCAAGGGCACGGCCCTGCCGGCCTGGAAGCACGGCCTGTTGCGGCTCGACGGAGTCTTGCAGGCGGAGGATGCCGGCGTGCGCGCGGATGAGTCCGTGCGCGCGCGCATCGTCTGGCGCATCGCCGAGTGGACCGAGACGTTCACGGTGACCCCGTACGTGCAGAAGGCGCGCAAGACCGGCCAGTGGAGCGCCGGCCAGAAGGTCGCGGTGGCGCGCATCGCCGCCGGGGACGAGTCGTGGGTGACGCCGGCCGACCAGGAGATCGCGCGCGCGCTCCAACCGTATATGCCGGTCGGCTGGACCCCGCAGGCCTACACGCTGGTGTCGACCGCGATCGATCCCTTCGAGGTGGCCGTGCGGCTGGTCGGCCACCCCGCGGTGTTCTGGGAAGGCACGGAGGAAAACCCCGTGACCGTGGCCGCGAGCGAGTTGCGGCTGCAACTGGTGCGCGAGCCCGAGCGCGGGCTGGTCCTGCGCATCGGCGCCGAGGGCGCTCCGATGGGCCCCGGGTCGCGGCTCTATCCCTGCAAGTCGGGGGTGATCCTGCTCGACCACGCCGCCCACTGCGTGATCGTCACGCGCACCGACCGGCGGGTGCTGGCGCTGGTGCGGGAGTTGCACGCGCAGGAGGCGGTCTTCCCCGAGGATGCGCTGCCCGACCTGCTGGCCCGCGTGCCCTCGTTCGAGGCCGCGCTCCCGGTGGACCTGCCCGCCGAGCTGGTCGATTCCGAATCGCCGGCCGACGCGCGCCTGCGGCTGCTGCTCACGCCGGAGCGGCCTGCGGGCCTGACCGCGGTGCTGCGGGTGCGTCCGCTGCCGGGCGGTCGCGCGATCTTCCCGCCGGGAATCGGCGCGGGCCTGGTGAGCGAGTTCGCCGGCGGCCGCAAGCGCCTGGCCCGCCGCGACCTCCCCGCCGAGGCCCTGGCCGGACGCGCCCTCGCCGCCACGATCGGGCTCACGCGCTGGACCGAGGAGGAGCCCTGGCAGTGGCGCGTCCCGAGCGACGACGAGGCGCTCGATCTGGTCGCCTTTCTGGCCGAGTCGGCGCACGACGACTTCGTGGTGGAATGGCCCGAGGATGGACGCCGGATCTTTCTCGTGGGCGAGGCCGGGCCGGGCGCGCTGCGCGTGCGCATCGAGGAGCGGCGCGACTGGTTCGGCATCGCGGGCCAGATCGACATCGACGGGGAGAAGGTCACGCTCGCCCAACTCCTGGAAAGCCTGCGCGAGGGCCGGCGCTACGTGCCGGTCGGCGAGGGCAAGTGGGTGCGGATCTCGCAGTTGCTGCGCGACCGGCTGGCCGGGCTGGCCGACGTGATCCACGTCGGACGGCACGATCTCGAAGTGGGCAACACCGCGGTACCCCTGGTCCAGGAGTTTCTCGAAGGGATCGGCGAAGTCGAGACCTCGGCGTCGTGGGATGCGCTGGTCCGGCGCTTCCAGGCGTCGCTCGAGCTGAAGCCGAACCCGCCCGCGAGCTTCCACGGCGAGCTGCGCGAGTACCAGGTCGAAGGGTACCGTTGGCTGCAGCGGCTGGCCGCGTGGGGCGTGGGCGGCTGTCTCGCGGACGACATGGGGCTGGGGAAGACGGTGCAGGCGCTCGCGGTGCTGGCCGGCCGCGCGCAGGACGGACCGGCGCTGGTGATCGCGCCGACCTCGGTGGGCTCGAACTGGATCGTGGAGTGCCGCCGATTCGCGCCGGAGTTGCATCGGATCCTCTATCGCGAGACCGATCGGGACACGGTGCTGGGCGAGTTCAAAGCCGGCGACCTGGTGGTGATCAGCTACGGGCTGGTCTTGCGGGACGTGGAGAAGCTTTCGCAGGTGCGCTGGCACACGCTGATTCTCGACGAGGCCCAGTTCATCAAGAACAGCCGGACGAAAACCGCGCAGGCGATCCGCGGCTTGCAGGCCGACTGGCGGATCGCGCTGACCGGGACGCCGATCGAGAATCACCTGGGCGAGCTCTGGAGCCTGTTCCGGGCCGTGTCGCCGGGCCTGTTCGGCGGCTGGGAGCGCTTCCGCGAGCAGTTTGCGCTGCCGATTGAGCGCGACCGGTCGGTCGAGCGGCGGCGGGCGTTGGCTCGACTGGTCCGGCCCTTCGTCCTGCGCCGTGCCAAGTCCCAGGTGCTCGCCGAACTGCCCCCGCGCACGGAGATACGGCTCTCCGCGGTGCTTTCCCCGGAGGAGCGCGCACTCTACGACGATGCGCGGCTGGGGGCGGTGGTGCGGTTGACCCAGGGGGCGGCGGAGTCGAAGGATCGCCGCTTCCAGGTGCTGGCGGCGCTGACGGAGCTGCGGCAGCTGGCCTGCCATCCGCGGCTGGTGCGGCCCGGGTGCAAGGCGGAATCGGCCAAGCTGCGGGTCTTTCTCGAGACGGTGGACGAACTGCGCGAGGGCGGACACAAGGCGCTGGTCTTCAGCCAGTTCACCCGCTACCTGGCGCTGGTGCGCGAGGCCCTCGACGAGCGGAAAATCCACTATCAGTACCTGGATGGCGCGACGCCGCCGAAGACGCGCGACCGCGTGGTGGAAGCCTTCCAGGGAGGCGACGGGGACCTGTTCCTGATCTCGCTGAAGGCCGGCGGGACCGGGCTGAATCTCACGGCCGCGGACTACGTGATCCACCTGGATCCGTGGTGGAATCCGGCGGTGGAGGACCAGGCGACGGATCGCGCGCACCGGATCGGCCAGCTGCGGCCGGTGATGGTCTACCGGATCGTGGCGACGGGAACGATCGAGGAGCAGATCCTGGCGCTGCACGCCGACAAGCGGACTCTGGTGGCGAACGTGCTCGAGGGGACGGATCAGGCCGGCAAGCTGTCGACCGAGGAACTGATCGAGCTGATCAAGTCGTCTCCCGCACCCGAAGGCGAAGACGGGACGGAGGCGTGACCCCCGGCTCAGCGGTCGGGAACGTGGGCGCAGGTATCGGCAGCACCACAACGGGAAGGACAGGCCATGAAGACGGCTGCGGCGGTGATTCTGGCGCTGGGATTCGCATGCGGGGTGCTGGCGCAGGGGACTGAGCCCGATCCGGCCCTGGGCGCGCGGGTGCGTCAGTGGATCCTGAACCTGGGGGCGGAGGATCCGACGCTCCGGGACTGGGCCGAACAAAAGCTGCGCGAGACCGGGGCGTTCGCGCTCCCCGATCTGCGCAAGGCCGGCGAGAGCACCGACGCCGAGATCGCCTTCCGCGCTCAGAAGCTGGTGGCGGAGATCGAGCGGGGGGGCAAGCCGAAGGAGGAGCCGCCGGAGGATCGATCCCCCAAAGTGGTGCAGGTGCGGCAGGATCCCTCCGGGCAGATTACGCTGGTGATCCAGCGCACGGACGAGAGCGGGCAGGTAACGGAAGAGGAGGTCATCGCCGCGAGCCTGGCCGAACTGCGGCGGGAGCATCCCGATTTGGCGAAGCAGATCGGGGCGACCAGAAAAAAGGGCGACCCCGCGGACCAACCGCTGGAGACCATCGTCCAGGACCTGATGGGGACGCTCCAGGACTCGCTGGAGCGCGTGGGGAAGCCGCGCAAGGGGACCAAGGCGAAGGGGAAGCGGGGCGGGCCGCTCTCTCAATTGGTGGACCTCCTGGAACAGGCGCTGGACGAGCCGGGCGAGAAGGGTGCAGCGGACGAAGAGGGGGAGCGGAGCGGCGTGGCGGGGAGCCAGGACAGCGCGGCGGATTTGGCGCAGGCGGACGCGGGAGAGGACCTGGGTCCGGTCCCGCCTGACCTGCGCGCGCATCTGGGGCTTGACCCCGGTGAGGGGGTCCTGGTTGGCGAGCAGGACGCGGAGAGCCGGTGGGCGCAGGCCGGCGTGAACGCCTACGACGTGATCGTGTCGGTGAGCGGGATGCGCGTTGCGGGGGTGGATTCGCTGCGCGAGGCGGTGAGCGTGGCGCTGGAGTCGGGAGCGCTGCGTTTCGATGTGGTGCGGCGCGGGCAACGGCAGACCATCGAGGTGCCCAAGGGCGTGCTGAGGCGGTTTCGTTAGCCCGATTGACTCAATTCACAACCGCCGTTTTCGTAACGGGTTACACCGCGCTTCCGGCGCCGCGCATTTTTCCCGCGGAGGGTGTTTTTTTCTTGCATGAAGAATCCTTTTTTTTGTATTATGAGTGCCTGGTGGCGCATGTTGGAGACTCGCCCGGCTGCGCAGAATTCATGCAAGAGTAGTGATTACAACGACTAGCCCGGATTATTCATGAAGCCGCGTCAGCGGATTCATGAATCATCCGCCCGCGGCCTCCTGGCTGCGTTGCAGCCAGGGCCGCGGGCCGACCGGCGCGCGACACCGTGTGTCGCGCGCTGGGCGGGGCGTATCCAGCTGCGACGGGCCTGGAAGGCCGGTTGCAGCCGGGTTATTCGCGAACGGCGGAGCCGTTCGTGAATAATCCGGGCTAGCGGAACCGCGGCCCGAACCCGGACACGTTGACTGCGGCACAAGGAGCGCAGGAGATGGCCAATACCTCGCGCAGGTCTTCCGGCGGAACCCGCCGTAAGTCTTCTTCCGGCCGTCCGAAGGGTCGAGCTCCGGTGGCGAGCCGGAAACACGGCGGCGGCCATGTGACTCCCCGTCCGGTGAACGTTCCCCACATCGAAGAGAGCCCGGAAGACCCCTCACGGTTGGTCGAGAATCACGAAATGGAGCGCGCCGTGGGTGCCGGGAACGCGGTCGACAACCTGTCGAAGCTGTTATCGCGTTCCGGCGGACCGCTCAAGATGATGGTGGACCGGCGCGTCCGCCGCCCGCACCCTGAGGGTCTGGACGACTTCACGGAGCGCAAGTACGGCGGCAAGCAGCGTGGGCTGCACCTGGTCATCCGCGACTGGGAGACCAATTACCGCGGGCACGTCAGCAACGGCACGAACGTCGACATCCGGGCCTGGGGCTTCCCGGAGGAGGCCGTGGTGCGCTACTCGGAACGCGAGCAGTGGGCGATCGGCGAGGCGCCGTTCCGGCGCGCCTGGCTCGCGATCGAATCCGCGAACAAGCGGTTCATCGAGCTGGTGCTCAAGTGCTTCGGCGTGGAACTGCCCGCCCCGAACTAGCGCGCCTCCAGCCTCGAAGCACCCATGCCTATCCGGTTGACACATAACGCCACCAGCGGTTGGGGCTTTCGGCGCGTCGAGGATGCTATGGGCGCCGGCGACCTTCGAGCGTTCCGGTGGCTGCCGCGGATTCACCCGGCGACGCTCCGAGGAATTCGTCGTTCGGTCCGGTCGGCCTGGGAACCAATTCGCACGGCTCCCGGCCTTCCGTCTAGCGCGGGCCGAAGCGCGGGCCGCGCGGGCCGCCGACGGACATCACGCCGCGGCGCTCGTCCTCGCGCAGAGGCGGAGCCACGGTGTCGACGATCTTGGCGCCTTTTTGATGCAGCAGGATCAGCGCGCGCAGGATCGTTTCCGAGAGCTCGCACTCGCGCCGGACCTTGGCGATCCCGTCCTGCGGTCCCTCGAAGTAGGTCAGCAGGTACGTGCCTCGCTTGTGCTTCTTCACCTCGTAGGCCAGCTTGCGCTCCGCCCACTTGGTGGTTGACTTGATCGTGAAATCGTACTTCTTGAGCAGGCCGTGCACGTTGGCCACGACCTTGTCCCACTCCTTCGACGCGATCGTGGGCTCGATCAGAAACATCCCCTCGTACATTCTCGCCATGGTTCGCTCCTCGTGTCACTTCAGGTCGGTACGGAAGATTCAGTCGGCCGCCTGGGTATTCCGGCCGGGCCTGACTAACCATTGAACCGGTTCATGCACGCCTCGATCCCGTCGCGCACCCACGCGAGGACCGCCTCGGCCGCGCGATCGACCGCCTCGTCGATCCCCGCGCGTTCGGCCTCGGCAAAAGGCTCCAGGACCCAGCGGGCCCAGTCCACCGAGAGTTCCGGGGCGCCCACGCCGACGCGCAGCCTCGAGAACTCCTCGGTTCCCAGATGCTGCCCGATCGACTCGAGCCCCTTCTGTCCGCCGCTGGACCCCTTGCGCCGGATGCGCAGCTTTCCCGGCTCCAGGTGGATGTCGTCGCACACCGCCATCACGGCGTCCGGGGTCAGCTTGAACCAATCGGTCGCGGCGCGCACGCTCTGGCCCGAGAGGTTCATGTACGTGTGCGGCTCCAACAGGACCAACCGGTGCTCGCCGTCGCGCGCCTCCGTGTACGCCCCCTCGAACCCGCGGCGCGACACCTCGGCGCCGAGTTTCCCTGCCAGCCGGTCCACCACCAGGAAGCCCACGTTGTGGCGGGTTCCCTGGTAGCGGCGTCCGGGGTTTCCGAGGCCGACGACGAGGTGCATGGCGGTCGCAGGAAGCGGGCGCTATTTGCCCTTCTTCTCCTCCTTCTCCTTCTTCTCCGGTTTTTCCTTGCCCTTCTCGGCCGGCTCCGCTTCGCCTTCCTCTTCCTTCTTCTTGCCGATGACTTCCGGGCTCGACGGGAGCGCCGCCGCAACCGCGGCCTCGACGGCCGGCGCGGCTTCGACGATTTCGACCTTTTCGATCACGCGCACGATCATCTGGTCCGGGTTGTCGTCGATGGCCACGCCCGGCGGGAGGACGAGGTCCTTGACGTAGAGCGCCGACAGGAGCTCCACGCCGGCCACTTCGACCACGAGGTGGCTCGGGATCGCGGCCGGGAGGCACTTCACGCGCACGCCGGTCTTGATCTCCTCCATCAAGCCCCCGTGCACCACGCCGATGGCGGTGCCGTGGAACTTGAGCCCGACCTCGAGGGAGATCTCCTCGTTCATGTCCACGCGGGTGAAGTCGACGTGGAGGATCTCGTCGGTCAAGGCGTCGTGCTGCAGGTCGGCGATGAAGGCGTTCTCTTCCTTGCCCCCCGCGTCCAGGGTGAACAGGCGGCCGCCCCGCTTGAGCGCGGCGAGCAGCGCGGCGCGCGGCACCGCGAGCGGCATCGAGTCCTGCTTGTGGCCGTACACCACCGCCGGCACGAAGCCCGTGAAGCGGAGCTTGCGGGATTCGCGGCTCCCCTTGCGCGCGCGCACCTGGGCGTCCAGCTTGATCAGTTCCATGGTTCTCCTCCTGGTCCGGGTCCGCGGCGGGGACTGCGGGTCCGGGCGCCGTCGCCGGGACTCGCGACCGCCGGCCGCGGGCTGATCCTCTGCGAAGATTCCTACACGAACAACGAGCTGACCGATTCGCTCTTGTGGATCCGCTTGATCGCCTCGCCCAGCAGATTCGCCGTGGTGAGGACCTGGATGAAGTCGCGCTTCTTGTTTTCGCCGAGCGGGATCGTGTCGGTCACGACCACCGCGGTCGGACGCACCGCGTCGAGCTTGTCCATTGCCCGGCCGCACAGGATCGGGTGGGTCGCGGCGATGTAGACGTCGCGCACGCCACGCTCGCGGGCGACCTTGATCGCCTCGGTGATCGAGGTCGCGGTCGAGATCATGTCGTCGACGAAGAGGGCGGTCTTGCCCTTGATCTCGCCGATCACGTGGGCGACCTCGGTCTCTTCCGGACCGGTGCGGCGCTTGTCGACGATCGCGAGGCCGACGCCCAGGCGCTTGGCATACGCGCGGCACATCTTGAGGCTGCCCACGTCGGGCGAGACCACCATCAGGTCCGGCAGTTCGAGCCGGCGGAAGTGGTCCATCATCACGGGAGCCGCGTAAATGTGGTCGACCGGGATGTTGAAGAAGCCCTGGATCTGCGCGGCGTGCAGGTCGATGGTGAGCACGCGGGAGGTGCCGGCGGCGACGATCAGGTCGGCGACCAGCTTGGCGGTGATCGGCACCCGGCCCTCGGCTTTGCGGTCCTGTCGGGCGTAGCCGTAGTAGGGGATCACCGCGGTGATCCGGTCGGCCGAAGCCCGCCGCAGACAGTCCACCATGATGAGGAGTTCCATCAGGTTCTCGTTCACCGGCGGGCAGGTCGGCTGGACCACGTAGACGTCGGCGCCGCGCACGTCGTCGTGTACCTTGACGTCGATCTCCTGGTCCGGGAAGCGCGCGACCGTGGCGCTGCCGATCGGGACGCCGATGTAGTCGGCGACCTTGCGAGCGAGGTCCCGATTGGCGTTGCCGGAGTACACCTGCAGGATGTTCTTGCGGCTCATGGCTTCCCCCCGGACCTGGACCCCGCGCGGAGCGGGCGTGCCGGCACGCCCACGACGGTTTCCCCCGCGGCCACGTCGTGCCCGCGGGTGACGATCGCGCCTGCGCCCGTGGAACTGTTCTTCCCCATGCGCACGGGTGCCACGAGGACGGTGCCGCTCCCGGTGGAGGCCCCGTCCTCGATGATCGTCTCGTGTTTGGCTTTGCCGTCGTAGTTGGCGGTGATCGTGCCGGCGCCGATGTTCACCCGCGCGCCGATGGTCGCATCGCCCAGGTAGCTGAGGTGCTTGGCCTTGGAGTGGCGTCCGAGGCGGGACTTCTTGACCTCCACGAAGTTGCCCACCTCCGCGTGGTCCTCGAGGACGGCGCCCGCGCGCAGGTGCGCGAACGGGCCGACCTCGCAATGCGAGCCGATGCGGACGCCGGCGTGGATCACGCTGAAGGGGAGGATGGCCGTCTCCGGACCGATCTCGACGCCCGCCTCGACCCAAGTGAGCTCGGGGGCGATCACGCGGACCCCGGCCGCCATGTGGGCGGCGAGGTTGCGCCGGTTGAGCACGGCGGCGGAGCGTGCGAGCTCTTCCTGGGTGTTGATCCCGAGACATTCCCCGGGGTCGCCGGCGCGGTGGGCGACCGCGCGCTTCCCGGAGGCGAGCGCCAGGGCCACGACGTCGGTGAGGTAATATTCCTGCTTGCGGTTGTTCGGCTGAAGCCGGTCGAGCAGCTCCCAGGCGATCGGCAGCTCGAGCGCCATCAGGCCGGAGTTGATCTCGCGGATGCTGCGCTGGTCCTCCGTGGCGTCGGCGAACTCGACGATCGCGCTCAGGAATCCGTCTCGGCCTCGGACGATGCGGCCGTAGGCCGCCGGGTCTGGGACCTCGCAGCTGAGGACGCTGGCGCACGCCCCGGCCCGCTGGTGCGCGTCGAGCAAGCCGCGCACGGTCTCGGCGCGCAGCAGCGGGACGTCGCCATAGAGCACGAGCGCGGTGCCGGAAAAGCCCGCCAGCGCGGCGCGGCAACGGCGGACGGCGTCGCCGGTGCCTTTGCGTTCGGGCTGCGACACCCAGGCGAGGTCGGCGGCGGAGACGGCGGCGCGAACCTCGGCCTCGCCGGCCCCCGCGACCACGACGAGCGGGGATGCGCCGAGCGCGCGGGCCGTCGCCAGGACGTGCGTCAGCATCGGGGCGCCGCACACGTCGTGCAGCACCTTGGGACGCGTCGAGCGCATGCGGGTACCCTCACCCGCTGCGAGGACGACGGCGGCGATGGCAGCCATGGAAGGACCCAAACTACTCTACGATCGCCGAGAACCTTCGCTCCGCGCGAAGATCTTCGGCTCGGCTGCGGCTCCGCCGCGCCGGGAAAAACAAACACCGAATCGCGAACGAGCCGACGTACGGCCGGCGCGGAGCCGGACCTCGGCGGACCGCACGGGCACCTGCGACACCCGCAGCGCCACGGATCTTGGACGATCCCGGTCCGAGCGTCCCGCACCGGCGGCCCGCCCATCCCGCGCCGGAGCCCGAAAGCAGCGTCGGTAGCCCACCCGTCCGAACGGCTCATCGCGGCGCGCGCGATGCGCAAGTCGCCGGATGCGGAGCCCTCTCCGGACTCGCGCGATCCGACCGAGCCAGGGAATCTGCACTCGCACGGCGGCGCGCGCAGTCGAACCTGCTTTGATACGAAGGGTTTCGGGACCGAGAAGCCTAGCGTTCCGCGGTCCAGGTGTCAACAGAAAAGCCCGGGGCTCGGAGCCGCCGCGATCGATCCTGGCGAATCGCGAGAAAAACGGGAGAAATCTCGGGTCTTCCGCGGCCGCTCTGGATTCGACTCCGCAACCCGCGATCGGTATTGCTTTTCTGGAATAGCTTGGATGACCAACGGCGATCTCTTTATTCTTGACTTTCGTGCTTTATGATTTATAATCTATGGAAGACGGGCCGATAGATGGGTGGTGGCCCTTAGGTGAGGTGGGTGGAGCTGGACAACCGAAGTCTGTCCTGATCTCGCCGCAAGACTTCGAGCGCCGGGACGCGGCTGCCCCCGGACGGCTTTCCGAACCCTTGCAGCCTTTGATCTACCCTCTCCAAGAAGCGGTTGTGTGGGCGCTTGGAGGCCGCCCTTCTGGACGGTTTTGACCCGACGGGGTCGAGCGTCGGCCGAGCCAATCCGACCGGTTACACACGACGGAAGAATTTGCGACGCCGGCATCCGGGTCCCACACAACCGCTTCCCCCATGTTTTTCGCGCGCCGCGGAGACTTCTCCGCGGCTCG
>Ga0209514_10002939_pt1 | contig 25395 bp, 17 predicted proteins | sample Subgrocontami58m_FD_187452 | JGI IMG/M metagenome (GOLD analysis project Ga0209514, IMG submission 187452) | Subsurface groundwater microbial communities from S. Glens Falls, New York, USA - GMW37 contaminated, 5.8 m (SPAdes) (version 3) | ecosystem: Environmental > Aquatic > Deep subsurface >...
TATATATAATCTTACAGTCTAATACTTCTACAGTTATATTTTTCATTAATTCAGTAGTAGAAAAAATCAGAATTATTTTTATCTCCAACCTATTCTTAATATATTTGCAAACCAAACTTAAGTGGAGAGGTGCAGGAGTGGTTTATCTGGCTACCCTGGAAAGGTAGTGTACCTGCAAGGGTACCGAGGGTTCGAATCCCTCTCTCTCCTCAAAAAGCCTATAACAAATCGTTTTAGGCCTTTTTTTTTGAAAGATTGTCGCCCTATTCGGCCTATTGGGATGTAGTCGGCCTAGTTGGTCATTTTTTTGTCATCGACTTTTTTCAAAACATTGCATCAGTTGTTCAAAATAAAATAGTCGAGAATAAATTATTCTCAGAACGAAAATATTTTATTAATTATTTAAACTGTACATAATTTCCAGCTGCTTCATAAGAAAGATGATTTCGAGTTGGAGTTGTGACTTTGATTTGAAGAAACCAAGACAGAAATAGATTAAAGATTTTAGCATTGTGGGTTTTTACATGTTAATTAAGAAGAATAAAAATAGCGTTTATAATTCATAATCATTGTTTTGATAACTGATGAAGTTTGAATAGGCACATTTTCTGAATAGATACGACAACAGATACTTCTTGGTTAATGAATGAGTTAATAGCCATGTACAATCGTCATTAAAAAAAATCTTTACTTTTTCTTAATTAATAATTATGTTACCAGTATATCAAACGTTTCAAAAATTTAAAATGGCCTAATTATATTTTTTAAAAGTGATAAAGGTTATGATTCACGCTAAAATAATTGGAACAGTCTCTACACTTAGACTTCAATACTTAACAAAGTTAATGAGTGAAAAATGATAGCAGAAGAAAAAATAAAAAATGATGTTATAAAAAATTTTGGTGTAGCTTATCGCGCCTTTGGATTAAGTAAATTAATGGGACACATTGTTGCGCTCTTAATATATTCACCCGAACCAATCTCACTCGAAGAAATAGCTAAATCTCTTCATAGAAGCAAAGGTCCGGTTAGTCAAATTTTGAGAAGACTTCGTGATAAGAATTTAATACGCAGAGTATGGCAGCCGACAAGTAGAAAAGATTTTTACGAAATTCAACCGGAAGTATTTGAGAATGCTTACCGTACCAATTTAGAGTTGGTTAAAAGTAATACTCGTCTTGCAAGGCAGTTAAAAAGTATGGTTTCTAAAGAGAAAAATGCAAAATTGGGGGCATTAAAGCTTCGAATAATTGAGATGGAAAGATTTTATTCAATCATGGAAAAACATCACGAAAATTTCTTAGAAGAATGGTCCAAAGAGAGGAATAAAATTTATAAATGAAATGTTTAAGAATGGCCGGCAAGTAATATTTTTCGAATTTCGTTTGATAAATTTGAAACGTTCAAAACAAAGAGAAATAAATGAAAAGACTAGAAAATAAAGTTGCGATTGTAACTGGCGGGGCACAAGGCATCGGCAAAGCAACTGTGGAAAAATTTGCTGCTGAAGGTGCTACTATTATTATTTGGGATGTAGATGATGCGAAAGGGAATAAATTATCCGATGATTTAAGACTTCAAAAAGTTACCATAAAATTTATGAAAGTAAATGTTGCTGATTTTCAAGAAGTGGAGAAAGCAATACTCCAAATTATAAATGAATTTGGTAAAATTGATATACTTGTGAACAATGCTGGAATTTTACGCGATGGTACTCTTGTTAAAATGACTCCTGAACAATGGCAACAAGTAATTGATGTAAACCTTACTGGTGTTTTTAATTGTACAAAAGCCGTTGCACCATACATGATTGAAAAGCAATACGGAAGAATAATTAACGCTACTTCTGTTGTTGGTTTATACGGAAATTTTGGACAAACAAATTATGTGGCAACAAAAGCCGGTGTTATTGGAATGACAAAAGTTTGGGCGCGTGAACTTGGACGCAAAGGAATCAACGTTAACGCTATTGCACCGGGTTTTATTGCTACTGAAATGGTTGCATCAATGCCTGAAAAAGTAATTACAATGATGAAAGAAAAAACACCACTCGGACGTCTTGGTAAACCGGAGGACATTGCAAACGCATATTGTTTCTTAGCAAGTGATGAAGCCTCGTTCATAAATGGAACCGTTCTTAGCGTTGATGGCGGAGTTATAACATAAATAATCGAAAGAATAATCAATTAAAGATAGGAATGAGAAACGCATATATTAAATCTACGGGATCTTTTGCACCGGAACGGATAATCCCAAATAAATATTTCAATGAGTTGCTGGGTGAAGATGTAGATACATGGCTTGTGGAGAACTTAAGTATTCGCGAACGCCGTTGGTGTAGCGAAAATGAATCAACAAGTACTTTGTGTGTTGAAGCTGCTAACCGTGCATTAGCAAACGCAAATATCAAAGCTGAAGAAATCGATCTCATAATCATTTCAACTGATACACCGGAATACATTTCACCATCAACTGCAGCAGTTGTTCAATATAAAATTGGTGCTAAGAATGCCGGGACATTTGACATCAATACAGCATGTGCTGGTTTTGTAACCGCTCTCGATGTTGCATCAAAATATATTCGTTCAGATGAAAGCTACAATAACATTCTTGTTATAGGTGCTTATGCTATGAGTAAATATTTAAATATGACTGATAAAAAAACTGTAACGTTATTTGCTGATGGTGCCGGTGCAGTTGTTGTCTCACCAACTAATAACTCTCAACGCGGATTTTTAGCCAGCAAACTTTATACAGAAGGTCAATATCATGATTGGATGGGAATTTATGCCGGAGGTACTTTCCAGCCAACAACAAAAGAAGTTCTTGAACAGAAAGGGCAATTACTAAAATTCGCTCGGAAGTTCCCTAAAGAAATAAATCCAGTTATGTGGACTAAAATGATCAGAGAGATTACTCAGCGATTAAATCTTACACCAGAAAAAATTGATCATTACTTTTTTACGCAACTGAATATTAATAGTATTCATGAAACTCTAGACAACTTGGGAATTGAACACGAGCGGGCACATACAATTATGGATCATTACGGTTATACCGGCTCAGCTTGTATTCCAATGGCGCTTGATGATGCTAAACAAAAAGGGAAATTAAAAGAAGGCGATCTTGTTGCGTTTATTGGTTCCGGCGGCGGACTTGCATTTGCAAGTGCGATTTTTAGATTATAATAAAGAAAGGATATGAACGATACAAAAACAAACAGCGATGTAAACAAAATTCCAGCTTACTCTTGGTATGCGCTTGCCTTACTCACATTAATTTATGTGATGAATTTTGTTGACCGCGTTCTAATTTATCTTCTCTTTGCACCAATCAAAAAAGAAATGCTTTTCAGCGATACACAACTGGCGCTTCTTGGTTCAACATCATTTGTGATTTTTTATACTGTACTCGGAATTCCTTTTGGAAGAATTGCAGATAAGTATTCACGTAGAAAACTTATCGTGTTTGGCCTAAGCATCTGGAGTCTGTTCTCTGGGTTAACAGGATTTACTCAAGGTTTCTGGCAAATCTTTCTTTGCAGAATGATGGTTGGAATTGGTGAAGCAACCTTAGGTCCTGCTGCTCTTTCAATGCTTAGCGATTATTTTCCATCACGTGTAAGAGCAACTGTTCAGGCAACTTTTTCATCAGCTATTGCTATAGGAACAGGAATTGCATTTTTTCTTGGAGGCTGGATTAACGATGCTTTCAACTGGCGTCATGCTTTCTATTTTCTTGGGTTCCCTGGTATAGTCTTAGCAATAGTAGTTTATTTCTTGAAAGAACCACAGAGAGGAATTCGAGATACTGCAGCACAAATAGAAAGAAAAGATTGGAAACTTCTCTTTAAAAATATCCCGCTAAGATATATTCTTTTCGGTTATGCTTTCTTCGCGGTAGCCGCTAACAGCGTTTCAATTTGGCTTCCTACATTTTTTGTAAGAACTCAGAATATGAGCATTGCTGAAATAGGGAAATGGATTGGAATTGGAACAATACTTGGAGGATTGCCCGGAACAATTTTAGGCGGCTGGATCGCAGATAAATTTCGTGCAAAAAGAAGCGGAGGAAGAATGCTCTTCTCTGTTTTCATTGCACTTCTCTGTGTACCAATCTGGTTTATAATTCTCAACAGTACAAATATTGTATTGCAGCTTGTCTTGATTTCATTATTACTCGGTTTTGCACTGGCTTGGTTAGGGCCTGCTGCCGCGGACGTTAATGATATCGCCGGACCAAATTTACGTGGTCTGGCAACAGGAATGTATTTTTTTGTTGTTAATGCTATTGGTCTAGGAATTGGGCCCCTTCTTTATGGAAAGTTGAACGATCTTTTTAATGTTACTAAAAATCCGGAAGTGATGAGACAAACTTTATTAATTAGTCCTGTTGCCTGCATAATAGCCGCAACAATTTTGTATTTGGGTAGCAGATCATTGGAGAAACAGAAGTGAATCATTTTGATTGGTTAGCCAAGTGGGCAAAATATACTCCTAACAGAATGTTCTTGCGTGAACATGAACGGGAATTGGAATGGACATATTTTAATTTCAATAACCGGGCTAACTCTCTTGCAAACTTTTTTGTTGATCAACTAAAGATCAAAAAAGGTGATCGCATAGCAGTCTATTCAAAGAACAATGCAGAATATGTTTTGATCTTCATCGCATGTATAAAAACAGGAGCCATTTTGGTCCCGCTTAATTTTAGGTTAACCCCCCGCGAGCTGGATATTCTTATTCACGATGCTGAACCAAATTTATTTATTTATGAGAGTGAATATCAAAAAGAAGTTGAGAAGTTAGAAACTCTACCCAAAATTTCATTAAAGAAAAAAATAGAAGAGATTACACAATTTTTATTATCACCAATAACAAATCACCAGCCACTAATCACAAATCACCAAGAAGAAGATCCTGTAATGATTCTTTATACTGCTGGTACAACGGGATTATCTAAAGGAGCAATAATAAATCACCGAATGCTTTTTTGGAATTCTATCAATACAGCATTAAGACTAGATCTAACAACTGAAGATCACACACAAAGTTTTGCACCTTTTTTTCATACCGGTGGTTGGAATGTTTTGTTCACTCCGTTTCTTCATCATGGCGCTTCTCACACACTTCTCACAAAATTTGATCCCGATTTAATTCTTCAATTAATGGAAAAAGAACGGGCAACAATTTTATTTGGTGTCCCAACAATGCTGCAGATGATGGCAGATTCTCCGCTCTTTAAAAAAGTTGATCTCTCATCTGTAAGATATGCTATTGTCGGTGGTGCGCCAATGCCAATTCCGCTAATTAATATTTGGCATGAGAAAGGTGTTTTTATTCGACAAGGCTACGGTTTAACAGAAGTTGGACCGAATGTTTTCTCTTTACATCAAGATGATGCAATCCGTAAAAAAGGTTCAATCGGATTTTCAAATTTTTATTTAGATGTAAAAATTGTTGACGATAACGAAACCGAACTCGGTACAAATGAAGTCGGTGAGCTCTGGCTAAAATCTCCAGCTGTTATGCCCGGTTATTGGCGCAATTCTGAAGAGACAGCTAAATCTATAACTGATGGCTGGTTTCATACAGGTGATATGGTTATGAAAGATGATGAAGGATATTTTTATGTAGTTGATAGAAAGAAAAATATGTTCATCAGCGGAGGAGAAAATGTTTATCCAGCTGAGATAGAAAGATTTTTGTTAACCCATCCGGCAATTAAAGAAGCTGCGATTATTGGTGTACCTGATGAAAAATGGGGAGAGGTTGGTAAGGCATTCATTGTATTTAATGAAGGGAAGAAAATTTCTTCAAATGAGCTGCAAGAATATTGCAAAGGGAAATTAGCCAAATATAAAATGCCAAAATATTTTGAAATTATTCAATCAATTCCTAAAAACGATGCAGGCAAAACAGATAAGAAAAAATTACTCGCATTTCACGAAAATAAAATCACAAATCACTAAAGGAGGTAGTATGAAGAAGTTATTATTATTAGTAGTAGTTGCCGGATCAATACTTTTCACATCGTGCAAAAAAGACGATACAACTACAGGCCCTGTTGTTGTAGATCCAATTGTTGGAACTTGGGTTTCTGAAGGAACAAATGTTGCATACGGTTTAAGTGTAGCACCGTTCAACGTTTCTAAGATTGTCGCTACATTCAATGCTAACTTTTCCTATACAGTTGTACAAACTGATAAGAGTAATGTTAATACAACTTTAACAGGTACTTATACAAATCCAGTGTCTACTAGCACGGATGCAAGTGCTACCTATGGCACTCAGGGTGCAACAATTTATAATATTGTCGCTAATCAAAGCTCTCCATCTTCTGTAACAGCAACCGGTATTTACGCAATTAGCGGAACAAAAATGACTTATGAAGTAATTCAAACTACTCCGGCATTAACCGGTGTTTCTGCACCGACTGCTGTTGGTGGATTTGGAAGTACAACGATTGCAGGAACAAAATATGCAATCTATGTTCAGAAATATGTGAAACAATAGCTTTCAAAAATTGCCGGGACTTTAAAAAAATGTTCCGGCAGTTTTCCAATTTTAATTGGAGTACAACATGAAAAAAATATTTACGAGATTCATTCTGGTGTGGTTTGGTGTTGCATCATTGATGATTGCGCAAAGCACACAAGAAGAACCTAAAAGAATTCTGGATCAAAAAACTCCCGAGTTCAAATTTATTGGTTATTGGTTTACACGCGGAACAGCTTCTGATATTGCACCGACAAACGAACTTCTCAGAGGACAAATAATCGGAAGATTATTCGGGCCAAATACAACCAACACGAGCGATAAAACATCATCATACTTCGAACAACGATTTGTGCCAATGTTTATTTATACTCCCTCTATATTAGATGGAGTTGTGACTTTTAGAAGTTTGTTCAAGATAGATATGACCTGGGGCGATGCGGCTTACGGTGTGGGCGGAAATACCGGAGGAGGAATTAATGCAGGACAGGTAAACTTACAAACTCTTCTTGCTAACGTGGACATCAGACCGAGAGATGCCGACTGGAATGTTGTTGTAGGACTTCAAAGAATTTTCGACAATGTGCGAGATCCAAATCAAACTGCAGTCAGTACAGCTCAAACCAGCAGCTTTAAATTGAGTTATTGGGGTACACAAGGTGTCGGTATAAGTATGTTTGCAAATTTAAACACAACAACGCAATCACGTTTTGGCTATTACCAACTCTATGAAAATATCATTCAAGAAAATGACGATGTTACACTCTGGATGTTAGATCTTGAATCAAGAGTTGATCCATTACTGGAACTTGGTGTAGATGCTTGGTATGTATGGGATAGAGGAAAAAATGCCGGTGGTATTTCAGTATTAGGTCAAGGATTAAATAGTGGATTAGCAGAATACAACGGTGCGGTCAGAGTAAATTTTCCAACTCAACGTTATGAAGCTGATATTTTCTGGCTTGGAACTCATGCTGCTTATAATAGAGATTTTCTTGCAGGACGATGGTGGGCAGATGCATACGTAATGTCTAACTTCGGAAAAATTGATACTGTTTCTGCAAAAGACGAATCAAAAAGTTATACAAATATTTTGGGCGTTGCGGCAAACGCATCGCTCTCATATAAATATGGAATGACCGCAAACGATAAAATTACTCTTGAAGGACTTTTTACTACCGGAGATGGAAATGGCGGTTCAGACGGAACATTAAGCAGTGTTATAACCGGAAATGTTTGGGGCTCACCAACCGGGATTTACAGTTCGCACAAAGCATTACTTCTTTTCCCAGACCCTCAAGTGGTGAACAGATATTATTCAGCAGTTCATGATATATCAAATATGGGGCTCGGTGTTACTGCAGGATTCTTATCTGTTACAAAAGATTTTATTCCAAATAAGTTTAGCGGTAAGCTTGGTTTGGCAACAGCAATGTCAAACGTTACACCAACTGGCGGTTCATCGTATATCGGAAGCGAGGTCAACGTCGAGTTCAAATACAACATAAAAGTTTTTCTGACTGTTGGAATAAGTGCAGGCTACCTAATGTTAGGTGATTTTTATAACGCACCGTCAACAACATATAATAAAATGCATCCGAAAGATCCGTGGGTGATTTTTACTTCACTTAGCTGGTTAATGTTTTAGGAGAAAGCCATGAAAAAATTATTTCTATTTGTATTGTTACCTCTAATCTTTCTTGGAGGCTGTTCCGGTTTTCTCTACACAAATCTTCCTCCGGTAGAATTTCAAGATATTGATTATAGTTTTCCTACTAAAACTATTTTAAGTAATCCTTCAATTTCTTTTATTGATGTTGGTCATGGAGATAAAACAATTTTACTAGTTCATGGACTTGCGAGCAATGCAGGGTTTTGGCGGTATGCTATTCCTGAATTATCAAAAAATTATCGCGTAATTGCTGTTGATCTGCCTGGATACGGAAAATCTCAGAAGGGCGCCTATCCTTACAGTATAACTTTCTTTGCTGATCAGATTAAACGTTTGGCTGATGAATTAAAATTGGACAAATTTATTCTTGTCGGTCATTCTATGGGCGGACAAATTGCAATTACATTTTCGTTGAAATATCCGGAGCGATTAGAGAAACTCGTTCTTGCTTCTCCAGCCGGGGTAGAAGAGTTTGAACAAGGTGAAGGCGATTGGTTGAGAAGCGTGATGACGAAATCCGGAGTAAAGAAAACAACCGAAGATGGTATTAGAAGAAATTTGGCGATGAATTTTTATTCATGGAATGACAAATGGGAATGGATGGTTGAAGAAAGAGTGAGAATGATCAAGGCAAAAGACTTTGATGAATTTGCTTACACAGTTGTTCGCTCTGTTAATGCTATGCTGGATGAACCAACCTTCGATAAGATTAAAAATATTTCTGTACCGACATTAATTGTGCATGGAAAATATGACGGATTGATTCCAAATCCATATCTAAATCCGGGATTTACCGCTGATGTGTTTCAGTGGGGTGCGAAACAAATTCCAAACTGCAAGCTTTATGAGATTGATAAATGCGGACACATGCTTCAGATTGAAAAGCCGAAAGAATTTTCTAATACCGTTTTAGATTTTATTAGGCAAGAGTAAAAGTTATTAATGCAATTTCCAGAACTTCAGTATAATTTTAAGTATTTACAAACTGCGATTGATAGTAAAATATCAATCGCATATACTGATAATGGGGATACTAGCAATAAAAAAATTTTATTATTCATTCACGGATTATCCAGTTATATCCCCGCCTGGTCTAAAGTAATTCCTCTTTTAGAAGATCACTTCAGATGTATCGCGATTGATTTGCCCGGGTACGGTAAATCCTCTGCCGGTGTTCATTCGGGCAATTTAAGTTTTTATGCCGAGTCTATTTCAAAATTTATTCATACACTTAATCTTTCCAAAGTTACATTAGTAGGTCACTCAATGGGCGGGCAAATATCTATTGCTACTGCGTTGAATTATTCCGATCAAATAGACAAACTAATTCTTTTAGCTCCCGCCGGATTTGAACAATTTACAAGTGAGGGAAAAATTTGGATTAAGAAAAATTTTTCACCGGAAATAATTAAGCTTACAAGTGATAAACATATAAGATCCAGCTTCTCTTCGAACTTTTATCTTATGCCTAAAGATGTGGAGCCGATGATTGAAGACAGAATAAAAATGAAGAGATGGAAAAATTTTTCAGATTACTGTAAAGTGGTTTCAAATTCTTTGACTGGGCTTCTGGATTATCCGGTCTTTGATCAACTTAATAAAATAGTTCAGCGAACTCTTATCATCTTTGGAAAGAATGATAAATTTATTCCTCAGCCCCTTCTTCATAAAGATTTCAATACTGAGATGATAGCTAGTAAAGGTGCTTCACTTATAAGGAATTCAAAATTAGTATTAATAAATGAGTGCGGACATTTTTTGCAGTTTGAAAAGCCGGAACCAGTTAGTAAAGAAATAATCGAATTTATGTGTTAACAATAATTTTAATAAAGAATCATTCTGTCAGCTAAATCAGATTAATTCAAAAATAAACCATACATTAGTTCACGTAAGTTTTAGTTTTTTGTAATTAAATATTTCATCTTGAACAAAAAAATAATTTTGTTCAAATGAAAAAATTAAACCACCTTTCGCTGCAAGCAATCATATTTCTTTTTCCCTTCCGTATTCTATTCTCACAAAATATTCAACTGGATTATTCTAATATTGAATATGCTTTAGCTGATAATATTAGTTTAACTCTCGATGTATACTTACCCAGTGATGTTACGGCACCATATCCAGTTATTGTTTGGGTTCATGGAGGTGCATGGCTTACCAGCAGTAAAGAGAATTTGGAATGTCTTTTCCTTATAAAATCCGGTTATGCAATAGTAAGCATTAATTATAGATTAAGTTACCAAGCTGTTTTCCCGGCTCAGATCTATGATTGCAAAAGTGCAGTAAGATGGGTAAGAGCAAATGCTTATAAATATAATTTTGATTCAAATCGAATTGGAGTTTTCGGAAGTTCTGCCGGCGGACATTTAGTTGCTTTGATGGGTACCACAAATGGAAGTGCTTTTCACGAAGGAACCGTTGGGGGAAATACACAATACTCAAGTTCTGTCCAAGCAGTTTGCGATTGGTATGGCCCAGCAGATTTTATCACCACATGTTATATTCGAGATGTTGATGTTTGTATCCCGCTTTCTCCAGTCTGGAAATTATTAGGAGGTTCTGTCAGTGGTCATCTGGATTTAGCTAAACTAGCCAGTCCTGTATATCAAGTTACAAAAGACGATCCGCCTTTTCTCATCATGCATGGTACATTAGATCCGATAGTTCCTATTGAACAAAGTGTTGAATTAGATTCTGTGTTAAGAAAAAACGATGTTCCCGTAATTTTCAAACGTATTGTCGGAGCTGGACACGGCGGCGGTGGATTTGATTCTGATTCAGCAAAGAATACAGTAATAAATTTTTTCAATCAGTATCTTAGTCCTACTATAACAAATGTAAAGTTTGAACCGGTTAGCTCTAAAGATTTTGAATTATATCAGAACTATCCTAACCCGTTTAATCCAACAACAACAATCAAGTTCAATTTGTCCCAAAATATATTCGTAAGCTTATGTGTTTACAATACACTTGGACAAAAAATAGTAAAACTAGTCAATCAAGAGTTATCTGCCGGCACACATTCAGTTGATTTCGATGCGACTGAATTACCGAATGGAATTTATTTTTACAAAATTCAAACCGGTAATTTTATCCAGACTAAAAAAATGATTTTGCTTAAATAGTTGCCCTATGTAGTCGTTTTTTCCAAACTAATAAACTATCCGAGTCCGTTCCCAGAATTTTGTCTGCATATATATAAATGCACAGATATTGTATGACGAATAGAATAATTATCACTGAGAGATTATATATAGAAAGAATTTTTTCTTGGTCATTTTTTGGTCACAAGATTTTTCTGATTACTTGTATTAATCCTATACATGTTGAATCTTAACCTCTTTAAGTGATTCTTTAATAAGTAGATTAAAAAGATTTATTGAAACTCCTGAGTCCATCCACAGGAATTTACAAATAAACGATTGATTTATATGGAAGTCATATTTTATTATTGTTTACCATGGTGATTAATTATTTCTAATAATTTTTTATAACAGCATTTCTATTTTATACATATTAAGATTTAGCAGAATATTGTAATGTGATAATAATATTAATAAAGCATAACATAAGACAAACGAATCCCCAAAATCTCATTTCAGTAAAGATTAGAACTATTTTAGTGGAGATTGAATATCATATGTTTATATTAATACAGATATTCTTTTACATGATTCTAGGAAATGAATCATTAGTAAATCGAAATGAAAGGAAAATATTCTAAACCAAAAAAGTTTAAAAACACGCCAATTCTATAAGCTTAATTGATTTAAGGCAGTTAAACATTAAACTTTAAAAAATTTTAATAACTTCAGTAATAACTGTTATAAGTAAAAAATTATTATTATGAACATATCCAGTACGTCAACTTCAAATTTAAAACTTGAAGAAGAAAATAGAAGACTAAGAATTTCACTTCAAGAGTTGTCTATTCTAAATGAGATAGCAGCAGCTTTAAGTTCAACTCTTTCATTGAATAAAATAATTGAATTAATAGTTAGTAAGTGTATAAAGCATTTTCGAGTAGAACAATGTTCGGTCACTTTACTTGATAAGAAAAAAGATTCCTCAAATTTTCAAACTATGATTCGGAAAGCAGATGATAGTAAATTTAATGTAGCCTATCGTTTAGATAATCAAATTGTTGGTTGGATAATGTTGAATAAAAAACCGATTACAGTAAATGATATGTCGAGCGACAAAAGATTTTTCAGTCCACCGGAGTTAGGTGCAAAAATAAAATCATTCATAAGTGTTCCATTAATGATTAAAGGTCAACTCATTGGGATTTTAACAGTCTTTAATAAAAAAGACAATCTTGAGTTTGCAAGCGAAGATGAAAGATTACTCGGAATAATTGCTTCGCAGTCGGCTCACGTTATCGAAAATGTACGTTTACATGAAGATGAACAAAAACTTTTAGCTCTTCATGAAGAGATAAAACATGCAGGAGAAATACAAAAAAACCTTCTTCCTAAAAAATTACCTACCATAAAAAATTATGATGTCTATGCATTGAACGTACCGGCCAAAGAAGTGGGTGGGGATTATTACGATTTTATAAATATTAAGGATAATAAAATTGCTTTTTGCTTAGGTGATGTTACAGGTAAAGGTCTGCCCGCTTCATTGTTAATGGCAAATGTACAGGCAACTTTACGGAGTCAAATATTATTTGATTTTCCTTGTAACGAAGCAATAAACCGAGCCAATATTCTTTTATATCAAAGTACAGATGCAACGAAATTTGTTACACTCTTTACTTGTGTTCTAAATATTGATAAAGACGAAATGACCTATGTAAATGCCGGTCATAATGATCCTCTACTAATTTCAAAAGACGGTAAAATAAAAAAATTGAACGAAGGTGGTCTTTTATTGGGTTGTTTACCCGATAGCATTTATTCTGAATCGATTTTTACTTTAAAGAAGGACGACCTTCTTGTAATATTCACCGATGGAATTACCGAAGCTATGAATGCTCTTGAAGAAGAATTTGGAGATAATAGATTGATTGAGTTGTTAAAAGCAAATAAAAGCTTAACATGTAAAGAGATTACAGAAATTGTATTTACTGCTGTTAAAAAACATATGCAGAACGTACCACAGTATGATGATATGACTATGCTTCTAGTTAAAAAGAACTTGTAGAGCTACAGATTAATTTCAATTTAGTAAGGAATATACTTTATTTGAATTACCAGCGACTTTAATGGGACATTGTATCGCATAAAATTTAAACTAATTAAAAATATTTAATAAAATTTATAATAATCAAAAGGATGTTCAATGATTGGTGAAACAATTCTCCATTACAAAGTAATAGAAAAACTTGGTGAAGGAGGAATGGGGGTCGTATATAAAGCAGAAGACACCAAACTTAAACGTGAAGTAGCCATCAAGTTTTTACCAAGATACATCTCATCCGACGAAGAAGAACGGAATAGATTCACTATTGAAGCACAAGCAGCCGCAGCTTTGAATCATCCTAATATAGCAACCATTCATTCCATAGAAGAAACTAAAGATGAAGTATTTATTGTAATGGAATATATAAATGGTCCGGAACTGAAAGATAAAATTAAGAAAGGGATTTTGAGCTTAGAAGAATCTATTAACGTGATAGAACAAATAGCTAACGGATTACAAGTCGCGCATCAAAAAGGAATAATACACAGAGATATAAAAAGCAGCAATATAATGATGACTCAATCCGAACAAGTAAAAATAATGGATTTTGGATTAGCCAAGATAAAAGGAAGTTCGCAAATTACTAGAATGGGTACAACTATTGGTACTGCGGCATACATGTCTCCTGAACAAGCGCGCGGTGAAAAAGTAGATCATCGAACTGATCTCTGGTCTATGGGAGTAATATTTTACGAACTTGTTACTGGCCAAATGCCTTATAAAGGTGAATATGAACAAGCTGTTATTTATTCCATATTAAATCAGGAACCGGAATCAATAAGTTCTTCCAATAATCTACCGATTTGGATAGAACATTCAATAAGGAAATTATTAGATAAAAATATTGATTCAAGATATCAAAGCGCTTCAGATTTTTTAAAAGATTTAAAAGAAGCTAAAACCAAAAATGAAATTCATACTAAAAACGAAAATGATAAATCGATCGCTGTGCTTCCGTTTGAAAATATTAGTCCCGATAAAGAAACTGACTATTTCGCCGACGGTCTCGCAGAAGAACTTATTATAAATTTATCGAAAATAAAAGAAGTGAGTGTCGTAGCAAGAACGAACGCGGCTCAATATAAAGACACAAAGAAAGATATAAGAACTATTGGCAGAGAACTTAACGCTAGATATATAATGGTAGGCAGCGTCAGAAAGTTTAAGGATGATCTAAGAATATCTGTACAGTTAATTGATGTTGAAAGAGGAACACAACTTTGGGGCGAAACTTATAAAGGGAAACTAGCAGATATTTTTGATATTCAGGAAAATGTTTCGAAAGAAATTGTCGAAGCACTCATGTTAAAATTATCACCGGTAGAAAAAGTTAGTCTAACAAAACGTCCTACACTAAACGCTGAAGCTTTTGATTGTTATTTGAAGGGAAGAAATTTATTATCCAGCAGAACAAAAAGTAATCTTGATTTTGCAATTCTATTATTTGAAAAAGCAGTAGAACTAGATCAGCGTTTTGCTCCAGCATATGCGGCGTTAGGTGAAGCTTATGGAACAATGTACCGGGATTTTGACCGGCTCGATATATGGCTGGATAAAGCATTGGATGTTAGTCTGAAAGCTTTGATGTATGATTCTACTTTATCTGAAGCTTATGCATCACTTGGATTAGCTTACTTCGGCAAAAATGAATTGGATGATGCGTTATCTGCTACAAAAAAAGCAATCGAACTTGACCCGAACAATGATAATGCATATTGGATTCTTTCAAGAATATATCATACTGCTGACCGTGATAGGGACGCTGCAGAAGCTTTAGAGAAATTAATCTCGATAAATCCCGACTTTCTAATAGCGTACTCAGATCTACAGATGTATTATGAAAGGTTAGGTGAATTTGAAAAACAACGACAAGCTTTAGAGTCGGTAGTTAAAATCTCTCCTGGATATTTAATTAAACATCCTGAAGATACTTATAGAAGAATGTCTTATGCAGTTACTTTGGCAATTTTAGGAGAAGTTGAAAAAGCAAAAATAGAAGGTGAGAAGGCTTTGGAATTAAGCCCTAACGATTCTATAATGATGTACTATGGTGCGTGTCTCTATTCACGATTAAAAGAAAATAAACGTGCGGTTGAACTTCTCAGTGATGCTATTAAACATGGGTATGTAAACTTTGATTGGATCAACAGAGATCCTGACTTTGATAATATCCGAAATGAACCAGGATATATTAAACTAATAGAGGGGAAATAATATTTATGATAGGTGAAACAATTCTCCACTATAAAATATTAGAAAAACTCGGCGAAGGTGGAATGGGCACTGTTTACAAAGCCCAAGACACAAAGCTTGATCGCTTTGTTGCACTCAAATTTCTTCCATCTCAATTAATATCAACCGAAGAACAAAAAGCAAGATTTATTCAAGAGGCAAAAGCCGCCTCAGCAATGAATCATCCAAATGTTTGTACCATTTATGATATACAGGAAAATGGAGGGCAGCTATTTATTGTAATGGAATTTATTGATGGGGCAACACTAAGAAATAATAAACAAAATTTATCGGAGAAAAAAATTCTCGATGTTGCAATCCAAATTGCAGAAGGATTAGCCGCAGCACATGAGAAAGGGATTGTGCACCGAGATATCAAACCCGAGAACATAATGATCCGCAAAGATGGGATTGTACAGATAATGGATTTTGGATTAGCCAAATTATTTTCAGCAGGTAATGAAAGTAAACTTACAAAATTGGGCACAACTATGGGAACTATGGGTTATATGTCCCCCGAACAAGTGCAAGGCTTAGATGTTGATCATCGGTCGGATATTTTTTCACTTGGAGTTTTACTATATGAATTGCTAGCTGGTGAGTCGCCATTTAAGGGGATGCACGAAACAGCAATAATGTACGAGATAGTAAATGTTGATGCAGCACCGATCTCAACAGTAAAAGATGGAATAGATCCGCAACTTGACGGAATTATTCTTGAATGTCTTGAAAAAGATAAAGACGATAGATGCCAGTCCGCAAAAGAACTTGCTAAAGACTTAAGGAAAATAAAAAAATCAACCGGACATAGAACAAGCAGAATGTATAATATTAATCCATCTTTAACGACTAATACTGCTAGACCAACAACAGCGACTGCTCCTTCAGGCTCTTTCTCCGTTGAAATATTGAATCGCAGAATTGATCTTTCAAAATTCTTTCGTTCATCTATTTTCCCGTGGATATTTTCTATTATACTATTATTAGCTCTTGTTACTTCTTGGTTATTGCTTAACAAATCGGTACCGGAAAAAATTATTACAAAGTTTTCACTTGAAATGGGCGTTGATAAAGTTCTTGATGTAAATGCATATCCTGCACTAGCAATTTCACACGATGGAACAAAAGTTGTAATTAAAGCAAACAGTAAATTTTATATACGTAAAATGGATTCCATAGAACCAATTGTTCTACCCGGAATAGACAATGCATCATCTCCATTCTTTTCACCAGATGATAAATGGCTTGGATTTTTCAGGAGTGGTAAATTAGAAAAAATTTCACTAAGTGGCGGTACACCCGTTACTTTGGCAGATGTTGGAGATAACAGAGGAGGAACCTGGGGTAAAAATGGGTCTATTGTTTTTTCTGCTTCCGCCATCGAAGCTTTATCATTCATATCAGAATTCGGGGGAGTCGTTAAAAAAATTACGACTATTGATTCTACTAAAAAAGAAAGGACTCATCGCTGGCCCTCATTTCTGCCAGATGGGAAACACGTTCTGTTTACTGTTGGAATACTTTCGAGTCCTGATTATTATGAAAATGCTTCTATTGATATTGTAGATATTAATTCAGGCGAAAGAAAAACTATTATAAAAGGTGCAAGTACTGCAAAGTATATTAACTCTGGCCATATTTTGTTCTCCCGATCAGGTGTTCTATATGTAATAGCTTTTGATGTTGATAACCTTGAAGTTAAAGGGCAGCCTATTCCCGTAGTGGAGGGAGTTTATAGTGAACTAACAACCGGAATTACAAACTATATGGTTTCTGATAATGGAACTCTGGCATACATTCCTGGCCCAGTAGAAGGCGGCAATAGAAAAATTGTAAAAATTGATATGAAAGGTGAAGCAACAACTTTAGATTCAACCGGTCATCCATACCTAGAGCCTCGGCTTTCACCTGATAATAAAAAAATTGCTGTAGTAATTCGGGATGGAGAAGATTTTGATATTTGGATTTTTGATATTCTTAGAAAAACATTAAGCAGATTAACTTTTGGAGGTTTGAATCGAACACCGCAATGGTCACCGGATGGTTTAAATATCGCCTATATGAAACGGGCTAAAGATGGAAAAATTGGAATATTTATGAAACCGTACGATGGAAGCGGAGATGAAGTTGAACTTTATAAGGGGGATAATAGATTATATATAGATCAATGGACTCGTGATGGTGCAAATTTAATTATTGATAATCTTAATCCTAATGCTAATTCTGATCTTATTGTTCTCCCGCTCAAAGGAGATAAAAAACCATGGAAATATTTAGAGACAAAACTAGATGAATATGAAGGTAATATTTCACCAGATGGGAAATGGTTAGCTTATCTTACAAATGAATCAGGATCGTATCAAGTGTATGTTCGTTCATTTCCTGGTAAAGAAGGTAAATGGCAGATATCTACAGATGTAGCGGAAGAACCAAGGTGGTCTCTGGACGGAAAAACAATTTACTATCGAAAGAATTCACAAATAATTTCAGTTCCTATTTCTACATCACCTATGTTTTCTGCCGGTATTCCAAAGACTTTATTTAACGGATTTCCTGCAGTGAATGTTGATAGCGGAATAAGTTATGATATAACCTCTGATGGAAAATATTTCATAACAACAAGCCCGGTGACAGGATCAATATTTAAAAATATTTCTGTCGTTCTAAATTGGACAGACGAAATAAAAAAGTTGTCTTCAAATGAAAAATAAAGAGAACTAGTATTAAAAAATAATTGGTGGCATTATTCTATATTAAAAAATATTTTCTTTTGAGAAACAATTATATTTATACAATATAAATGAGGAAACTTAAATGAAACTAACAACATATGATAAATACACTGCAGTAATAGTAGAACTTAAGGGCGATATTACGGGTACAGCAAAAGACATAGAGTTCAGTAACACACTTCATAAACTTATTTCAGAAGGAAAGAAAAATATTATTATTGATCTTAAAGAAACTGGATTTGTAAACAGTTCTGGTTTAGGAATGTTGATTGGTGGTTACACAACTGTCAAGAATGGCGGTGGTGATCTAAAACTAGCTAATGCAACTGAAAAAATTGAGAGCTTACTTGTAATTACTAAACTCACTTCAGTTTTTACAAACTATACATCTGTTGATGATGCAATTAAAAGTTTTAACTAAGTATTCCAATTAGATTATTCATTTTATTATTTGCACTTAGTAGTAGGATCGAAATTAGATTTCTATTGAATCATCTATATAATAGATAGGGAAAATTTTTCTTGGTCATAAAATGGTCACAACATTTCAAAAAGCTACTTATTTAAACTGAATTCAAAACATTTTTCATAGTTAGTATAATCCCTCTCTCTCCTCCATATTTCTAAATACCCCGAACTCTTAGATAGTTTTCTATTTATGTAAATAATTATTATTTTAATTTTGAGATGAATGAAAATTCATCATAGTTTCCAATTCTAAGCCGAAAACTCATTTAGTTCCATCATAAATAAATTCATAATAAAACTATGTCTAAAACTCTTCATAGGATTTTTATAATTATTCTAATTCTAATTGGAACTGTCACTTTTTTCTATTTTGGAATTTATGGGTATAGTTATTACACAACATCGAATGAAGAAAGATTCTTTAATGGATTACACAAATTACTGAAGCCAAGCGGTTTAATTGGACACGGATTGGGAATCATTGGTTCTTTAATGATGATTATTGGTGTCAGCGCATATATGATTAGGAAAAGAGTAAGAAAATTTGTCAGGGCGGGTTTTCTAAAACATTGGTTAGAGATGCACATTTTTTTATGTAGTGTTGGCCCGATTTTAGTACTGTATCATACCGCATTTAAATTTGGGGGAATTGTTGCAGTAAGTTTTTGGTGTATGATTGCTGTGGTTATAAGCGGTGTAATAGGAAGATTTATCTATATTCAAATACCAAGAACAATACAAGGGCAAGAATATTCATTAGATGAGTTAAAATCCTTGGACAAAGATTATTCACATAGACTTAAAGAAGAATTTGGTTTGGATGATAATTTAATTACAAAATTGGAATACTTTAATAAGATTCAGATTCATAAAAGAACAAACTTTATATCAATCGGTTGGTTGATATTTAAGGACTATTTTATGAACAAAAAATTATTAAGAGAATACAAGCGAGAATTAATTTCAAAAAAAATTGGATCGAATAAAATTAAAGCAATAATAAAACTTTGTAATTCAAAATTAGTCTTGTCCAGAAGAATTAGTCTCTTGCACACTGTTCATACAATTTTTAAATATTGGCATATTGTTCATCTTCCGTTCGCAATAATTATGTTAATAATTATGCTTGTTCATGTTACAGTAGCAATAACATTTGGCTATACCTGGATTTTTTAGAAAGATAAATCTATGATGTTATATGGAAGTATTAATAGAAAATATTATAACATATTCTTTTGTTGCACTGCTTGCGATCGGGATAATTTATTTCCAGTTGAGCAGGAACAAGAAGAAATCAAAAATTATCCAAGGTAAAATTGAAAAAGCAAAAGAATTAGGTTTCCACGAACCCGTTTCTCTCCATCCTGTAGTTAATTTAGATATATGTATTGGAAGCGCTGCCTGTATTAAAGCCTGTCCTGAGCATGATATACTTGGATTAAATGATGGTAAAGCTGCAACGATAAATGCATCCCGTTGTGTTGGTCATGGTGCGTGTTTCCATGCTTGCCCTGTTGGTGCAATAACGCTTTTGATCGGTACGGAAAAACGAGGTGTTGATTTACCGCATGTTAGTCAAGAATTTGAAACAAATGTTAAAGGAATTTATATAGCTGGCGAATTAGGCGGTATGGGTTTGATAAAAAACGCAGTCGCGCAGGGTAAGCAAGCAGTGGATAACATAATGAAACATTTAAATAAATCTCCCAATGCAAAATTTGATGTTGTTATTGTTGGCGCAGGCCCGGCAGGAATCTCAGCAACATTAGCCGCCAAAGAAAGAAATCTAAGATATCTTACGCTCGAACAAAATAGTTTGGGAGGAACAGTTTTTTCTTTCCCTCGAAAAAAAATTGTAATGACTTCTCCAATGCATTTGCCGCTTTATGGTAAAGTAAAATTAACAGAAACTTCTAAACCTGAATTGTTGGATTTATGGAATCAAGTTTTGCAGAAAAATAAAATTATTATTACGGAAAATCAGAAAGTTGTTTCGATAGAAAAATTTGATGATCATTTCTCTGTTAAAACATTAGCTGGTACTTTTACAACAAATTCTGTCTTGCTGGCTATTGGCAGAAGAGGATCACCAAGAAAGTTAGGTGTTCCCGGTGAGCAATCTGAAAAAGTTGCATACCGGTTAATTGAACCTGACTTAATTCATAATCAACATGTTTTAATTGTTGGTGGCGGAGACTCTGCTATTGAGGCTGCATTATCCTTACTTGATGACAAGACCAATAAAGTAACTATATCTTATCGAGGAGACTCTTTCGCTAGGATTAAGCCAAAGAATTTTGAGAATGTTACTAAAGCTGAAAAAAATAATCAGTTGGAAATAATTTATGGCTCACAGGTCTTAGAAATAAAAGATAAATCTGTGGTCTTTAGTTTTGTTAAGGAAGGCATAATGTTTGAGAAAGAATTAAAGAATGATTTGGTCTACATTTTTGCCGGCGGCGAATTACCAAATGAATTTTTAGAAAAAGCCGGTATACGAATAACCAAAAAGTTCGGAGAGGTAGTATTAAAACATTAATTTTTTTGTTTTTACTTGTAATATTTACCTTTCCGGTATTTGCACAGGTATCGCCTGGTGATCTAACTAAAGCGCATGCCTATTTAGAGGGTATGAGCAATTGTACAAAATGTCATCACATCGGTGGGCAAGTTCGTAATCAGGAATGTATCAGTTGCCATATTGAAATTAAAAAATTACAAAACGAAAAAAGAGGTTACCATAATTCTAATGAGGTAACAAATAAGAATTGTTTCGATTGTCATAGTGAACATCATGGTAGAAATTTTAGAATTGTAAATTTAAATGAAAAGAATTTTGATCATTCTAAAACCGGTTTGGCTCTAACTGGTAGACATTCTAAAATCAAATGCACAGATTGTCATAAGCCGGATTTCATTAAAGATGATAAAATTAAAAAGAATATTGGAACATTTTTAGGATTACGATCAGTATGCATGGATTGTCATAATGATGAACATCAATCAACTCTTGGAAACAAATGTGAGAACTGTCATTCATCTGAAAATTTTAAGCCGGCATCAATGTTTAATCATAGTCAAGCAAAATACATATTGAACGGATCTCATTTAAAAGTTGAATGTATTAAATGTCATCCAATAGAAACAAGGAATGAAAAGAAATTTCAAAAATTCAGAGGCCTAGCGTTTGAATCTTGTAATTCATGTCATCAAGATATTCATAAAGGGAAATTTGGTAGTAAATGCGAAAGCTGCCATGTAACTGAATCTTTTCGTACAATTAAAAATCTAGAAAAGTTTGATCATGGAAAAACAAATTATCCTCTAATAGGTAAGCATGTTCCTGTTAAATGTAATGATTGCCATAAAGGAGGATTAAATGTTAAACCTAAATATGATAAATGTATTAATTGCCATAAAGATTATCATAATAATGAATTTAATACAAACGGTTCAGTAACAGATTGTACTGTATGCCATGATGTTATTGGATTTGAGTTTACATCTTATTCCATAGAGCAACATTCTAAAACTAAATTCAAGTTGACAGGCAGTCATCTTGCAATTCCGTGTCTAACATGTCATAAAAAAAATACTAAGTGGGAATTTAGAGTTGACGGAAGTGCTTGTGTGAATTGTCATAAAAATGTTCATGGGAATTCAATTACACTTAAAAATTATAAAGGGAATAATTGTGAAGCTTGTCATACTGCAGAAAAATGGAATGCGGTAACATTTGAGCATAAGCTCACGGGATTTGAATTATTAGGTGCACATAAAAAACAAGATTGCAGTAAGTGCCATAGCAGCAAAAATGAAAATACAAGTAAAGTAATCTCATTTGCGTCCAAGCCTGAATGTATCTATTGTCATAAAGATGTTCATGTAGGACAGTTCATTAAAAATGGGATTGCAGATTGCGAGAGATGTCATCATTTTGACAATTGGAAACCGGATCGGTTCGATCATAACAAAACATCATTCCAATTAGAAGGAGCGCATCTAAAGCAACCTTGTTACAAATGTCATAAAACAATAGTTGATGAGAAAGGAAAATACATCAAGTATAAATTTGACGAGGTTAAATGCGCACTCTGTCATTCATAATATTTTTTATAATATTTGCTTCTTTGTGCAACGGACAATCTCCACACGGAAAAACTTTTAACCGTGATTGCAAAGATTGTCATGTTAGTGATTCATGGAAAGTAAATCTTTCCAAAATTAGTTTTAAGCACGAAGAAACCGGATTTGCTCTTACCGGCCAGCACAAAATTGTTACTTGCCGAGCTTGTCATTCATCATTGGAATTCAGTACCGCTAATAACAAAACTCAATGTTTTAGTTGTCATGAAGATATTCATGAAAATACTGTTGGGAAAAACTGTGTAAGATGTCATGATCCTCGTACGTGGATTATAGAAAAGAATACTGATTTACACCGCATGTCACGATTCCCGTTAATAGGGAATCATACAAAAGCAAATTGTAATCAATGCCATCTATCATCATCCAAGTTACGGTTTGATCCAATTGGGATTAATTGTTTCGATTGCCACTCAGTAAATTATTATGCAACGAAGAGTCCAAATCATGTAAATGCAAATTTTTCAACGGACTGTCAGAAGTGCCATAATTTAATTTCTCCCGTATGGGCGACAACTGCAGTAACTCATGATTTTTTCCCATTAACCGGTTCGCATAACATTTCAAATTGTTTTGCATGTCATAATCAAACAAGTTATAAAGGATTATCTCAAGATTGTTATTCATGTCATAAGCAGAAATATGAATCAGTAGGAACTCCAAATCACGTGACATTAAATTTTCCCAAAGATTGTAAAACGTGTCATACAACGACAGGCGGATGGAAGCCGGCAATTTTTACAAACCATGATTCATATTATCCGTTGGTAGGTGCACATAATTTAATACGCAATAATTGTACACAATGTCATGCAACAGGATATAGTTCACCGGCACGTCAATGTGTAAGTTGTCATCAGCAAAATTATAACAGTACAGTTAATCCAAATCATCAAGGAGCAGGATTCTCAACTGATTGTGTCACTTGCCATACACCAACTGCCTGGAAACCATCAACATTTGATCACGATGCGGCCTTATTTCCAATCAATTCCGGAAGTCATAAAGGTCAGTGGAATTTTTGTTCAGACTGCCATGTTGATCAATCCAATTTTAAAAATTTTGAATGTATCAATTGCCACACTCATGCAAAAACAGAAACTGATTCTAAACATGTAGGAGTGAATGGATATTCATATCAGAGCAGATCTTGTTTTGCTTGTCACCCCCGTGGTTCAAAAGATGGAGTGATGGATCATTCATTAACTAATTTCCCTTTAGTTGGCGCACATGTCAATGTTTCTTGTATACAATGTCATCAAACAGGTTATGCTGGAACACCAACAGCATGTATATCTTGCCATCAAGCGAAATTTACATCTGCACCTAATCATGTTTCACAAAATTATCCGCAAGATTGTAAGCAGTGTCATACGCCGGTTGATTGGAAACAAATAAGCTTTAATCATAGCACAACAAGATTTCCTTTAGTTGGATCTCATGTTAATGTTAATTGCAGTTCATGCCATACCACAAAACTAGTAGGAACATCTCAAGATTGTTATTCATGTCACCAGGCAAAATATAATTCAGCACCTAATCATGTTGCACAAGGATTTCCAACAGATTGTGCAAAGTGCCATTCAGCAGTAGCGTGGAATACTGTTACATTCAATCATTCAGCAACAGCATTTCCATTAACAGGTTCACACGTAAATGTTAGTTGCGGACTTTGTCATACGAATGGATATTCGGGTGGAACACCGACAACATGTATATCGTGCCATCAAACAAAATTTAATTCAGCACCCAATCATTTATCACAAGGATTCCCAACTGATTGTACAAAGTGTCATTCAACAGTAGCATGGAATGTAGTTACATTTAATCATTCAACAACAATATTCCCATTAACAGGTTCACATGTAAATGTTAGTTGCGGACTTTGCCATACAACAGGGTACTCTGGTGGAACACCGACAACATGTATCTCGTGCCATCAAGTAAAATTTAATTCAGCACCGAATCACGTTGCACAAGGATTCCCGACTGATTGTACAAAGTGTCATTCAACAGTAGCATGGAACGCAGTTACATTTAATCATTCAACAACAATATTTCCATTAACAGGTTCACATGTAAATGTTAGTTGCGGACTTTGCCATACAACAGGATACTCTGGTGGAACACCGACAACATGTATATCATGTCATCAATCTAAATATAATACAGCGCCAAATCATGTATCGCAAGGATATCCTACAGATTGTGCACAATGTCATTCAACAACAGCTTGGCAAGGAGCTACATTTAATCATTCAGCAACAGCATTCCCATTAACTGGTTCACATGTAAATGTGACTTGTACGAGTTGTCATACCACAACATTTAAGGGAACATCAACAGTTTGTTCGAGCTGTCATTTAGCCAAGTATCAGAGTACAACTAATCCCAATCATGTGACATTAAATATTCCTACTACATGCGATCAATGTCATACAACAAATCCCGGTTGGAA